>Ga0318572_10000129_pt1 | contig 29944 bp, 20 predicted proteins | sample GRESIP089b5f20_FD_202528 | JGI IMG/M metagenome (GOLD analysis project Ga0318572, IMG submission 202528) | Tropical soil microbial communities from Luquillo Experimental Forest, Puerto Rico - GRE.SIPMG.089b5f20 | ecosystem: Environmental > Terrestrial > Soil > Tropical forest > Bulk soil...
CGCCAGCGTCTGTTTGCCGCTGCCTTGTTCGCCTTCAACGGCCGCGATCTGCAGATGCGGCGCAACCACCTCAGCCTGCAACAGTAGCTTGCGCCAGGCTGCATTCACTCCAACAACTGGCGTGCTGATGGACTCTGAGTCGAGCAGCCGGGGGCCGCTCAAAGAAAGGTGCGACGGGATGTGCGCGGCGCTGTGCATCACAGTGAACTGAACTCGCTTTCGCGGCCCGATCAGGGATGGCCGTCAGAGCGTTCATCGGCGCAGGCAGAAAAAACATGAGCCGGAGAGGTTGTCTCTCCGGCTCATGGATACAAACCAGCGGACGGGTTCAGGCTGGGGTGACGTTGCCGCTGCGCACGCGCTTCGAGGGCTCGTCAGAGAAGATCTGGCCGTCGCGAATGTGAACAACACGGTGCGCGTAGTCCGCGATATCCGGCTCATGTGTGACCAGAACGATGGTGTTGCCCTTGGCGTGCAGCTGATCGAAGAGCGCCATGATCTCGACGCCGGTCTTCGAGTCGAGGTTGCCCGTCGGCTCGTCGGCAAGGATGATCGACGGACTATTAACCAGAGCCCGGGCGATAGCCACGCGCTGGCGCTGACCACCGGAGAGCTCGTTCGGCTTGTGGTACATGCGGGCTTCGAGCCCTACGTTGATCAACGATTCCTTGGCACGTTCCGTGCGTTCTGCGGCCGGCGTGCCGTTATAGATGAGCGGCAGTTCGACGTTGTGCAGCGAGGTTGCACGGGCAAGAAGGTTGAACGTCTGGAAGACGAATCCAATCTCCTTGTTGCGAATGCGCGCCAGCTCATCGTCGTCGAGTTCGCTGACGAGCTGGCTGTTGAGCCAGTAGTTGCCCTTCGACGGTGTGTCCAGGCAACCGATCAGGTTCATCAGGGTGGACTTGCCGGAACCGGACGGGCCCATGATCGCCACATACTCATTACGGCGGATCTTGAGCGTGATGCCGCGCAGAGCCTGGACCTGCTGCTCAGAGCCCATGTCGTAAGTGCGCCACAGGTCTTCGACCACGATCACGTCGCTCGAAGACGGCTGAACGAGCTGCGTGTCCACTGCGGTGCTGGTGCTGTTTGAAGCCATCAGGATCTCATCCTCGTGTGCGGTGATTCATTCGCCGCACCTATACGGTTAGAGCTTCGTCCTTTGCTTTCGTAACTAAACAATATTCTGTGCGCTACGAGTTGCTGGGAGCAGGAGTTGCCGGTTTGGGCGTGTCCCGCTTCAGCAGAGCACCGTCTTTAAGCGCTCGCAAGGTCTTGTAGGGGCCGGTCACAACTTCGTCGCCGGGAGCCAGTCCGCTCAGCACCTCGATATCTGTCGCGCCGGTGATGCCGGTGGTGACGGGCACAAACTTTGCGCGCAGCTTGCCGTGGGCATCCTTGTTGAGAACGAACACGCCTTGCTTGGGCTGACTATTCGTGGCGGTGCTGGTGGAAGCAGCTTCGACTTTGCCGTTGCCTCCTGGAGCAGGCGGTGCGTACATCGTCAGCGCCTGGATCGGAAGCGAAAGCACATCGCTCTTGTGAGCCGTGGTGATCTTGGCCGTGGTTGAGAGGCCGGGGCGCAGGTCGTCCGACGGGACGTCCAGCGTAACTACGACCTTGAAGTCCTTCGCCTCTTCAGTGCCTGAGGTGGACTGCGAGGTGGCAACGCCGGTGGAGCGCAGCAGCGCCTGATCGCCGACCAGAGTCACGTGGCCCTTGAATACCTTGCCCGGAATGGCATCGACGGTGACGTCTGCGGGCTGGCCGAGCTTCACGTTCACGATGTCGGTTTCGTCCACCTTGACCTCTGCCGTGATGACGCTCATGTCGGCGATGGTCATGAAGGTGGAGCCTTCCGTGTTCTGGATGCCCTCGACGACCGTTTCACCCTCGCGGACTGGCTGGTTGGTCACGATGCCGTCGAAGGGCGCGATGGCTCTGGTCAGGTTGAGCGAGTTCTGATTGGAACGCAGTGTGGCTTCCTGCGTCTGCATATGTGCGTGGGCAGATGCGGTGTTGGCCTTTGCCTGATGCAGGCTGGCTTCAGTCTGGGCCAGCGTGGCTACTGCCAGATCATACGCAGCCTTCTTGGCGTCGTAGTCCTGCTTGGCCATGATGCCCGCCTTGAAGAGACCCTGCGCGCGATCCCAGTCAAGCTTCTTCTGTTCCAGATCGGCCTGGGAGTGCTGCACGTTTGCCTCGGCAGTTTTTTCCGCGGCCACATAAGACTGGATGTCGGTCTTTGCCGCGGCGATCGTGGCTTCCTGGCCGCGCACTGCGGCCTCCTGCGCCACGCTCTCAACTTCGGCCACCAGCTGGCCCTTCTTCACGCGGTCGCCTTCTTTCACGTAAAGATGCGTGATGCGGCCCATGGCAGTTGCGCCGAGGTTGACGTAGGTCTTGGGCTTGATCTGCCCGGTTCCACTCACGATGGTCGAGAGGTCCTGCTTGGCGAGCTTCGCCGACAGCACCTTGGTGTAACCGGACTGCTGCTTGTAAACCATGACGCCGACCAGCACACCGGCCACAATGACAGCGAGAACAATCAGAAGGATCTTTTTCATGAGATACGGTTGCTCCAGAGGTGTACCGAAGTTAGTCTACGCAAACCTCGCTCCCACAGTTCCCCGATAACCGAAATTCAGTGTCGATGTGTGGGCGCCCGGCGCACTCCTGCCGCTCGCTTCGTGCTCTATCCCGCGGTTTCGAGGTAGAGAACCATGCTCGGCAACAAATTGGAGAGCGAATCTTTTCCGCCGCAACTGAGGCATCCATGGTCTCAGAGATGTTGATCGCGTGGCAAGAGTGCAGGTTATGCGTTTGACTGATGCGCTAACTTCCAGAGCCGCGCCAGTTAATGCTGCCAGTTGACCTTTTGAGCCGCGCGCCGTCGAATGGCCAGATGCCACCGATACAAACCTTGCCCAGCCGTGCCTGGACCCGTAGAATAAGGCATCGCAGGAGTTGAACTGAGGCAATGACGTTTAGCGGTCGTACCGTTCTATGTGTCGCACTTGGATGCGGCTTGACACTGGCATCTGCTACCGGGCTGCGAGCCCAATCCTCGTCGGCACAGGACCAGGAAGTCGATCCGCTGAAGCGCCAGCGCAGCGACGAAGACGTTCGGAAAGCGCAAAAGGCCGTCAGGCAGGAGCTCAAGGGGGCATTCAAAACCTGGCTCGAGCAGGACGTCGCCTACATTATTTCCGACGACGAGCGCAAAGCCTTCAAGAACCTCAGCAACGACGAAGAGCGCGAATCCTTTATCGAGAACTTCTGGCTGCGCCGCAATCCGAACCCGGATTCTCCCGACAACGAGTACCGGGAAGAGCACTACCGGCGTATTGCTTATGCGAATGAGCACTTTGCCGCAGGCAAGCCCGGCTGGAAGACCGATCGCGGCCGCATCTACATTATGTGGGGCAAGCCGGACTCGATCGACTCCCACCCCTCTGGCGGCAGCTACCAGCGCCCCATGGATGAGGGCGGCGGCGAGACCTCGACCTTCCCGTTCGAGACCTGGCACTATCGTTATCTCGAGGGTGTTGGCGACAACATCGATCTCGAATTTGTCGACACCTGCATGTGCGGCGACTACCACTTCACCATCGACCGCGGTGAAAAGGATGCCTTGCAGCATGTCCCGGGCATGGGCCTGACGCAGTGGGAAGAGATGGGCCAGGCGAAGAAGGCCGACCGTTTCAAGGGCGGCTTTGAGAATCTGGGCACGGGGCCGCTTTCCGGTTCGCAGCAGTCCAAACAGTTTGACCGCATCGAACTGGCCGCCAAGATCTTTGCGCCGCCGCCGGTCAAGTTCAAGGATCTCGAGAACGCCATCACCGAGCACAAGCTGATGAGCGGACCGATCTTCCCGTTCGACGTTCGCACCGACTATGTGAAGGTTACTGATAACACGGTGCTTGTGCCGATCACGCTGCAAATCAAGAATCGCGATGTGACCTTTGCCACCAAGGACGGAGTGGCCAAAGGCGTGGTCAACATTCTGGGCAAAGTCACGACCATCATGCACAAGACCGTGCAGACCTTTGAGGACACGGTCGAGATTCAGCAGCCGGCGGAGTTGCTCGAGAAGTCACTGGATCGCCAGTCGGTCTACTGGAAGGCGCTGCCGCTTACGCCAGGACTTTACCGCCTCGATATCGCCATCAAGGATGTGAACAACCCTGACCACATCGGTATTTACGGCCGCTCGCTTGAGGTGCCGACTTTCCATGATGAGAAGCTGGCGACGTCCACGCTTATCCTTGCCGACAAGATGAATGCCGTGGACTCGCACTCCATCGGCAGCGGCAACTTCGTGATTGGAAATACCTTCATCCGGCCGCGCGTAAGCACCAACCCGGCCACGCCGGTCAGCTTCAAGCGCGACCAGAAGCTCAACTTCTGGATGCAGGTCTATAATCTGGGCATCGACGAGGGCACGAAGAGCAACCAGGCCAAGGTTACGTACCAGATCGTCGACACGGCAAACAACAGTGTTCTGCTCGAAAAGCAGATGGATTCAAAGGACTTGGGCGAACATAGCGATCAGCTGACGGTGGAGAACTCCCTCCCGGTAGCTGGGTTGCAGCCCGGCAAGTACAAGGTGACGATCAAGGTTGCCGACCTGATTTCGAAGCAGGAGATTGCACAATCGGTCCCCTTTGTCGTCGAATAGTCAGTAGCACGCGCTGTAAGAGGCTCATGCTGGCATAAGACCGGCAGGCTGGCAAGGCAATTGTTGGAGCAGATCTGCCAGGGACGCAGGCGGATACTCAACACGGATGATGCGCAGGCTTCAGTTCGCTGTCTTCATCACGCTGATTGCGGTGGGTGCTGCCCCTGTCCACGCGGCTGCCCCCGGATCGGTTACAGGAGTGGTGCGTAACTCTGCGGGCGTTCCGCAGATTGGCGCAGTCGTTCAGCTGCTCCGTCCCGACCTCAGCGTGCTGGCGGTCGTCTACACCAACGACGAGGGGCACTTCACGATTCCGTCTGTTGCGCCGGGCCGCTATTCGCTGAAAGCGATGGGTGCAACCTTCTTGCCGTCCCTGCGCGAGAACATTCGCGTGCGCAGCACGACAGTCGTCAATCTTACGCTCAATACTCTCTACGAAGTAATGCAGTGGCTGCCTGCGCAGCCGCGTGCAGCCAATGCGCAGCAGGATGACTGGGCGTGGACTCTGCGTTCTGCGGCAAATCGCCCATTGCTGCGCTGGCTGGAAGACGGACCGCTCGTGGTGGTAACCGACGGCCCCAGCGCGCAACCGAAGCTCAAGGCCCGCCTGGTCGCATCCGGCGGCCAGGGTACATTCGGCGAGAGCGGTGAGCGTCTTACGGCCGCAATCGAAGACACGCCTTCGGGAAGCCGCGAGTTGCTGGCCCGCGTGGACTTCGATCCTTCAACGGATGCCGGTATGGAGTCGATGCTGGGCTTCCGGCAGGATCTCGGCTTCGCCGGATCGGTGCAGACCCTGGCGGCTATTGCGGTTCATCCGGAGATCGATGCCGAGGGTGCGCAGGGGCTGGACGAAGCAACGATGCGGACCTGGGAAGACATGAATATGGGCGACGAGTTCGAAGTGCAGGCTGGAGCGGCTCAGGTCATCGCCCGCATGGCACAGAACTCGCCTAATACGGTCATCGCAGCGCTTCCATTTGCCTCGTTCGGCTGGCGGAAGGGGAGTTCCACGGTTCGCTACCGGATGGCGACAGCGCTGTCACCCGAGGCTGGCGCCGACCAGGGACATGCTGCCACCTGGATGCCAGCGGCTGCGTTGCGCCAGGGACACCTCGTAATTGAGCACGGAATGCACCACGAGATCGGATGGGAGCGCCGCACAGACGGTTCCAGCCTGGCGGTGGCCGTGTTTTCAGAGTCGCTCGAGAACCCGGTTATCGAAGCGGGATTTGCGGGCACTGCGCCCTCCGGCAACGATGTGCTGATCGACCCATCGAGCAATCTGTTACGCACAACGGGGCCGAACTACTCTACCTCCGGTGTGACCGCCAGCTTTGAGCGCCGTTTACCCGCAGGCAACACGGTTCGCCTCGCCTACGCAAATGGCGATGCACTCGCCGTTCCCGTAGCCGCTCATTCCATCTCCATGGCGCAACTGGTTGCGGCGATGCATCCGCGCCGCGTGCAAACCTACGCGCTCTCGCTCTCTGGAACGCTCGAGGGCACAGGCACCCGGTGGCGCGCAAGCTATCGCTGGCAGCCAGAGGACACGGTGACTGCCGTCGCTCCGTTCGCAGAGGACGCGGCTGCTCCGTACCTGAATCTGCATCTGCGCCAGCCCATTCGCGCAGGCCATCAACGGAGCAACATCGAAGCGCTGCTCGATGTGCGTAACCTTCTCGCCGAGGGCTACCGCCCCTTCATCACGAGCGATGGATCGGTGCTCGTGTTCGCGCAGGATCAGCGCGGAATCCGCGCCGGCCTCGCGTTCACTTTCTAGTTCACATCACGCACTCTGCGCGTTTGGGAATCCACCGCACACTGTGCTACTATTCTTCTTGGCAGCAAGAGAGTTTTGCCTGCCTGAACCGCGCCACGAATTACCCACCGCGCGGTTTTCACAAGCACTGGACGCGTAGCTCAACTGGCAGAGCATTCGGCTCTTAACCGACAGGTTGAAGGTTCGATTCCTTCCGCGTCCACCAGCTAATCAATAACTTAGCTTACATTGCGCTCTGTTTGCGCTCCGTCTACCTGAAACGCAAGCTGCGCTACCTTCATTCCTGCAGTTGTCATCTCGTCCGTCACAACGTCCCCATACACATTGAACGTAGTCCTGATGTCCGAGTGACGCATCATCTTCTGCTGCACGGCTACAGGCGTACCAACTGCATCTAGCCAGGAGCGGTAGGTGTGCCGGAAAGCGTGCGAGCTGAGATGACCGATGCCGGCGGCCGTAGATGCGCGTTCAAGTTCCTGGCGCACCCCTGTGTATGACCAGGGAAGCCTTCCAATCTTGAACGGGCTGGCGAAGATCCAGTCCTCTTCCGCAGTGAATTCCGAACACCGCTTCCAGGCCTTCAACCTCTCCATCAGCTTGGCGGAGAGAGTGAATGTCCGTGCAGAGCCCTGTGTCTTCACATCTGCGACCGTTTGATTCACGATACCGCGCCGGACACTGAGCCGAGCGTTGAGCCAATCCACGTCGGACCACTTCAGCGCCAGCGCCTCGCTGATGCGAAGCCCCAAGCAAACAGAGGTGAGTGCCATCGTTGCGAACGGCTCATGCAGCTCCTTCAGCAGGGCATGGAATTGCTCTACTGTCAGGCTGCGTGCCTTCCTGATCTTCTGGGTTGCCCCTATGTTGCGCACCAGAGAGATCGGATTGCGGCTCAGGTCCATCATCCCGGCCCACATCGCATACTCCACAAGCATGTGCATCATTGCGCGCACATGCGTCTTGGATTTCGGCGACAGGGGCAGTTCGCGGAGCCAAAGTTCGACAGGGCGGGGCTGCAGTGCCTGAATCGGCTCATCTCCCCATTTCGGCATGATGTGATTACGCAGGACTCCGTTGTACACCCTCGCCGTCGTATGACGGGATGGCATCCGTTCAGCCTGGTAACGCTCAATCACGCTGCGCACTGTCTCACCCATTTGCGTCTGGGATCGTGGTTGGATCTCGAGGCGCTCAATTTCCTTCCAAGCTGCGGCCTTGGTTGGGAATTCTTGCTTGGTCCCGATTCGCTTTGAACGGCGAATCGGGCCTTCGTACCAGAGATAGTTCCAAGTCCTGCGCCGTTTGTCGTAGCGCACAGACCCGTTTGTGTGTCGCTGTGTTCGCATGCTTCCTCCTCTAAGCAGCCACAGCGGATGACGGCATCAGCATAGCATCCAACTCGGACTTCAAGAATCGGTAGACGTACCTCTGCGTGCCGGAGAGTTTGTGTGCGGGAACTTTTCCTTCCCGCACCCACTGAAGCAGCGTGCGTCGCTTCACCTTTAGGTGTTGAGCGGCCTCACCGGCCGTGAGCCATTCAGTTTGCCGTGACTCAACAATCGTGCCGACAGTGCTCATTTTGATTCGGACCTCGCTTCCCGTTCTTCGATCCAATTCTCCATTCCGCAGACGCCACTAGATTCGTCAAATCGGCCGCCGTATATTCGAATTGTTGTTTGCACATCCTTGTGCCATAAGATCTTCGACAATGTCAGGAAATCTTTCGGATGAGCTTTCAACCACTCAAATGCAACAATGTCGCGGAACAAATGAGGGGTTACACGGACTCCTCCATGCCGTGCCACAAGTCTGGACACAAGTCTGGTAGTCTGTTGCATCGTCATTGGACCACCGGTGCGATTGATAAACAGGGTGCCCGGATCGCTCCCTCGGAGCAAATGATGTCGGAAGTTGTGTAAGTAATCCTCGAGGAGACCAATCAAAGTGCGCGGTACGACGGCATGTACCACATGCTTCTTTTTAGTTTCATCTTTGCTGAAGTGCACTTGCCAAATCTGAGCATCCGGATTTCTTTCCTGTTCATGGATGACCCATTCGGGTCTATCCATCTGTCTGTAAGGTTCGATCTTCGCTTTGAACAGGTTTGGTTGTTCTCCTTGGATCCGGCAATTCCTCACATTGAGCTGACGCCATGCAAAAACGAGCAGAAGTTTAATCAATAGTTCGTACATTGCTAGGTGTGCAGCGTGGTCAGTGCATGATTGTGGAAGACTGTTCCTTTCCGCGCGGATCTTTTCTGGAATGGCCTCGACCTTTTGATACTCGAGGTAATTCCATCCCTTTCGTTCCTTTCTCTTCTCGTCATCACCGTCAGTCGGGATGCTGTCCATAAGAGGCTTGAACCAGGACAAATCGACAGACGCGAAGGTCGAATGATAACGAATCGCTGCGTACAGTTGCTTTAGGCTGTTGAGTACCCCCTCGCCTTTGATGCCTCTCTCGTTGATGCTCCATTCGACGAAGTCACTCACGAGTGCCTTATCTATTAGAGAGGGGAGAGAGACGACACCCGCGATTTGGCGAACGTTGACGGCAAATCCATAGAGCCTGCAAATATGGCCTTCGAGGAGCTTTGCTGTCACTGGCCTCAGTCTTCCGGTCTTCGGCCTACCGAGTGCAAATGCCGCCTGTTTCCATTTCAATAAAGTTTGCACTTCGTCCTTTAGAGGATCGGGAAACTGATCAAGCCTAATCCCGTACTCCGCTTCGCGAGACAAAGCCTTTGGGAGCGCATCGGTGCGTCCCAGCTGTCGTAGCACACGCCAGAACCGATTGATCTTTGCGACAGTGTGCGCGTAGCTGTATCCCGCGCCTATTTTAGAGCGAAGCAACTCGTCGGAATCAGACAGCGTGACTTCGTTAGGAGAGGCCTTCAACCGCGCAAAATGCATGACGAAGTCTTTGCATTTGGCAGCCTCAGCGAGGTTCATGACACCTCTCCATGCCTCAGGAACAGATTCGTCCGGGTTCCAGCCGCATTTTGCCGCGCAATCGAGGAAAATCCGAACATAGTTGACATAGCTCTTGACTGCACCGGGCTTGTACTTGCGATCAATGAGGAATGGCCTGAAGCCATTCCGCGCAGCTGCGACCTCATCAATGGTCATTTCATTTGGGCACTTTCCAAGATAGTCGCTCAATCGTGCGGCCGTGCTGCACAGCATCGGCAATGTGTTGGGTGGATCCTCGCGTAGTCTGATGAGGAGATCCTCAATGGTCTTTGGAGACGGCAACCCCGTTGTCTCGGATGAATTGCGAACTTCGCGAGCAAGCAGCGTGCCATTCGGAATCTTTGAGCACTTCATATATGCATCTCCTTGTTGGTTGTCCGCTAAGCTATGGGCGCGAATATGCGCATAAAATGCGCATCAAGGTGATGCGCCGCGAAGTTTCGGAAACGCCAGCCTTGGTTTAACGCGTTTGGAAGATATACGGAACGTCTAGGAATTGCCGCGCAGGATGAGCAATCCGGAGTCTCCCGGAGGTGAATGGCGAATGACACCTTAGCGTGCCCCCTTTGCGCTGGCTTGGAGGTAGTCCTCAAGGTCTTGCGGGAAGAAGCGCCACCGGCCGGGGAGATCTCGAGCTCTCAGGTGGCCGGAGGCGATCCTGTTCTGGATGACCCTCACGCAGACATCGAAGATGGCTGCGACATCGCGGTTGCGGTACATCGGTTGAAGGGGCAAGTTGCGGCTCGAAAGCAGTGCTTCGAGCAGTGGGTACTTCGTTGTTTCTGAGTTGTCCAAAGCTGTTCTTCTCCTGTATGGCCATTCGCAGACACACGTCAGGTGTGGACGCCTGCGGGCATCTGGATGGGCCATTCAATTTGCAAACGGGTGTTGCGGGTCTCTTCCTCGGTAGAGCGCGCTCATAACGCGTTCAAGCTGGCAGCGATTGGAAAGCGACCGAATGCCTGTTCACTGAAGGAAGATTAGGGCAGGGTCAGAAACGTTGGTATCGGGCGAGCCCCTGAGATTCGCCAGGGAAACTACTGACCTGAGGTGCTGGCGAGCAATTGCAGGTTCCCTAATCCTCAGTCTCGAGGATCCGACGCTGGTCCACGATCAGAACTGCTGCGCCATAGGATTCGCAGAGTGCAAGCATTCCACCCCATCTGCGCAGAACCTCAGGATTGAGATCCGCCGAAGGCCGGTTGTTCTTGAAGATCACGAGCCTGACTCCCGACTCCAATCCAGTCAAGAGGTTGGGGAAGTCGAGATCGACCTCCGTCTTCAGAACAGCTAGGCGGCGGTTGAATTCGTTTGATGGCGAAGTTTCATTCGCAGGGGTTGGTTCGTTTGCATCTTCCTTCATTAGTTACCTTTCTTGGTGAGATCGAGTCTTGCCTACGGCGCAACGCGGCGAAGCCGTGAGCAACATGAAAAACCCACCGATTGAACGATGGGGTAAGGGGTGATGGAGCTTTTCTATGCGTAGATCAATAGGCGGGTGAGTCAGGACGGCAAAGTAGAGGCCAAGATGGCAGCCCACCTGAGCACGATCAGCAGCCTTCCGCAACGGCTTTTGTAGTCGAATGGTTCGTGGGAGGCACTCGAGCGCACTTTGAACACTTGAACAGAAAAGCGCAGATTCTAGACGTAGCCGTAGTCAGGCTGCGTACATGCGCCTTCGACTCAAGAGAAAATCCTCAAACTCTTCAATGCGGACTTCGGTCGTTCGATTACCTTGACGCCTATAGAGGTGATAGTGGGGGTCCTTGACCCCCCGCAGAAAAGCCAGTTGCGGACCAGGAACCACTTCAATACGGGATATCGTACAAGGACCATTGCCCACAACGATGAATCGCACTTCTATGCAATCGTTAACACCATTGCCTCGGTAAAAGCGATCCTTGATCAAGTCTCTGAACACAAGTTCAAACCCATCGGGGTCACGTTTCTCAGGTTTGAGAAATGCGTAATCTGGTTCGAGCCCGATCGGGCGGCCGTCATCGCGCACACCGAGGTAGAGAATTCCGCCAGAGGTGTTCATCATTGCCGCAATGCTTTTCAGCGCGCTATGCAAGACGAGTTCCGATTTCAGTTCAGCCAGCGAAACCTCGGGATTACTTTCAGCACGTTGACGATCGAACCAGAGAGAGGATTTGAATTCCAAGGTCTGGGATTCACCTTTCGCAATCTCTTCAAGGGCTGCTTCATGTGTTAACCCGGTTGCCGGCCGAAACCTCAGTTTTCGAGGTGAGTCAAGGTCTCCGCGTGTCAGAGGCGGAATGAACTCGAGGTTGTGCTTTCTGCATAGAGCGCTAACAGTCTGCAGTCTGTCCAGATCTAGGCCAGACAATTGGGCACGTTGAAACAGTTCTCTCAGGGTCAGGATCGTCTGAGAGGTTATGAAGTGCGCTAGAAGTTCCAGGAGAGGAGTGGTCGCGGATTCGAGCACTTCGTTCCTCTCCTATACGATCACATTAGTTCTGCGGAGCAGATCATCAGCGATCGCTCCGGCTCGTCGCTCCCAAAACTCTCGGATGTGAGTGGAGCCTTCGAGTAGATAGCTGTACGAAGTGCTGTCTATGTAGGCTGCATCCGCGATTTCTTGAACTTGAAGATAAGTAATGGCCCGTTCCCGCACAAGCTGCCCTGGCAAACGCGCCTTCCAGAGATTGTTGGATGGTCTGCTCAGCGGCATGAGATTAGAAACCGAATTGACCCAATCACGTCCGGCCTGCTGAGTATTCAATAGCGTCGCCAGGGCGCCTACTTGGTTGTTGGCACACCATGCCCGTGGATAAATATGGTGCATCTCGACATTCTCATTGCCAGGAAATGCAAGCGAGACAGCCGGATCTACGAGGTCCCTTTTTACGTTGGCCAGCATGCAAAGGTAGAAGGCTTTCTGAGTCGCGCCCGTCGGTCGTCCATTCGTGAGTGAGTCTACCAATATCTCTTTGGTCGGGATCTGCGCCTTCATATAGGTATTCATCTTCACCTGGATGTTGGCGGCCCATTCGGTTATCGTTGCGAACGAGTCCCTTGCAGCGAGCCACGTCTTAATCTCGCCGATATCCGCTCCAAGCTGAGTCAAGAATCCCTGGTCATATCGATTCGATAGGGCGTTCCTCCAAAAGAATGCTCTATAAAGGGCGTCGAGTTCATCTGTCCGTCTTGGCGTCCCAGGTTTCAGATCAAAGGTAAGATGCCAACGCAACGCTACATAAATCGCAGCGGAGACCGGATAGGGACAGTTCTGATACGAGAACAGGCCATGTGCCACGACTCTCTGGAACTCAAGGAGGAACTCAGCCAATCTTGACTGATTCTGAATGACATTTCTCCAATGGATGGTTGGAGTTGCCATCAGATCGCCTGATTTTACGGATGTGACAGACTGCTGACTTTTCGACGGTGGTTTCTGGTCTAGGGCGACGTAACATGCCGTTACGATTTGTGCCACGAGTTCTGGGCGATCATTGATGGACGACCACCCGATGGCGCCATCCAATTGTCCGAATTCGGAGATCCAGTTTCTGAGGTCGATTGGTCCTTCTGCGTCATCCTTCGTATCAGCATAGAGAGAGGCATGAATCAAGTCGACAGCCGAAACCTTGGTGCCCGTTGTATTCAGCTTTTCGAAGATGTCGCAAATATCTGACAGGCCGTAGCTGGAAGGAACTGTGTAGACCGCAAGCTTGGTGTCAACGATTCCTTGAAACGCCTTTTTCAGAATCTCGTTTCTACGTTGGATCTCCTCCAACGGCGGCAACGCCGAATTCGGATAGTATTGCGGATCCTGGATGGCTGCCAGGTATCGCATCCACTGGTTCATTATCGACTCGCCGTCCAGATTGGAGCAGAGGGGGAACAGTCCTTTGGAGATACAATTCGCATCCACATCCAAATGGCGCGCTGTGACATCCGATTCCTTTATGAATTGGAACCGTTTTGAGTCATCCTCTGCTAAGACATCTAGGTAGTATCTCCCTGAAAACCTGAATCGACCGTCAAGCGCCCGGAGTCCGCCAAATGACATCGCCAACGCCGTGCATCTCTGCCGTCCATCGAGAATTGCATTAGTAGTCCTTGGAGGATGTTCAGTTTCGGTGAAGTGCCGAGGGCTTGCTCCGTTGGTAATTGGGTCTGAGTCGTATATATAGATCGGCTGGAGGTCGACTGCTGGCGGGTCGGATTGCTCCCATAACGTCGCCATCCCAATCGGTCGAGCTTCATAGATTGACACGAGCAACTCTAGAACGTCATTCGTGCTCCAAACGAATTCCCTTTGGAACTTTGGAACCTGCCATTCCAGCTTCCTCAACTTCTCCAAAAGCGTCGGGACAGTTACAGCGCTCACGCTCAGTTCAGGCATCTCGTACCCCAATCGTCTCTAAGCTGTTTCCATTGAAACACATGGGGTCCCGTTTTGAAGTGACAACCCCACTGAAGTAACGTGCAGGGTCTAATTACACTGCATAGGCGTGATGCTTGGAGTTGGGTTATAGGCTTTTAACACGGTCGATCTTGGTCTTCGAAGTAGGGATTGTCCATGTCTCTGCCTGCTTGATCGTGATTGTGCGCTCCATTTGCGCTCTGTTTCTCCGTCTTGGGCTGCCTTTAGTAGCTAAAATGTGTCATCCGTGCGACTGCAAGTTGTTGATAATACGTTGGGTGGACAATTCGATTCCTTCCGCGTCCACCATCTTCTGGGACAAACTTTAAGGCAGTCTGGCGCAACTTGAGCTGTGCGTTATTCCTCGCCCGCTGCGATCAGCGGCACGTCTTTGCTGCGTCCGAAGTGGCAGCCGACAAAGGCATAGAACGCGACGTAGACGTAGCAGAGCAGCGGCACGGAGTACGCGTCTGCGGCATGATGGCCCGACTGTGCAAGCAGACCCATGATGGGCGTGAGCAAGGCGCCTCCTACGATCGACATCACGATAGCCGAACCTGCGAGCTTGGTGTTCGGCCCAAGCCCATCGATGCCCAACACAAAGATCGTTGGATACATTACCGACATGAAGAAGCTGGTAAGAAAGATGGCCCACAGGCCCAGCCAGCCCGGATACAAGACGCCAATCGCGACGAGCACGCAGTTAATGACGGCGTAGAAGCCCATCAGCCGCGCCGGACGTACGTGGCGCATGATCTCAGCAGAGCTGAAGCGCCCGATGCCGAAGGCTGCCAGTGTTCCTGTGAGGAAGTAGCCCGCGACTTTTTCAGGCTGATGCGTCGCGTCCTGCACGTACTGGATGAAGTAACTCCACGTGCCGACCTGCGCGCCAACGTAGAGAAACTGCGCAACCACAGCAAGCAGGAAGTGCGGCCGCCGCAGCAGATCGAGCGGATGTCCATGCGAACCATCGCTCGCGAGTTGTTCGTCACCAGTATGCGGGAAATGAGTACGACTTATTGCGAAGGCCAGCGCGAAGGCGCACACGCCGAGCACCAGGTACGGCACTACCACGCGGAGCGTTTCGCTGCGCAGATATTTCTCATACGTATGTGCCGCACGCATGGTGGCCACCTGCGCGTCCGTCAGCTCTATGCCGGAAAAGATAAAGACCGTGCCGACAAGCACGCCGGTGATCGAGCCGATAGGGTTGAAGGCCTGCGCGAAGTTCAGGCGGCGCGCGGCGCTTTCTGGCGAGCCAAGCTGCGCAACAAATGGGTTGGCCGCGGTTTCAAGAAACGCAAGACCGCTGGCAATCACGAACAACGCGATCAAAAAGTAGATGTAACGCGCAGCCAACGCCGCCGGCCAGAACAGCAGCGTGCCGGTGCCAAGCAGGCAAAGTCCTGCAATGAAGCCGAACTTGTAACCATACCGGCGCATCAGCAGCGCTGCGGGCATTGCCAGCACAAAGTAGCCGAGGTAAAACGCTGACTGTACCAGACCCGCCTGAAAGCGCGAGATCGCGAACGACTTCATGAACTGGCGGATCAGTACGTCATTGAGGTTGTTAGGAACGCCCCAAAGAAAGAACAACGCCGTCACCAGCGCAAAGGCAAGCCCCATGCCCGGCGGAACCAGGCGATGGGGCTCTTTCGATTCAGGTGCGGTTGTTGGCAGCGAATTCAGCACCGAACATCTATATCAAGCCGGTGTTGAAGTCGTCGAGCAAAACCGCGCTACTTGCTCACAGCGCAAGCGACGGTGGCACGCTCGCAGGATCGACGCCGAGCGTTGGCGAGGGCTCAGCGCCAAGCTCGATGGCAATCGTGCCACCCTGCGCGATTTCTGTGTGGCTGAACCAGCACCGCTGCTGCGCCTTGCCGTTCAGGCTGAAGGCTTGCACGTAGCAGTCTTCTGGATGGCTGCGCTTGACCTCGATGCTGAGGCGCTTACCGCCGCCAAGCTCCAGTGTGGCGCGCTCCACCAGCGGCGAGCCCAGCACGTAGTTCCCGCTCGCCGGATCGGCCGCATAGAAGCCGAGCGCGGACATCAGGAACCATGCGGACATCTGCCCGACATCCTCGTTGCCTGCCATGCCGTCTGGATCGGCGTGGTACTGCGTCTCCAGCAGCGAGCGAATGCGTGCCTGCGTCTTGGCCGGCGCTCCGGCATAGACGTAGAGATACGCGATGTGGTGCGAGGGCTCGTTGCCGTGCGCGTACTGCCCCACCATGCCTGCAATGTCCGGCGGCGCATCCGGCGGAAGCGTTGAAGGCACGGTGAACAGTGCATCGAGCTTGGTAAGGAACGGATCCTTGCCGCCAAAGAGCGCAATGAGGCCCGCTGGATCGTGCATCACGCCAAACGTCGTCTGCCACGCGTTCGACTCGGTGTAGTCGCGCCACTCCTTGCTGTGCCCCAGCTCGATGGGATCGAACGGCGTGGCCCAGGAGCCGTCTTCCATCTTCGCCTGCATGAAGCCGTTTGCGGGGTTGAAGAAGTGGCGATAATTGGTGGAGCGTTTCGCGAACAAAGCAGCCTCATCATGTTTGCCGAGCTTCTGCGCCACCTTGGCGAGAGCCCAGTCGTTGTAGCAGTACTCGAACGTTTTCGAGACGGATTCGGACTCGCGATCGGCAGGGATGTAGCCGAGCTTGCGATAGTAGCCGAGCCCCCGATAGTTTTCGGCCATCGCGCGGAAACGCATCAGCCGGTAGGCCTTCTCCGCGTCGATGCCCTCAAATCCTTTTACGATTGCCTCTGCCAGAACGCTGGCTGAGTGATAGCCCGTCATGCAGAGCGTTTCTGTGCCTTGCAGCGGCCAAACAGGCATCCCTGCGGGGCTCTCCTCGGCCATGCGGATCAGCGTGTTCATGAAGTCGGGCACGCGGTCGCGCTGCAGAAGCGTGTAGGCGGGATGCGCTGCGCGGAACGTATCCCACAGCGAGAAGGTGGTGTAGTTGTGGTGCCCTGCCGGAAGCTCATGGATCTGCCCGTCCATGCCGCGATAGCGTCCATCGGTGTCGTCGAAGAGCTGCGGACCGAGCGACATGTGATAGAGCGCGGTGTAGAAGATGCGCTTCTGTTCAGGCTTGGCAAACTCCGCGTACACGCGGCTCAACTGTGCGCGCCACGCCTCCTGCGCTGCCTTCCGCGTCTTTTCGAACTCCCAGTGATTCTGCTCTGCGGCCAGATTCTTCGCTGCGTTCTCCGCGCTGACGCCGGAGATACCCACCCGCATCAGGATCTGCTCGCCTGCATGAACCGAGAAGTGAAGCACAGCCTTGAGCGTGTCGCCTTCGAGCAACCCCGTCGACGTCACAGGCTTGTCGTCGGAGTAGAAGTCGATCTTTGTGGGCTGTTTCGATGTCTCCAGCGCGAAGTACGAGTGACGCCCCTCGCCCCACGCGCGCGTCACGTGCCCACCGCGCAGCGAACTTGGGCCGCTCTGGCGCAGCTCTGCCGAATACACCGAAGAGTGGCCGTCGATCAGGTATGAATGGGCGAGGTCGACGATGATCCACACATCACCGTCCTCAGTGAATGTGTAGCGATGCAGGCCGGTGCGCTCCGTCGATGTGAGCTCGGCACGCACCTTCGGATCTTGCAGCAGTACAGAGTAGTAGCCCGGCTCCGTCACTTCATCGTTGTGCGAGAAGTGCGAGCGATAACCTTTGCCGGGATTGGAGCGGGGTCCTGGTACGAGCTTCACCGGACCGCGGCCCGGCATCACAAGAAAATCGAGCAGGTCGCCGCAACCTGTACCGCTCAGATGTGTGTGGCTGAAGCCCATGATGGAGGTGTCGGAGATGTGGTAGCCCGAGCACCAGTCCCAGTCTGTGTTGTAGGTATCAGGGCTCAGCTGAACTGCTGCGAAGGGCAGGCTGGAGCCGGGAAAGCAATGTCCGTGTCCGCCCGTGCCGATGCGCGGATCGACCCAATGGAGCGGATCTTCAGCAGCTGCACCTGTGGGCACAGCGAAGGCAGGAAGAGTGCAGCGCGAAGCGGCATAAAGTGCGCCCGCGGATTCAAGAAAAGCCCGTCGTGTCATATGTGGCATCGTTTCCACCTCACCGCGTATGGTATCGTTTCCACGACAACTGGTCCAGTCAAAAGCGGCCCTGAAATTGGTGTTCAAATTCAGGCGCCTCCGGGACCAGCTCACTATATTCCTCGCCAGGGAGATGTGCCCGTGTCGATCATTTCTCGCAGAGAACTCTTGAAGCAGGCAGGCGCAACGGCTGCCGTCGCCGCCCTTGCACAGCCCGGTCTTGCAGCGCCTTCATCGCCCGTTGCTTCGGGGCATCGTCCCACGCCTGCGGATCGCCGCTTCCGCTCGGAGGCAGTCGAACGGTATCTCGTGGAAACACGCGCGCGCATTGCCGATCCGGAGCTCGCCGAGCTGTTTGTGAACTGCTTTCCGAACACGCTCGACACGACCGTGGAGCCTGGAACATTCGAGGGCAAGCCGGATACTGCCGTGATCACAGGAGACATCGCCGCCATGTGGCTGCGTGACTCGTCTGCGCAGGTGCGGCCGTATCTGCCTTTGGCGTCGAAGGACCCGGCGCTTCGTGCGCTGCTTGAAGGCGTGATTCGTCGCCAGGCGCGGTGCATCCTGATCGATCCGTATGCCAATGCATTCATGGCAGACCTGAATGCCCCTCCGCTCGAATGGAGCCGCACGGACAAGACGGAGCTGAAGCAGGGGGTGGGCGAACGCAAGTACGAACTCGACTCGCTCTGCTACCCGATACGGCTTGCGTACGGGTACTGGAAGGCCACCGGTGGCACAGAGCCCTTTGACGCGCGCTGGCACGAGGCAATGCGCGTCGTGGTGCGAACCATGCGCGAGCAGCAGCGCAAGGGTTCGCTCGGCAGCTACCACTTCCAGCGTCAGGCTCCCACGCCAACCGAGACCCTGAATGAAGAAGGGTACGGAAATCCAGTGAACCCAGTCGGGCTGATATGTTCAGGGTTCCGCCCGTCAGACGATGCGTGCATCTTCCCGTTTCTCGTTCCATCGAACTTGTTCGCCGTAAGCGCGCTTCGCTGGCTCGCGGAGATGGCGCAGGCTATTCTGCACGATGCTGATTTAGCCCATGAGGCATCGGCGCTCGCAAGCGAAGTTGAAGCTGCGCTGCGGAAGCATGCCTTGGCGCAAACGCCGGAGGGAAGCATCTGGGCGTTTGAGGTGGACGGTTTCGGCGGCCGGGTGCTGATGGACGACGCGAATGTGCCCAGCCTGTTGGCGTTGCCGTATCTTGGCTGCTCGCCAGATGCGGCAATCTACGCGCGCACGCGCGCCTTCGTATGGAGTACGCGAAATCCGTGGTTCTTCCGTGGAATTGCAGGTGAGGGAATCGGCGGGCCACACGTGGGCCGCGACATGATCTGGCCTATGTCGCAGGTGATGTATGCACTAACTTCAAGTGTTCCGGGTGAGATTCGTGCTGCGATTGCCATGATCAAGCGTTCGTCTGCCGGTACGGGGTTTATCCACGAGAGTTACTTCAAGGACAATCCCGCGAAGTTCACCAGAGAGTGGTTTGCCTGGGCCAATACTCTGACCGGCGAACTTCTGGGTAAGCTGGCCTTGAAGCAGCCGGAACTCTTGCGAAGCTGATTGCACGGTGCGCCCGAGAGTAACTTCGGAAGCCGCCGAGTGAATCAACCCGGTAAGTACCTCCGGAAGGAAAACCATACATGGGTTGCCGTGTCTTAATGTAGTAGAGATATACTTAGGTGCAGCCGCCCACCTGGTCTGCAGAGAAGTCCGGCGCGCCTTTTTATAGAGAGGCGATGAGCCGGGAGTTGGCTGAGGCAAACCCGGCAAGCGCATCACGGATAAGTCCGCAGCTTGCGATGTATGGCATTGGACCGGAGGATGCATGCCAAGAATGGTGCAGTGGATTTGGTTGCTCCTGGCAGTGCACTTTGCAGTTGGCGCAGTGGCCTACACGCACTTCCTTGCCACCGGCCAATACCTCCTGCTTACAGCTTATTTCAACGTGGAAGGCGCCCCCTTCTTCATCGTGATGGCGGTGGTTGAGAGCATCCTCGCTCTCATGTGCGTCGTCTGGATGGAACAGGGAGGGCTGCTGCGTGCTGCATGGGCAGTCATTTCGATGGCGGCAATCGCTCGGGCTGCGGGAGCAACTATGCGCATTCTTGGATTCGTCCAGTTGCCCTGGAAGCCATTGGCGTGGACACATGCGCGCCCGCTCGGGCCATTTGAAGACATCATGCAGCTGGGAACGATTATCGGCAGCCCTCTTGCGATGTGTTTTCTTGCCGTGGGACTGCTGCTGATCCTTGCAGAGCTTCGCCAGCGGCGTATCGGAGCACGCCTGACCCGGTTTGACATCGGCTTGATCGTGCTCATCCTCTGCTTCTCCGTCAGCCAGCTATTCGTGGTCTGGCCTCTGTTCAAAACGCATCCCAGCCTGGGCGTAAGGCTGTTGTGGACAAGTGATCCGCTGCTGCTGCTGCTGCTGGTTGAAGCTGTGATGGTGCGTCGTGCCATGATCCGCATGGGAGACGGCTTCTTTGCACGCTGCCTGGGAATGTATGTGCTCGGTATTGTCGTGACATCTGCCGGCGATGCAGCGATCTGGGCTGACTGGCATGGCCTTCTGACTCCAGCCCTCACCGCGCTTAGCTGGTACATCTGGTTTGTAGCTGCAGCGGCATTCACTTCCGCACCCGCCTACCAGATGGCTGCGATTGCACAGACGCTCGAAGCACGTAGCCGCCAGAATGAAGGGTTTGAGGGACATGTGGCTGTGCCCCCCTCCGCCGGTTAATCTCGCAGCCATGCTGACGGTATTAAAGTTTTGGTTTGCCGGGTGCTGAGGTTACTTTTCACGATTACGCAGGGTTTCTAATGGGGTATGCCTGCATTTCTGATGCTTGGCTGCTGCTTTCCCAACGACGTATAGTTTGGGTGTGCCTCTGAATACCATGGACCCCACCTTCGGCCTTCCAGATGTGCGCAAGTCGGACCACGTTGCCACTCCGGAACGTCAGCCGCGTTCACTCGGCGACTTAGGCGTGCGTGAGAGCGTTGTTGAAGATATTGCTCTCAAACTTCTGTACAGCTCCGGACCATTTTCCGTACTGGACCTTGCCAGCCACATCTGCGTGAGCTACGAAGCTGCGATGGATTTGTTTGGCCGCCTGCGAGGAAAACTCTTCTGCGAAGTGACCGGAATGAGCGGCAATGTTCCGTTCCTGGCCATCACCTCGCAAGGACGCGCGCGAGCGCTGGAGCTGCTTTCACAAAGCCAGTACACGGGCCCCGCACCGGTGTCGTTGACCAGCTACGTCGAACAGGTCCGCAAGCAGAGCGTGCGTAACGTCGAAGTGCATCCACCTGAGGTCGAGCGCGCCTTTGCGCACCTGGTGATGGACAAGCGTCACATTGCGCAGTTCGGTACGGCGTTGAATTCAGGTTCGGCGATCTTTCTGTATGGTCCCCCGGGAGTTGGCAAAACGGCCGTAGCCGAGACGCTCTCGCGTGTTGTTGCAGAAGACTCCGTTTGGATGCCGCACGCGATTGAAGTGGACGGCCAGATCATCACGGTTTTTGATCCGGCAATCCATCACCGCATCCGTGAAGCAGAATCCGAGTTCCGCGATCCGCGTTGGGTGCGCTGTCACCGGCCGACCGTGATGGTTGGTGGTGAGCTGACGGCTGAGATGCTTGATCTGCAATTCAACCCGATCAACAAGTTCTACACCGGCCCGATGCAGATGAAGGCGAACAATGGCGTGCTGATCATCGACGATCTGGGGCGCCAGCGCATTCGTCCCGAAGAGCTTCTCAATCGCTGGGTGGTGCCTCTGGATCGCGGCATCGAGTTCCTCACACTGGCGGGCGGTCGCAAGATCGAAATTCCGTTTGAAATGCTGGTCGTCTTTGCCTCGAATCTCGATCCGAGCGAGTTCCTGGATCCCGCGTTTCTGCGCCGCATCCAGACTAAGATTTACATTGGCGCAGTGACCGACGAGCAGTTTGCCGAGATATTTGGCCGTGAGGCGCGTGTTCGAAATATCGATGTGGATGGGCAGCTCGTCAGCGAACTGATTCAAACCATCAAGAACGAACTGAACCAGGAACTTCGTGGGTGCCAGCCGCGCGATCTGATCAACCAGGTTTGCTGGGCCGCGAAGTATGAAGGGCGTCCGGCACTCATCACTCAGGAGTCGCTGCAGTGCGCTGTGGAGTCCTACTTCATCGCGCGTAAATAAGCTCAGAGCAATTCGGAAAGCAAAAAAGTGGCGCGGCCTTTTGGCCGCACCACTTTTGCGTGATGGTCCCAGCTTCTAGAACAGGTTCCAGAGCGACTGGTTGTAAACCGCGTGATGGAACTGCACCTCGGAACCCTTGACGAACGTGCCCAGCTCCTTCGGGCAACGGTCGGCAGCGGCCTGCTTGAGGTCGACGTAACGGCCCTGCACATCGGCGCCGAGAATCTTCGCGATCCATTCCGATGATTTGAAGTCAGAGATGGCGGCCTGGATGTGATCCGGCAGGTAGCGCTGCGCCTGGCGCAGGTTGTCGATGCTCACCTTGGGCCCCTCGATGCCGGTCTTGAAGATCGAGTAGAGGGTGAGATAGGGATTGGCGTCCGGTGCGACCGAGCGAACTTCGACGCGCATCGAGCGGTGATTGCCGATGGGAACACGGACCATTGAACCGCGATCAGTGGCCGAAGCCTTGATCTGGTTCGGCGCTTCGAAGTGCGGATCGAGGCGGCGGTAGGCATTGACGCTCGGGTTCAGGATCAGGCAGACATCGAGCGCGCTGGATAGAATGCGGTCGATGAAATCCCAGCCCGCTCCTGAAAGCTGCTCCTGGCCCTTCTCATCCCAGAACAGGTTGACCTTGTCCTTGGAGATGGAGACGTTGGTGTGCATGCCGGAACCGTTGACGCCGACAACGGGCTTGGGCAGGAAGCTGGCCGTGAAGCCCATGTTGTTGGCAATCTGACGGCAGAGCAGCTTGTAGAGCTGGATCTGGTCGGCGGCGGCAACGACTTCGCCGTAGCCATAGTTGATCTCGAACTGCGAGGGGGCCACCTCTGGATGGTCCTTCTCGTTCTGGAAGCCCATTGCGCGCTGCACTTCAGCGGCGGTGTCGATGAACTGGCGGAGCGGGTCCAGCGGCAGAACGTGGTAGTAGCCACCAGTGTTCACAAACTCGAACTTGCCCGTCTCGTGGAAGCGCTGCTCTGCGTCGCGGCCTGCGAAGAGGAAGCCCTCAATCTCATTCGCGGCGTTCAGCGTGTAGCCCTTCTCCGCATAGAGCTGGTCCGAATAACGCTTCAGCACGCCGCGCAGATCGCCGGAGTAGGGGGTGCCGTCCTTGTCGATGACTGTGCCGAAGACCAGCACCTTGCCCGTGCCGAACACGTCGACCGGCACCCAGTAGAAGGCGCTCCAATCGATGCCCAGGCGAAGATCACTCTCCTTCTGTGCAGTGAATCCGCGAATCGACGAACCATCGAAGGTCAGGTTCTCGTACGCGCCGAGCAGGAACTTCTTGTCGTAGTCGAGCAGGTGCAGACGGCCTTCAAGATCAGAGAACAGGACCGTGACCGCCTTGATGTGCTTCTGATCAGTCAGGTACTTGATCCGCTTCTCACGAATCTCGTCCGCCGACACGCGATTAGTGCGGTCGGCCTTCGCCTGCAGGTTCAGTTCCTCAAGCTCGTCATAGGACAGAGCCAGAAAATTGCGATAGTCAGACATGGCGCTCCTTTGGATCGGCTGTTCGCGACCTTGTCCAAAATCTACCAAACCGCTCGAAAGCGGTGCAAACAGTTCCAAAAAATGGGCAGAAACGCCGGCCCTTTCAGGCCTGCGCTTCCGCCGGTTCTGCACTAAATTGTGTGCTTCCTGCCGTATTGCCAGTCCGGGAGATCCGCCGGACCGGCAATATTACACGGCTGCTGCTACGCTGACGCCGTTGATCGTCTTAAGGATCTGCTCCACGATCTGGTACGGATCGGCGGAGGAGTTCGGGCGGCGATCTTCCAGGTAGCCCGTGTAGCCGTTCTTGATGAAGTTCACCGGCATGCGGATGGAGGCGCCGCGATCCGAGAGTCCGTAGCTGAATTTGTGGATCGACTGAGTCTCGTGGTGGCCGGTGAGGCGCTGTTCGTTGTCCGGACCGTAGACCGCGATGTGCTCCGCCTTGTTCTCGTCAAAGGCAACCATCAAGGCCTCGAAGTACTCCTTGCCACCGGTCTCACGGATGAACTTGGTGGAGAAGTTGGTGTGCATGCCCGAGCCGTTCCAGTCACCCTTGATCGGCTTGCAGTGCCACTCGACGTCAACCTCGTACTTCTCGCAGAGGCGCATCATCAGGTAGCGAGCCACCCAAACGTCATCGGCGGCCTTCTTGGAGCCCTTACCGAAAATCTGGAACTCCCACTGGCCTTTCGCCACTTCGGCGTTGATGCCCTCGTGGTTGATGCCGGCAGCCAGGCAGAGCTCGAGATGCTCTTCCACGATGGAACGAGCCACGGAGCCCATGTACTTGTAGCCGACACCGCAGTAGTAGGGGCCCTGCGGACCGGGGTAGCCTTCCTTCGGGAAGCCGAGCGGGCGGCCGTCCTTGTAGAGGAAGTACTCCTGCTCGAAACCGGCCCAGAAGTCCGGATCGTCGGCGATCTTGGCGCGCACATTGGTCGAGTGCGGCGTGCCGTCCGGATGCAGCACTTCACTCAGCACGATGAAGGCATCTTTGCGGCTTGCGTCAGGGTACAGCGCCACGGGCTTGAGCAGACAGTCCGAGCTCTTGCCTTCGGCCTGCATCGTCGAGCTTCCGTCGAAGCCCCAGACGGGCATGTCGGCCAGTGTAGGTACCTTATCAAAGGACTTAAGGGTGGTCTTTCCGCGCAGTTCCGGAATCGGCTGTTTGCCGTCCAGCCAAATGTATTCCAGCTTGTACTTAGCCATGGATCTCCTTCAGGCAGGATCTTTTGTGAGATTTCAAATTGATCGTAGAGGCTAAGCCGTAAAGATGACGTGAGGATCGGCAGGCAGGAGAGACGAAAACCGTGATCCGTAATACAGCACAAAGTTGCAGTCGATGACTTAGTGTCGTGCGGCGAGAACCATGATGAGAAGCAAGACGACCGGGATCAGCGCAAGTGCTGCGTAATAGAGGATCTGGCGCGAAAGGTGGGATTTTCGCTTCTGCCAGTCGCGCAACTCCTCACGATCCTCAATGCCGACGGTCTCAAGATGCTCGAGATCGTGTTTGAAGTCCCGTGCATGAGCGTAGCGGTTCTTCGGGTCACGCTCCAATGCGCGATAAAGCACCTCCTGTAGCTGAGGAGAGATACTCGGCTCCGCCACGCTCGGCGGAGTGGGGAAGTTGAGCAGCCGGTCGTTCATCACTTCCATCGGCGAGCTGCCGGAGAACGGCAAGCGCCCCGTCAGCATCTCGTACAGGATGATGCCGGCCGCGTAGACATCGGATCTTCCATCGCCTCGCTTGCCCTTGACCTGCTCGGGGGAGATGTAGTCCGCAGTGCCCAGCGTTGCCGTGAAGTTGGCGTAGGTGAGCCGTCGCGCCTGGCTATCGCCGGCGATGCCGAAGTCGATCAGCTTGATGTGATCGTCTTCGTCGACCATGATGTTTTCCGGCTTCAGGTCGCGGTGGACTACACCGTTCTCGTGGATGTATTCAAGCGCGTTTAATACCGCAATGGTGATTTGAATAGCACGGTCCTGGGTGATCCGGCCCTCGTGCAGGATCGTGCGCAGCAGACGCCCCTGGCACCACTCCATGACCATGTACACGCGCGAGCGTTTTTCGCCGCCGTATACACGCATCACGTTGGGATGATTCAGCCGTTCACCGATCCCCGCTTCGCGCTGAAAGCGGTCAAACAGGATCGGGTCAGCCTCCATGTCGGGATGGGGAATCTTGAGCGCGACCTGTCTATCGTTGCGCGTGTCCACGGCGCGAAAGATGGATGCCATTCCGCTGCGAGCTACAGGCTCAATTACGCGATAAGAATCAATCTGCGTTCCGGGCTCGATACTGTCCAGAAACCCCATCGTGCGCTATTTCTCCAGAGTGCTCCCCACTTACTCTATCGGGAAAATGCCAATAAGCCGCAAGGGTTTCGTAAGGCTTTTCTCAAGATCGTGGGGGTTAGCCCGGCAGCCGGTATGGCCTGCCGCGATACATGCCCACCTGCTCGACTGATCGCACGCGGATCACTTGTGCCGTCGTATTGTCGTGGCCGTCGACTTCTACGGCGCGATGGACCAGATCCTGCGCGAGTTCTGCCGCCGTCTTGTGCTGCGAGGCGACCTGCGCGATCATTGCAGCGCTCATCTCGTCGTGTACGCCATCGGTGCACAACACCAGAACGTCTCCGGGCAGGAGCGTGAGCGCAGTGGTATCGGCAGAGACAAACATCTCCGGCCCGATCGAGCGGATCAGTACGTGGCGCTTCTCCGATTCCGCAATCTCTTCTTCTGTGATGAGGCCGAGCTTGCGCTGCTCGTTTACCCAGGTGTGGTCTTGTGTAATCTGTCGAGCATGCCCGTTGCGCACAAGGTAGCAGCGCGAATCGCCGACATGCGAGATCACGGCCTGGTCATAACGAAGCGCGCAGGCAACGAGCGTGGTTGCCATCTTCCTGCCGCGGTACTCGGCTTCGAGCGTGCGGTCGTGTACTGCGGAGTTAGCCGATGCCACCAGCCGCGGAAGAAGGCTGATCAGCATGGCTCCTGACTGCGCTTTGGAGAACTCCTCGGTGAGTACTTTAACGGCAGTCGCAGAGGCGACCTCACCGAGATCCAGTCCGCCTACACCATCGGCAACCGCGAAGAGATATCCATGCGAGCGCGCCTGTTGCCGCGAGGCGGGAATAAACGAAGCCATGGAGTCTTCGTTATTCGTGCGGACCTTTCCGGGATCGCTCGACTGGCCGAACTGTACATCTAACATGGGCTTCGCTGCCTGGGGATTTGCCGCGGTTGCGGGAGGTTTGAGTTAAGACGGCTGAGCAAAACACTGCTGGGTGAACCTCCGACGGCGTTGCCCGATGATGGGACTGCGTCTGGGAGGTCCACCCAGCGTTACGGGTTTCGGCTTGAGAGCAGCGCTAGCTGACTGCTCCCTTCGTGTCGAGAAGGACCGCTTTGCCCTTCGCCTTCGAAGCGCGAAGGAAGTAAATGGCTCCGTAGAGGCCCCACACCGCCGAGATACCCAGCGCGAGCAGAGGTTCCATCTTGGTGCCGAGGTTAAAGAACGGCCCGATCACATAGAAGGCCATGCATAGCAGGTTTGCGAGCAGACCGAAACCTGGAATCAGTGTGTGTACCAGGAAGTTGTGGTCCGGGCGCTTGTGGTAGGCGACGATGCACAGGAAGCAGCTCAGTGCATACAGGATAAACGTACCGAAGTTCGAGGTCAGCGTAATTGTCAGCAGCGAGTTCGGCAATGCAGCCAGCTTGTCGTGCGTTGAGTACCCGAAGCTGGAGAGTATGCCGTGCGGCAATGCGGCGATGGTGGCGTCAGTGGGTGAGCTGGCATCGGCGAAGACGAGCGTTACGGCAAGTGTTCCCAGAACCGCCGAGATCACGGCCAGAGTCCAGATGGCACGCCGAGGCGTGAGCGACTCGGCGTGCAGCAGGCCAAAGTGCTCGGGAGCTTCGTCGTCCTTGCCCATCGCATAGGTCACGCGTGCGCCGGTGTTCATGCAGCTCAGCGTGGTGCCGATGAGTGCGAGGAATACGGTCAGCGCTTCAGCGAGCATGAAGTACTTGCCGTGTCCCTGACCTAGCAGTGCATCGCCCACGATGATCATCATGTCACCGATCGGCGCTGCCGAACCGGCGGCACTTTGCATCGTGTACCCGGAGTTCAGGAAGTAGTTGGCTGCAAAGTACTCGATCAGATAACAGAGCAGGCCTTGAATGAGCAGCGATGCAATAACGGCGATGGGAATATGCTTCGTTGGATTTTTAGCTTCGCCTCCCATCGCAGTTACCGATTCGAAGCCGACCAGGATGAGAATAGCCACCGTAGCCTGGATGAACACCCAACTGAATTTGTGCGGCGAGACCACGGATGCTGCCGTGGGGTGTGCCAGGATGTTGCCGCTTGCGTCCGCCGCCGGATAATCAATCGTGAACGGTACCGGCTTGCCGCTCTTGTCGAGCAGCGGCAACGGAGCGCCGCTTGCATCGCGTAGCGTGGAGCCATCCTTTGCGTTGGTTGCAAACTGATAGGTATAGGTCGAGAGCGTCTGCGCATCGTACTGGAAGGCAGGCGAACCGGCAGGATGGTTGACGCGGTAGCCCAGAGCCAGCACGCTGAAGACTAGCAAGGCCGAGATCTGAACAATGTTGATTGCCAGGTTTACTGCCGTTGAAGCGCCTGCGCCCTTCTGCGCAATCCACGCCACGAAGAACGAGAAGACGATCGCCACCAGCGCCATGAACACCGGACCCGGGTTCGAGCCGCTGATGAAGTTCGGATACAGGAAGCCCACCACGTAGCCAACGAAGATGCCCGTCGTGGCCACCATGACGCCTGGATAGACCCAGTAGTAGAGGTGCGAACCCCAGCCTACGACGAACTTCGCAATGCGCGCATACTTGAAGGCCTTGTCTTTCGACAATAGCGCCTGTTCCGCGTAGTAGTAGCTCGATCCCGTGCCGGGGTAGAGCTTGGAGATCTCCGCGTATGAGACCGCTGTTGCCAGGCACAGCAGCAGTGCGGCAAAGATTCCCATCCACATCGCTGGTGCCGTGGATGGTTGTCCGGCCACACCTGCTGTTGCCTGAAGGAAGAACGTGAGCCATAGGAATGCGCCCGGTGCAATGAGCGCCATTGCGTTACTGGTTAGCCCGGTCAGGCCAAGCGTGGCCTGCATCTGGGGTGCTTTTTGTTCTGCCATGAGCATTCTCCTGGAGTTTGAGAAGTTGAGGCCGGGAGTGTGAGGTAGGGTCCCGGTGGGGTCATGTGCACTCGTCCATCTTTGGATTGCATGTGGGGCGATGTGCGAAGAGTGGGTGGAATACGTACCAAGCTAGTACGGCTCAGATAAAGATGGAATCAGGGCCACACAATTTGCTTTGTGTTGCGTGGCCCTGATATCCGCCGTCGTGGAAACGGCGGTGCGGAATGTCGCTTTTTCGGTTAGCGCTTCGGGCCAAAGAAGGCGATGAAGCTGACAGTTGCAGTGGTCTGCGCGTCGACGAATGAAGAGTTGCCCTTATGGAAGAAGGCCTCATCCGACCAGTCGCGGCGCACTTCCACGCGGCTCAGCAGACCCTCTGCCCACTTGTACTCGTAAGTACCGGTGAACTCCTTGATCTCCTGGGCGGTACCGGTCGAGTAGCCGTTGTTGTCGTGGAAGAATTCGAAGCGGCCCACCAGCGCCGAGGTGCCGGTGATCTGTTCGCGAGCGGCAACGGCGATGCCCTGCCAGTGATTCAGCGAGGTGTCGATGCTTTCGCCCGTACTGAGGTGGTTGCGATTCTGACCGTAGTCGTAGTTGATGTACGCGTTGAACTTGGCGTTAGGCGTGAGCACCAGGTTGGTATCGATCAGGTTGCGATACCCCTTCTGTGTCGAGTAGTTCGATGGGCCACCGTAGTAGTTGAGGAACCACGAGTACTTGGTCTTTACCAGCGCATTGGTCAGGCCCACGGTAATGCCACCGTTGTTCGACGTGACGTTGTTCCAGCCATTCACAAGCTGCACGCCGATCGTGTCGGTCTTGGATACAGGCATTGACGAGCGCAGGCCGAAGTGGAAGTAGGGAATGGCCCACGCGAACAGGACCGAGCGCGAGTAGTTCCAGTTGTCCTTGGCTTCAATCACTTCCGCGCCGGCCGAGGTCACGAACTTGCCGAAGTCGAGCTCGAGGCCCTTTGCCTTCGGCGGCTTCAAGCTGACAAAGGCCTGCTCCACGTAGTCGCCATTGTCGTGCGAGGAGCCGTTGACCAGCGTGTTGGTACGGCCGTAGAACAGGTCGACATGCGCGCCGACCGGATCGGGATCGTGATTCAGCGTCAGCCGGAGTTCGCTCAGGTTGAACTGATCAGTCTTGTCGTTGAAGTTGTAC
>Ga0318572_10000137_pt1 | contig 27956 bp, 23 predicted proteins | sample GRESIP089b5f20_FD_202528 | JGI IMG/M metagenome (GOLD analysis project Ga0318572, IMG submission 202528) | Tropical soil microbial communities from Luquillo Experimental Forest, Puerto Rico - GRE.SIPMG.089b5f20 | ecosystem: Environmental > Terrestrial > Soil > Tropical forest > Bulk soil...
TCGCCGCCGCCGCACCACGATATTTACTCCATCGAAGACCTGGCCCAGCTCATTTTCGACCTGAAGCAGGTCAATCCGACTGCGCTGGTATCGGTGAAACTGGTGGCTGAGCCGGGCGTGGGCACCATTGCCGCCGGTGTGGCCAAGGCCTATGCCGACCTGATCACCATCTCCGGTTACGACGGTGGTACTGGTGCCTCGCCGCTGACTTCGGTGAAATACGCTGGCTCGCCGTGGGAACTGGGCCTGTCCGAAGCCCAGCAAGTGCTGCGTGCCAACGGCCTGCGTGGCCGGGTACGGGTGCAGACCGACGGTGGTTTGAAAACCGGCCTGGACGTGATCAAGGCAGCCATCCTGGGTGCGGAAAGCTTCGGCTTCGGTACCGGCCCGATGGTGGCGCTGGGCTGTAAATACTTGCGCATCTGCCACCTGAACAACTGCGCCACTGGCGTGGCTACCCAGGAAATCAAGCTACGCTCCAAGTACTTCCTCGGCCTGCCGGAAATGGTGATGAACTACTTCTTGTTCATCGCCCGCGAAACCCGCGAGTGGATGGCCAAGCTGGGCGTACGCAGCATGGAAGAGCTGATCGGCCGCATGGACCTGATGGAACTGCTGGAAGGCGAAACCACCAAGCAAGGCAAGCTGGACCTGTCGCCGCTGCTGTCGCAAGGCACGGTGCCGGACGATGTACCGCGCTTCTGCATCAGCGACAGCAACCCGTCCTTTGACAAGGGCGAGCTGGCCGAACAGATTCTGGCCGATGCACTGCCAGCCATCCACAACCGCCAGATGCTGGAACTGTCCTACCCGATCGAGAACATCCACCGTTCCATCGGTGCCCGCCTGTCCGGCGAAATCGCCCGCGTCCATGGCGCGGCTGGCCTGCCGTTTGGCTGTCTCAAGGTCAAGTTCAACGGCAGTGCCGGTCAGAGCTTTGGCGTATGGAACGCTTCCGGCCTGCATCTGGAGCTGGAAGGCGATGCCAACGACTACGTCGGCAAGGGCATGGCCGGTGGCCGCGTCACCATCTACCCGCCGAAAAATGCGGTGTATGAAAGTGGCGAAGCCATCATCATCGGCAATACCTGCCTGTACGGCGCCACCGGTGGCCAGCTGTTTGCTGCCGGTGTGGCCGGCGAGCGTTTCGGCGTGCGTAACTCCGGCGCGCTGGCGGTCATCGAAGGTGCGGGCGACCACTGCTGCGAATACATGACCGGTGGTACCGTCATCGTGCTGGGCGAAACCGGCTACAACTTCGGTGCCGGCATGACCGGCGGCTTTGCCTTCGTCTACGACCCGGGCGAGCGCTTTGCCTACCGCTACAACAATGAACTGGTCGACATTCACCTGATCAACGGCGAAGCAATGGGCATGTACCGTGCCTTCCTGCTGGAGAAGATTGCCAAGCATGTCGAGCTGACCGGCTCCGAAACCGGCCGCGCCATGCTGCAAAACTTCGACGACTACGTGGACTACTTCTGGCTGGTGAAGCCGAAGGCCGCCACGCTGGACAGCCTGCTCAAGGATTGACGATCACGGGCGGGGCGTTTGCCCCGCCGCAATGGAAACAAAGGGTCTGCCGCTATATAAAGCCGGACCCGCAGTCAGGAAACGATCATGAGTGACGTATTCCAGTTCATGAAGCTCTCCCGCAACCCCGGCGAAAAAGTCGACGCTGCGGTGCGCAAGATTGAGTTCAAGGAAATTTACCAACCGCTGCATCAAGTGGATGCAGCCGAACAGGCCGGGCGCTGCCTGTCCTGTGGCAACCCCTATTGCGAATGGGAATGCCCGGTCCACAACTACATTCCCAACTGGCTGAAGCTGGTGGACGAAGGCAAGCTGTTTGAAGCCGCCGAAATGTCCCACAAAACCAACAGCCTGCCGGAAATCTGTGGCCGTGTTTGCCCGCAAGACCGCCTGTGCGAAGGCGCTTGCACGCTGAACCAGGGTGGTTTTGGTGCCGTCACCATCGGCAGCATCGAAAAATACATCACCGACGAAGCCTACAAGGCAGGCTGGCGTCCGGACATGTCCAAGGTGATCTGGAGCAACAAGAAAGTGGCCGTCATCGGTGCCGGCCCGGCAGGCCTCGCCTGTGCCGACGTGCTGGTACGCAACGGCGTCAAGCCGGTGGTGTATGACCGTTACGAAGAAATTGGCGGCCTGCTCACCTTCGGCATCCCCGAGTTCAAGCTGGAAAAAACCGTGGTGCAGCGCCGCCGTGAAATCATGCAAGGCATGGGCGTGGAATTTGTACTGAATACCGAAATCGGCAAGGACATCGAAATCGAAGCCTTGCTGGAACAGTACGACGCCGTATTCATGGGCATGGGTGCCTACAAGTACATGAAGGGCGGCTTTGCTGGTGAAGAGCTGCCGGGCGTGCTGGAAGCACTGCCTTATCTGGTGAATAACGTGCGTCAGTGCATGGAAACCCTGCCGGCAGGTGAAGCAGCCGTTTCCATGGCCGGCAAGCGCGTGGTGGTACTGGGTGGTGGTGACACCGCCATGGACTGCAACCGCACCGCCATCCGTCAGGGTGCCAAGCGCGTGACCTGCGCTTATCGCCGTGACGAAGCCAATATGCCGGGCTCCAAACGTGAAGTGGCCAATGCCAAGGAAGAGGGCGTGGAATTCCGCTGGAATAGCCAACCGGTAGGCATCGAACAGCTGCCCAATGGTGCGCTGGCCGTGATTCTGGCCGAAACCCGCCTGGGCGAGCCGGATGCCCGTGGCCGTCGTAATGCCGAAATCGTACCGGGCAGCGAAGAGCGCATCGAGTGCGACCACGTCATCATCGCCTTCGGCTTCCAGGTAGAAGCTGCCAGCTGGTTTGAACGCACCGGCATCAGCAGCCAAGCCAATGGCCGCACCATCGCCACGGAAAAGTCCAAGTTCAAGTACCAAACCAGCCATGCCAAGATCTTTGCCGGCGGCGACCAAGTACGCGGTGCCGACCTGGTCGTGCGTGCCGTGTTCGAAGGCCGTCAGGCCGCGGAAGGCATGCTCAGCTACCTGCAGGTGTGGTAAGCGGGGATTGCCTGAGTACTTGTGTAAAGAAGCCCGCCGATTGGCGGGCTTTTTTCATGAATCATGCGATAATTGCCGCCATCATAGAGTACTGCTGCACTCTCAAGGTCCATAACATATGAAAATCAGATTAGGCCCCCTGCATGCCAAGCGTAGAGCCATGTTCGGTAAACTGGCGTTGTGGCTACTGAAGCGTGCACCCGTTCCTGCATTCAAGCCAGAAAGCATCAAGAAAGTTATCTTTCTGCGAGATAATGACAAGTTCGGCGATCTGATCGTATCCACCATTGCCATTCGGGAACTCAAACTGGCGGGAAAACAGGTCGATGTGATAGCAGGTTTACGCAATGCCGAGTTGCTGAAATTAAATCCACATGTAGATCAACTGCATGTGCATAACGACAAGCTGTTCTCAGTGATCAAACTGGCCTTGAAATTGCGTAAAGAGAAGTATGATCTGCTGATCGATTTAAGGAATGAAGTGCCAACTTACAAGGATATTGTCCTGATGAGTTGGAGCAAGGTGCGACATGTTATTGGCTTTAATCGTGGGATGTACCCAGTATTTGATGTCAATCTAAAAGAAGACTTCAGCCTGAATCAGCATGCTGCATGGCGTAACTTCGCCTTGCTGGAGGCACTACAGATAAGTTGTTCGGGTTGCAGCAGGCATTATGATGTGCATATTGATCAACGTGAAGAAAATAAGGTAAAAGACTATCTCAGTCAGTTGCCTAAAGCGCGTACTTTGCTCATCAATCTTAAGGGTGAAGGGCCGTATCGTCGGCTGAATCAGGGGCAACTTGATGCCATTCTGGATTATATGCAGTCTAATTACTCAGACTGGAATGTCGTCTTGACCGCGAAGCCAGAGGATTTGGATAGTATCAATACTGCAGGAATGCATAAATCACCATTCAAGACGTATTTTGCAGCCGTCGCGTTAGTCAAGCATGCCGATGCAGTCATTTCTCCAGATACCTCCATTGTCCACGCTGCAGCGGCTTTTGATAAACCCTTGCTGGGTTTGTATGAGAAAGACAGGACTACCACCTATCTGAATAGTCGGGCATGGGGTCCAAATAATCCGAATGCTATCGTTGTGCAGTCGGAGGAGTTTTCAGTGTATTCAATTCCACTGCCTAGTTTGATCAAGGGGCTTGATCAAGTCATGCAGCGTTGTTTTCCAAGCAATAGTCAGCAGAAGTTGTCTTCTGGCATTGCTGGTATAAAAAATTAAGAGAGTTTCATGCATAGTTTCTTTAGTGCCGAAAAATGGGCTGTGAGCCGATGGCATGGCCCATTGGTTCTGCTGCTGTCATTTATTTTTGTTGCCACTTGCAGTGTTTCGCATACGGTGGCGCTGCGTTATGCATTGCAGGCAGGCTTGCTGTTGCTTGCACTGCCTTTGCTACCTGCCAGCCTGCCTAGTATGCGCATGGCTAAAACACCAATCTTGTTGTTGCTCGTGTTCATGGCATACGCAACGCTGCATACCTTATTCTTGTCTCACTGGCCGACAATTTCACGGGCAGAACTGCGTAGCCAGCTTGGTATTGCTGCACTATGGTTTTTTATTGGCATGGTGCTGTACCGGGTAGTGCGTAAGTTCGCTATTGTCGACGTGGTTATCACTGGAGGTGTCGCTTTAGCATTGGTAGAATTTGGTATTGAAGCCTACAAGTATTTCACAATGGGTAGTTGGCCGTATCTGGAAACATTTACCACGGCGACACATCTGGAGTTCACGTTTTTCATTAATTTTGTGTTGGCATTTGTCGTGGCAACCCTGTGTTTTGGACACTGGAGTACACGCCAGGCTAGTCGGTTCAGCAAACCATGGCTGATGATTTTTTTAGCTCTGTTTGTCTTTGTCAGTTTAAGGGCGGGAGCACGCAATGGTATGATCGGCATGCTATACCTCAGCATGTCTATGCTGTTGCTGTACTCCATTTTCCAAGGAGTAAAACACGGCTGGGGCAAACTGTTGCTAATATGGCTACTTGTGCTGAGCGTATTGAGTGGTATGGCAATATATGCTGTCAAGAAAGATACTCGTAATCTTGCATTTACCGAATCTGTAGCTGCAGGCTGGGACTATCAACACCATCCCACCTGGACAGGAATAGGACCCTTGCCGTTGATGTCCAATGGGCAGCCGATGGATGACTCAGCTTTCAAGCGGGTAGCATGGATACATCGTGGACTGGATATGATTGCCAGCCACCCCCTTGGTTTTGGCTTTTGCCGAGAAGTGTTTTCATTGGCCGTGACTGATACTGGTATCAAGAATGATCTGGGGCATGCCCACAGCGGGTTCATTGATCTGGGTGTGGCATTGGGTGTGCCAGGAATTATTTTATGGCTATTGTTCAGTGGCAGCCTGTTTGTTACCGGTTACCAGCGTTTTCGCTATCAACAGGATGTACGCGGCCTGATGCTGATGTTGATGGTGTGCGGCTTCCTGGGGCGGATGTTGAATGAAAGCATCTTTCGCGACCACATGTTGCAGCTGTTTTTGTTTGTGGCAGGGGCATTGCTTTCTGAATTAATAATAACTAATTCAGACCGCAATCATTATTCTGAGAAGATAAGTTAAAGTACTGTATATATCAATGCTGATTCGACCTAAGCTCATCTTTAGAGAAGTGAAGATGGGTTTTGTCAGCATGAAGCGTGCAGAAATGACTTTCCTGTTGTGATTGTTGTTGTACGCAGGGGTGGTTTATTTTGATAGGTCAGTCAGTGTTGATTCATTAATATGGCCAAATTGAGTCCTCGCCAAAAATTGAAGTGTTCAAGTCCATGTTGGAGTGCTTGGGCTATGAAGGAATACAAATAAGCATGATTAATATTAGCCCTGTCATTCTATGTGGTGGTTCTGGTACTCGCCTATGGCCGTTATCCAGAGCTGGGTTTCCAAAACAGTTTCTTTGTTTGACTGGCAGCGAAAGTTTATTTCAGCAGGCTGCATTACGCTTGGCTGCGCTTGCTTCTCAGGAAATACAAGTTGCCATGCCACTGCTTGTGACCGGAGAGGATCATCGTTTCCTGGCCTCGGAGCAGTTGCGCGAAATTGGTATTGATCTTGGCTCTGCATTACTGGAGCCGGTTGGGCGTAATACTGCACCGGCCTTGACACTTGCAGCTCTTGCGGCAATTGAAGATGGAGATGATCCTGTATTGGTTGTTACGCCAGCCGATCAAACAGTAACTAACTCCAAAGAATTCATTAAAGCGGTACACTCAGCAATTGAAGCAGCCTCACATGGCGCTATCGTAATTTTGGGTGTGAAGCCAACCTCGCCGGAAACCGGTTATGGATATATCCAGGTTGAGAAGTCAAGCTTAGGCAGTGATGTTGGCTTAAGGGAAGTTAAGAAATTTGTCGAAAAGCCAAGCGCAGCCGTAGCCAGAACTTATCTGGAGGATGGCGGGTATTTTTGGAATGCCGGCATGTTTGTGCTTAAGGCTTCTATCTGGCTTAAGGCGTTGGAGCAGTTCCGTCCAGACATCCTGCATGCCACGCAAGATGCGTGGGCTAAGCGAAAGTCAGATGCCAAGTTTGTGCGTCCTGATAAAGATGGATTTCTCGCTATTCCAAGTGAATCCGTTGACTATGCTGTCATGGAGCATTGCCCAGATAGCGATTTTTCTATCAGGATGGTTCCTCTGGATGCCGGATGGAGCGATCTTGGTGCTTGGGATGCAGTCTGGAATGTATTGCCAAAGGATAGCGAGGGCAATGCACATCGGGGCGATGTACTGGTCACCAATAGCAAAAACACATTGGTGCACGCCACTAGCAGGCTGGTGAGCTTGGTCGGAGTGCAAAATCTGATTGTCGTTGAGACGGCGGATGCAGTAATGGTGGCAGACAAGTCTTGCAGTCAGGATGTGAAGCACATTGTCGCCCAGCTCCAGGATTCCAAGCGTGATGAGCATACCTTGCATCGGAAAGTACACCGTCCTTGGGGTTGGTATGACAGTATTGACGAGGGTGAACGCTTCAAGGTCAAGCGTATTCTGGTCAAGCCAAAGGCTAGTCTTAGCCTGCAAAAGCATCACCATCGGGCAGAACACTGGATTGTAGTGACTGGTACTGCTGAAATTACCAATGGAGACAAGGTGCTCACCTTGACCGAGAACCAGTCTACCTACATTCCACTGGGTGAGGTGCATCGTCTTGCTAACCCAGGATCAATCCCGCTTGAAATAGTTGAGGTCCAGTCGGGAAGCTATCTGGGAGAGGATGATATCATCCGGTTTGAAGATACCTACGGTCGTAATTAACAATGCCAACCATTACTCTTACCTCGGGAAAGAATTTCCAGGCTCCTCAAGGAGGATCAATCCTTGATGCTGCAACACAAGCGCACATTACACTGCCTTACAGCTGTAAAACAGGACGTTGCAGCACCTGTAAGTGCAAGGTAATCAATGGAGTGACAAGAGAGCTGCATCCTGAATCTGGTTTGACTGCACAGGAGAAGTCTGAAGGTTGGATTCTGACTTGTGTACGTGCTCCTGAGACAGATGTGCAGCTTGATTTGGTTGAATTGAGTGAAATCCAACTGCCTGCCGCGAGAACATTACCGTGTCGAATTAGTGAAATTATATTTTTAGCGCCGGATGTGGTTAAGGTTTTGCTGCGACTGCCTCCTGCGGCTGATTTTTACTATATTCCTGGTCAATACGTCGATGTGATCGGGCCGGGTGGGATTCGAAGAAGTTATTCATTAGCTAATTCCAATTCTTCTGAAAAGACCCTGGAACTTCACATTCGGGCTGTCGATAATGGGGTAATGAGTGATTATTGGTTCAAGCAGGCTAAGCCCAATGATCTTCTTCGTTTGAATGGTCCTCTCGGCACATTCTTCTTGCGCGAAACTGCAGGAGTTGATCTTATTTTCTTGGCAACGGGGACTGGTATTGCACCAGTCAAAGCTATGCTGGAATCGTTGCCATATCTTGCTCCGGAGTCGAAACCAAAATCAGTTACCGTACTTTGGGGGGGGAGGAAAATGCAGGACTTCTATCTTAGCGTCTCAGATATTTTCAGCGATCAAACGTACGTCCCGGTTTTATCGCAACGTGCTGATGCTTGGACTGGTGCTTATGGTTATATTCAAGACGTGCTGCTTGGTAAAAGTCCGGATTTATCAAATGCATCGATTTATGCTTGTGGATCGGATGCTATGATTTGTAGTGCCAAAACCCGCTTAATTGAAGCAGGCTTGCCAGCTCGGCGTTATTATTCAGACGCTTTTGTGTGTTCTGGTGCCAATTAATTATTTTTCGGAAGGCAAAAATGAAGGCAGTAATTCTTGCAGGTGGGCTTGGTACTCGTTTGAGTGAAGAAACATCTATACGTCCTAAGCCAATGGTAGAAATTGGTGGAATGCCGATTCTTTGGCATATCTTGAAGATGTATTCGCATCATGGTGTTAACGATTTTGTGATTTGCTGCGGGTATAAAGGGTATGTAATCAAAGAATATTTTGCCAATTATTTTTTACATATGTCTGATATCACTTTTGATATGCGTAACAATCAGATGGAAGTTCATCAAAAACGTGCAGAGCCTTGGAAAGTTACCTTGGTTGATACCGGGGATGAGTCAATGACCGGTGGGCGACTGCGTCGTGTAGCTGACTATGTAAAAGATGAGGAATCATTCTGTTTCACCTATGGTGACGGTGTCGGTGATATTGATATTAGTGCAACGATTGATTTTCACAAGGCACACGGCAAGGCAGCTACGCTAACGGCAACTTTCCCACCTGGTCGTTTTGGCGCGCTGGATATTCAAAACAAGCAGGTGATATCTTTTAAAGAGAAGCCGAAGGGCGATGGTGCAATGATTAACGGTGGTTTCTTTGTATTGACTCCAAAAGTTTTAGACTACCTGAAAGATGATGCAACCATTTGGGAGCAAGAGCCGTTGATGGGCTTGGCCGATGAAGGCCAACTAATGGCCTATGAGCATCATGGCTTCTGGCAGCCTATGGATACCCTACGTGATAAGCATTTGCTTGAGGAGCTTTGGGCATCAGGCAAAGCACCTTGGAAGAAGTGGGATTAAGGCGCTATGCAATTGACCAATCCTGACTTTTGGCGGGGGAAGCGAGTTCTCGTCACTGGCCATACCGGTTTTAAAGGTAGTTGGCTATGTCTTTGGCTCCAGTCCATGGGGGCTACGCTACGAGGCATTGCTTTGGAGCCCCCAACTACGCCGGCGCTGTTCGAAGTTGCGCGTGTTGCTGATGGCATGGAGCATTGTCTTGCTGATATTCGTGACTTCGCAGCAGTGAAGCATCATATGGATGAGTTCAAGCCAGAGATTGTCATCCATATGGCGGCACAGCCGTTGGTGCGTTTGTCATACAGTCAGCCAATCGAGACATATGCGACAAATGTGATGGGAACGGTCCATGTACTTGAGGCTGCTTACAAGTCGGGCACGGTCAAAGCGATCGTCAATATAACGACGGATAAATGCTACGAGAATCGAGAGTGGGTCTGGGGCTACCGGGAAGATGAACCGATGGGGGGGCATGACCCATATTCAAGCAGCAAGGGTTGTGCCGAGTTGGTCAGTGCAGCGTACCGCAAATCCTTTTTGGAGAGTGCTGGTATTGCGATGGCAACGGCTCGTGCAGGTAATGTTATCGGTGGTGGCGACTGGGCACTAGACCGTTTGGTTCCTGATATACTGCGTGCACTGCAGATCAATCAACCAGTTCTTATTCGCAACCCACATGCAATCCGTCCGTGGCAACACGTACTGGAACCTTTATCGGGCTACCTACTACTGGCTGAACGTCTGTATACGCAGGGCCAAACTGAAGCAGAGGGCTGGAACTTCGGTCCTCGTGATGAGGATGCCCGACCTGTACAGTGGATTGTTGAGCATTTGTGTGACGACTGGGGCATGGGTGCTTCGTGGGAATTGCAACCTGGCAATCATCCACATGAAGCCAGCTTCCTCAAGTTGGACATATCCAAGGTACGTCAGCGCCTCCAATGGACACCCCGTTGGTCTCTAGAAACGGCCCTAAGACACATTGTTCAGTGGCACCGGGCTTGGCTGAGTAGCCAAGACATGCGTGCTATTTGCTTAAACCAGATTACCCAGTACGCAACAGACCAATGACGACAAGTTCCGTGAATTTCCAACCACAACTCGACAAGCTCCGCAGCCAGATCAGTGAACTGGTCCAGCAGTATGCCGAGATTGCTTACATGCCAAAACCATTTGTTCCAGGTCAATCGGTCGTGCCGGTATCCGGCAAGGTCATTGGGGCTGGTGAACTCAAGATGATGGTTGACGCTTCATTGGATGGCTGGTTGACCACCGGTCGCTATAATGCGATGTTTGAACAGCGTTTAGCGCAATTCCTAGGGGTCAAGTACCTGCTTACAGTGAACTCAGGATCCTCAGCAAACCTTGTAGCATTTTCGGCGTTGACAAGCCCCAAATTGGGGGAGCGTGCCATCAAGCAAGGTGACGAGGTTATCGGCGTTGCTGCCGGTTTCCCGACGACAGTGAACCCGATCTTGCAGTTTGGGGCAGTTCCGGTCTTTGTTGATGTTGATCTGGCAACGCATAACATTGATGCTAGCAAGATCGAGGCTGCAATCACCCCGAAAACCAAAGCCATCATGCTTGCTCATAGTTTGGGCAACCCATTCAATTTGGATGTAGTGACAGCGCTGTGCAAAAAGTACAACCTTTGGCTGGTTGAAGACTGCTGTGATGCGCTGGGCGCGACGTACAATGGCCAGTTGGTTGGTACCTTTGGTGATATTGGCACACTGAGCTTCTATCCAGCACATCACATCACGATGGGTGAAGGTGGTGCGGTATTCACCAATAATGCTGAGTTAAAGCTGATTGCGGAGTCCTTTCGCGATTGGGGTCGTGACTGCTACTGCCCGCCAGGCAAAGACAATACCTGCAACAAGCGATTCTGTTGGACCAAGAAGGAGCTGGGTGGCGACCTGCCCGATGGCTACGACCACAAATACACTTACAGCCACCTTGGCTACAACTTAAAAATTTCCGACATGCAGGCAGCCTGTGCTTTGGCACAAATGGATCGGGTTGAGGAGTTTATTGCCAAGCGACGTGCAAACTTTGCTTATTTGAAGAATCGCCTGGCCAGCGTTGAGGAGTTTCTGCATCTGCCTGAAGCTACGCCAAATAGTGAGCCGTCGTGGTTTGGTTTTCCATTGATTGTGAAGAGTACTGCCGGAGTAAAACGTGCAGATCTGATCAATTTCTTGGAAGAGAACAAGATTGGTACCCGTTTGCTGTTTGCCGGTAATCTGACCAAGCAACCCTACATGGCCGGGCGTAATTTCCGTATTAGTGGCGATTTGACCAACACCGATGTCGTGATGAACCAAACTTTCTGGCTTGGTACCTTTCCCGCGTTGGGTCAGGAGCAGCTCGACTACATTGCGGATAAACTCGAAGAGTTTTTCGGGGTCAATTTCTGATGACCACCCCAGCAAACTCTGTCTCTAACGAAGCGAGTGAACAGCGGTTTTCCTCGGCGCGTATGCGCCGTACTGTGTTGGAAATGGCTTATGCTGGCTCGACAGTGCACATTGCCTGCGCGTTTTCGATTATTGAGTTGGTCTCAGTCTTGTATCGCCATCATCTGCGTTATCCGGATAATGATCCGAATGCAGAAGGTCGTGACTACTTGGTCCTCAGCAAGGGCCATGGCGTGATGGCACAGTATGCGTGCATGCATGAACGCGGTTGGTTGACAGACCTGCAGGTGCAAAACTACTTCGCCGATGGTAGTGATCTCAAAGGGCTGTCAGATTCTAGAGTTTCTGGGCTGGAAGTGACTTCAGGCTCATTAGGGCATGGTTTTTCAGTTGGAGTTGGTATAGCCATGGGGCTGAAGCGCCTGAATACGGACCAAAAGGTATATGCCATCGTTGGTGATGGTGAGCTCAATGAAGGTCCGATTTGGGAAGGGGCTCTGGTGGCAGCCCATCATCAGATGGACAATTTGATGCTGATCGTCGACAAAAATGGATTCCAGGCGATGGGAACGACCGACGAAGTGCTGGAGCTTGGCGATTTGGCTGCAAAGTTTCGCAGCTTCGGATTCGAGGTGTTGGATGTAGACGGCCATAATGAAGAGCAGATTGACGCTGCTATACGCCAGCTCTGGCTAAGCGGTGTCGGAAAGCCCAAGGCGCTGATTGCACATACGGTGAAAGGTAAGGGTGTGCCCTTTATGGAGTCGGATAACCGTTGGCACTATACCCGATTGGATGCACAAACTTTTGCCGAGGCGGTTGCGGCACTTGGTATTAAGGGAGTTTCGAAGTGAGAGATGCCTTCTCCAGCACACTCGTCCGCCTCGCGCTAGCGGACCCCAAAGTGTTGCTTCTAACGGGGGATCATGGCTATGCACTGTTCGATGAGTTCCGTAAGCGCTGTCCAAATCAGTACATCAATGCCGGAATAGCAGAACAGAACATGGTGGGAATGGCTGCTGGTCTGGCTCGCGTTGGATTCCGTCCCTTCGTGTACGGCTTGGCGGCTTTCATTCCTATTCGGGTCGTAGAGCAAATCAAACTTGATATCGCCCATGACGGGCTGCCTGTTGTACTGCTGGGGGATGGTGCAGGTTTTGTCTACAGTCATCTGGGTACTAGCCATCAGTCCACCGAAGACATTGCCTGTACGCGTTCCATTCCGGGCCTAGAGTTGCTGTCACCAGCCGACCGCCATGAAATGACTGCGTGCATGGAGTATTCTTACGCGGCTAATAAACCCATCTATCTACGTATGGGTAAGTCGGACCGTGGAGATGTACATTCTGCTCCTTTGACTGATCTGCAGTCGGGTTGCCTGCTGCAGATCAAGGCTGGTCGGGCTGATCGTCCTGCGATTATTGCCACCGGCGCAATGGTGCACACAGCGCTGGAGGTGGCGGACCACCTCGAAATGGCAGTTTGGAGCGCTCCCAGCATTAAACCGCTGAGTGCTGTAAGTGTGTGTGCTGTTTCGGCATGTGCCAGTGCGGTGGTGACGCTGGAGGAGCATACTGTTCAAGGTGGCCTAGGCAGTGCTGTTGCCGAGATACTTAGTGAACATTCGCCAGCCAAGGTGCTGCGTCTTGGTGTGCGCGATCGTTTCTCCGAGCACTGTGGCAGTTACACTTACCTGCTTAAGGAGCATGGCCTGGATTCAACTTCGGTCGAGCAGCACATCATCACGCACTTCCAGTTGTCTCCAATCGTGCTCTCCACACATCCGTGACCTGATCTGCATATCCATGGACGACTGTTCATACACTACCAGTCCCTTGGGGCTCCCGCCTGAGGACCTTCAACGTTGCCATGATGTACTAGGAATGAGTGCTTGGCAGGCATTGGCCGGCCAGCGCCTATTCTTCACCGGAGGTACCGGTTTTGTCGGCAAGTGGATGCTAGCAGGGCTTCTTGATGCTGACCGCCGCTTGGGTCTCGATTGCGAGATCACAGTATTGAGCCGCAACCCACAAGCTTTTCTGCGTGACTGGCCTGCTCTACGAGATCGAGTGGAAGTTTTGACCGGAGATGTCCAGGACTTGGCTTTGCCGTGTTCAACCTTTGATATTGTCATTCATGCAGCAACGGATGTGGCGTTGTATAGCTCTCCTCGGCAAACTTTTTCCACCTGCGTGGAAGGTACGCGCCGCATACTCACGCTGGCAGAAGCGAGTGGAGCCCGCAAGATGCTGTTGGTGAGCTCGGGTGCAGTCTACGGCGCGCTACCTTTGGGAATGACTAAGGTGCCGGAAACATACTTGGGTGGGCCGGATCCAATGTTGGCTTCCTCAGCCTATGCTGAAGGAAAGCGTGTTTCAGAGTGGTTGGCCTGCCGTGCGGCTGACGAGGGTCTGCACGTTGGTATTGCTCGTGTCTTCGCGTTGGTCGGCCCTCACTTGCCATTGGATTGTCATTTTGCCATCGGCAATTTCGTGAAGGCTGTGCTTGAGGGGGAGAATATCGTTATCGAGGGCGATGGTACTCCGTATCGTAGCTATCTCTATGCCGCTGATATGGCCGCGTGGTTATGGGCGGTGCTGCTAAGGGGGCGCTCAGCGACAGCGTACAATATCGGCAGTGAACAGGGCCTTTCGATCGCGCAGCTTGCGAGCCGGGTTCGTGATTTGTTGGCACCGACTACGACGGTCCATGTGTGCAAACAGCCGGAGCGAGGGGCTCCAGTTCAGTATTATGTGCCGGATAGCACCCGCGCTCGCCAAGAACTCCAACTTCCACCTCCGCTGGGTCTGGACGAGGCCATTGTTCGGACCGCTCAGTGGTATAGTCAACGCCTTTCTGCCAAGACGGCTAGAGCTTCCGAATAATTATGATCAACAAACGCATTGTCTTGACGGGTGTAACCGGATTTCTTGGTAGCCACCTTGCGGCTGCCCTAATCGCTCATGGCTGCGAAGTTATCGGTCTGAAGCGTCAATTTTCCTCTTTGCAACGGCTTAATGGTTTGGTATCACAGCTTACACTGGTAGATGTCGAGGATCTTGATTTTGATGCTTTGTTCGAAGCTTCCGGCAAGGTAGATGCTATTATTCACACAGCCACCAGCTATGGCCGTAACAATGAATCGGTAACTGAGATATTTGCGGCAAATACTGAATTCCCACTACGATTGCTGGATGCCGGCTCGCGGGCTGGGGTTCAGGCCTTTCTAAATACGGATACCATCCTCGACAAGTATCTTAACCTCTATGCATTTTCCAAGAATCAGCTGTTAGAGTGGGGGCGATTCTTCGCACTACATAAAAAAATCACATTTTGGAATCTGCGCTTAGAGCATTTCTACGGGGCAGGAGATGATCCAACCAAGTTCACCGCACATATCGTTAATAGCTGCCTAGATAACGTTTCGGAAATTCATTTGACGCTGGGTGAGCAATGCCGCGATTTTATCTATATCGATGACGTGGTATCCGCCTATCTCTTGCTCCTCCAAGAGATTGAGGGAGAGCCACCCGCTCTGCGTGAGTTCGATATCGGTAGTGGCCAGTCCATTTCAATCCGTTCATTTGTTTCTTTGGTCAAGCGCCTTACTGGTGCTAGTACCGAATTGAATTTCGGAGCGCTACCCTATCGGGAGGGTGAGGTGATGCATTCTGTTGCGAATGTTGAGCCACTAAGAGCTATGGGATGGCGCTGCAAATATGATATCGAATCTGGCATAAATAAACTCTTGGGCATGGAGACCCGCAAGTAATGAAACTTCTGATCACTGGTGGTTGTGGTTTCCTCGGAAGCAATTTGGCGGTTGATGCACTGGGGCGTGGCGATGAGCTCATGGTCTTCGACAATCTGTCGCGTAATGGATCTCGCAATAATTTGGTATGGCTTAACGCACATGGGACATTTATATTCCGCCATGGCGATATCCGTAACCGCAACGATATTGAGTGTGCCGTCAAAGAATTTCAGCCAGATGCGGTATTTCATCTGGCAGGTCAAGTAGCTATGACAACTTCCATTGCCAACCCACAGATGGATTTTGAAATTAATGTGGTGGGTACTCACAATCTACTGGAATCGATCCGTTTGCATTGCCCTAATGCGGCTGTGATCTACTCCTCCACGAATAAAGTCTATGGTGATTTGGAACAGTTCGACTACACGGAGACCGATAGCCGTTTCTTATGTGTGCAGCAGCCGAATGGTTTCGATGAGCAGGTACAACTAAGCTTTCAGTCACCTTACGGTTGCTCTAAGGGTGCTGCAGACCAGTACATGCTTGACTATGCACGAATTTTTGGGCTAAACACCGTGGTATTCCGACATTCGTCCATGTACGGTGGCCGTCAGTTTGCAACGTATGATCAGGGCTGGGTTGGTTGGTTCTGCCAGAAAGCGGTTGAAGCTGTTCAAGGTGACATAACACCATTCACCATCTCGGGTTCGGGCAAGCAGGTGCGCGACGTGTTGCACGGCGACGATATGAAACGCCTTTACCTAACAGCCGTTCAACATATTGATCGAGTTCGAGGCCAGGCTTTCAATATCGGTGGTGGTGTGGACAACAGTCTTTCTCTATTAGAACTGCTGGCCATGCTGGAACAGATTGCGGGTATCAAGCTGAATTACACACGGCTGCCAGTACGCGAAAGCGACCAACGTGTCTTTATCGCGGATATCTCTAAAGCCTCTCGCCTACTTGAATGGTCACCTAAAGTTTCGTCACTGGCCGGCATTACTGCGATGGTTCAGTGGACCACTGATGCGATCTACGGAAAGGTCGTGGAGTGAGTTTGCGTCACCCACGGTCTCTCCCTCTTGCGCACGCAAATGCTGGGAGCCCAGATTCAATGGCCAACCTTTCCCGGCGTTTGTGGCACGTTGTTTCGGGCAGGAGGCGTCGCCAGGTTTGCGTACTAATCGTTCTTATGTTGATTACATCGTTATCTGAGGTGATCAGTATCGGGACGGTGCTGCCTTTTCTGGCGGCACTCTCAAGTCCAGAGAAGCTATTTACCAATGTACATGCCCAGCCGCTGATTCATATACTGGAAATTACAGACCCATCGGGAATCGTGATGCCGTTAACTCTGGCCTTCTGCATTGCCAGTCTAGTTGCCGGAGGCATGCGGGTGCTGCTGCTGCACTTGTCCCTGGGCTTTTCATTCGCACTGGGAGCAGACATAAGTAATGAGGTGTATCGCCGAAGCTTGCATCAGCCTTACTCCATTCACATCTCACGAAACAGCAGTGAAATCATCAACGCTATTGCTGTCAAAACCAATGAAGTGATCTTCTTCGTTATTGTTCCTGCAATGACGATGTTCAGTGCCATCTTTATGTCGGTGGCAATCATCGCAACGCTGGCAATAGTAGTTCCGCTGTCGGCGTTGGGCTCGCTACTGGTGTTTGGCGTCCTCTATGTAATGGTGATGGTCCTTCTAAGGCGTCGCTTGCGCCGAAATAGTGCGCGTATCGCTAGTGAGTCAACTAATGCGATCCGCTGCTTGCAGGAGGGCTTGGGTGGAATCCGTGATATTTTGCTCGACGGTACCCAGGAGGGATTTGTCTCGTCTTTCAAGCGTTCTGATCAGGCTCTACGCCAAGCGCAGCGAAATAATCAGTTCATTGCACTCAGCCCACGCTTTGTCATGGAGTCAACGGGGATGGTGCTGGTCGCACTGCTTGCATTGGCCTTTACCAAAGGCCAAGAGGGGGTGGCAGGAGCAATTCCGATGCTAGCGGCGCTAGCGCTGGGCTTGCAGCGTTTGCTGCCATCGCTGCAGCAAGTTTATCAGTCTTGGTCAACGATCAACGGTGCTGAGGAATCTCTGCGCGAGACACTCAAACTTCTAGAGCAATCCATGCCAAATGACCATGGCCTTGGAAAGGCATCCCTTCAGTTCGCGCAGTCTATCCGAGTCCACCAATTGCGCTTTCGTTATACATATGAATCGCCCTGGATTCTTGATGGCGTAGATATCGAGATACCTAAGGGTTCTCGTATTGGTTTTGTTGGTGTAACCGGTAGTGGAAAGAGCACGCTGCTGGACATCATCATGGGCTTGTTGCACCCAACTCAAGGCGAGTTACTGATTGATGGTGTGTCGATCACTTCTGCTAATGTGGGCCAATGGCGTCCTCACGTGGCCCATGTGCCACAGGACATTTTCCTGACCGACGGCTCAGTACGTCAAAACATTGCCTTTGGTGTCCCTGACGAGTTGATTGATGATGAGGCCGTACGTCGTGCCTCACACTTAGCCCATATCGGCAGCACCATTGAGACTTGGGCTCTTGGCTACGATACCGTGGTAGGTGAGCGAGGAGTGCAACTTTCAGGTGGTCAGCGTCAGCGTATTGGCATTGCTCGAGCTTTGTACAAAGAGGCCGACCTTATTGTATTGGACGAAGCCACTAGTGCATTGGACAACGAGACTGAGGAAGCCATCATGCGCTCGATAGAGTCTCTGCCCCGCAAGATCACGATCCTCATGATTGCTCATCGACTTTCTACACTGAAAAATTGTGACCGCCTGATCGAGTTGGGTAAGCCGCCTCACCAGTCGGCCTCCACCGCATGACTACCTGTACCTTAACTTCTATGAAGTCAAATCCGCTGCTGAGTTTTTGTATTCCGACGTATAACCGGCGGGTGCGAGTTACCGCACTAGTCGAGAGTATTTTGTCATTACCCGATGACGATATCGAAGTGGTAGTGTTGGATAACGGCAGTACCGACGGGACCTACGATTCACTGCTGAAGATCACTGATCCAAGATTGAAATTGCGCTCAAACGGGGAGAACCGTGGCGCACTATTCAACATGGTTCATGTCTTTAATGACGCTAGTGGTGAATTTGTCGTCTACTCTACCGATCAGGACACAACTCACCCCGAACGTGTTGCCGCATTCAAAATATTCCTTCGGACTCATCCCAGACTATCCTGTGGCTTCTGTGGTTTCGACTTGCCGGATGGGTTGGCTCATCAATACTTCCCATCTGGTATTGATGCGGTCACTGCGATTGCATATCGTGGACGCCATCCGACAGGTTACTTCTTCCGTAACAATGTGCTGCGGCAGAGCCACATTTCCGAGCGTTTTGTAGACTTTGATAAGGTGCATTTGTTCCCGCTGGAATTTGCTTTCGCGGAAGCTGCTCTCTCGGGGGATGGTGCTATTTACAATGCCCCGTTGTTTAGCCCAAATCAGGGTGATGATGTTGTAAAGCACAAATCGGCTACTACTAACGGCGCATCTAAGAATGCCTTTTTTGCACCTGTCGCACGCCTGAAACTGGCAGTGTCATATTCGGAGCATGTGGAAACACTGGCACTTTCCAAACAGGAGAAAGCTAAACTAATTGCCAACCTTTTCATTGGAGAGCTTCGTGCAGCTACTGTTGGATATCGCGCAGTAATGGGCAACGAGCAATTGTGTATCCACTATCGAATGAGTCCGCGACGGGTGTCTAATGGTGAGATGGTTCGTATAGCGTTTACGTTTTGCTGTGAATATGTCAAAGCGCGTTTTACATGTCAGCCGATCCATGTCGTGTCATTTTTGGGCGTACTATTTTTCGCAGTTAGTAGCAAGGCTCTACGACATTTTAAGCGCCGGAAACCAGCATGACTACCGCTACGCTTACTATTATCGTCCCAACCTATAATCGGGCCAGCAGCCTCGCGTTGCTGTTGCACACCTTGCGTATCGAGCTGCAGGGCATAGAAGATAAAGTTGACTTGCTCGTATCGGATAATGCCTCAACGGATGAGACTGCCGATATCCTAGTGGAAGTTGGAGCCGAATGGCCACATCTGCAGATACGGCGCAATGAGCTCAATCTTGGTGCCGATGGTAATTTTCTTGCCTGTATGGAAACCGTTTCCACCCGTTATGGCTGGTTTATCAGCGATGATGACTTACCAAAGCCAGGTGTCATTCGCCGTATTCTCAATCTACTGAAAGATATTCAGCCTGCACTTGTCTACATGCAAAGTGAATGGATGGCGCCACTAACCAGTCACACCCAGGGGGCGCAGGTCGACACTATTAGTGCAGAAGTTATGGATAACCTTCGCTTTGCCCAGCGTGTGCATACTTGGTTGACTTTCATCTCTGGCATCGTATTCGACCGCTCGGCGCTCGACGCTGCACTTTGCGGGGATTCTATTAACCGCTTTTATGGCACAAGTCTCGTTCAGCTGGGATGGGTATTGCCTTTATTACGCTTGGAGACGGCGTCATTTGTTGTCGTGCCAGAACCCTGCATGCTTGCTTGTAAGGACAATACCGGAGGCTATCCACTATTAACCGTCTTTGGAACGCGTCTGACACAGATCGCCCAAGCGGTCTTTGGTCCAGCAAGCTTACTTTCACGTAAGCTGATCCGTGGCAATACATTGTATTATTTGCCGCAGTTGATCTGGGGGGCGCGGATCTCGTCCATTGGTAGACACCAGGTGGAGAATCCGTGGCCTGAGATGGGCCAGACATTGCCGGAGCGAACGCTGTTCTGGTTACTTCTGGTACCTTTGGGGCGTTTTCCTCGTTGGCTGGCTTCCCCGGTTTTCCAACTCTGGCGCATTTTCTTCCGACTCAGTCGTATCCTGCAGCACCTGCGCAGACGCAGACAGCAAACTATTCAATTTTTCTAATATGACACGTATTCATGCCTTTATCTGGTTGGCTATGCTGCCAGCACGAGCTTGGAACTGGATTCTAAACCAAGGCTTTTCGATAGTTTGCGGCAAACGTGTGCGTATTATCTGGCAGGGAACCCGGCTGCTCGGTGTTGACCGCATCACTTTTGGGCAGAGTTTTATGTCTGGTCGTGGCTTATGGCTGGAAACTATCGGGAATGGACAACTAATTTTCGGTGACAATGTTAATGTCTCCGACTGGGTTCACATTGCGGCACTTCAGCAGGTAGTGATAGGTAATGGCTGTCTAATGGGAAGTAAGGTACTTATTACGGATCATAGTCACGGTACTACAACAGATATTCTCAATGGTGCTTCGTTGCGACCAGATGAGCGGTTGTTGAATAGTAAAGGTCCAGTTGTTCTCGAAGATAACGTCTGGTTGGGGGATGCTGTAGTTGTGCTGTCTGGCGTGCGTATTGGTCGTAATGCTATCGTCGGAGCCAATTCAGTTGTCACTCGAGATATTCCAAATAACACTGTATGGGCGGGAGTTCCCGCAAAACAAATATGGCCTACCCCAATTTAATTTCTGGTCGTGTCGCGGCCTGCACAATCGTTTCGCGCAACTACGCAGCGTATGCAAAAACTCTTCAAGAGAGTATGCGGATATCAAATCCTGATATTGATTTTTTCGTACTTATTGTTGATCGTAAAGACCCAAAATTTGAAGGGCAATCGGGTCTTGATAATCTTATTTGGGTTGAGGATCTTGGCATTCCCGACTTTTATCATTTGGCATTTAAGTTCGATATTCTTGAACTTAATACGGATGTCAAACCGTTCATGCTGACGCAGCTGGCAAGCCGCTATGAATATGTTTTTTATTTGGACCCTGATATTTATGTTTATGGATCGATGCAAGGTTTGGTTGACCGGCTAGCCAATCAGACAGCAATCATTACACCACATGCTATAAGTCCTATTGATGATGAAATGAAGCCATCTGAAGTAGACTTCATGCGCGCTGGTATTTATAACTTGGGCTTCTTCGGCGCGCGTAGTTGCCCCGAGTCAAATAGATTACTTGACTGGTGGGGGCAGCGTTGTACTGAGTTGGGCTACAATGACTCTCGTCAAGGGTTATTTGTTGACCAGAAATTTATTGACCTTGTGCCCTCATTTTTCAGCGATGTGGTGATCGAACGCAGTCCAGTCTATAACGTTGCCTACTGGAATCTACATGAACGACACGTGGATGCCAGTGACCCATCACATCCTACAGTAAATGGTATGCCGTTGGTGTTTTTCCACTTCAGCGGTTTGTCTGTCGAGCCACCAAGTGAATCACGGTTGGAGATTAGCAAATACCAAAACCGTAGCAATTTCGGGAACAGACCCGATGTTAAGCCACTCTTCGACCATTATCGTACCAAACTGGTTGAACATGGGCATCGTGATTTACGCTCACTAACATACGGCTTTGGAAGTTTCTCTAACGGTGAACGGATTAATGGTGTATCCCGGCGTCTTTATGGGCTAGTTGCTGATCGTTTTGATAGTTCTATTGATCCGTTTGATGTTAAGGGGCCAGTCTATATTTTGCTGTCAGAGATGCATGCTCTAGGTGGTGGTCCGGCTCATGAGACTCCAAGTACTTATAATGCACACAAACATTCACGTGCCATGCGTATTATGCAGCGATTGTTACGTCTTGCTTTCCGAGTGCTTGGTTCAGAGCGTTACGGACTGTTGATGGCATATTTCGGCCATATTGCTAGTATTCGAAATCAACGAGATATATTTTTCACCAATGAACAAATGTACAAAACTCCTCCGAACGATCTATAAGGTGAAGCACGTTAGATGGAACGTTTAGTCCTACTGTTAATTCTTGTATTGGCACCCCAAACGAAGGTGCCAGTTTTTGAATGGACTTATGCAATTCGCCCTGCTGATTTTATGCTGTTCATGGCGGCGTTGTTCTTTGTGTGCGGATTGCCTCGTTCCAATAAGTTTTCCGTGGCAGTGCCTGAGATGTGGTTGGCTTTCCTCGTCTCATTAGTCTCAGTCTTGTGGGGAAGTTACCTGCATTATGTGGTTAAGCTCGATACTGTTATGGAAGCAGGTACTGTAATTTCGTACTTGGATGTTGCTATCAGAAAGTTGCTGCTGATTATTGTCTGTTTTTTGGGATTTAGATTTGTTACCGGCACGTCTGCGTTGTCGAATGCACGAATTTTGCAGTTGTGGTATCGAGGTCTAGTTATTGCTGTAGTACTTCATGCACTATGTTATATCCTTACGTCTAATTATTTTGCAGTGCGTGCGGGTGTTTTTGTGGAAGGCAATCATGGCGGTAGCTATTATTTGTTGTCTTTTTTCCTGATGTGGTTTTCCCAGCAAGAAAGACTACGCTTCGGGCGTCGGGGAATGATGCTGGCTTTAGGTGGAGTGGTTCTATCCCAAAGTTCGTCAGCCTTGCTTCTGCTGCCATTGCTGACGATCGCTGCTTATTTGGCTATGCCGGCAAAGATACGCAGGCACACATTGCGATGGCGTACGGTTTTACTTATTTTCTTGGCACTCTACAGTGTGGTTATAATGTTTAGTTCTGAGATTGCTGAGAAAATTGCAGGTGAGGCAATTAACCCATCCAGCTTTTCTCGCTATGACCGTTTGTCATCTATTGCGTCGGGTATTAACATGTTTCTGGATTACCCGTTGTTAGGTGTGGGAATTCAGGGTTATGCTTTTTCATTGCCGCAGTATGTAGACCCATTCATCCAAAGTTTTTTTGATTGGAATTCTCGTCGGATCGCCAATAATATTTATATTGAACTACTTTCCGAGCAAGGGCTCATTGGTTTTCTGGCAATGCTGCTGGTCATATATCGGATTATTGCACCTATTTTTCGCCATGTACGCACTCAGTCGGTCTTAGCTGCAGGCGCGGTTTCTATTTTATTAAGTTGGATGGCCTTTCCAACTTACACGGTCTCCTACCACTGGATAGGGTTTGCAGTTCTTGTACGCCTTTCCGTACAGGGAGTGGGCATTTCGACTTCAAGATCTTTCAGTGCCATTAACACTGATTCAGTTCCGGGTAAGGTGTATTTTTCCCGGTGTTCTCAGGCTACTTAATGACAACAGTTTATATAAATGGCAAGTTCGTTGCGCAGCCAACAACAGGTGTTCAGCGTTTCGCTAGAGAGTTAATTGTAGCGACGGACAGATTGTTGAGTACTGGTCATTGGAGGTCCCATGCTGAGTTGGTACTACTTGTGCCTTCTGGGCGTGTGATTGAGCCAATACCTAGTTTGCATCATATTCGAGTGAAGGAATTGCCTGCCGAACGACTACATATATGGGAACAACTGAAATTGCCACTTGCTTCTCGAGGTTCGCTGCTAGTTAACCTTGCCGGTAGTGCGCCGTTATTTAAACGGCAGCAGATCTGTACCTTTCATGATGCGGCAGTCTTTGATGTTTCTAATGCATATAGTGCAGCTTTTGGCCATTGGTATCGTTTTCTCTTTCGCGTGCAGAGTTCTATCTGCCGTCGTATCCTGACAGTTTCCGAGTTTTCAAAGCAGCGCTTGTGCCATCATCTTAATTTGCCTGAATCTGCAATTGGTGTCGTCCCTAATGGTGCTGATCATGTAACGCATCTCAGTCAGGATGATTCAGTAATAGAGAAATTTTCGTTGATGCGCCGCCGGTATTTGTTGGCAGTCGGTAGCAATAATCCCAGCAAGAACTTTTCTATGCTCATGGCAGCATTTGGCCGCGTTCGATACAAAAATGATATTAGTCTTGTTGTGGTCGGTGGTGGTAATAACGCGGTGTTTGCATCTGGAGAAAGTAACAGCGGTATCGATTCGAGTATCGTACAGGTTGGCCGTGTTACAGATGGGCAGTTGGCGTCACTTTATGCGCATGCACGTGCCTTTGTATTTCCTTCCATTTACGAAGGATTTGGTATTCCACCATTGGAGGCGATGTCATTTGGGTGCCCAGTACTTGCGGCTCGGTCGGCCTCGATTCCTGAGGTATGTGGAGAGGCTGCGGTATATTTTGATCCAAATGACGTCGATGATGTTGCACGAATGTTAGAGGTGGTGATATCGGATGAGCAAGATCTTGATGGGTTAATAATGGCTGGTTATGCGCGCGTATCTCAATTTACGTGGGACCAAGCTGCACGCCACTTTCTTAGCGAGCTTGCTGTCTTGGGGGTGGTTTCTCAAACGTCATCTTGCTTCTCGTGATATATATAAATTTGCATAGTAGTATTTGACTGATCTTCATAAGTGATGGGTGCCTTTGTCCGTTTTCTGATGTTGGTGTAGTGTTGATTTTAACTCTCCTAAATGATAGGAGTGTGATAGAAAATAACCGAGTTACTATGGCTAATATTGTTCATTTTGGTAAGTATTATTTCCCTGATGCTGGGGGGATTGAGAGTGTGACCCTGAGTTTGGCTCGTGGAGCAGTTGCATCTGGTCATGAGGTCTCTGTTGTCTGCTTTGGAAAAGCGCAGGTAAATTACAAAGAAGTAATTGATGGTGTCCATGTCGTTCGTACCCCCACTTCTACAATGATTGCCTCTCAGCCTTTAGGTCTTAAATATTTCTTTGAGTGCTTGCGTACTGCAAGATGTGCTGATGTTGTGCATCTTCATGTTCCAAATATGCTGGGTGCATTTTGTGCTTTGTTCATCGGAAATAAGCCTCGATTGCTGGTTCATTGGCATAGTGATGTACTCAATAAAGGTATTCTCGGGAAAATTCTCCGCCCTTTAGAGTCAGCATTGCTTCGGCGTGCAGATAGTATTGTGGCAACTTCCCAAGTATATGCAGATGCCTCTGAGACTTTGGTGCCATTTCGTAGCAAGCTTACTGTTGTTCCAATTGGAGTGCCCGATGTTAACCATGGGCAGCTTGATTCCGAACTGGTTTTTGATTTCGAAAAACAGCTTGCCGGAAAAAAGGTCATACTTGCGGTTGGACGGCTTGTTCCGTACAAAGGCTTTAACATTTTGATTGATGCCGCAAAGCATCTTGTAGAAGACGCTGTTGTCGTGATTGTCGGTAGTGGACCCTTGCAACAAGATTTGCAACAAGCGATCAAGAATGGTGGGGTCGATGATAAGGTTGTGTTAGCTGGGCGACTGAGTGATACGGAATTGCATGCTCTTTTTCAAAGAGCAACACTTTACTGCCTTCCATCGACTTACCGTGCAGAAGCATTTGGGGTGGTGCTTCTTGAGGCAATGAGCTATGGGCTTCCTATTGTGGCATCACAGATTCCAGGCTCTGGTGTGCCTTGGGTCAATCAACATGATATCAGCGGATTGAATGTACCGGTGGGGAATCCAATTGCATTGGCAGATGCTTGTAATCTGGTATTGGTATCACCGGGGCTACAAAGTAAATTATCCAAGGGGGCTCGCCAACGTTTTGTCGACGAGTTTACTGAGGAGGTATCTGTGCAGCGGATGATGAAAGTGTATGGGCAGATGCTTATTTAGTGAGCAAGCTTTGTACTTGGTCTGCTACAAGTACTTGTTAGTGGAGTATTTCCGATATCGTGATGTCAATTTCTGCAAGAAACTATCATCAGTTACTGTGCAAGTCTGGAGTGTTGTTGGAGGCAATATTAACAGACTAGTCTGGCTTCAGGACGGGTTAACAGCTCGGATATGATAAGGTGAAATTTATGGCTTATTTTGAAAATATAAACACACCGTGCTTCCGATGGGCTCTATTGCAAGTGATTGCTTGGTATGGTCATTATGTGTCACTTTGATAATATACGTCGAAGTTGCGCTCTCTTTTTATATTGATTATTTTACTTTTACTTCAGTAATGGGCAACCCTTAACCGAATACCGATCTGCACCTTGCCCAATATACTGGTGCAGGATCGGAGGCGTTATTATGATAGTAAGGTAAAAGCTGCCCCTGCCATGTCCTTGGCTGATAAGGCGGGAGGGGCGGTCAACTGCCAGTCGATTGCCAGTGTCGCGTCATTCCAGGCAATAGAACGTTCCAGCTCCGGAAACCAATAGTCTGTTGTTTTGTATAGAAATTCAGCGTACTCCGACATGGTCACGAAGCCGTGGGCAAAGCCTTCGGGAATCCACAGTTGGCGCTTATTTTCAGCTGATAGCATTACGCCAACCCATTGTCCAAAGGTAGGTGAGCTGCGGCGGATATCCACTGCGATGTCATACACTTCGCCCAGCGTACAGCGTACCAGCTTGCCTTGTGCATGTGGGTTCAACTGATAATGCAGCCCGCGTAGTACGCCCTTGCTGGAGCGGCTGTGGTTGTCCTGGACAAATTCGACTTTACGGCCGATGGCTTCATCAAAGCGCTTCTGGTTGAAGCTTTCAAAGAAGAAACCGCGGTCGTCGCCAAATACGGCGGGTTCAATGATTTTGACGTCCGGGATGGCGGTATCGATGATTTTCATGTGTAGCTTGCTTCCTTACTTCAACAACTGCAGCAGATACTGGCCGTAGGCATTTTTCTTCAGCGGTTGCGCCAGCTGTTCCAGTCTGGCTGCATCAATCCACTGCTGCACATAGGCAATTTCCTCCAGGCAGGCCACTTTCAGGCCCTGACGGTTTTCCACGGTGGCAATGAACTGGCTGGCTTCCAGCATGGATTCGTGGGTGCCGGTATCCAGCCAGGCATAGCCACGGCCCATGGTTTGTACATCCAGCTGGCCTTGCTGCAGGTAGTGGTTGTTGACGTCGGTGATTTCCAGTTCGCCGCGCGGTGAGGGGCGGATGGACTTGGCGATGTCGACGACCTGATTGTCGTAGAAGTACAGGCCGGTCACGGCATAGTTGGATTTCGGGACGGCCGGTTTTTCTTCGATGGACAGCGCTTTGCCCTGGGCGTCGAATTCTACTACGCCGTAGCGCTCCGGGTCCTGCACGTGATAGGCGAATACGCTGGCACCTTCCTGTTTGGCATTGGCGGCTTTCAGTAGCTTGGGAAAGTCGTGGCCGTGGAAGATATTGTCGCCCAGCACCAGCGCAGAGGGAGCACCGGCCAGGAAATCTTCACCGATGATAAAGGCCTGTGCCAGGCCATCCGGGCTGGGTTGCACTGCGTATTGCAGCTTGATGCCCCACTGGCTGCCATCACCCAGTAGTTGTTCAAAGCGCGGGGTGTCTTGCGGTGTGGAGATAATCAGGATGTCGCGAATTCCGGCCAGCATCAGGGTGCTGAGCGGGTAGTAGATCATCGGCTTGTCGTAGATGGGCAGCAATTGCTTGCTGACAGCCAGTGTGGCCGGATACAACCGGGTGCCGCTGCCACCGGCCAGAATGATGCCTTTACGTTTCATCTGCATGCGTCCTGCATCAGGAATTGAAGATTTGCTGGAACACGTGTTCCACGCCGCTCTGCCATGCTGGCATGGTCAGGCCGAACGCGTGCTCGATTTTACTGCAATTTAGCCTGGAGTTGCCGGGGCGTTTCGCAGGCGTCGGATAGGCGCTGCTGGGGATGGCATGCAGGTTTTCCGGTTTCAGCTGCAGTGCAATACTGTAACGTTCTGCTAGTGCAAGCAGGTATTCGGTATAGCCATGCCAACTGGTGCTGCCGCTGCTGGCCAGGTGGTAGGTGCCCAGCGGCATCTTGGGCGGTTCGACTTGCCATTGCTTGATGATGTGAGCAGTGACATCGGCAATTAACGCGGCCGGGGTGGGGGCACCGATTTGGTCGGCTACCA
>Ga0318572_10000138_pt1 | contig 27936 bp, 17 predicted proteins | sample GRESIP089b5f20_FD_202528 | JGI IMG/M metagenome (GOLD analysis project Ga0318572, IMG submission 202528) | Tropical soil microbial communities from Luquillo Experimental Forest, Puerto Rico - GRE.SIPMG.089b5f20 | ecosystem: Environmental > Terrestrial > Soil > Tropical forest > Bulk soil...
CAATCAATCATGGCGCGTGTTTGTGCTGGTTGGCGACGGAGAGCTGCAGGAAGGCTCGAATTGGGAAGCCGCGATGTGCGCGCAACAGTACCAGCTCGACAATTTGACTGTCATCGTGGATCGCAACGGCTTGCAGCAGGGCGACTTCACTGAGAGCACCATCCGCATGGAGCCGCTGGCGGACCGCTGGTCCTCGTTCGGATTCGCGGTGCGAGAGGTGAACGGTCATGATCACTTGGCACTGCTGGACGCTTTCTCATCTGTTCTGGTTGAGAAGGGCAAGCCGACGTGCATCATTGCGAGAACGACGAAGGGTAAGGGCGTTTCGTTTGCAGAGAACAAGCCCGCGTGGCATCACGGCGTGCCGACAGCGGAGCAACTGGAGATTGCTGCACGCGAACTGGGAGTGGAGGTGCAGTGGTGAGTTCAGCGACGATGCCAAAGAGTGACTCGGACAAGGCACAACTATTCGATTGCCGCGACGCCTATGCCAAGGCCCTGGACGAGATGGCAGAGAAGGACAGCCGCGTCTGCGTGGTGATCAACGACTCCCTCTCCTCGGCGAAGATGAAGGACTTCAAGACGAAATATCCGTCGCGCTTCGTGAACGTCGGCATTGCCGAGCAGAACATGGTCGGCGTTGGCAATGGCCTGGCGAATGGAGGCATGGTGCCTTACCTGTGCGGCGCCTCCTGCTTTTTGACCGCGCGTGCGATGGAACAGGTGAAGGTCGATATGGCCTACTCGAAGGCGAACGTGCGCATCTGCGGCATGTCGTCGGGGATGGCTTACGGGCAACTCGGACCTACACATCATTCCATTGAAGATCTTGCTTGGACACGTATCTTGCCAAATATGACCGTGATCGTCCCGGCAGATCCAGCAGAAACGGCTGCTGTAATGCGTTACTCGCTCGAGCATGTGGGCCCGATGTTTTTGCGCATCAGCCGCATTCCGGTGCGCAAGATTCACAGCGACAACTACACGTTCACTCTGGGCAAGGCTTCAGTTTTGCGTGAAGGCAACGATGTGACGCTAATTGCGAATGGTGTAGTGCTGTCACGTGCGCTGGATGCGGCGGAGGCTTTGTCGCAACTGGGTGTGCAAGCGCGCGTGTTGAACATGAGCAGCATCAAGCCGATTGATCGCGAGAGCATTGTGCAGGCTGCGCGGGAGACTAAGGGCATTGTGACCGCGGAAGAAGCGCTGGCTGCCGGTGGTCTGGGCGGCGCTGTGGCCGAGGTGCTTGCACAAGAGCATCCTGCACGGATGCGCATGCTTGGACTTCCAGATACCTTTGCCCCGACTGGCACTGCTGAGTTTCTTCTCGACCACTTTGGCATCTCTGCCAGCGGAATCGAAAAGGCTGCACTCGAACTGGTACAACGCGAGGCATAAATGGCAAGCGAATGTATCCTCGCGATCGACCAGGGCACAACGAACACGAAGGCACTTCTCTTTGATCCAGAGGGCAAAGCGCTCTTCAGGGCATCGGCAAACGTTGGACTAATCCAACCCAAACCTGGCTACGTGGAGCAGGACCCAGCGGCGATCTGGCGGTCAGTCTGCGACGTGATGCGCGTGTGCGCTTTGCAGGCCAGACAAGAAGGCCTCGTCATCGCCGGTATCGCGATCTCAAACCAGCGCGAGACAGCAGTTGCATGGCGTCCTTCGAGCCCTGGTTCTGAACTGGCAGGTGCGCCGGTCGCCAATGCAATCACATGGCAGTGCCGGCGGTCGGAACCCGTTTGCGCAGAGCTTCGCGCCTTTGCGGGCTTGTTACGAGACCGCACCGGCCTGCCGCTCGATCCGCTGCTGACGGCCACCAAGTGGGCATGGCTACTGAATGAATATCCAGTTGTGCGCGCGGGGGTTGAGAACGGTGAAGTCCTTCTGGGAACCATCGACACGTGGCTGCTCTACAACCTGACCAATGGCCATGTGCATGCAACGGATCTGACGAATGCTTCGCGGGTGGCCCTGCTCAGCTTGGAGACGCTGGACTGGGACGAGGAACTGCTGGCGCTGTTTCGCATCCCGCGCAAAGCGTTGCCGCGCCTGAGCTCTTCGAGCAATGTGTTTGGAGAGTGTACAACTCCCGTTGAGCTTGCTGGTGTACCGATCGTGTCGATGATTGGTGATTCGCATGCGGCGTTTGTCGGACATGGGTGCTATGAAGTGGGTGCAGTGAAGGCCACCTATGGAACCGGGTCATCGCTTATGATGATGACGCCGAGCCTCATCGCGCCTCAGGAATCGCTGGCGCGTACCATCGCATGGTCTCTTCCTGGAACAGTGCAGTTTGCATTGGAAGGCAACATCGCCATGAGCGGTGCGGCTGTCCATTGGGTGGGAGAGTTCCTCGGGCTGCCCAACCCGGCCAAAGATGCGGCGTCGCTGGCTGAGTCTGTGCCGGATGCGGGTGGCGTCATCCTTGTGCCCGCAATGGTTGGGCTTGGCGCACCTTACTGGGACTCTGCCGCGCGCGGCCTGATTGCGAACTTGGAGCGAGCGCATACGGCAGCGCACCTGGCGCGGTCGGCGCTCGACGCCATCGCCATGCAAGTGACCGATGTACTGGAGGCGATGGAACGGGCTGCTGGCACGACGTTGCCTGTGTTGCTGGCGGATGGAGGAGCGACGCGGAATCGCACGCTCATGCAGATGCAGGCGGACATGCTGGGGAGGCGTGTGCAGCGGTCAGCGCAGGAAGAGCTTTCGGCACGTGGCGCTGCACTGCTCGGCGGACTGTCTTTGGGCTGGTGGAGTGGGATGGATGAACTCGCGGCACTCCCAACCGATAGCGATTCGTTTGATCCGCAGATGGACGACGCGATGCGGGCCGATCTGAGACAAAAGTGGAGCTTGGCAATTGCGCGGACACGGTTTCGTGCAACAACTTCTTCTTAGAAGAAATATGGTGTGCGGAGTACGAGATGCTAATGATCCATAGTTACCCGATCGCTGTTCTGCTGTGCGTGCTGACCATGACCTGTTGGGGCTCGTGGGCCAACACACAGAAGCTGGCAGCACGCTCGTGGCGATTTGAACTCTTTTACTGGGACTTCATCGCCGGGTTGTTGTTTACGTCGTTGTTGTTTGCTCTTACCCTGGGCTCAACCGGGCAGGCAGGGCGCACGTTTCTCGCAGATCTTGCACAGGCAGATGCTTCGAGCATCGCGTGGGCAATGTTTGGCGGTGCGGTGTGGAATGCGGGCAACCTGCTCCTGGTCGCAGCCATTGCAGTAGCGGGCATGGCGATTGGGTTTCCGATCGGTGGAGGCATTGCTTGGGTGCTGGGAATCCTGGTGAACTTCGTGCTTGTGATCCTGGAAGGCGGCGTGAACCCCGGCAACTCAATGCTGCTGTTTGCTGGTATTGCATTCATCGTAGTCGCCATCGGCTTGAGCATGGTGGCGTACAAGCAACTAACCAATGCCGTGAAACAAGGCGGAACGAAGGGCATCCTGTTGTCGGTTGCGGCCGGTCTGTTTATAGCTTTCTTTTATGGACTCGTTGTTAAATCCTCTGATCCGGTGTTTGTGAATGGAGGCAGCGGCAAGCTGATGCCGCTCACTGCCGCGTTCTTCTTCACGCTCGGCGCATTCGTCACCACGTTCCTCTTCAACCCGTTTTTCATGCGCAAGCCTGTCGAGGGCGCACCCGTTACGTTTACTGACTACGTCAAAGGGAGCGTACGCACGCATCTAACCGGCGTTCTGGGCGGAGCGATCTGGGCCACGGGCATCACGGCTAGCTTCATCGCTGTGGGCACCGCAGGGCCTGCCGTATCCTACGCGCTCAGCAACGCTGCGCCGGTTGTGGCCATTCTGTGGGGAGTTCTGGTGTGGCGGGAGTTTGCCGCCGCGCCGCGCAAGGTCAACGTTCAATTGGCCGGCATGTTCCTGTGCTTTCTCGTCGGTCTTGTGCTGATCACTTATTCGCGCGTGTAATTCGCGTGATCTGTCCCGGCTCGGTCAAGTACGGAGCTAAAGCGAAACCGATTCTGATTCAAGACGTTATTGTCCTGGGGGATGAAATGGCAACAACCGCAACACTAGGTGTAATCGTTGGCAACCGCGACTTTTTTCCTGACGTGCTCATCTCCGAGGCACGCCGTGATTTAACGAAGCTCTTCGCCGAGCTGGCTATCGAGCCGGTCTGGCTGGGGCCAGAGGACAGCAAGCTCGGCGCAGTAGAGACATGGACTGACGCCCGCAAATGTGGCGACCTGCTGCGGCGCGAGCGCGAGCGGATCGATGGTGTCCTCGTCTGCCTACCGAACTTCGGTGATGAGAAAGGTGTGGCCGATTCTATCCGCCTCGCTGACGTCAATGTGCCGATCCTGGTGCAGGCGTCTCCTGACGATCTCGACCAGTTTGGACTCGATCGTCGCCGCGATGCCTTCTGCGGAAAGATCTCTGTCTGTAATAATCTCCGCCAGTTCGGATTCAAGTACACGCTCACGCGCGATCACACGGTCACGGTCCTCGACCCACGCTTCCGCGAAGACCTGATCAAGTTCGTGCAGACATGCAAGGTCGTTCGCGGCTTGAGCCGTGTACGCATTGGTGCCGTCGGCGCACGTCCGAACGCATTCAACACAACTCGCTACAGCGAGAAGCTGTTTGAGAACACCGGCATCTCCACGAACACTATCGACCTGTCTGAAGTGTTTGGCGACGCAGCGCGGATCAACGACGGAGACACCCGCATCAAGGCCCGCATCGATCAGATTCACGCCTATGCGGATACCTCTGCGGCGCCGGCAGAATCGTTGCTGCGCATGGCGAAGTTTGCCTTGATCGTTGACGACTGGATGGACTCCCTCGGGATTTCAGCGACGGCGATGCAGTGCTGGAGTTCGTTGCAGAAGAACTTCGGCGTGAACGTCTGCACCATCATGTCGATGATGAGCCAGCGCATGATGCCTTCAGCTTGCGAAGTAGACATCGCTGGCGTTATCAGTATGTATGCTCTGCAGCTTGCGAGCGGGAGACCAAGTGCGCTCGTGGATTGGAATAACAACTACGGAGGCAACCCGGACAAGTGTGTGCTATTCCACTGCGGCAATTGGCCGACCGAGTTCCTGCCCGATGCAAAGATGGGTACTGCACCGATTCTTGGGACCACTCTCGGCGAAGAGAACACCGTCGGCACGCTGAATGGTCGCACAGATTCAGGCCCGTTAACGATTGCACGCGTCAGCACCGATGATCTATCCGGCTCGATCAGCACCTATGTAGCGCAGGGCGACTTCACCGATGATCCGCTGAACACCTTTGGTGCTCGCGCTGTGGTAGATGTCCCGGGACTGCCGGGACTGATGCACGTCATCTGCCAGCATGGCTTCGAGCATCATGCAGCGATGAGCCGAAGCCATTGCGGCGATGCCGTTGCGGAAGCTATGAGCCGGTACAAGGGATGGCGGACCTACCACCATGGACGCTCCGGCGAACTTGCACCAATTCCAAGCATGATCTAGCGGTGCAGGTGCGGCTCAACCAGAGAAATCCGGCAGCTGTTCCAAGCAATACTGGTGGACGCATAATCATGCGTCCACCAATACTTATTTGAAGTGTGCATCATCTGCATGGAACAATAACATCTATGGCACGCGTAGATGAATTGCGATTGATGGCGAAGGTCGCCCGTATGTACTACGTTCAGGATCTGAACCAACAGGCGATCACTGAGAAGCTGCAACTACATCAATCCACGATCTCGAGAATTCTCAAGAAGGCCAGAGCAATGAACCTGGTCAGATTCAGCATTGCCACGCCCCCCGGCACATTCGCTGAGTTGGAAGATCAACTCACGTCGCATTTTGATCTGAAAGATGCAGTTGTCGTTGATTGCCCAACTGAAGGGGAAGCGATGATGCGCGATTTGGGTGCGGCGTTGGCCTATTTTCTCGAGACGACGCTCAAACCAGGCAAGACTATTGGGATTTCTTCTTGGAGCCGCTCTCTGTTCGCGATGGTGGATTCGCTGCATCCAGGTGACTATTGCGCAGATGGCAAAGTAGTGCAGATTCTGGGCGGAGTCGGAAGCATAGGTAGTGAATTCCACGCCATTTATCTGGCCCAGAAACTCGCAGCAAACATCGGTGCAAGGCCAGTTCTACTCCAGTCACCAGCTGTAGTTGGGTCGCCTGAAGCGCAGCGCGTACTTTCGCGTGATCCGGCCGTGCAAGAGGCATCCGCGCTGTTCGATAAGCTCGACGTTGCGTTGGTGGGCATCGGCTCCATGGAGCCTTCACGGATGCTCTCTGTGAGTGGCAGCATTTTCTCGCGCGAAGAGCGTGCAGAGTTGCATCGGCTGGGAGCAGTCGGCGACATTTGCTTCCGCTACTACAACCTAAATGGCGAGCCGATCAAGTCGCCCCTAATGAAGCGCGTGATCGGCATCGATCTCGCAAAGCTTCGTGCGTGCAAGCGTGTCGTAGGCGTGGCAGGCGGAGTCCAAAAGGTTCCGTCGATTCTGGCTGCACTTCGCGGTCGGCTGATCGATGTACTCATCACCGATCAGCGAACCGCAGAGGCGCTAGTAAGTGCTCAAATCTGAGCGAGATCGACACCGGAATTGTCGGAGACGCTTGCGTCAGTTACATCGAGCCAGGGGGCTGGATTTCTATGCGTTAGCAGCGTTTTGATTCGTTACCAAGGATAGATTGGAACGAAGCGAAAACGCGGGATAGAACGGCACTCTATTCTTCGCCAACAGGCCGTCGAGCGATATCGGGTAAGTTGCACTGGTAAAGGACGCGTTTACGGCAGCTGTAGAGGTGTGCGTCCTCCTATTTGCGTACAGTCTCTGCCTGCGGAGATCAATCCTTACTGGCCTCTGCGGTTGCCTGCAACGCGGCCTCAGATGCGGTTGAGCACCAATCTCAAGTGATCCGCGTTCGCAGTCAAGAGACATTATTCGCTACATCGAATTCGTGCTCTTGCAGCACGCCACTGCCGCCCAAAACTCAGGGCTGGGCCGGTTGAGATCGGAGTAATGTAACAGTTGGGCCTTCAGGTCAGCTGATCGACCTCGAGATTCTCGAACCAATTGCAATCCTGATCTTCGACCGAAATCGAGCCTCCCAATTCATGCTCGAACGAAACGTGTGCTATTTATGGCCGGAATCCGCGTGATAGCGACCAGATCCCAAGCGCTGTGGATGCCGAGGTGTCTGAGTCCCGAAGCTGTTCGTTAGCAACTATCTGCAAAATGTACAGCGCAGTTCGAATGAATCAATTCGTAATGCCGGTCTGTGACGTCATTGCGGCGTCGCGCTGTCAGAGTTGGGCTATTGATCTGTATGTGTGTTCTTCCTCTCTGCCAAGGAGCAGTTGTCATGTTAGTTCCCTTGAGGAGGTGGTCTATCGGTTGTACAAGGAAGAGAGGTTTGCGCTTCAGAAACGGTCCACAGGACGGCGCCACGCGGTAGTGCGTCGTCAGGAAGAGTTCAAGCCCATATACTAGACTACGGTGGCTATCAAGACTCATCGATGGCTGCGCTAAACTAACTCTTCACTGATTCAAAAAGAGCGGGCAGGCCATATTGCCCTGATATAACCAGATGAACCGCATGTCGGCTGGAATGCTCGATATGGCCAACTTCCCAATATCAACTTTTGGATGATTCAACTTCTAATTGAAGGTCCAGCTTCATAAGCTGCATATCCAGCCATCGTCATCACTGGACTCTCCATGTTCTTCCGCTGCAAGCTGATCGGCTGGGTCGGCATCCAGTGTTTCAACGTACGCATCCAGATATGAATTGCGGTGCACTCGGGCACACAGCAGTAAATGTGTTGCGCAGAGTGTCTGCAAACGCTACCTCGCTGCACTATGCTCAGTTCGATGGTCAAGAGAAGGCGTGTGCGTGCAGTCCGATAGAACGGGGACTGACTCCATCATGTTTTTTGTGCATGCGAGGCTGAAGGAGAATCGGCTTCCGCACTCAGGGACACTCTCCGCATGTAACTCTGTGCCATGGCTTTCGGTGAGCCACTTTGCCAGTGCAAGCCCCAATCCCGAGCCATACCGCAGGCCTTCACGCTCAGGTCCAACACGATAGAAACGCTCGAATATATGTGGCATGTGCTCTTTTGCGATTCCGCATCCGGTGTCTTCAACGGATAAGATGGCTATCTCTGGCTGCAACCCAATTCCGAGATGAACAATCCCACCGGGCGGCGTGAATTTAATCGCATTTTCGAGCAAGATTGAGAGCAGGCGTAGAATGCCATCCTGATTGCCAAGAACCATGACGCGGCCATCGACAGAATCCACGACGAGATGTACGGCGGCGCGTTCTGACGGCGAACGCCAGATAGATTCAATTTCACGAAAAGTAGATTGCAGATGGATTGGTGCGAGCATCAGGGTATCTGCGCCGCCGTCCGCTCGGGCTAACGTCAACAGCGATTCAACCAGGTTAGCCATTCGCACTGTGACCTCATGCAACTGCTGAAGTATGGTGCGGTACTCCTCTGGAGTGCGAGGACGCATGAGTGCGACTTCGAGCTCGGTCTGCAGAAGCGCAACGGGTGTCCGCAACTCATGCGAAGCGTTTCCAGTGAAGGTACGCACGCTGACAAAGGCACGCTGGATTCGCTCGAGCATGGCGTTGAGTGTGAGTGCGAGCTCGGAGATCTCGTCTTTTGCTTGGGAGGTTGGCAGACGTGAATCAAGGTTGCGGTCATTTATGCGCTGCGCTTCGGCAGTCAATTCCGCTACCGGCCGAAGCGCTGTTCGGCTCATCCAGTGGCCGCCGATTGCTGCGAGGAAGAGCACGGCAGGCGTCAAAAGCAGAAGATTGGTGCGAAAGGCTGTAAGAAGCGCTGTAGACTTGTCGCGCGAAACGCCTGTTTGCACTGCATAGCGCACGCCGCGCACCGTAATCGGATACGCCAAGGCAGCAACTTCGTGGATTCCCTGATGAAAGGACGCGAGCGTGCCTGCCGCAGAGAGCAGGCCTGGATCTGGCAACGGAGGATTTTCAGCGAGCATGCGCGTTGAACGGAAGAGCCAGTGTCCGTTGGCATCGCGGACCTGAAGATACTTGCCATCGTCCTTGAGCCTGTATTGCTCATCGAGAATGCGACAGAGATCGTCCGGGCTCGCATCCGTGGGCGCGTGGAGCAGCACGGATCGCACGTCGTCGGCACGCTCCTGCAGCTCGTGATACTCGATCTCCTTCACGCTGTCCTGCAGCATCCGCAGGGCTGTGGCGCAGAGAAGAAACGCAGCGCCCGCAAATATGCTGCCGTATAGGATCGTCAGGCGGAAGCGAAACGGCAAAGCACGCATCATTGTTGCGGCTCCGCTGCGGGATCGAGAAGCATGTAGCCAACACCTCGTACGGTCTGAATCAGGCGGCTCGAGAAAGGCCCGTCAATCTTGGAGCGTACGGCGTTTACCAGCACATCGAGTGTGCCGCTGGAGACATTCTCATGCCGCCATACAGACTGCATGAGCGTATTCCGAGCGACACAGTTTCCGGCATGACGCGCGAGCTCGCTGAGCAGAAGGAATTCGTGGCGTGTGAGTTCGATTCGCTCTGTACCACGCATGACGGTGTGCTGAGCGGGATCGATGCTGATGTGCGGAAGGTCGATATGTCCACTGCCTACTGTGCCTGCCGGTCTCGTAATGGCGTGCAGGCGCGCAACGAGTTCTGCGAAGGCGAATGGCTTTGTGAGGTAATCGTCTGCGCCACAGTCAAGTCCATGGATGATGTCGTCTTCGCGATCACAGGCGGTTAGCATGAGCATCGGTGTTCGATTGCCCTGCCTGCGGAGCAGCGATGCTACGGTAAAGCCGTCGATTTGCGGAAGCCCCACATCGAGAACGATGCAATCGAGTTCGAGTGTCGATGCGATATCGAGTGCGATGGAACCATCCTCAGCTGTGACAACTGAAAAACCGCACTCGTACAGGCCTTCGCGCAGCAGGTCGCACATTCGCGGCTCGTCTTCAACAATCAATACACGCATGGCAACGGTTGAGTTCAGAGTACGTCGCGTTCAGATCAGTAGTGCACATATATAGGTGGAATTCACTGTCTATTCACACGCGCGTTGAGCGGACGCATGCCAACCTTAGGGAATTTTCACGGTGCTGTGAAAGCAGCTTTAACAAAGCATCCCAAGATAATGCGCAGGAACTCTTGAAGAACTCACTTCTTCCAGAACTGCCGGCAGCCTGCCGGAATGAGAGGAATCATGCGCAAGCTGCTTTTCGCTCTTACCGTTTTCCTGTTTACATTGGCATTGCAGAGCAACGTACTGGGCCAGTCTGCGACGGGCAACATCAGCGGCGTGGTGAAAGACCAACAAGGCGGACTGTTGCAGGGTGCGAAGGTGGAGTTGCAACCGCAACTGCGCCCCATCGCCACAAACGCGCTCGGTGAGTTTACGATTGCCGGGGTTGCTCCGGGCACGTACGCGATCTCTGTTTCCTACGTAGGGTTTACGAATTACGCAGGAAGCATAACGGTCAAGGCGGGCGAAACAACGAGTTTCGAAGCCGTGATGAAGGTTGGATCGCCGGTTGATGAGGTGGTGGTGACTGCTGACCGCCCGCGCGGCGAAGCCGAGGCCATCAACCGGACACTTGCGGCAGAGAACATTCTTCAAGTGCTTCCTGCAGACGTTATTGTCTCGCTGCCGAATGCAAACATAGCCGATGCGCTGGGGCGCATGGCGTCAGTGACGATTGAGCGCGATGAGGGCGAAGGCAAGTATGTGCAGATTCGTGGAACGGAGCCACGCCTTAGCAACACGATGATCGATGGGGTCACTGTGCCTTCGCCGGAGTCGGGTGTGAGGCAGATCAAGCTCGATACGATTGCTTCGGACCTTGTCGAGTCAGTCGAGATCAACAAGACATTGCAAGCAAACATCGATGCCGATGGCATCGGTGGTTCGGTCAACCTGGTCACGAAGACTGCCGGAGAAGTTCCGACAATGACGCTGTACGGCGTCGGCGGTTATACACCGATTATTGGCGGTCGCGGCGTCGATCAAATGGGCGGCACTGTGGGCAAGCGCTTTGGCGCACAGAAGAAGCTTGGAATTCTAATCGGTGGCACGTACGACTTCAACGGCCGTGGGATCAACGACATTGAACCCTCGCCAACAGCAGATAGTGCAACACCGCACTACGACAGCATGGACATTCGCGATTACATTTACTACCGCTCGCGGTGGGGCATGACGGCTAGCGTGGACTACAAGATGAACGAGGGGTCGAACATCTCGTTGCGTGGGCTCTTCTCGACATTTCGGAATTGGGGCAACAAGTGGGTCTTCACGCTGAACGACAATGACGTGCCGCAGTACAGCCAGGATTGGCGCAGACCGAATATGGCCGTGGGCAGCCTTGCGCTGCAAGGCAAGCACAACTTCAACGCAAACACCATCAACTGGAGCGTCTCGGTGGGCAGGTCGCGTTCGCTGTCTGGAAGCGGAAGTGCAAAGTTCAGCTGGGTCGGCGATTCGGCGATCGATTGCTATAACGATCAGAGCCTTGCTGCCAGCGAGTACCGCCCTGGATGGAGCACGGGATGCTTTGGCAGCGGCACGGACAACGCTGAGGATCGCAATAACTACAAACTCAAGTCTTTCGCGCCGCCCACGTTTGGTCAGAGTGTGCAGCTGAACCTGCAGGCGTCGGCCTCGTATGCGCGTGTGTATCACGTAGGGCCGCGGTACGGCACGTTCGAGTTCGGCGCAAAGATTCGCAACGCGCACAAATTCGACGACACATACGACGAGACTTTCACGCCTTCTTCAATCACTCTGGTTTCAGCACATCCAGAGTGGGACAGCGACTTCACGGATTCGAATTACTACGACAAGACATACCACGTGGGTCCGGTGACGGATTACAACAGGCTCGAACAGTACGTCTCTGCGAACAACGGGCAGTTCACGTTGTCAGGCGGTCCTGGTCCAAACTCCAACAATTACGATCTGATTGAACGCATCCCCGCTGGCTATGTGATGAATACGATCGAGCTGGCCAGCCGCGTTCGCCTGGTTGCCGGCATTCGCTTTGAAGCGACTCATGTGAGCACGTTGAGCTTTGACGACACTGCAGGCACGCTAAGCTATAAAGCGGGCGGCGACTATTTCGATGCTTTGCCGAGTGCGTCTCTGCGTTTCGCACTCGATAAGGACTCGGATCTGCGTCTGGTTTACGGTCGCGGATTGGCGAGGCCTGATCCGCAAGACATCAGCGCAGCGGTCGGACAACCGGATTTGACGACGACGCCGGCAACGGTCAGCGTGGGCAATCCGAACCTGAAGGCTGAGCACGCCAATAACTATGACATCTTGTACGAGCGCTATCTGAGCCACGTGGGACTGCTGCAGGCGGGCTACTTTTACAAGGACCTCAGCTATCCGATCGTGTATCTGCAATCGCTCACCACCACCTTCCCAGGCAACGAGGGATCGCCAACACTGGTGACAAAGCCGACGAATGCCGGCAGCGCTCATTTGCAGGGCATCGAGATTGCCTTCCAGCAGCACCTTGCCTATCTGCCCGGTCCGCTGAAGGGGCTGGGCATCTCAGCGAACTACAGCTACACGACCTCGCAAGCCAAGAATGTCGATCCACTGCGCACGGACTCGCCTGCGTTGCTGCGGCAGGCGCCGAACAGCTGGAACATCAGCCCGACGTTCGACACGAACCACTTTTCGCTGCGCGTGGGCATGACGTTTGATGACAAGATGATCTATGCCTACCAGTACGAAGACCTTGCATACGAGTACGACTCCAACGGCAATCCGGTGACTGTGAACGGTGTGCAGCAAACGGTCGCTAATCCGCAGGTAAACGGAACTGCTGGACCGGCAGGCGACAACTATCTGTATCCGCACTATCAATTCGATGCACAAGCCAGTTACAAACTGCCGTGGGGTTTTCAAGTCTATGGCTACGGATTGAATCTCAACAATGAGGTCTTTGGCTTCTACAACGGCAGTCCGCAGTACGTTGTGCAGCGCGAGTACTACCATCCGACCTTTGCGGGTGGACTGCGCTGGACCTCTCACCACGAGTAGATCCGATCTGAATCACCGCCCGGAACTTCTTCTGCTGGAGACCGGGCGGTTTCCTTCACATTGCAGTGATTACCGCGGCCTCGAGAGGCTGCTGAGGATACCACGCGTATGTTCAATGCATTGTTCCGCAGCATCGGTGTTATGTCTGGCGTTCTTCTTCTTGGTCTGCTTTCAACTGCCGCAAGAGAGACTAACGCACAGTCTTTGCAATTGAAGCAGACGATTCCGCTGCCTAGTGTGCAGGGAAAGTTTGATCATCTTGCCGCGGACGTAGAAAACAATCGTCTCTTTGTGGCCGCCACGGGAAACCACTCGATCGAAGTTATCGATCTGAAGACGGGCAAGGTTGAGCAGAGCATCGGCGGATTGAGCAAACCGCACGGCCTTGTGTGGGCTGCAGCGACTGGAAGCCTCTATGTGGCGGACGGCGGTTTGGCTGAACTGCGCGTCTATCGCGGCAGGCCATTAGCGCTGGCAGGGGCGATCAAGTTGTCTGATGATGCGGACGACATGGCCTATGATCCGGAGTCGCAGATACTTTATGTCGGGCACGGCGGCACGGACGCAGCAAATCCCGCGCAGGTTGCGATCGTCGATACGAAATACTTCATGCTGGTCGTGAATCTTCCCGTGGCAACGCATCCGGAAGCACTGGACTTCGACGCGAAAGATCATCGTGTCTTCGTCAATATCGCGGATGCAAACGAAGTGGCGGTACTCGACACGGAGAGCCGCACGATCACGGCGCACTGGAAGATCACAGACGCAGCAGATAACGTTCCGTTGGCATACGATGTGGATCATCAACGGCTGTATGTAGCGTGCCGAACGCCGGGTAAGTTGCTTGCGCTCGATACAACATCTGGCAAGATGGTCGCAAGTGTCGCAGCCGCCGGCAAGGCAGACGATCTGTTTTACGATGCATCGCACAAGCGCGTTTATCTGATCAGTGGCGCAGGCGAAGTGGATAGCTACAAGCTGAAAGAGGCTGGGATGATGCCGCCTCTGGGAGTGACGCACACAGTGCCCAGTGCAAAGACAGGTCTCTTTGTGCCGTCGAAGGATCTGCTGTATATCGCGGTTCCTGGAACGGGCAGTGATCCGGCGGGGATACGTGTTTACGCGCCCACAAGCGAGCGGGGAGAGTAGTGCGCGTATGAAACTCTTGCGCTCGGCAGTTGTTCTTCTGGCTTTGCTGCATGTTGCTCCCGGGAATGCGCAGTCAAATGCTTCGCCAGCTTCGGGCCTGGACAACGCGCTGCGATTCGTCGTCATTATGAGCCGCCACGGCGTGCGTTCACCGACCGGAAAGCTGGATCAGCTTAACCGCTACTCGCGCCAGCCCTGGCCTACGTGGAATGTTCCTCCGGGATATCTGACTGCGCACGGTGCTCGCTTGATGACGCTGCTCGGTACTTATGACCGTGCACTGCTGGCGTCACAGGGGCTCCTTTCGCCTGATGGATGTGCGGACGCTGCGCACATTCGCATTGTGGCAGACTCTGACCAGCGCACGCGCGAAAGCGGCAAGGCGCTCGCCGCAGGGTTGGAGCCGGGCTGCAAGGTGGATGTCGCGGCACGCTCAGAGGGCACGCCCGACCCGCTCTTTCACCCTTTGCACTCAGACATGGGGCATGTGGACTACGCACTCGCTTTCCAGTCTGTTGCAGGCCGGCTGGGGGGCTCGGCAGACGGGCTGGCAGAAGCATACAGGTTGCAACTGCAACTGCTTGAGGACGTGCTACGCGCATGCCCGTCTGGAAGTGCGTGCACTTCGCCCACGATATCAGAGCCCGAATCGCTGTTCTCGATTCCATCGTCGATCCAGCAAGGTAGCGGCGATCATCTGGTTGAGCTGCGCTCACCGCTGAATATCGCTTCCACGATGACAGAGAACCTGCTGCTAGAGTATGCGGAGGGTTTCGATACAGCAAACGTGGGATGGGGACGTGTTGATCTGCGTACGCTGCGCATGCTGATGCAACTCCACACGGCCCAGTCTGATGTGAGCGGGCGGGCGAGTTACCTGGCGCGTGCCGGGGCCTCGAACCTGCTGGCGCACCTGCTCGACTCAATGGAGCAGGCGGCCGAAGATCGCCCGGTGCCTGGCGCACTCACGTCGAAGGATGATCGAGTGCTGATCCTGATGGGGCATGACACGAACATCACCAACATTAGCGGTGCACTGAATCTCTCGTGGCTGATTGACGGCCGCCGCGACGACACACCGCCAGGAGGCGCGCTGGTGTTTGAACTATGGCAGAACGCGCGAAGCAAGGCGCAGTCGGTTCGCGTGTACTACGTGAGCCAGACGCTGGAACAGATGCGCAATTCGACTTCGCTGAGCTTGGCGAATCCTCCGGAGAGGGTGGCAGTTTACCTACCTGATTGCAGTGGTGCGGATACCTCTTGTTCCTGGAGCGCTTTCAAACAGACCATGCAAAGAACCATCGACACTTCTTTCGTACGATGATCGGATCGAATGGACTGGTGTGCAGATCGATAAGTCCTTTCCATGTGCAAGTTCGCGAAGACTGCGAAAGGGTGTGGATTTCGTCTTTCAGTGCGAATTTGCAGATAGGTGCCTCATCAGACATGCATGCAACCGGTATGATTCCCGTATCCCACTTGCATGAGCTAACGCACTAGCGATGCGTCATGGCCGCCGCCGACGCGCTGTGACGAAACACCGCGATCGATGCTTCTCCGCCGGTCTCGACAACAAAACGCACATTCAACTCAGTAATCTTGCGCCACGCTGGACAAATGTCAAATCGCAAAATGCGCTCATACAGTGGCTATAGGCAAATATAAGTCGACTTGTCGTTGCCGAATAACTTAGTCGCTTGCACGGTACAGTCGGCTAACTTGTAGTGCCAGACTTCGTGGTGGCTCTTGCGGTTGATCGCGACTTGCTCAGGTAGCTGAAATCCGCCAGCGCTTTGATAGGTATAGGTGAGAATTGTCAGATTGCCAGACCTGAAATCTCTCCAACTTCACAGAGCTATCAGCACTCATACGATCACGCGATTCGCGATTTCACGGTCTAGTGCTGCTCAGAGCCAAGGCCGGCTTTTAACAAGACAGTCGTGACCCATTATCGAATTTTGTCTGGATTTCACGGAGGCATCACGGATGTAGCAATGCCTTTATGGCGCTGCGTTCGTCCATGGCGCGGTAGCCTCCGTAACCTGATCGAGCGAGAGGACGAGGTCAAACACCTTGCCGGGATTGATGTGTTCCGTCCAGACCAGATCAATCAAGTTAGGGAGGTAACGGCGCACTGGTGCTGGCCACCATGAAGGTGCACATGCGAGAAGAACAGCTGTTCGCCATTCAGACTCATGCCGTGGGGAACACCCACGTAGCTGACATGGCCATCTGGCTGGCCGAGTGAATGGCCTGCATCCCACGGGCGCAATAGGCTCTGGGTAGCCTCAATACACATCGCGATGATAACGGTCGGATGACTTCAACACATCTACGTACTCGTTGGCCTGTTCTGCGGACTTGCCGCCCTGCTCCTGTGCAATCTTCCGAAGCGTGCGATCCACGTCTTTGGCCATCTGGCGTGCATCTCCGCACACGTACACACTCGCACCACTCTCCAGCCAGCTCCAGAACATCGGCGCGCTCTCAAGCATACGATCCTGTACGTATACCTTCTGTTCCTGATCGCGCGAGAAGGCAGTATCGAGCCGAGTAAGATGCCCGTTCTTAAGCATTGGGTCAAGTTCGTCCTGGTACAGGAAGTCTGTCCTTGAACTTCGTTCGCCGAAGAAGAGCCAGTTTTTCCCCTTGTGGCCCATTGCCAGGCGCTCATGCAGAAACCCTCGGAAGGGCGCAATGCCTGTGCCGGGCCCGATCATGATCATTGCCTGGGCTGTGTCTTTGGGGATTTTGAACTTCTTGTTTGGCTGAATGAAGATGGGAACCTGATCGGCAACTTTGATGCGGTCTGCAAACATGGTCGAGCACACTCCGCCGCGATCACGCTTATGCGAGGTGTATCGGATTACGCCAACTGTTGCGTGCACTTCTCCTGCATGAACTTTTGGACTCGAGGAAATCGAGTACAGGCGAGGCGTCAGACGGGGCAACATTGCAATGAGTTCCGACGGTTCAAGATCAGTCACTGGATGTTCGAGGAGGAGGTCAATCAGACCGCGATCATAGATGTAGCTCTCGAGTTGTTCCCTGCGTTCAGGGCGGGCAAGCTCAAGCAGCATGGCGCTCTGGCTACGTGCCGCGTAGTCTCCGACGGTCTTTCGCGTCAGGCGTGTGATCTGGAGATGGCGCATCAGGGCATCATGCAGAGTAGTTGTCTCTACTTTTTCGCACTTCACCGACTCATTACCGTTGCAGCGGAGGCTCTGGAGGATCTCAGTGACGAGAATCTCGTCGTTCTTTGGAAGCACCCCGCATGCGTCGCCGGCCTCGTAGGCGAGCCCCGTGCCATCGACGCGTAGTGCAAGGTGAATCGTTGCTTTTGTTGAGCCGGTGATGTTCAGGTCGCGCCGATCGACGACGGGAGCAAGTAAAGGATTATCGCGTGTGAATGCAGCCTTGGACACAGCGAGCGCGGGCGCAGATTCGCTCAGAGTCAGCGCAGTTTCGGATGCAGGGACGTGTGTCTTTCTCTGCGTTGGCTTTGCCAAATGCTCGAGCACGCCACTCGTCCAACTTGCAAACGCCTGCTCAGTCTCAACGTCACTATCGATGCGCGGGTGAATGCAGTTAGCGCCGAGCGCCTTGAGCTTGGTGTCGAGATCTTTGCCAAATTTGCAGAAGTGTTCGTAGTGGCTGTCACCAAGGGCAAGCAACGAATAAGAAAGCCTTTCGAGTTTTGGGAAATGCTCGACACATAGCTGCTCATAAAAAGGCTGCACACCGTTCGGAGCTTCACCATCGCCGTATGTGCTGGCGATGATCAGCGCGTGCTCTTCGGCGGCGAGCGCGGCTGGTGTGTATCCGACGAGTGTCGAGACTGCAGGTGCATGTCCTGCGGCCTTGAGCTCCTTTGCAAGCTTGCGAGCCAGTCCTTCGGCGGTTCCTGCTTGCGAGGCATACAGAACTGCGATGCGAAGAGAGTTCCTGGTAGGGGCTGACGTTTCCGCAGCCTGCTGCGAAAAGATGCCAGCAAGGAATCCATTGAGCCAGGCGCGCTGTTCTGCATTAAACGGTGCCGTGTCAGGAATGGATGGCACGAATGTTGTCGGCATCAATGCTTACCTCTCTGTGCTGTTGAGCATCTGTTTGAGTTCGTCGATGGTGTGGCGGCGCGTGAACGTCAGGAAGGACTCTCCGTCGTCTCCGTGCTCATCAAAGTCCGCAAAGAGTCTCTCCATCACGGGTGGAAGATCCACAAAGCGAATCGACGGGATCAGCTCGCGTGCAAGGCCCTTGTCAGTATCTGAGCCTCCGCCAAGAACTACCTGATAGCCTTCCTCGCCGTTCACTTTTGTTCCCAGCAACCCAATGTCGCCGACATAGTGCTGTGCGCAGGAATGTGGGCATCCGGTGACGTGCAAATTCACGGGCTCGATGATTTTGAATCTCTTGTCGATGAAATTCGCGAGTTCGACCGCATGGCCCTTAGTGTTAGTCGCTGCGAAGCGGCATCCTTGATTGCCGGTGCAGGAGATGGTGCCGCGTAGAACGGTGCCCGCTTCGCAGTCGAGCCCGCAAGCGCGAATCGCTGCAATTGCCGCATCCAGGTTTGCATCTGGGACATCGGGGATCAGCAGATTCTGCCAGACTGTGAGGCGAATCTGACCGGAACCGAATCGGCGTGCTACTTCAGCAATCGCGCGCATTTGTGCGGCCGGAAAACGACCAACAGGGATCGAAAGTCCGATGTAGTTGAGTCCCGCGAGATTTTGTGGGTAAACGCCAATGTGCGCGGCGCGATTCACAGAAGGCCGTGGCTCATTCACATCTTCGGAGGCACGCAACGGCTTGAAGTCCAGAAGCGCTTCAGTCTCCTCGAGTAATCGTTCGATGCCCCACTTATCCACCAGATACTTCAGCCTTGCTTTCTTGCGATCAGTGCGGTCACCGTTCTCAGCAAATACGCGAATCATGGCGGCGGCAAAAGCGATGGCCTGCTCAGGCTTCAGCAGCAAACCGCAGTCGCTGGCAAACTGCTTGTGTCCGGTGATGCCGCAAAGCAGAACGCGGAAGTAAACTCCGGCGGGAACCGGTTTGCCCTCTGCTACGCGAACAGCAACGAAGCCAATGTCATTGGTATCTGCGACTACGCTGATTGCACCGCCACTGTCGAATGCGATGTTGAACTTGCGCGGAAGGCCGTAGAGATCGCGCGAGTTGAGAATGTAGTGGTGCATGGCATCGGCATACGGGGAAACGTCGATGAGTTCTGTTGGATCGAACCCAGTAGTCGGGGTAGCCGTGATGTTACGGATGTTGTCAGCGCCCGAACCCTTCGCGGTCAGGCCCAATGAATGGACCTTCATCAGCACGCGAACGATATTCTTGGGCGCAAATTCGCGGATCTGCAGGTTCGCTCGCGTGGTGATATCGGCTCTGCCTGAACCCCATTCCTCGGCGACCTCAGCCAGCCCAATCAGCTGATGTGATTGCAGGATTCCGCCCGGAATCCGCAACCGCAACATGAACGAGTCTTGTGCGGGAGCGACGTAAAAAAGACCGTGGAATTTGAATCGGAACAAGTCATCTGCAGCAGGTCGCTGATTTGCATCAGCGTGAGCAATCAGCTTGTCCCAGATGTCGAGGGGATTCTGCTCGTACTTCCATAGTTCTTCGCGACACAGGTCAGAGACCGGCGTACCGTGCCAATGCTCAATCTTCTCTTCGGCCAGGTTCTCGGCCGCCGACGCAGATGTGGCCGTGAGCTTTCCGGTAGCATCCAAGCCGACGAATGGCTGTGGGAACCGCTGCATCGCGCCGGCGAAGAAGCCCTCGAGATACTGCTTCTGTTCAGTTGTGAATGAGGCCGGGTTCACGGCTTCGGCGATTTCCATGGGGCATAATCCTTCCGTGCTGTGACGCAGCCCATTCAAGCTATGGACTGCAGCGTCTCGAAACTGAATTCCGCGTGAATTGCGGATAGCTCAAGCTCGTCACGGAGCGGAGGAAATGTCTTTTTCCGGAAATGCCGGCACGGCCTGGTGCGCGGCTTGAAGGCAAATGTGGAGTACGTACTCCAGCACTTGACCGAAGAATAGCCGATTCCTTCTGAGCACACAAGCAACAATCGTCGATTCTTTATGCGTCTCTTATGACTTGCTGGTGCCCTCGCCCGATGAAGCCAGAGGCGATAAGCGATTTCTGCGCAGGTCGTCATTCAGCAGAATCGCTTCAGCAATCTCGCGCATGGTCTTACGCCGCTGGCGGCTCTCGCGCTGCATCGCGCGGTACGCGGACTCCTCATCAAGTCCGAGATCGCGCTGCAATACTCCTTTGGCGCGCTCAATGTGCTTGCGCGACTCGAGCCGTTCGGAAAGCTGTGTATTTTCTGTCTCTAGCCGCGCTCTCTCCAACTCAGCACCGACTAGAAAGCCGATTGCCGAGAGCAACCGTACTTCATCCTGCGTGTGCTCATAGGGATTCCGATGTTGCAGGTTGATGACGCCGACCAGCTTGCCGCTTGAGAGAATCGGGACCGAGAGAAACGCTTCGAAGGAATCTTCCGACAATGCTGGAAAGCGCTTGAATCGAGGATCTTTTAGAGCGCTCGAGGAGATGGCTACAGGCTCGCGATGCCAACCCACCCAGCCGGTGATGCCCTGGCCGAGCCACAAGCCAAGCTGATCCACTACGTCGGAGTGGGGATTCTTTGAGGCGCGCAGTACTAGCCGGTCGTCTTCAAGCACATACACAAAGCATGAGTCGCAGCGAATCATTGAACAAGCGATATCGACAATACGATTGAGGACGGTGTGCAACGAATCAGCAGATGCCACTCGGCTGCCGATCTCGTGGAGCAAGTCGACCGCTGATGGGAGTGCGCTGACGGCGGGGAGGGATGACCGTTTCCCGAGCAATAGTGGGCTTACCGGGACGTCTGGAGCATCAACGAGATGTGCCGATGCGGCCGCGCGCTTCTCGGCGAGCAATCGCTTCGAGTGAATTGCCATCTCATTCACAAGAAAGCCCATCTTCGATTGCGTCGGCTCGTAATCGGGTGTCAGTTGATAGAGCGAGAGCCCTTCCGTCGTACTGGGTCCAATCGAGCCAATCAACGTTGTGCGCAACCCTTCATTGAGTGCTTCAACGTAGCCCATCCTTTCCGCCATTAGGAAAAGATGCGCCACCTGCCCAACATTCATGAAGAGGACAATATCGACGTGTCCATGGGCAAGCGCCAGGACTGCCTCTCTAAGTGGCTGCACATCTTCGGGAAGTTCCCAGCGATAGACGATAAGGCGCGTGATTGCGACGCTCTTCTCGGCCAATGCCGTGAGGAGTTCCGGATTTGACGCGCCGTACTCCTGCACAGCGATGTTCATTCCGGTCATCGCATCTCCGAGCTTTTCCTCTATGGAAGCAATCAATGCCCGCCAAGTGAAAGGTTCAGGCGCAACAAACGCGATTGGAATGTTGAACTCGCGTAGTGCTGTTGAGGACTTCGGACCGCGGGCTGCCACCTTCACGCGCCGCAGTGCAGTGAGAAACACTTCCTTGTCGTAGCGATTTGAAATGGCTGTAACCAGTGCTCGCACTCCAACGCCTGTCGTAAACACGACCATGTCAAATGCACCACGCATCAATGCGTCAGCGAATTCGTAGATCTTCTCGTTGGTCTCGAGTGGAACTTCGCGCATTGCCGGAGCAGCGAGAGGCTCACCGCCGTAGGTGCGGATCAGCTTGGCCAACTCCGCGGAACGGCGTGACTCCAGGCTTAAGACACGTAGACCTTCAAACGTGGCCTCAGGCATACGTATGCTCCAATCGGCAATAGAGTGCGTTCAGGTGGGGTTCGCGTGCCGGTAGCGCCGCCGAATTGAATTTATCGTAGCATCAGCGACGCTGCTGGACATGCATGCTCAAATCACTCGCACTTCCATCACGGTGCGCTTCCTCTAGAAGACAACCCTGCTTGTTATCACTACAGCGTGATTGTAAGAGTGAAAGTGTGTTGCTGCGATCTGGTCGCCTGCGCCAAACACTACAGCTAGCCGATCACTGGGAGAGGAACGGAGCTTGATTTTGCTGATCATCAGGCCGGGCGTAAGAAAGGCCTGCTTCTTTCCATCATTCGTGCCACCACGAAAGAATGTGGCGTTAACCTCTGCCTCCGGCCAGAAGTACTTCGCGATCTTGTATTGGAAGGCGGTATTCCAGGCAACAGGGCGACCCATCGCTGCGGTGTAACCAGTCGGTAACGAAATCGAGCCAGCCGTCTGCACATCAAAGGCTTTGAAACCTTTACCCAGGTAAATCGTTGGAGATACTGTCCCCGCGTGCGAGCCGTTCTTGTAACTTCCTGTGGGTGCGGTTGCGGCAATTCCTGCGCTGATTGAATACGCACCTTTCGTCTCTGCGGCAGCAGCAAAACGGTACTTCAAGAGAAACGACAGGTCGCCAGCGCCATCAGCGACCTTCGGGTTGTTGTGCTCGATGAGAGGGGGCATATTGATATCAACCTCAGTCTTGTACCAAGGAATCAGGTTAAAACCTTTGCCACCGTCGATGTTCCACGTGATCGTATGCGTAGGTGTGATCTGACGGTATGCATCGAAACGCGCAAGTTGCACAAGGCCGGATGTTGGTGCGAACGCGGGAACTGCCCAGCTGGGTTGCGCCTTTGAAGTTGCGCGCACGCGATCTTCCCAGTTATGGAAGAAGCCGGACTGCGCGTTTACAGTACCCGACATAAAAGAGACGAGAAGACAAAAGACAACAGCGAAATGACGTTGCATCGAGAGACCTCACAGGATGGACTTTAGTTCCGAATGAAAAGACAGAACGTAGATTGCGCGCGAGCGCGGCATCGCGCAAGCACTTCTGAAAACCAAATGTGATGAAGAGATGCGCACGGGCACTGTGCGCCTGGAATTAACGATTCGCGCTGCTTGGCAGGCCAGTAACGCGGCTCTCAGGCTCATGGCGCGTCCTGGCGCCAGAGAGGATGGAGGGGGACTAATCAGTTCATTAACACGGATATCAGGTTGAATGCAATGAAGTCCGTATAAGAATCCGATTATGACCGTGCTCCACGGATATCTTTCGATAATCTTCCAGATTCTTTATGCGATCCTTCTTGCATTTCATTCGGCTTCAGGTTAGTCTCAAGCGCAATCGCTTCCTCGTGGCGCGTTTGATTGCGCCGCATATCCCCGGCTCCGCACGCCGGGCTTCCCAAGACGGAAGCGAATCAATCCAACGGCTCCGCGAAGAGCCGGGCAATAGAGAAAGACAAGCCCATGGGCGCTGCATTTGCGCCGAAGTATCTTCGCATTCTGCCCGCTATGCGGCAGGAACAGGAGCCAACGTTGGAACTAGAACTGCTTTCACGTGCAATGGAAGATGAGCAAGTAGCTCGTCTTGCTGCAACGGAGCCGATTTCGGTTCCGCTAGCAGCGTTGTGCGGCGTGAGCGGTGCGACAACTGTTCCGCCTCTGCCCGGCGTCGGCGAGCAGTACCGCTTTCACTTCGACATGGCCAAATGCATCGGCTGCAAGTGCTGCGTTGTGGCCTGCAATGAGCAGAACGGAAACCCGGCTGGAATTCTCTGGCGGCGTGTTGGAGAAGTTGAAGGCGGCGTTTATCCACATACGATGCGGTCGTATCTCTCGATGGGCTGCAACCACTGCGTAGAGCCAACATGCCTTAAAGGTTGCCCCGTCGATGCGTACACAAAGGACCCAGTGACCGGCATTGTGCGCCACAGCGCCGATGCATGCATCGGTTGCCAGTACTGCACCTGGAATTGCTCATATGGCGTACCACAGTACAACGCTGAACGCGGAGTGGTGGGCAAATGCGACATGTGCTATGGCCGGCTCGCCATGGGGGAGTCGCCGGCATGCGTCAGTGCTTGTCCGGAAGGAGCCATCCGCATTGAGACGGTGAACGTGGAAACGTGGCGCAGTGAATATCGCGAGCACGCAAATGCGCCAGGAATGCCGTCTGCCGACGATTCGCTCTCGACTACGCGCATTACGCTGCCTGCAAACATGCCCGCCACAGTAGGCAAGGTCACCCTGGAGTGGCTTGAGCCCGAACATCCGCACTGGCCTCTGATCTTCATGACCGTACTCACGCAGTTGTCAGTGGGCGCGTTCACAAGCCTCGCAATCAGCGAGTGGCTAGGTCTTGCCAGGCATCGTTATGCAGCACTCGTCGCACTCACTGTTGCCTTCTCCGCCTTGGCATCGTCCACGCTGCATCTGGGCCGGCCTATTCATGCCATCCGTGCGTTGAAGATGTGGCGGCGCTCCTGGCTGAGCCGGGAGGTTCTGCTCTTTACACTCTTCGCCGGAAGCGCAACGGCATACTCAGCATCGCTCTGGTTCGAGATGAGCGCATCGCAGTGGCTCAGCGCTCTCACAGTGCTGCTGGGGATCGGCGGAGTTTGTGCGAGTGCGCGACTGTATCTTGCGCCCGGGCGACCTGCCTGGAACTCGCCGTTTACGATTGCGGAGTTTTTGGCAACAACGGCGCTGCTCGGGACATCTGGAGCTGCGGTACTAAGCAAAGGAGCGCCAGTAGCGTGTACAGCGGTAGCGGTATCGTTCATTATTTCCGCCGCAATTCTCGCTTCGAAAATTGCCTGGCTGCTCCGCTCTCAACGGCATGAACTGCGCGGCGCGGCACAACTGATGTTCGTACATTTCGGCAACCATCTGTTTGTGCGTATCGCACTGCCTCTTGCCGCATTGGCCATGCTCGCTTTCGTGTCGACACGCACCACAGCAATTCTTTCGGCGGCCTGCATGATCCTCTCTGAATTCCTCGCGAGATACCTGTTCTTCGTCACTGTAGTTCCTTCCAATATGGCGGCCCAATACCTCTCCGCGGAGGCCGCATGACGCTGCTCAATCGCCTTGCGCGAAAACTTGGCATCGACAACCTGCGCGAACGCTATAGCTTCGGCGTCGATCCCGTGCTGGGATACACAACACGGCAAGCACACGCGAGCCACTGGGTAGCCTCAACCTGTGGTTACTGCTCTGTAGGCTGTGGTATGCAGCTTGGAGTGCGTGACGGCAAAGTCGTGAGTGTGCGCGGTGATGAGGAGCATCCGGTGAACCGTGGCAAACTGTGCCCCAAGGGGCTTGCCGAACACCACATGATCGTTGCTGAGAATCGCGCAACACATCCACTCTTGCGCAAGAACGGTGTGCATCAGCAAGTTTCGTGGGACGAAGCCCTTGCCACGATGGCCGAGCGTTTTCGTGCCGTCCAGGAGCGCTACGGGCGTGACGCGCTGGGTGTCATCAGTACAGGTCAGCTCGTGACCGAAGAGTTCTACGCACTGGGCAAGCTCGTGCAGCTCGGATGGGGAACGCGGAACTACGACGGTAACACGACGCTCTGCATGTCGACTGCCGTGGCAGGGTATAAACGGTCTTTCGGTAGCGACGGGCCGCCGGGTGCGTATGAAGACCTTGAACGCGCAGACGTGATCTTTCTGATCGGCGCCAACATCGCTGAGAACCACCCTATCCTCTGCACGAGGCTCGAAGATAATCGCGGCAAGACACTCATTGTTGCCGATCCGCGTGTGACCAAAACGGCGATGATGGCGGATGTCTATCTGCCCGTCAAACCGCGATCTGATCTTGCACTGATCAATGCCATGTTGCGCGTCATTATCGATGAGGGCCTCTACGATCCCGCATACGTGGAAAGGCACACTACGGGCTTTGAAGAACTACGGACCTCGCTAGAACCATATACGCAGGAGTTTGCCGCAAATGTGACTGGCCTCGATCCAGAGACGATCGTCCGCGTTGCTCGCATCTACGCGGGGGCCAAGGCAGCATTTATTGGCTGGACGATGGGCGTGAACCATAGCACCAAGGGCACTGAGACAGTAAACGCAATCAACAACCTCGCGCTGATCACGGGCAACATCGGCAGGGCTGGAGCCTCTCCGTTCTCTATCACCGGTCAATGCAACGCCATGGGCACACGCGAGGCCGGCTTTTCATCCAGTCTTCCAGGTTATCGTCAGTTTGAGTCTGAGGCGGACCGGCTCGAGCTTGCCTCCATGTGGCATGTCGATGTTGAGCAGATACCTACAAAACGCGGACTCGCTTATCCGGACATCATCGAAGGCGCGGTTTCAGGAAAGATTCGCGCACTCTGGATCATTGGCACTAACCCGCTGGTGTCGTTCCCGAACATCGACGTGCTGAAGCACGCACTTAGCAATCTCGATTTCTTAGTTGTGCAGGATGGGTTTCATCCAACGCCAACTACTGAGTTGGCCGACCTCGTGCTCCCAGCCGCAATATGGGGGGAGAAAGAGGGGACCTATACCAACTCCGAACGTCGCGTAAGCAAAGTAAATGCTGCCGTAGCTCCTCCGGGCGAGGCCCGCAGCGATTTCGACATTTTCCTCGCACTCGCCGATAAGTTGGGATGTCGCAGCAAGCTCTATCCCGGCTGGGCAAAGCCTGAAGATGCCTTCAACGAGTGGCGCCGCATTTCGGAGGGCCGCCTTTGTGACTACTCCGCAATGACGTATGAAGCCATCGAGGAGCATGGAGGTCTGCAGTGGCCGTTCAGAGCAGAGCACGCGGACAGACCGACAGAAGCGCGCAGACTCTATGCTGACGGCGGCTTCAAGACGCCGGACGGTAAAGCGCGCCTGCTGCCGACTGCATGGGCAGCCTTTCCTGAGCAGCCGACGAGCGAATTCCCGTTCATTCTTAACACTGGGCGCACAGTTGAGCACTGGCACACACGCACGAAAACGGGCGTGATTCCGCTGCTTGAGCGTCTTGCGCCTCGCGCTTGGCTTGAGATGAATCCGGTGGATGCCCGCAAGCTTTCGCTGCGCCCTCATGAGCGCATCGATGTAATTTCTCCCCGCGGCAGAGTCAGCGGCGTTGAACTGCGCATTACTGAGATTGTTGCGCCGGGGCAGGTCTTTCTTCCGTTTCATTTTGCAGAGTGGAACGCGAACCAGTTAACCCAAAGCGCCTTCGATCCGATATCTCGCGAGCCGAACTACAAGCAGTGTTCGGTGCGTGTGGAGAAATCCTCAACCTCAGCTCGATGAGTTGCGAATGTAACGACCACTCCCAAGGAGTCAATGCCATGACCAAAAAGCCCTTCCTTTCGAGCGGCCATCTGCCAACGCTGCTCTCCGCATTCCTCTACTTCGACGTCAGCTTCATGGTCTGGGTTCTCTTCGGACCGCTCGCGCCCTTCGTCTCCGATCAGCTGCACCTGAGCGCAACGCAGAAGGGGCTGCTTACTGCAATCCCTCTTCTCGGCGGCTCCTTCTTTCGCCCCATACTCGGGCTTCTGGCTGACCGAATCGGAGGACGCCGCGCCGGACTCATCGGACTGACCGTGACTATCATTCCGCTCGTGCTCGGATGGAGGGTCGCGACAGAGCTCTGGCAGTTTTACGCGATCGGCTTCCTGCTTGGTATTGCTGGTGCGAGCTTTGCTGTGGCATTGCCGCTCGCCGGCCGCTGGTATCCCTCCGAGCACCAGGGACTGGCGATGGGAATCGCGGGCGCCGGCAACTCGGGAACGTTGCTCGCCACATTTTTCGGACCGCGCCTCGCACAGCAGTTCGGCTGGCATATGGTCTTCGCCATCGCGCTCATTCCTGTTGCGCTGGTGTTGATCGCCTTCTTCCTGCTCGCGAAGAACAGCCCCGCCAAACCCGCGCCAAAACCGTGGGCCAAGTATGCAG
>Ga0318572_10000141_pt1 | contig 27017 bp, 25 predicted proteins | sample GRESIP089b5f20_FD_202528 | JGI IMG/M metagenome (GOLD analysis project Ga0318572, IMG submission 202528) | Tropical soil microbial communities from Luquillo Experimental Forest, Puerto Rico - GRE.SIPMG.089b5f20 | ecosystem: Environmental > Terrestrial > Soil > Tropical forest > Bulk soil...
CCAGCCCCGCCGCCGCCAGCCGCTCGTGGAGCGCCCGCACCGCCTCGACCGCGACCCAGCGGAAGAGGACGTGGCCTCCGTTGGCGAGCCGCACCGTGCCGTCACCGTGGGCGAGGGCGAGGTCGGCCACGATGTCGAGCTGCGCGGAGGAGAGATCGCCGCGCGCCGGCGAGACCGTCACCACCGAGAAGCCGGCCTGGCGCTGCGGGCGGACGTTCGTCCTGTAGAAGAGGGCGCGCTGCGCGGCGGCGGGGGCGAGCTCGGGCGCCGTCTCCGGCAGCTGACCTGGACCGCGCGGCGGATCGGCCGCCAGGCGCGCCGCGAGCGCGGCGGGGGCCGGCGCCGGCGGCCGGACGTGATCCGGCGGCGGCTCCTCCGCCTGGGCGTCGGGATCGAACGGCAGCAGCGGCGCGCCCTCGGCGCGGACGCGCGCGAGCTCTCCCTCGACGAGAGCCCGGAAGGCCTCGAAGCCGAGCTGCCGGACGAGGAACTTGAGCCGGTTCCGCTGCCGGTGCTCGCGGTCGCCCCGGGCGTGGAAGACCCGGACGATGGCCTCCGACAGCGCCAGCACCTCGCCTGCCGGCAGGAACTCGGCGAGGACCGAGCCGGACGTGCACACCGTGGACGTCCCGCCCGCCACGGTGACGGCGAACCCGCGCGCGCCGTCGCGGACGCGGGCGCGGAACCCGATGTCGTGGATGGCGGTCCGGACGTGGTCTTCGCGGCACCCCTCGAAGGCGATCTTGAACTTGCGCGGCAGTGACAATCCGAGCGGGTGGCGCAGGAAGTGCCGCGATACCGCCTCGGCGTGGGGCGTCACGTCGAAGGCCTCGTCAGGTGACACGCCCGCGAGCGGACAAGCGACCACGTTCCTCACCGCGTTGCCGCACGCGCCTTGCGTGGTGAGCCCGGCCTCGCCGAGCCGCGCCAGCGCCGGGACGAGGTCCTCCTGCGCCACGAAGTGGAGCTGCACGTCCTGTCGCGTCGTGATGTGGACGAACCCGCGCGAGAACCGGCGCGCCGCGTCCGCCAGCGCGCGCAGCTGGTCGGCCGAGAGCGCGCCCTGCGGGATCTTGGCTCGCACCATGTGCGTGCCGTCCTGGCGCTGGGGGTAGACGCCGCGCAGCACCCGGTAGGCGCGCCACGCCTCGGCGTCGATCTCGCCGCGCTCGAACCGGCGCAGCTGGTGCAAGAACGCGTCGACTTCGGCCTCATCGGCGAAGCCGGGGCGCGTGCGGGGCGAGGTGACCGTCTCGGACATGCGGTGCTCCTTCAGGCGAGCCGCGCGGCCGCGGCGAATTGGTCGGCGTGGGCGGCGGTCGCGAGGGCGGCCACCTCGCCCACCACCAGCGTCCCCGGGAGGTGAGCGCGCTCGGGCGGGATGGGCACTTCCGCCAGGGCGGAGAGGGGCCCGGTCCAGGTGAAGGCCTCGGCGCTCGAGGCGCCGAGGAGGAGCGCAGCCGGGGTGCTCGCGCCCCAGCCGCGCGTCCGCAGCCGGGCGGCGAGGGCGACGCGCTGCGCGACGCCCATGAGGACGACCAGCGTCATTCCCTCGGGCGGGAGCGCGTCGAGGAGCGGCCCGTAGCTCGCCTCGGCGTGGCCGGAGACCACCGCGAACCCCGCGGCGAGCCCGCGGTGCGTGACGGGGATGCCGGCCAGCGCCGGCGCGGCGAGCGCCGACGAGACGCCAGGCACGACCTCGAACGCGACGCCGGCCTCCGCCAGCGCCAGCGCCTCCTCGCCACCGCGGCCGAAGACGAACGGGTCGCCGCACTTGAGCCGGACCACGCGCTGGCCGCGCCGAGCGGCGCGGATCATGAGCCGCTCGATCGCGCGCTGAGAGACGCTGGGCCGGCCGGCTCGCTTGCCGACGAGGAAGCAGCGGGCTCCAGGCGCGAGCTTCAGCAGCGCGGCGTCGACGAGCGCGTCGTAGAGGACGAGGTCGGCGGCGGCGAGCCGCTCCGCCGCGCGCCGCGTTAGGAGGCCGGGATCGCCCGGCCCCGCGCCGACGAGGGAGACGAACCCACCGGCCGGCCCGGCCCTCGGCGTCACGGCGGGGTGGTCGTAGAGCGTGTTGAGCCTGCGGAGCAGCATGGGGCGGCGGGTGGCGACCGGGACGCGCCCGCGCTTCCAGGCGCTCCGCTCCACCTCCCCCAGCTCCACCCACCGGCCGAGCTCCGCCGGCAGCACCGCGTCGATCGCCTCGCGGAGCAGACCGGCCAACGCCGGCGCCCGCCCGCCGGTCGAGATGGCCACCGTCGCGCCGCCGCGCCGGACCACCCCGGCCGTGTAGGCGCTGGCGTGCTCCGGGTCGTCCACGGCGTTCACGAGCACGCGGCGCGCCTCGGCGGCCTCGGCGACGGCGCGGTTCACCGCCGGGGTCGCCGCGGCGACCGCCAGCCAGGCGCCATCGAGGTCGGCCGGGACGAAGGCGCGCCGCGCCACCACCGCCGCGCTCGCGGCGACCTCCTCACGCACCTCGGGCGCGACCACGGTGACACGCGCCCCCACCTCGGCGAGCTGCCGCACCCGCACGGCGGCCATGGCCCCGCCACCGACCACCACCACCTCGCGGCCAGCGAGCTTCACGAACAGCGGCAGGAGCTCGGGCGTCACAGCACGCCCCACTGCCGGACGTACTCGAGCACGATCCGGAACTCGCGATCCTCGAATCCGCGGGCCAGGAGCTGCCGCTTGGCCGCGCCCGCCTCGACGCGCGTCGAGCCGAACGCCTCGTCGTCCCGCCCCGGCCGGCGCTCGAACCCGAGCTCGGCCAGGGCCGCGGCGAGCTCGCGGGCGCGGCAGCGCGCCAGGCCGCGCTCGGCGGTGACCAGCGTCAGGTGATCGACCATGACGCTCCTCACTTGACCGCCAGCCAGTAGCTCGCGAAGACGCGCGTCGAGAGCCACCAGCCGAGGGGGACGTTCACGGCGACGCCGAGCGCGAAGGCGGCGAGCGGCTTCCAGCCGAAGCGCGTCAGCTCGCGGAAGCGGGTGGTGAACCCGATGGAGAGGAAGGTCCACGTGAACGCCCAGCCGCGGAGCGTCTTGATCGGTCCGAGCGCCTCCTTCGAGAAGCGCGTCCCGATGCGCGCGTCGACGGAGGCGAGGATCGCCGTCACCAGCGCGGAGGCGGCGAAGAACCCCAGGATGAACTTGGGGAAGCGCCGCCACACCTCGCCCGCGCCGACCCGCTCGGCGCGGGCGGCGGCCTTCCGCTCCCACACCGTCACTGACAGAAAAGCCACCACCAGCGCCCACACGCCGACGAACATGTCGCGCCCGACCACCTTCATGAGGGTGAACGTCTTCACGGCCCGCTCGTCCCCCAGCGCCGCGGCGGCGGCGAACCCGGCCGCGTCGGCGAACTCGGAGGTGCCGATCCAGGCGCCGGCCGGTCCGGCGGCCAGGCCGAGGTGTCGCGCCGCCACCGGGAGCGCGAAGATCATGGCCACCGCCCACACGATGACCATCGAGATGGCGACGGAGACGTGGCTCTTCTCCGCCCGGCAGGCGCCGCCGATGGCGATGGCGGCCGAGACGCCGCAGATCGACCCGCCCGCGCCGAGCGTGGCGCCGAAGCGGGGATCGAGTCCGAACAGGCGCGTCGCGGCGAGGTAGATGGCGGCGAAGGTCGTGACGGCCACCAGCGTGGCCTGCGCGATCGCGAGCGGCCCCGCCTGGAGGATGATCGTGAACGGGAGCGTCGCGCCCATGAGCACGATGCCGACCTTCACGTAGAACTCGGTGCGCAGGGCCGACTGGAACCAGGCTGGGAGCGCCGCCGCGTTCCCTAGCGCCATCCCGAGCAGCAGCGCCAGGAGCGGAGTCTCGAGCTGCCAATCCTTGAGCGTCTGGTTCGAGCCGAGGACCGCCACCACCAGCGACACGGCGAAGAGGAGGGCGAAGCCGGCGGCGTACTTCACGACGTCCCAGCCGAGAACGGCGGACGCCGACGAGAACGCGAGCAGGAAGACGAGCAGCAGCGCGACCGGCGCGGCCGGCTGGGCGCGCAGCGCCGACGCGACCGCTCCCAGGCTCCCCGACCAGGTGGGGATGGCGAGCGCGGCGGCAGCGACGGCGCGCGACGCTCCGAGGAAGAAGGCGGCGCTCACGGCCAGCACCAGCCCGAGCGCGATGAAGATGGCCCAGGTGTCCTCGCGGCGGTGCCAGGGGAGCGCGTTCTGCGGGAGGTTCGACATGCGTCTGCTCGCGGCGGGCTTCGGTCGCGCGCGTACGTCTCCCCAGCCCGCGGCGGGGACGGCGCTGATTCGGGAGCGACGGGGACGGAGCCGGCGTCAGCCGCGCATTCGCGCGCGGTCCGCCGGCCTGCGACAGCGGCCCGCGCGACGAGCCGCGGGTGGGCCGCCGTGGAGAACGCTTCGCGTCGCGGGGGTCAGCATGCGCTACATCCTGTATCGCGGACGCATGTCCTGTCAAGCGGACAACGGAGGATCATCCGTGATGCCGGATGGGACGCTCGTTCAGGGGCGGGGCCCTGCCCTCGCCGGGCGCGTGCGATCGCTCAGAGCGCCGCGAGCCCGAACCGCACGGCCGCCAGCGTCCCGGCGCCCATCGCGATCCAGAGCGCGAGGCCGAGCAGGAGCGGCCGCGCACCCACCGCGCGCAGGCTGGCTCGCGAGAGTCCGAGCCCGATGAGGAACAGCGTCAGCACGAGCGCGCGCGCTCCCACCGTCGCGAGGAGCTTCCCGGCCGGCTGCAGTCCGGGGACGTAGGTGGCGAACGCGGCCGCGAGGACGAAGCCGAGGATGAACCAGGGCGGGCGGCTCCTCGCTGCGGGTGAAGCCACGGCGCGGCGCCGCTCGAGCACGCCGAGCGCGAGCGTGACCGGCACGATCCAGAGGGCGCGCGCGAGCTTGACGGTCGTCGCCACCGAGAGCGCCACCGGGCCGTACTGCATCCCCGCCCCCACCACGGAGCTCGTGTCGTGGATGGCGAGCGCGGACCACAGCCCGAAGGCCGGCTGCGACAGCCGGGCGGCGTGACCGAGCGGCGGGAAGACGACCAGCGCCACCGCGTTCAGCACGAACACGGTCGCGAGCGACACGGAGATCTCGCGATCGTCGGCCCCGAGGACGGGCGCCGCGGCGGCGATGGCGCTCCCGCCGCAGATCGCGGTCCCCACCGTCACGAGCAGGCCGGTCCGGCGCTCGACCGCGAGCGCGCGCGAGATCGCCCACCCCAGCGCCGCGCAGGTGGCGATGGACACGACCGTGTAGCCGATCCCGTGCGCGCCGACGCGCGCGACGGCGCCGAGATCCATGCCGCCTCCGAGCGCGATCACCGACGCCGGGAGGAGCTTCTTCGCGAGCGACCGCGTCCGGTCCGCGAGGGGGTTACCCACCGTGAGCGCGAGGATGATGCCGCCGGCGAGCGCAGCCGCCGCGGGGACACCCGGGACGCAGGCGACGGCTCCGCCGGCGACGACGAGCGCGGCAGCGAGGGTGGAGCGGGCTGAGCGAGGGCTCATCGGCGTGGTGTACCGGCGTCTGCGGCACGGCCCCGGCGAGGGCCGAGCGCGGGCGCCGTAGGGCGTCGCGTATCACACGTCCGGACCGCGCGCGAGCCCGGCTACGGCTCCGGCGCTGCCAGCTCACCTGGGACGCCGCGCTCCGGCAGGCCGACCCGCCAGGTGATCTCGGGCCTCAGCGACGACCACAGCTCGCGCGTGAGGGCCGCCGCGTTCCGTCCGTCCACCTCGAACGGCGGCGTGAGCGAGAGCCCTACGAAGTGCGCCCCGTGCCTGCCGAGCCGACGCGTGTGCGGCGGAAACGGCGAGACGATCGCGATGTCGCGGACCGGCACCGTGACGAGCGGCCGCTCCAGCGACAGAGCAGCCGCCTGCAGCCCCGGCTCGTCGAGCTGCGAGGTGAGGAACCCGTCCCGCTCGTCGAGCACGCGCCGCAAGGCGGCCTCGAGGTCGAACCCGGGCGGCAGAGCGCGCAGGCCGCCGTGGACGGGCTTCGGGCCGCAGAGCCCTGCGAACCGCCCGAGCATGCGGCGCACGTCCTCCGCCATGACGCAGGTGCGGTGATCACCCGCGGCGAGCCACCCCGCGAGCGCGGGCGGCAGGCTCCACAGGATGCAGTCGCTGTCGATCGCGATCTCGAGGTGGTGAGGGAAGAGCCGCAGCGGGGCGAACCTCCACGCCGCGCCCTCGAACAGGCGCTCGTCGAGGCGGCGCGCCAGGAACCGCGGGATCTCGGACCGGCTCACCTCGACCCACTCGACTGGACCGGGCAGCTCGCCCGCCCGCGCCCGCGCCTCGTCCGCGCCGAGGGTGTGGATGCAGACCGCGTACGCTGCGTGCGGGCCGAAGATGCGGTACGCGCCCCAGGCCGAGAGCCGGAGCGCCTCGAACCCCGCCTCGCTCGCGTCGCCCGCCGTCCAGCGGATCGCGACCCGCCCTCGCATCGGCGCCACGCGTGAAATCCTGCGCACTTCGCGGGGCCACACCAAGAGCCTGTGAGGTCATCCCCGGACCGAGCCGGGCGAGCGAGACGCGACACCCACGCCGCGCATGATCGAAGCGCGGCGCGGATGCCCGGCGAGGCGCGGCGACCGAGCATACCTGGAAGGTATGTGAGGGAGGAGCAACGAAGCGATGCGATGCGGATCGCTCGATCCGGCGACGGGAGGGCATTTCTTCACAGGCTCCAAGCCCGCTCGCCGGCTCCGGCAGCTCCCGGCCGCGTGCTACGATCGCCGCCCGACCATGCCACGCCACCCGTCCCTCTCCTCCGCCATCGCCGGCCTCTCCGCGGACGTGTACAGCGCGCTCGCCGAGCGCGCCCGCCGACGCGGCGGCAAGGTCCATCCTCTCCACGTGGGCGACACCTACCTCGATCCGCCGGAGGGGGCGCGGGCGGAGGCGCAGCGAACGGCCGACCATCCGCGCCTGCACAACTACGCGCCGGTGCAGGGCGAGCCCGCGCTGCTCTCCGCCATCCACCGGCGGCTCGCGCGGCGCGGGCTCGATGTGGATCCCGGCTGCGTCCAGGTGATGCCCGGCGCGACGACCGGCCTCGCCGTCGTCCTGGCGGGGCTGCTCGACCCCGGCGACGAGCTGCTCCTGCCGTCGCCGTTCTGGCCGCTCATCCGCGGGCTGGCGGCGACGCGCGGCTGCACGGCCGTGGAGGTGCCGTTCTTCATGCGGCTCGACGAACAGGGGTTCGACCCCGAGGCCGTGCTCGAGCAGGCGGTCACCGCGCGGACGGCGGCGATCTACGTCAACACGCCGCACAACCCGACCGGCCGCGTCCTGCCGGACGAGGTGGTCGAGGCCATCGCGCGTGTGGCGCGCCGCCACGACCTGTGGGTGATCGCCGACGACGCGTACGAGGACCTCGTCTACGGACCGCCTCACCGGCCGCTGTGGCTGCGCGCCGACCTCGCCGACCGCGTCGTCGCGAGCCACACGCTCTCCAAGAGCTACGCCTTCGCGGGCGGCCGCGTGGGCTGGGTCCACGGCCCGCCCGACGCGATGCGCGCCATCCGCGGGGTGCAGGTGTTCAACGCGTACTGCGCGCCGCGCCCCATGCAGCTCGGGGCTGCCCGCGCGCTCGACGAGGGCGACGGTTGGCTCGCGGAGACCCGGCGCCTCTACGCCGCGGCCGGCGCCGAGGCGGCCGCCGCGCTGGGGCTCGCCCCACCGGAGGCGGGCACGTTCCTGTTCTTCGACGGCGCCCGGTATTTCCGGCACGGCGAGGGGCTGCCCGGCTTCCTCGAGCGCTGCTGCGACGCAGGCGTCCTGCTCACGCCCGGTCCGGCCGCGGGCCGCGACTACGGGAGCTGGGTACGGCTCTGCTTCACCGCCGTCCCGCCCGGCGAGCTCGCCGATGCCCTGGCGCGCCTCGCGGGCGTGCTCGGGCGGGGCGGTTGAGCCCCGCGCGCCGCGGCGGCGGGGCAAGCCCCCGCCCTACCACTCTGCGGGACGGGCCTTCTACCCCACCGGACGACCGGCGAGGCAGGGACCACCTTTCGGTGGTGCCCCGCGCTCGCCGCCGGAGCGGGTCCGGGCTGATGTGACGGTGGGCTAGATGAGCCCGTGCGCCACCATCGCCTTGGCCACCTTGATGAACCCGGCGATGTTGGCGCCCACCACGTAGTTGCCCTTGGCGCCGAACTCCTCGGCCGTGTCCCAGCAGTTCTGGTGGATGTTCTTCATGATGTTGGCGAGCCGCTTCTCGGTGTACTCGAAGGTCCAGCTGTCGCGGCAGGCGTTCTGCTGCATCTCGAGCGCGCTGGTGGCCACGCCGCCGGCGTTGGCGGCCTTGCCCGGGCCGTAGGCGATCTTCGCCTCGAGGAAGACGCGGATGCCCTCCGGCGTGGTGGGCATGTTGGCGCCCTCGCCGACCGCGATGCAGCCGTTCTTGACGAGCTGCGCCGCGTCCTTGCCGTTGATCTCGTTCTGCGTCGCCGACGGCATGGCCACCTGGCACGGGACGCTCCAGATGTTGCCGCCGTCCACGTACCGCGCGTGCTTGCGGTAGTCGACGTAGTCGCGGATGCGCCGGCGCTCGACCTCCTTGAGCTGCTTCAGCAGGTCGAGGTCGATCCCCTTCTCGTCGTGCACGAAGCCGTTCGAGTCGGAGCAGGCGACGACGCGACCGCCCAGCTGGTGGATCTTCTCGATGGTGTAGATCGCGACGTTGCCGGAGCCCGACACGACGCAGGTCTTGCCCCCGAAGCCTTCGTCACCGCGGGCGCGCAGCATCTCCTGCACGAAGAAGGTGGCGCCGTAGCCGGTGGCCTCGGTGCGCACCAGCGAGCCGCCGTAGTCGAGGCCCTTCCCGGTGAGCACGCCGGCCTCGTACTTCGAGGTGAGGCGCTTGAACTGCCCGAACATGTAGCCGATCTCGCGGCCGCCCACGCCGATGTCCCCGGCGGGCACGTCGGTGTACTCGCCGATGTAGCGCCACAGCTCGGTCATGAAGCTCTGGCAGAAGCGCATGATCTCGTTGTCCGACTTGCCCTTCGGGTCGAAGTCGGAGCCGCCCTTGCCGCCGCCGATGGGCAGCCCGGTCAGCGCGTTCTTGAAGATCTGCTCGAAGCCGAGGAACTTGATGATGCCGAGGTACACCGAGGGGTGGAACCGCAGGCCGCCCTTGTACGGACCGAGGGCGCTGTTGTACTGGACGCGGAAGCCGCGGTTGACGTGAACCTCACCCTTATCGTCCTGCCACGGGACGCGGAAGATGATCTGCCGCTCCGGCTCGCAGATGCGCTCGATGATCTTGCGCTCGCGGAACTCGGGGTACTTCGCGAGCACCGGCCCGAGCGTCTCGAGCACCTCCCGAACGGCCTGGTGGAACTCGGTCTCGCCGGGGTTCCGCTTCAGCACGTCCTGAAAGATGGACTCCAGCCGCTCGTCGAACTTCGTCGCCATGAACTGCCTCCATTTCGGTGGTTGGGCGCGATCCCACTGCCCGAAGGGTCGCCACTGTGCACTGGGACGACCGTCCGCCACAACTGCAACCAGCTGATCGGATGACCGCTCCTCGCCCGCTCGTTCCAACCGAGCTCAGCACCGGGCTCCCCGCCCTCGACGCGGTGCTGTGCGGGCTGCGGCCAGGCGACAACGTCGTCTGGCAGGTCGAGTCGGTCGAGGACTACGCCCTCATCGTCCGGCCCTTCGCGGCCCGCGCGCTCGAGCAGGGCCGCCGCCTCGTCTACTTCCGGTTCGCCAGGCACGCGCCGCTCGTCACGGACGGCGCCGGCGTCCAGGTGGAGCGGCTCTCGCCCGCGCTGGGGTTCGAGAGCTTCACCGCCGCCATCCACCGCGTCATCGCCGCCGCCGGACCGGGCGCGTTCTACGTCTTCGACTGCCTCTCCGATCTGGCGGCCGACTGGTACAGCGACCTCATGCTGGGCAACTTCTTCATGGTCACCTGCCCGTACCTGTACGAGCTCGCGACCGTGACCTGCTTCGGGGTGCTGCGAGACCAGCACGCGGCCCAGGCCATCGACGCCATCCGCAGCACGACCCAGATCCTGGTCGACGTCTTCCGCCGGCGCCGGACGCTCTACGTCCACCCCCTCAAGGTCGACGGGCGTCATTCGCCGACCATGTACCTGCCGCACGCGTGGGAGGGCGACCGCTTCCGCGCGCTCACCGAGAGCGCCGAGCTGGCGGACCTGGCCGACCGGCCGCCGGCGGGCTTCGGCCAGCTCGACGTGTGGGATCGCCGGTTCCGCGAGGCGCGCGAGATCCGCGACGCCTGCCGCGCCGGGACCCGCCCCTGGTCCGACGAGCAGCGGGCGTTCCAGGGGCTGCTGCGCATGCTTCTCACGCGCGACGAGCGCTTCGGCGAGCTGGCGACCCGCTACCTCGAGCTCGACGACGTGCTCGCCGTGCACCGGCGCATGATCGGCACCGGGCTGGTGGGCGGGAAGGCGGCCGGCATGCTCCTGGCGCGCTCGATCCTCGCCCGCACCCACCCGCGCTGGACGCGGCTGCTCGAGCCGCACGACTCCTGGTTCCTCGGCTCGGACGTCTTCTACACGTACCTGGTCCGGAACGGCTGCTGGCGGGCGCGCCGCGAGCTACGCAGCGGCCGCCCGTTCCTCGAGGTCGCCGCCGAGGCGCGGGAGCGCGTCCTCTCCGGCACCTTCCCGGACTTCGTCGTGCAACAGCTCGTGACGATGCTCGAGCACTACGGGCAGTCACCCATCATCGTGCGCTCGAGCAGCCTGCTCGAGGACGGCTTCGGCAACGCCTTCACCGGCAAGTACGAGAGCGTCTTCTGCCCGAACCACGGCTCGCCGGCCGAGCGGCTCGCGGCGGTGCTCGCGGCGGTGCGGACGGTCTACGCGAGCAGCATGAGCGAGGAGGCGCTCCGCTACCGCGAGCGGCGCGGCCTGCTCGACCGCGACGAGCAGATGGCGGTGCTCATCCAGCGCGTCTCGGGCGCCGTCCACGGCGCGCTGTTCTACCCGCAGCTGGCCGGGGTGGCCCTCTCCTACAACCCGTACGTCTGGGACGAGCGCATCGATCCCCAGGCGGGCGTGGTGCGGCTCGTGTTCGGGCTCGGCACCCGCGCCGTCGAGCGCTCCGACGACGACTACACGCGCGTGGTGGCGCTGAACGCCCCCTCGCTCCGCCCCGAGACGAGCCTGGACGAGGTGACCGAGTACGCGCAGCACCGCGTCGACGTCATCGACCTCGAGGCGCGCCGCCTGACCGCGCTCGGTGTCGACGAGGTGCTCCGCCAGAGCCCGGAGCTACCGGCGCGCCTCTTCGCCACCGCGCGCGAGCCGGGCCCGCGCTGGGTGCTCACCTTCGAGGAGCTGCTCTGGGGCACGCCCTTCCCCGAGCAGATGCGAGAGATCCTGGCGGCGTTGCGCGAGGCCTACGGAACCCCGGTCGACGTGGAGTTCACCGGCAACTTCGGACGGGACGGCGAGCTGCGCCTCAACGTGGTGCAGTGCCGCCCGCTGCAGGTGCGCGAAGGGGGCCCCGCCGTCCCGCCGCCCGAGCGCATCGCGCCCGAAGCGCAGCTGCTCGCGAGCCGCGGCCCGGTGGTGGGCCAGAGCACGCACACGCCCATCGACCGGGTGGTGTTCGTCGATCCCGACGCGTACGTGGCGCTCGGGACGCAGGACCGCCACGAGGTGGCCCGCGTGGTGGGCCGCGCCACCCGCCTGGCAGCGGCCGGCGAGCTGCGCATCTTCCTGCTCGGCCCGGGCCGGTGGGGCACGACCACCCCCTCGCTCGGCGTCCCCGTGTCCTTCCCCGAGATCCAGCGCGTGACGGCGGTGTGCGAGATCATGCGGCTCGGCACGATCATCCCGGACGTCTCGCTCGGCTCGCACTTCTTCAACGACCTCGTCGAGGAGAACATCCTCTACGTCGCCGTCTACCCGGCCTACGTCGGCCACGCGCTCGACGAGGCGCGCCTGCGCGCGGCGCCGAACCGGCTTCCGGAGCTCCTCCCCGACGACGCGCGGATGGCCGCGGTGGTGCGGGTCATCGACTTCCCGCTGCCGGGCGACGGCCGCACGTTGTGGCTCAACGCGAGCTGCACCCGCCAGGAAGTCGGCTGCTATCTCCTCGCCGAGTGATAGAAGGTTTGCCAACTATCGATCCGGTGGTTACAGCACTTCGGTGGAGGAGTTCCACCATGTTCAGAACCGCCTCGCAGTCCGAGTCCGTCCCCATCCGCGTCGTCGAGGTGGTGAGGGACTCCACCGACGCCCAGGTCTCGAACGAGAACCCACAGGCCCAGAGGGACTGGCTCGACCGGAAGCGCGTGGAGTGGCCGACGCCGGAAGAGGTCATTCGCATTGACCCCAGGCGCGGCGTCTCAGGGACGCTCGCCGCCGCCGACAGGCCGGACATGAGGGAGCTTCAGCGGCTTGCCGACCAGGGGCTCTTGAAGGGGGCAGAGATCCGGTTCCGGTTCACGAACCGGGCGACCCGTCACCCTGACCCGATGGAACGGGCATGGGTCATGTCGCTCGCGCTCCGGTACGGGGTCACGAAGATCAGGACGAGCGAAGGTGACTTCATTCCTCAGAACGTGATGCACCAGACCATGTGGATCATGGCGACCGGCGCCGCAGCGCAGGACAACACCGAGCGCGTGGAGAAGACGATGGACGGCAAGGTGAGGTTCGCGCGGGAAGGCAAGCTCGTGGGCCGCGCGCCCTACGGCCTGGGCTGGCGCGCCGAAGACGGCTGGACCGTCCCCGCCACCGACGAGGAGGAGGCCGCGCTCGTCCAGAAGCCGAAGATGACCGAGGGTGAGGTGAAGCGCATCAGGGTGGCGAGAGAGCAGCGCATCGCCATGCGCATCGTCGAGGAGCTTGAGTCGGGCAAGTCTGGCTTCCGGATCTCGGAAGATTTGACGAAGGAGAAGATCCCGACACCGGCATCGGACGAAACCCACGAGCAGAGGGAGGGAAAGAAGAAGCCGCTGCCCACCGGGAAGTGGACGAGCGCAATGGTGCTTCGCATCGCGAGCAGCCCTCACCTGAAGGGCGAGATCGTCTGGAAGACCTACGATCCCGAATCGACCAAGAAGGTGAACGGGAGGAAGCCGCCCAAGAAGAACTGGGTGGTGCAGGAGACCTTCACCATCAAGTGTCCTGCCCTCATCTCCGAGGAGCGATGGAAGAAGCTCCAGAAGCTACTCGACGAGAACAGCAACGCCGGCCGGCCAGCGCTGCCAGAGATGAAGGCGTTGCTCCGCCGCGTCGCCGTGTGCGCGCACTGCGGCTCGCCCATCTACGTGGACAGGAGCGGCGACTCCAAGATCCCAAGCTACGTCTGCTCGCGCTTCAAGTCGGCCGACAGGGAGAAGGAGTGGAACTGCCGCACCCGTCACGGCCATGTGGATGAAGTCGATGAGAAGGTGAAGGACGTGATCCGTCGCTGGCTCGACGAGCGCGACATCATCGGCAGGGGCGTCCGGCGCGAGACCGATGTACGCGCTGCTCTGGCTCAGGCGAGGCTGGAGGTGAAGAAGCTGGAGAAGAAAGAGGGCGACATCATCGACCTCATGACCGAGGGCAAGGTCACGAAGTCGGTGGCGTCGAGGAAGCTGGACGCGATCAAGGCCGAGCGCCGAGAGGTTCAGGCGAAGGTGACGGAGCTGGAGCGGCTGAAGAGCAACGAGGCCGAGCGCATCCAGAGCGCCGAGCAGATGGAGCGCGAGATCACCGCACTGAAGAAGGCCGTCGCGTCCGACGAGTTCGAGACCTGGGCGAAGCTCGTCCGGCTCGTGGCTCGGGAGGCTCTGCGGGGGAAGTTCCAGTTGGCTTCGGATGGGGGCCTGTCAGCAGCTCGATGAGCCGCTCGCGATCCTCGTCGGTGAGCTGGCCCAGGAAGTCGGTGAGACGGGTGAGGTCGGCCAAAGCCTGATCGAGGCTACTACCCAACTGGTCGGCGCGCAGGCGACACCCATCCCCTGGGGCAGACAGGCTGAGAGGCTATTGCCTGCGCAATCCTGCCCACGTAGGGTCACATACTCGCACTTGCCGAAGAGTGAGCAGTACCGACGCTCTAGAACGGCCCACGAGCCTCGCCAGCACCTCCCCGCTGTCCGTGGTCCATCTGCCACGTCGAGCAGCTCAGGAAGCTCGCCGGGAGGCCGCACAGCGCCCCTGCAAGCAGCCTTCGTGCAACTCCATCCATTCGCGGATGCCGCTCTCCTCGGTCGCCTGCTTGATCGCCTTGCGTAGCTCGCTCGCGATTGCGACGAGGAGCTTCGCCTTCTCGGCGTTGGAGATCGACTCGTCGTTCTCGATGGCGCGGTAGCGGTTCGCGAGAGCGCGGCGAAGTGATTCCGCTGTACGAAGTTCGCGGCCGAACTGCGCCGGCTGCGGGATGACGTGCGCGCCGGCAAGGTCGGGAGGCTCTACCTGTACCGGCTCGACCGGCTCGCCAGATCTGGGATCAGAGACACCTTCGAGGTGGTCGAGGAGTTGCGCTCCCACGGCTGCGAGGTGGTGACCGTGGCGGACGGGTTCGACCTGTCCGGCCCAGCCGCCGAGGTGGTGCTCGCCGTCATGGCCTGGGCGGCGAAGATGGAGCGCCTCGCGATCAACGAGAGGATCGCCGCTGCCAGGGAGCGCCTGCGGGCCTCTGGGAGGCCCTGGGGTCGTCCGCCGCGCCTCTCACCCCAGGACCGGGAGAAAATCGCTCAGAAGCGAAGCCAGGGCCTTTCCGTGCGAGCTATAGCGGCGGCGCTCAAGGTGCCGAAGACAACCGTGGGCAGGGCGCTCTCACAGACTGCGTAGCCCACTGTAGACGTGGCGTGAGAGCCCAGGCAGGATCGTGGCCGGGAGGGGTCCATGGACGACGTGCGCGAGCAGGTTCGGCTGCTGTCCATCTTTCACTACGTCCTCGCGGGCCTCATGGCGCTCTGTAGCTTGATCCCCACGATCTATATCGTAATGGGCGTCAGCATCATGCGCGGTCAATTCGCCGCACATCGGGGCCCACCTCCGGCGTTCGGACTGCTATTTTTCGGGATGGGCGCCGTGATGATGCTGGCCGGGATGTCCTTTGCTGTACTTCTCGTGCTGGCGGCCCGCTTCCTGCGAGCCAACCGGCGCTGGACGTACTGCATCGTCGTCGCCGCCCTCTCGTGCGCGTTCTTCCCGTTCGGGACCGTGCTCGGCGTCTTCACCCTCGTGACACTGTCGAAGCCGGAGGCGAAGGCGCTCTTCGCGCAGCCACCTCCGCTCGCGCCCGAGCAACCCGCGTCCTGACTGCGTGTCCCACAAAGTAGCCGCGTCACGGCCGACGTAGAGCGCGCGCCAGCCGACGAGATGCTGGTGCTGGACCGGAAGTAGGCTACCGGGACAGCTACGAGTTACGGGGACAGCTACGACGCCGGCTCGCGGCGCGGCCGCGTCCAGCTCGCGCCGCAGCTCCTCGTTGCGCCGAAGCACGTCATCCGATGCGGCGCTCCAGCTCCGCCTCGACCCGCTCGGCCGCGAGCGCCTTGAGCAGCGAGTCGCCCGGATCCATCCGAACCACCCCTGCGCCCCTGCATCGGCGGCTATTGCCAGCCCGCACGACAACCGAGCGGGCGCCCTCCCGTTGACTCTCGAATGGCAAGGGAACGCATCATTTCTACAGGAGTCGAGGGGGGACCATGACCACACGCAGCGAAGCGGCCTCGATCATCTGGGTTGCTATGAAAGTGGCCCTCGCAGTTGTGGCGGCATTCATGTTCATCGGAATCGGGTTGCCGTTGGTCATCCGTGCGGGAATTTGGCACGTACCGCCATCTGACGACGTGTTCGCAGTGGTGGCGGTAGTGGGGGCGGTGGCGGCCTATGTCACCGCCGTCGGGCTAGGTGCCTTATATTGGCTGGCGTGTGCTGCGCACCGTCTGGCGGCTCTTCCGACTCGCGGAGCACAAGGTCGCCCGGTCGCTGCGGAAGGAGCTTGAGTTGTAAGGAGACAAAACATGCCTGACCGCAAGCTGGACATCGCCTTCTGGAACTACGACAGGACGCGTCTGCTGGCCGACCGAACCGTCAAGATCGAAGGCGTCGATGCCGCCTTCCACAGCGCCCGCATCGTGCCCGAGATCTTCAAGGCTATGATCCAGGACCGCGCCTACGACGTGTCCGAGCTGGGCATGACCTATTTCCTGCGCCTGTTTAGCGACGATGACCCGCCGTTTCTCGCGCTTCCGGTCTTCGTCGTCCGGTGTTTCCGCCACTCGGCTATCTACATTAACAAAAAGAAGGGCATCCGCAGACCGCAGGACCTCGCGGGCAAGCGCATCGGCGAACTGGGGCTCTATGGCCACGACGGCGGGGTGATGCCAAAGGGCGTCCTCTCCGACGAATATGGCGTGACGCCAGACCAGTGCCGCTGGATCGTCGGTAGAATCGACTTCCCCATGGAGCCTGTTGACTTCGTGCCGCGCCCGCATCCAGCCAATGTAGAGGTGGAGTGGGCGGACGAGGACGCCGACCTTGGCGAGATGCTCGAGCGCGGCGAGATCGACGCGCTGATCTCCGCCGACGCGCCGCGATGCGTGCTCGAAGGCTCGCCTAACGTCGGGCGCCTGTTCGAAGATTACGTGGCTGTGGAGCGGGACTATTTCCGCCGCACGGGCATCTTTCCCATCATGCACACGGTGGTCGTGCGCCAGGAACTGGCCAACGAGCCCGAACTTCTTCGGGCGGTGTTCGAGGGATTCTGCAAAGCTAAGGACGGCATGATCGAGCAGTACGAGAAAGGGCTCACCTTCATGATGATGGCGAACATGGTTCCCTGGTTCGCCAACCTGATAGAGCAGGACCGCGCGCTGATGGGGCGGGACTGGTGGCCCTACGGCGTGAAGGCCAACCGCGAAGCCGTGGATGCAGTGCTGCGGTATCACCACGAGCAGGGTTTGACCAATCGACGCCTGACATGCGAAGACATCTTCGCGCCCTCACTTCTGGACACCTGACCCGCCCTACGGCGCGCTCTGCTTTGCCTTAGACGGGCGCTTCAGGAGCGCGGCCCCCAGCGCGACGCCGTACACCGCCGCGCTCCCGTGGACCGAGAGGGCGAAGCCCAGGGAGGCGCCGTGGCTCACGACGGTGAGGGCGTCGGTCACCGGCATCAGCACCGAGGCCAGGACGAAGAGCCCAGAGGCGAGCCGCTGCCTCGTCACGACCAGTGCGAGGAGGGCGAGCCCGATGGCGAGATCGCGACCGCCTTTCGTGTGGAGCCAACCGGCGTCCTCTGGGCTGACCAGCGGGAGACCGAAGGCCTTGGCCGCGCCGAACGGGTCGAGGTGGGCGCGCAGGCCCAGGAAGAGCATGAAGGCCACCAGGATGAGGGTGAAAGCGGCGGTAGGGGAGGTGAGCTTCCAAGGCATCTCGTTCGACTTGGCGTTCATGGCGCTCTCCTTGCGCGGAGTGGCGCCTCTCGGCAACGATGACCGCGTTCCTCTCCGCCGGACGCCGTCGAACAGCGCGACGGCCTCAAGGCGCGACGAGCCGGGGTGAGCCTGCCGGGAGGGCATCCCGTGTGCCTCCCTTTCGGCGCGCCGGATCGTCTACCTCGTGACGAAGCATGTGCTTGCACGACAGGTTCACCACTGCGCCGTATGTGCATGGCCCTGGGCCGGTGGTTGGCTTCAGGGGGGAGAGCCTGCTCGATGCTGCTCGGCTCACGGACCTCGCGAGGAATCTGCGCTGAAGTCACAGGCAGTGACAGGGTGATGTGGTACGCCTCGTGCGTGCCCCCTACAGAACAGATCAAGCAGGCCGAATCCTGGCACGCCCACCAAGAGGCGGAGAGCCACGCACGGTGGGCGAGAGAAAGACGTAGGCGGGCCAGCTACCTCGTGCGCCCCCTCTTCGTCCTTTCGGCCTTACTCGGCCTCATCGCCGTAGGCAGTCACTTCACCGACAGTATCATCGATGCTGTCAGGCGACGGTACGCCGAAAGAGAGCAGGCCCCTGTGGAGCAGGTTGAGAGCGAGCTTTCAAAAGCTCAGGCAGCGCTCACAGATGCGATGAGGAAGGCGAGCACCGTTGCGGAGGAGATGGTCAAGAACTCGAAGAAGCAGCAGGACGAGATCAGCACGCTCCGCTCCCGATACGACTCGCTGAAGGCCCTGACCGCCGGGCAGGAAGAGATCGCGCGCACGTACCGCAGCATCTTGTTGGAGCGCCCCTGGCGTGAGCGCCTCGTTGACCAGGGCTTCGGGTTCCTTGTTGGCGTGCTGTCGAGCCTCGCCGCTTCCTGGCTGTGGGCTCGCTTCGCCGAGTCGAAGCGGTAAACCAGGGAGCGCCATCAACGTTGAGCCGTCAAAAACGGCGGCTCTAACCCGATGGAGGTACAGACCCACACTTCACGAAGTACTGCCGGCGTACCGAGCGCCGGCGCTCGTTTTGACCGCCGGCGGTCATTTTGCCCAGACGCACGCATTTGACCTGTGGCGCGCTGGAAGCTCGACCCCGCCCTCCCAGGCCAGAGCTGGGACGCGAGCTGCCCTACGAAGCCCGCCGGCTCGTTCCACAGCGGCCCTGGAGGCAGCCCTCGTGCAGCTCCATGAACTCCCGGATGCCTGACTCGTCGGTCGCATCTCGGACGGCAACAAGGAGCCGGCTGGCGTGCTTGCCGATGACTTCGAGCTGCGAGGCGGTGATCTCGCCGCGCTCCCACTTCCTGGCCGAGCTGGCGAGCCACTTGCGAACGTCCTCGGCTGTTTTCAGCGGGCGGCCACGAAGCTTGCCCCAGGCTACTGCTGGGTTTTCATTGGGATCGGTGTCGGGAATGTTCTCGTCCAAATGCTGTCAGGCTACCAGTTTGAGGCTGGCATTACGATGTGGCTCTACGACTGCAATTGAACTTGTGGATCGGACGGGCAGGGTCGAGCTGCCATTGGCATTCATCGCAGTATGGTTCGGGTTGAGCTGCGGCTACTGATGCGGGCGTGTTGTGCTCTTCCCTCTGGTTCCTGACGTTCCGCTGTTTCGTGTTCTGCTGCGGCTCCTGCTTCGGGAACCCATCCTGGTCGTACTCGTCGTCCAGCTCGTCGTCGTCCACGTCCGCTCGCTCCTTGGCCCATTTCTTCAAGACCGACTCGGCCATGAAGACGAGCTTCGTCATCGCCTGCACGTTCTCCTCGTGGTGCTCGTTGTAGATCCAGACCTTGTGCTTGAGGGCGTCCGCGAGGTCGGGGTGGCTCTCCAACTGCTCGCCGAGCCACTCCATGTCGGACTCGTAGCCCTCGTCCGCGACGTGGCTGGACGTGATCTGCCGACTGCGAGCGTCAGGCCATTTCAGCTCATAGCCGATCGCTGCCTCGATCAAGTCTTTGAAGGCGAAGACGCTGGGAGGATAAAGAGAATTTGCAGACGGTGTAGGCGCAGCTTTTCGCGCCGAAACCGTCCTGTCAGTCAGTACCGTTTCGTCTGAGATCGTCTGAGTAGTTATCGTCTGGTTCATGTGCGTCTCGCCAGACTTGCTATGTGCGTCTCGCAGAGGATCTATGTGCGTCTCGGTTTTCTGACCTTTCTCGGCCGATGACGTATTCTCCTGCAAGCACAGCACCTTGATGATGCTCGGCCGGTTCGAGTTGCTATGTGCGTCTCGCGGGCCTGCTATGTGCGTCTCAATTTCGCCGCTATGTGCGTCTCGAAGGAGGTATGTGCGGGTCGCCGGACGACGAGTCCACCATCCCTCCTCGACGCCGGCCACGAGCACGCGCCGCACCACCCACCGGTCCACGCCGACCGCTTTGGCGATGCCGGGCTCGGAGACGAGCGCTTCGTTCCGCTCCAGCTGGTAGCCGTAGACCATGCCGGGGGTGCTGCGCACCCTCGCGTCGAAGATGTGGTCGAGTACCCGATGCTGTTGGGCGGAGAAGCGCTTGTAACGGTGGCTGCGGACGATCACCGATGGCTTCCTTCCGTGGGTGAGGGTCGGTTGCGCGCCGACCGTCTGAATCTTAGACTTCGTGTTCAATCACGTCGGGTCCTTCTTGCCGAGGGTCCACTACGCCCGATCCCGTTGCTGGCGGGGTCGGGCTTTCCTTTTTCCATTACTGCCGATGTGGCTCGATTGCACCCGGCGCTGCCGGCGGGTCGATCCTTCATTTTTTTTCTTGGCGAGATCTACTCCTCGCCTTCCTCGGTATCCTCGCCCTCCTCGGTGGCGGCGTACGCGCCCTCGTACGCGGCATCGACGTTGTCCTTGATCATGCGCAGCACGTCGCGCGCGTCCTGCTCCTGGCTCCTGGCCTGTTGAAGCTTGCGCTGGTCGGCGTACTGCTCGATGAAGTCGCGGATGCGCCGCTGCAACTCCTCTGGCGGCAGCGCGTCCAGTTCGGCGGCCCTCGGACCAAATTTCGCCAAGAACGAATTTGACCTGGGGTCGCCACTCTCCAACCTGCCGTCGTCGCCGTACTTCACCTTCTTGACCGGGACCGTCGCGATATCGAACCGATCGAAGTCGTCGAGGTTGAGCCCGAGCCGCACCCACTCGAACTTGGCGCCGAAGGGCTTGATCTTGTCCTTCCCCTGCTTGAACCCGTACACGCGGTGGCCATCTCCGGTCCGCGCGCGCGACACCTCCTCGATGCAGAGGCCGGACGGGTCCCAGTCGCCGAGGTAGCCGACGACGACCTTCTTCCCGGCGGTGGTGATCTCCTTGATCTCCTCCGACAAGTCGTAGTCGGTCGATTCGGAATTGAAGCCTCGGATGATCCAGGGGGAGAGGCCGTACTCCTCGCAGACCTCTTCGATGATCCCCTCCAGCGCCTGCTTCTCGGAGACGATGATCGGGATCACCGGCTGGTCGATCCAGAGGTCCTGGCGGTAGCCGTCCGGGTCGATATACTCCTCGACCGTCTCCCAGGACGAGACGAACTTCCGCTTCCGAGTTCGATCGACGATGAGGGAGTACGGGAGCGTGCCGTCGCGCCGCATATCGAGCACGACGCGGAGCACCTTGGTCTTCTCGCGCTCGTTGTTCTCGATCGCCTGCCACGGCTCGCCGACGAGCGCGTACGCGATCTGCCTCGAACTCCAGTGTTCGACATCCTTGAACCGTGGGTGGTTGATGACATCAATGATCTGCTCGCGCAGGGCAAGCGTCTTCTTCCCGAGGCCGCGAGGCAACGTCCTACTCCTTGGCCCGCAGCGTGTCAGGCGGCACGTCGAGCACCTGGGCGACGGCCTGGATGGTGCGCTCGCTCGCCACCTCAGGCGCTCTCTCGCACCAGTAGAGGGTATTCGGGTGGATGCCGGCCCTGGTGGCGAGGACGTGGCGGGCAAGGCCGGCGCGGAGCCGAGCCTCCCGGATTGGACTGAACGGCTTGGTGTTGGTGTTCATCGGCCCGAGGCTAGTATTCGGCGTGTTTCCTCGCAGGCGTATGACTGTCTCCTCATCTGGCGAGCAGTAGAGCCCATACAAGAACGTCCCCTGACCTGAGGCCAGGAGGCGTTCGCTCGTCAACGTTCGTTTGCAGTCAGTGGTGCAATGGCTCGCTCGCTGCCCTGGCCCTCTTCTCCGCCCGAAGCTCGCCCTTGGTTGCCTGCCTGAACTCCCGGCGGCAGCCCTTGCAGATTATGTGATGTTCACGAGGGGTGAATGGCGGCAGCGTCGTGACGAATAGGCAGTGCAGGCACACGATCATCCGGCGAGCTTCTCCGCATCGACGCTGGAGATGACCACCGGCTCGCGGGGGGGGGCGTGCCGTCGAGCCGCATCTGGACCTCGACCCCGCGCTTGCCCACGTTCACGAGGTATGGCAGCTACGTCGCTTTATTTCACCCTACGACAACCACCTCGCGTACACTGAACGTCACTCGGAGGAGAGTCATGCGCGTCTTCTTCTCGTCGGTGGCGCTCGCAGTGGCCCTTACGGCTTGTGGCGGGGGAGCTTCGAATTCGGCACAGCAGACCGCCTGCGATACACCCAAGGGATGCGTTCGCGCCGACCGGGTGAGCGGGACCTGTCAGTGCCAGGAATGGCAGGTGGTTTCGGCGGAGCCCGTGCCACTGAAGTTCGTGGTCGTCGGCCTCATCTATTCGGCGCTCGGGAACCAGAGCTGGCTCGCCATGGGGGACAACAGGCTCCTCGGAGTGACCTCCGGGAGCGGGAGTTCGCCGGCGTCGTCCTCCGATTTTGGAACCCGCTGGCGCTCGGTCATTCAGACGGCGAGTGGCTCGCAGACGGTATCCACGCTCGGCCCCAGCGACTTGGACCCGCAGCACTCGGAGTGGCCATTCACGGCGGTCACGGCCGACTCCGCCGCGTTCGCCCTCACGTCGAGCGGGGGGATGGGGATGGATACTTACTCCGACGTGGATGTGAACTCGCACGAGTTCGATCAGTTTGTTCTCTGGGTAAACCCCGCCGCCGTGGTGATCACGAACTACGTGGGCGAGAAGACAGTCAGTTGGTCCTGGACCTCGCAATGTTACGAGCCCGACGGGTGCCCTGGGTCCTGGATTTCCTTCTTTCGGGCCGGAGAACTCGACGGGACGCTTTCGCCCCTCCCCGCGCCCAAGCAAGCCCTGCTGGCGACGCTCGACGCTGACGACCGGGCTGCGATCCTGAAGTACGACCCGTTCTTCGAACCGGGCCGGGACCCTGCAACCATCGCGACGGACCCGCGCTTCCGTAATCTCGGCACCACCACCTTCGGTCCGAACGTCATCACCACTCCGCCGCCGCCGCTCACGTGGACGCCGTGCTCGGGGACGTTGAAAGACGATGGCTTTCAGACGCTGGCCGAGACCGACGTTCCCTTCGGCGCTGGCGAGACGTTGATGCTGCAGCACTCGGTCCTCTCAACCACTGCGTCCTGCGCACCGCAGCAACCTGGCCTCACGGTGGGGACCACGACCCCGAACTGCTGGATCACGGCGGACATCCTCGTCGATACGCTGTTCGGGTCTCTTCTGATGATCCCTACGTCCGTCGGGCCGAGTTGTAGTGCCGGCCCCTAACATATTCGCAGCGATGCGACGTTACGTCTTGGCGGTGAAGCGGGTGGCACAAGGTGGCGGCGTGGATATCTCGGCGCTCGTGCGCGAGGCGGTGGACGCCTACCTCGCCAGCCTGAAGCGCCCATGAAGACCATCGTCCTCACGGCGATTCTGGCGTTCGTGGTTGCGTACTACCTCGCCACTTATCTCGCCGGCTGACGCGCAGGGCGTTCTGGGATCTGAGTCAACGTGGCAGTCCACCCGTCACATAAGGCGACAGCATGCTCCGATTGCTCGCCGTCACCCTCTTCCTCGGTCTCTGCGCCTGCGATGGGTTGGAGGCGACGGCAAGTGCCTGCTCCGCGCTGAAACGCAGGCGGATGGGTCGGTGCTGTTCATAGATGCGATGAGCGGGAAGAGCATCGCGACGTGCGATGCCCCGATCACGACTTGCGTGTTGACGAACGGCGTGGCCGTCGATGCGGGAATGATGCGGGCGTGCCACGACGCGGGTCCGACCACGGCAGCGTAGGCGCTCTCGGAACGGTCGAAGCTGGAGGTGGGGTGGACGTGTCCGCCCCTGTCCAGAGAGGCCGTCGATGCCTAGCTCGCCGGCCTGAAGAGATGACGTTGCCGGGAGCGGGCGCCGGATCGTAGCTTCCTCGCGCGGCTCCGCCTTCTCCCCCTGGCCGGCGCGTTTGCCCGTAACCCCGGCGGGGTTCGGCTCGCGGAGCCGCCGCCATTATTTCAACGAGCGCTAGGTCAGTTGCGGTAGCCGCCACTCCACCTTGGGTCCCACTCATCGCTGGGCGAGCCTCGACCTCATGCTTCTCGCCCATGGCTGTCGAGACTATGCAGCCGAGGATCTGCTCAACACGTGCTTCCTGCAGCATCGCGCTCGGCGTACAGGACGGCCATCGCCATCACGGCAACTCCGAACAACTGCGAGCCGCCTAGGCGCTGGTCGAAGTACAGCCAGTCGATGACGATCGCCACTGCAGGGTAGACGAACTGGAATACAGCGATACGGCCGGCGGTCAAACGGACCATGCCCGCATACATGAGAGTGTAGGCCACTCCGGTGTGTATCAGGCCCAAGCCACCCAGCCACAGCCAGGACGTGCCCCGTGCAGGAAAGCCATGTTGAAGTGGCCGGAGCCACAGGACCGCTGTACCTACGGCACATTGCCACCATGCCAGTACTCCGGGAGGCATGCCATGCAAACGCTTGGCGATGATGGTGACACATGCCGTGCAGAAGGCGCCGACAAGGCACGCCGTGACGCCCAGCCAGTAACCGGGCGCCAGCGTCGTCCCGCTCCCCAACAAGGAAGTGTGTTCCATGACGCGGGTGGCCAGCACCAGTCCAGCCATGGCCACACCCACCGAAGCGATGCGCTTCGAGCCAACAGGCTCCTTCAACCACCACGCGCCCAGAAGCAACACCCACAGCGGCTGAATGTGAAACAACACTACCGCCACACCCGTCGAGATCCGCTCAATCGCGGCGAAGAACAGCGCCCATGCCGCCACCAACAAGGCGCCAGCAGTGAGTACCCACGGTCCACTCGTCTTGGTTAGGACAAGCAGACCTGCTTGCCGTCTCAGCAGCAGCCAGAACGTCAGGCACAGCAGACCGAAGGCACACCGGAACCACGTCGCGGTCAGCGGGTCAGTATGGGCCTCATGCACGAAGATGCCGATCGTCCCAAGCACAGCACTGCCCAAGAGAAATGGGAGCGCTCCTCCCGCGCCACTGCCATGGTGTGACGCCAAGCCGGCCCCTCGGTCGGATGTCTCATCGGAGGTGATCGGATTCGCCAGCATGGTGTCAGCGTGGGCTGGAAACCATCGAATGAAAAGCGCATACTTCGGATGGCTGTCATTCGATGATCGAAATCTCAAGAGACCCGATGACGCGACAAGACCTGCAACTGGACTGGCTCAAGTGCTTCGTGGCCGTGGTTGACGCCGGCTCTCTTTCCAGTGCGGCAGGGGAAGTCCACCGATCCCAGTCGGCCGTTAGCATGCAGCTGAAGAAGCTGGAGGATGCACTGGGACATCGAGTTCTCGACAGAGGGCCGCGCAAGCTCGAGCTGACACTTGAAGGACAGACGCTGCTTGGCTATGCGCGGCGCATTCTCGATCTCCATGCCGAAGCACAAGCTGCTCTACGTGGAGATGCGCTCACCGGGCGAATCAGGCTGGGCGTACCCGACGACTACGCAGCCAAGTACCTGACGCCGGTGCTCAGGCGCTTCGCGCCAAAGCACACTGGCGTCGAGATTGCGCTGGACTGCGAGCAATCGACATCGCTGATCCCGCGTGTTGCGAGCGGTGACCTCGACTTGGCGCTGGTTTCCCGCGATCACCCACGGCGCGGCACGCTGCTCTTTCACGAGCCGATGGTGTGGGTAGGGTCATCACAGTTCGAGCTATGGCGACGCGATCCGCTCCCGATTGCCGTGTATGAAGACGCCAGCCTGGCGCGGCGAAGCGCAATCAACGCTCTGGCGCAACAGGGGCGTCGCTACAAGGTGGTCTATAACAGTTCCAGCCTGGCGGGCCAGATTGCAGCGGTCGAGAGTGGCTTGGCCGTGGCGGTTCTGACCCAATGCAGTGCGCCAGAAAACCTGGAGATCCTGGGCCGTGAGCATGGGTTGGGGCCGCTCGGGCCGATGGAGGTTGCCGTCTACCGCAGCCGCGAGTCGCATGCCTCGAGAGCTGTTGACAGGCTTCACAGCCTCATCATTCAGACGCTCAGGTTGTCGGGTGCTGACTGATCCAAGCCCGGCACGCAAGGTACAAGACGAAGTTGCCTCGGCCCTAATATCCGATCCGCCACGTTGGGTCATCGAGCGGACGAACGTCTGAGTCCGATCTCGGCTGGAACGGTTAAGGGCTTGATGTCACAGCATTATCCGAATCGAAACACGTCCAGAATGCACTCAAAAAGCGCCTAAATGTAGCGTTCTGGGGCTGGAAAGAGCGCGATGCTCGTTGGGAAGGGGGTCTACCATGAGGCGTCTGGCGCTTCTCATGCTCGTTTCCCTCGCCTGCGCCCACGAGCGCCGGCTGGCGCTGCTCATGCTCGCTTCGCTCGCCTGGAGTTCCAGGCATGAGAACCCTGAAGCCATGAAGGCCGGAGGCCGCTACAACGTTGCTGCGTGTGCCGAGCGCGTCGAACGCGAACGGCAGCGCCCCCGGCGCGATGCTCCGAGACCAGCATGAAGCGAACCCGCGTCATCCAGGGGGCCTACGCCGTAAGTGACGCGGACCTTCAGCGGTCCCGTGAGCGTTTCGTCGCGTGGCTTCGCTGGTTTCAGACGAACTATCCCAGCGAAGCGCCGACGCAGAACGCGCTCGCGCGTCGGCTCGGGGTAGCGCACGCTTCGCTGTCGATCCTGCTCCAACCCGACTCGACTCGGTCGCCAAGTTTCGAGACGCTGCTTTCCGCCAGCAAGGTGCTGCGGCTCAACGTCGATGTCTTGCTCTTCACGGACCCGCCTCCGCTGCCGAAGGCGACGACTGCGAAGAAGCCAGGATCGGCCGACGATGACTGGCCGATCTCCGCCCAGACATGACCACGACAAAACCTGCGCCGCGCCTCGGGCGCCACAACGCTGCGGAGATCGCAGAGCGTGTCGAGCGCGAACGGCAGCGCCGCATCCCTCCCGGTGAGCAGGCACCGCTGGAGGTGAAGGACATCGCAGAGCGGGTGGGGCTCGACCACGAACGCTGGTACAAGCGCGCCAGGAAGAGGACACCCTTCACGGTCGAGGAGTTGGGCCGGGTAGCCGATGTGCTCGGCGCCCCACCGCTCTGGCCGTTCTTGGAGTGGGAAGTTGCTGCGGCGATCTTCGAGGCGGCGGCGGAGCGCGCTCGCCTGCTCGGAGTTGCCAAGTGACGACGACGACAGAGGATCTAGAGGCAGAGGCTCGCGTGCGCGCTCATCTCCGGCAGAAGATGCAGGAGCGCGGCATCAACCAGGGTGAGTTGGCGCGGCGCGTGGGCAGTAGCGAGGGGAACATGAGCCGCCTTCTACGGGGTGAGCGTGGGTTCGGCCTCGGCTTGGTGCTCCGAATCTGTCG
>Ga0318572_10000143_pt1 | contig 26953 bp, 33 predicted proteins | sample GRESIP089b5f20_FD_202528 | JGI IMG/M metagenome (GOLD analysis project Ga0318572, IMG submission 202528) | Tropical soil microbial communities from Luquillo Experimental Forest, Puerto Rico - GRE.SIPMG.089b5f20 | ecosystem: Environmental > Terrestrial > Soil > Tropical forest > Bulk soil...
CCGGACATCCTGGCCGAAGTGGCGGCCCTGCCCAAGGCGCCGTTCTGCGTCGGCTTCGCCGCTGAGAGCCGCAACCTGGCGGAGTACGCCGAAGGCAAGCGAGTGGCCAAGAAGCTGCAACTGGTCGTGGGCAATCTCGTGCAGGACGGCCTGGGCGGAGAGCGCAATGCCGTCACCCTGTTCGATGCCGCCGGGGCCCACGCTTTGCCCGAAGCCGACAAACTTACCGTGGCCCGGGGCATCGTGGCCCATCTGGCCGGCCTTCTGTCATCCCAAGGAAACTCATGACCACCGTTGATATCAAGATTCTCGACGAACGCATCCGCGAAATGCCCCCTGCCTACGCCACGCCCGGCGCGGCGGGGCTGGACCTGCGGGCCTGCCTCGACATGCCTCTGATCGTTCATCCCGGCGAAACCCATCTGGTGCCCACGGGGATTGCCGTGCATTTGTGCGATCCCGGTCTGGCTGCCATGATCCTGCCTCGCTCAGGCTTGGGCCATAAACACGGCATCGTGCTGGGCAATCTGGTGGGCTTGATCGACTCGGACTACCAGGGCGAAATTTTCGTATCGCTGTGGAACCGGGGTAAAAACAGCTTCACCCTCAACCCGCTTGATCGTCTGGCCCAATTGGTGGTGGTGCCTGTCGTGCAGGTGAAGTTCAATGAAGTGAAGGACTTCGACGAGAGTCATCGCGGCGAAGGCGGCTTTGGTAGCACCGGCCACGGCTGAGTTCCTCTCCGCGCCCATGACCCCGCTGGCAAAGCGGGGTTTGAAGCGGATACATTTCCTTACGCTGGCTTGTCCTCCTGGAGGCTTCCCGAACGTTATTGGAAGCATCCACTCGCCAAAAGCAAAGGAGCACATCATGAAAACCAACTGGATTCCCGCCCTCGCCGTTACTGCACTTTTCAGCATCGGCGCCCAGGCCCATGGTTGGGATGACCACGGTTACTACGACCGTTACGAACACCACGATCATCACCGTTACGTGGAACGGGTTGTTTCCTATCCGGTGTATGTGGAGCCTGTACGCGTTTATCAGGCTCCGCCCCCTGTTATCTACCGCGAACGGGTTGAATACCGTCAGCCGGTATATGTGGAGTCTCCCCGCTACTATTCGCAGCCCGCTCCCTATTACCGCAATGACAGCAATCGTCTGATGGGGCAAGCTCTGGGTGCTGTGGCCGGTGGTGTGATCGGCAACAATATCGGCAACGGTAATGGCCGCATCGCTGCAACCGCCGTAGGTGCCGTCGTCGGCAGCATCGTGGGCGGCAACCTGTCTCGGTAAGCGTTTCGTTCAGCATCGCGGACGGAGAGGTTCTCCGTCCTGTATGGCCCGGTATTCAGGCTGCAATGGCCGTGTGCCGGGCCATGATCTTTTCCAGGGCGCGTTGGATGCGAACGTTGGACTGAACCTGTAGCCAGGGCAGGCAGCCAGCCAGATTGAGGGCAATCTCCGCCTTGTGTTCCGGCAGGATGGGCTGTTCGCATTGCCGTTGCAGTTCGGCGGCGCATTGACCCGGTTCGGTATCTGCCGGAGCCAGCTCTCTCACCACCAACGCGATGGCCAGTAGATCGGCCTGATGCTCACCGGAAAACCAGGGTTCGCCGATGGCCGCCAAGGCCACCAGGGCCGGCAATTCGGTTTGATAACGGTCTTTGATTCCCAAGGGCAGCACAGCTACCCGTTTTGTGGTGCTCTTGCGCATGGCGTTCTCCCGGTCAGGTCTGTTTGCCGAATATCTGTTTCGATGGCGATACCAAGCTTCCGTCATCACTTTCCGGCAAGGCCTGCCGCTCTATCGGTGAGTAGCGGCAATATTCGGTCGAAAAGGTGGAATAGCTGGGTATCTACTACCCATTTCGCAGCTTCTGTGCCAGCAATAAGGAATAGAGGGGAATAGCTCTTCCATTTCTGCCTTTTGCTTTTCTGGGTGCATTCGCTGAAGTGAGAGAAGTGTGTTCATCAACCTTCTTCAGACGACTATGGGGAAGTGTTTGACATTTAAAGATAGGCGGTCTAATTTGCCGCCATGGATCACACTTCAACAGCGATGACCGCCCGGCGACGGGGACGGCCCCCCAGGGCGGCCAACGGTTACAGCGAGACCCGCGAGGCCTTGCTGCAAGCGGGCATGGCTGTGCTGACGGAGAAGGGATTCTCGGCCACAGGTATTGACTCGATCCTGAGCAAGGTAGGGGTGCCGAAGGGGTCCTTCTATCATTTCTTCGCCAGCAAGGAAGCTTTCGGTTCGGTGTTGATCGAACGGTATGCGGTCTATTTCGCCAAGAAGCTCGATCAGTACCTATTGGATGAAAAGCTGGCGCCCTTGGACCGGCTCAAAGCATTCATCCATGGAGCCCAGCAGGGCATGGCCCGTTACGACTACCGGCGTGGCTGTCTCGTGGGCAACCTGGGGCAGGAAATGGGTAGCCTGCCTGAATCCTTTCGCGAGCAACTGGCCACGGTTTTCAAGGATTGGGAAAACCGGGTTGCTGCCTGTTTTCGGGAGGCCTGCGCCAAGGGCGACCTGGCGCTCGGTACCGACTGCCAGCGGCTGGCCAGTTATTTTTGGATTGGCTGGGAAGGGGCGGTGCTGCGGGCAAAGCTCGAAGGCAGCCCCCAGGCCATTGAGTTCTTTTCGGAATTTTTCTTCGCCGGCTTGCCCCGGTGAGTTTTTTTGCCATTCATTAGACGTTTGGTCTATTAAAAGGAGAAGGCGATGTTCAAAGGTTTACTGATCGAGAAGGACGAGGCTGGCTACCGCGCCGGTTTGCAGGACATCGACGAGGGCAATCTGCCCGAAGGGGATGTGCTGGTGCGCGTCCAGTACTCGACGCTCAATTACAAGGACGCCCTGGCTATTACCGGCAAAAGCCCGGTGGTTCGGCGTTTCCCCATGGTGCCCGGCATCGATCTGGTGGGCACGGTGGAGGAGAGCAGCCACGCCGATTACAAGGCGGGGGATAGTGTGGTGCTCAACGGCTGGGGCGTGGGCGAAGTCCACTGGGGCGGCCTGGCCGAGAAAGCCCGGCTCAAGGGGGATTGGCTCGTGCCCTTGCCGGCGAGCTTCACGCCGCGCCAAGCCATGGCCATCGGTACCGCCGGCTATACAGCCATGCTGTGTGTGCTGGCCCTGGAGCGGCAGGGCGTGACGCCCGAGCAAGGGGAAATCGTGGTCACCGGTGCCGGTGGCGGCGTTGGCGGCGTGGCGGTGGCTTTGCTTGCCAAGCTGGGCTATCAGGTGGTCGGTGTAACCGGACGACCGGAAGAGGCCGATTACATCAAGCAGCTTGGTGCCAAGGAGGTGTTGAGTCGCGAGGAATTTGCCAGTCCGGGCAAGCCCCTGGCAAAGGAACGCTGGGCCGGTGCCGTCGATGTGGTGGGTAGCCACGTGCTGGCCAATGTTTGCGCTGGCATGAAATACGGCGGCACCGTTACCGCCTGCGGTCTAGCCGGCGGTATGGATTTCCCCGCCACCGTGGCGCCTTTCATCCTGCGCGGCGTCACCCTGGTGGGCGTCGATAGCGTCATGTGCCCGCTCCCCCGACGGCTGGAAGCCTGGCAACGGCTAGGACGGGATCTGGATCCCAATAAGCTGGAAACCATTGCCCATGAAATCGGCCTGACCGAGGCGGTGGCGTGTGCCGGTCAGTTGCTGGCGGGCAAGGTGCGGGGGCGGGTGATCGTCGACATTCAGCGCTGACGACCACAATCGGTACAGCGCACGGTCATTTGCACTGCGACGAGGTGGTGCGCTGATAAATGACAAGGGCCAAGGCGAGCAACGCTGCCTTGGCCTTTGCTTTTCATCCCCTGGGCGCAGATGTCACAAAGGGATGATGGGTCTCGGTGCTTACTTCTTTTTCTTGCTGTCGCGTTCTTGAATTTCCGCCCAGCGGGCACGCCATTCAGCCAGATCATCGTCTTCCTTCTGCAACTGACGGGCAACGGCCTCCAGTGGTGTCAGGTCGTTTTCGTCGAGGCGGCGAGCCAGTTTGCGACGCATGCGGGACAGGATCTTTTCCGCGTCTTCGCGGGACAGTTCCTTGGCTTTTTCCAGATACTCTTCTTTTAACGCGCGTTTCATGATTGCTTAGATTGCCCAGAGAAAGTGAATGAAGTCATAACGTGCATAGGGACAGCACGATGAGCAACAAAACCGTTACGCCGAGAAAGATACCCACTCTGGCTTCGGTTCGGCAACATTGCCGCAGGTTTGTTGCGTAAAGGTGAGCCGCCTGTTCCTGTTTCTGGCTCGGAAAGCAGAAGTAATGCTTGTCGCAGGAGCGGGTACAGCGCAGCGGAGGAAGGTCGTCGATCTGCCACATGGCGGAAGTGCCGGGAGGAGCTGAAATTCGCCATGGCGGGGATTCCAGCGCAGGTTGTCGGAGTATTCAGGAAAGACTCAATTGCTCCCGTATGCGGTCGCAAGCCGATTCGGCCAGGCGCTCAGCCCGGTGAGCGAAGTAAGACACCACCATCAGCATCAGGGCAATACTCACCAGAGGCGTTGCCTTGCCCAAGGCCAGGGTGCCGGCATTCATTTCTACGGCGAACAGCGCGGTGGAAAAACTCAACAACAGGCCGAGAGACGTGGTGACGCAAAAAATCTTCAGGGTGTTGAAAGCGAGCCACCAGCGATGGGTGTTCCGGTGTTGCTGCACGAGTTCGGGGGATGCCATGACCAGTCTCCTGTGGATGGGAGGGGCGACTGCCCTCAATCGACGAAGGAAAAAAGCTTGCTGAAATCGGCAATCGACAGCAGTTCTCTCACCGTGGGCTTGCAGCCCTTGAGATAAATCTGCGTGTCCTGTTCGGCAGCATCCTGGTGCAAAAGGAGGAGAGCGCCCAGGGCGGAGGTATCCACATGGTCCACATCGCCCAGATGAATGGTCAGGGGCTTGCTGACGTAATCAGGCAGGGTGCGGCGATAAGCACTGGAAAAAAGAAAGGCATAGCCGCTGCTGAACTTGCCGGCAAGCTTGATTTGGCCCTGATCCGGGTAATGGTCGATTTGCAGCCCCACGTCCTGTTCCTACAAAAAAATGGCGTCGTAAGACGCAGACCGGAGAGGCTATCTTTCTTGTAAGGCTATTTGATGACTGTCGGGAGACAGGGGCTTGAGATTGGCGTGGATGCTGCCCGGGAAAAGTGCAAAGAAAAAGGCCCAAGTCCTTGAGAACTTGGGCCTTTTATTTGGTGGGTGGTACAGGGATTGAACCTGTGACCCCTGCCGTGTGAATCGTAAACGACTGCACTTAATTAGAAAGTCTTAGCTGACATTATCTTTAATTACAAAGGCTTATGTTAGCTATTATTAGTCTATTTTAGCAGCTATTAGCAGGTTGAGTGGAGCAAATTTGGAGCATTTGTGTGGGAGGGCGCGCGACGGTTTAGCCCCTACCGAAATTCTTTGCAAAGTAGTCAATCATTTCCGCGGCCTGCGTACCTTGCCGAAATCGCTTCTGCTCTTCAAAGTTGATCGAAGGCAGTAAGTGAATGATCTGATGGTCCGCATACAGTGACATTACGGCTTCCGGATCAAGCCCCCCTGTACGCCGTCCTGTCAGAGTGTTTGTTGCTTCTATGGCCGCACCGATCATCACATCTGCCAATTGCACCGCCGGACTGGTTTTCGAGTCGACCTGTGTTACCGACGATAGTTTGAGCGGAAACTTGATGCGTGCAATTTCAGACTGGCGGAACTCGATGTCTTGATCATGATTGATATAGCGCTGTAGTAGGTCGTGATAGGTAAGCAGATTTTTGGACTGGTCATGTTCGATACGATAGGGTCCTGCTGTCATCTCTTCCATGCGGCTGACCAGCGCTTGCAAGACAATGAGAGCGGCATCGGTGCTGACACCGGGCGTTGCGATCGCCTCTAGGCACTCCGGTGCTGCATATTGCGCCAGTGGTCCCAGAGCCTCCGGCAGTTCTTGCCATTTTGTTTTGCGTGCAGCAGTTACCAGGTCAGCAAGAGACTCCGGCGTCTTTTCCTTGACGGCACGCTGGAATGCGGCCTGCAGGTCATCGAAGGCTGCTTTTCCGAACAGCGAGGGGCCAATGGTGTATAGAAGCGATGCGAGCGAATAGTTCTGCCCGTCCTCGTAGAAGTTCAGGCCACGCTCGTAGTAGAACGGCTCGACTGCATAGTTCAGAAACATCAACAAAAGTAGGAAACGCTTGGCGCAGACGTAGGTGACGCACTTGTAATTGGTCAAGATGTCCCGTTGCAGGCCTATCAGGCGGGGATGGTTTCCAGGGCGGCGTGACAGTGACCGATATTTGAGCTCAGAGGCTTGTAGCTTCGGAAAGTGCTCTTTGATCAGGCGCGCAGCGTCCTCGTCGCTGATCGCAACCGCAGTTGCCCCCTGGAAGGGCTGCTCGGGATTGAGTAGGTCGAATCCTGTATATCCACTCTCGTCGATCCTGAAGCACTCCATTCATTACCCCCCCCAGTACGATGTTTGATGCCGACTCGGTCGCCGGAAGCTATTCCAACCGGGCATGCAGGAACTCTGACTTAGTCTTCTCTAGACCAGTTAGAAGTGAGCCTTCTGTGGAACAGTTGATGAGAGTTTCCCTAAGCGCCATCAATTCGACGGGATAGTGACTGGTTTCGGTCTCAGTAGCCAGGTTCATTGCATGCAGTTCCATTTCTACTTGCTCGGATGGGGTTTTGAGTCCGGCCAGCGGTTTCTTTGGAGACCTCAACTGTTTGAGGATACGCCGAGCCACTGAGCCCGCTGCTTCATAGTCAGTAACGCTTGAAAGCATGGTCATTGCTTGCGCGCTAGTAACCCATCCATTGAGCCAGGCTTTACCAATTGCGGTGCGCAATCGCCTAGGGGAGATCGGCGCCTTTCCATTGATCCACCCTCTGAGGTCTGCTATGTCGACCTCCTCTGCGCCTATTTGAGCACCTTGATCATGTCCACGCCCAGTCTTGACTCCCCATAGGTCTCGACTGAGTTGAAGAAGGCCTACTCCTTGGGTTTTGCATGATGTGCAAGGGTTCGTAAACGGCTCGAAATCAAGCTCGCCATCTCGCCAAACAAAGCAATTCTTAACTCCCCCAGCCTTGCAGGCTTGTCGACGAATGAGTCTTAAGGTCGATGTGCCAATGCTTGCCTCGAGGGGCAGGATGGTGCTACGGGGTTTTTCTATCTTGCGAACTTTCCAGTCGGCAATTGTTTCCTGCATCAGTCGAAGCAGATAAGACACGCTCGATTACTCCCCTAACGTTACCTGCTCCTCTTCCTGAAAATTGTAGTCATTAGCTACATCAAGCAGGAAGAGGCCCAAGTGATCAGAAACTACACTTTACTAGAACGTTTGTCTGCGCTATCGGATGACATCCTCGTTAGCGTGGAGGAGGTTGCTGAGATAACTGGCTTTGCCCGAGTCACAGTTCAGCAACGGCGTATCAAAGGTTTTCCCCTGCCACTGGCGGATATCCACCGCCTGAAATGGCGCCTAGGGGACATTAGAGCCTGGATACGGGCTCGCAATCAGACGACAGAGGTTGGGGCCAGGAAAAAGGCATCGGCATGAGTAGCGCCGTCGATACTCGTCCTGTCCCGGTGAGTCTGCTCCGCTGGCCACGAACGCGCGACTTAGTGACCCAGTACAAGGGCATTCTGATGTACCTGTGGGCCCATCCAGAACAGACTGCGTGTGGCTGCTATCTCCTCCCATTGGATGCTACCGCCGCGGATCTCAGCATGAGTAGCCCCTCGTTGGCCGACGCCTTAACTGAGTTCCAGCGCCGGAAATTGGTTGACCTCGATCAGATAACCGGCGAAGTCATGCTCCCAGATTGGTTCCGCTGGTACAAGCCACGAACTCCTGCCGCATGCGGTGCTGTCGACTCTTCTATCAAAAGAATTTTGTCCCAGGATCTGCATGAAAAAGTAGAAAAGTCTTACAAATCAATAGTGCCTGCCTGGAAGGGTAAGGAAAAGGAGAAGGTAAAGGAAGCAGCACCGTCAACACAAGGTGCTAATGCTGCTACTGCCGTTGGATCTACTGGCAAGCGAAGAGATGAGCGCCCATCTGGGATCGTGACGTGGGAACCGCTTGATATCGAGAAAGCTCTGCTAATCGAGCAGACGCATGGTGTGAAAGAGATCAGTGCAGCTGTCGCTGCTCTCGCGACAATCAACAAAGATCCGGTTCCCGGCCTTGTCGCACGGGAACTTAGCCGCCAACGCATGGAATGTGATGCTGCTGCGCGGAGGGCCACTGCAGAAGCTGCGCATCAAGCAAGACTGAACTCTCCCCTGGAAAACGTAGATCCTCAAGTGCGGGCACGTGGGCTTGCCTTCTTGCCTCCTGCATTGCGCGGTCGTGTTATGCATACGGATGATCAATGAGTAACGAACTTGAAAAGCTTCGCGCCCGCGAGGCACAGATTAAGCGCCGTATCGCCGAAATTCAATCGCGCTCGAAAACCGCCGAACGTAAGCAACGCACGGCGCGTTTGATCCGTTGGGGAGTATGTGTCGAGGCCATGCTCAAGCAAGGAAAAATTGAGGCCGACGAATGGGTGGACGTGTGTCGGGAGGTTTTGTCTGGCCGCGATTTTGAGATTGCGGTAACAGAAATTCGTCCCTCGTCGCCAGACGAGGCGCACTTACCTGTTTCTCCTACGGAGAAACAGTGCGCACCTGCGGCGAGCAACAGCAACGCCAACTGACGGTGGCAGTGTGGGCATATTCCATCTCACCGTCAAACGCGGCAGTCGATCGGAAAATCGGCTGTCCGTTGCGAAGCATGATTACATCATGAGGCTCGGGCGTTTCTCTCGCCGTCATGATGGTGAGTTGGCTCACGCAGAGAGCGGGAATATGCCTATCTGGGCTGCATCCAATCCCCGCCTGTTTTGGGAACTGTCGGATGTGAAGGAACGAGCCAACGGCACGCTTTATCACGAAGTTGAATTCGCACTTCCGATTGAGTTGACACAGGAGCAGCAGATCGAAGCAGCGCGTGAATTGACGCGCTTGGTTTGTGGCGATCAGCACCCGTACTCGTGGGGATTTCACGATAAGGCTGGGAATCCCCATGTCCATCTCATGTTCAGCGGCCGCATGCTGGATGGCATTAGCAGAGACGCGGAACAGTTTTTCAAGCGATACAACGCCAAATCACCTGAACGTGGCGGTTGCCGTAAAGAGTCGAGTGGCAACGCACGTGGCCCCGAGTGGGTAAGCCAGGTGCGGAAAGCCTGGCAGGAAGTCGCAAATCGTCGACTCGCCGATGGCGGCCACACCACTCGGATTGATCACCGTAGCAACAAAGCGCGAGGCATTCAGGAAGTCCCTGGCATTCACCTTGGCCGCCGATCTCATCGGCAGGAACTTCGCGGCAAGTCGAGCTGGCGTGGCGTTCGAAACCGTGAACGGCAATACCTCAATGCCTCCCTACGGGAGGTTCAATCTCGAATCCACCAGAAGGAGATCAGCCATGGACGGCGTTATGGACGACCTGGAAAACCTTACTCGCAGCAGCAGCACCGCGCCGGCGGCGCGGCCAACGCGCCCCAGCGCGCCTTCGCAGCCTGGATCGACCGTGGACCGGATCGTCCAGGCCTGCGGGTTGGCCGACACCTTGGCCCGCAGCGTATGCCTGCGCTGTGCGACGCGCGTCCTGGCCATGGACAGCAAGAACCGAGCAACACTGTACTGCAGCGCTCTGTTCCGGGACATCGAGACCGAGATTACGGAGTGCACGGCGTTTCAGCCGGAGGAAGCCTCTACACCGTAGAGACGCTGGATCGCCGCCAACTCTACAAGGCAAGGCTTCTGCAGGAGCAGTATCAGCAGGAAATCCATAAAGCGCTAGCCGCACGGCTCGCCTACGTTGATCGCCAGCCAGATCACATCGCCATCACCCTCAAGGGTGGCGGTCGCGTCGTGGACCATGGTGACCGTCTTCTCACCAAGTTCGGACATGACCAGGAAATTCTGGCCGCCATTGCCCTGGCCAAGGCCAAGGGCTGGAAAGCCATTGATATGACCGGCACCGAGGACTTCAAGAGGCGCGCGTGGCTTGAGGCCTCGCGTGCCGGTCTTCAGGTCACTGGTTATCTCCCCTCGCCAACCCTTCAGGCGGAATTTGAATCGCAGACTTCGCAGAAGGCCCGCAGTTGGCCGGAGGCCCTGCGCCTCGCTGCAGAAGATTTGGCTAAAGCGCGGCCGGTGCTAGGTGCCCGATCACTCTATGAGGTCGATACCAACCTCAAACAGGTCAAGGTTTGGCTGGAGAAGGCGGGAACCGGGATTGACGACGATTTCTTGTGGGAGGTGGGGCATCACGAGGTGAACCGTGGAAAGACGGCTGACAGTGCCATCAAAGCCATTTTTGCGCCCCTTTACCAACTCCGGCGAGACGAAATAGACGCACGTAAGCGTGCCGCGGAGGCGATGCGGAACGAGGAACCCGCATCTCAGGAGGATTTGCATCATGCCCCGCGCCCTCGGTGAGCTACTGCACCGGAGGTCGGGGATTTATCGGCCGTACACAGGGTGACAGCCCCGTGTACGTCCTCACCACCATCAACCCTTTAACGGAGGCTTGACTATGGCTCGCACCATTTTATCGAACGAAAGTCGCCGGATCATCGATCCGGCAATTCTCACTGGCCTAGCCGAAGACATCACCCTGGAGCGTCACCCCGGGATCGCTGATCAGCCGGATGCCTTTGACGCACGCACCTCGGCTATGGAGGAGCTGATCTCGCCAGTGCTGGAGGGTCTTGTCCAGGCTTATCGGCAGGCGTGTGCCACCCCGTATGGTCGAGAGGCAGCAAAGCGGTTTCTGACCAATCTTCTTGAAGCCGAAATGGAGGGCTAAATATGAAACAGAAGCAGAAGCGTGGAATTGTCCGTCGTGTTGCGGTAGGCACCTTCAACGCCTGGTCGTACAGCGTGGGATTGACCAGTCTTGGCCGCACCGTGGGGCGGATTGGTGGCAATGTCGGGAAGGCCGCTGACCAACTTCGGCGCAAGCAGAACCATCGTAAAGAGACCTTCGAGGATGCTGTTGCCCGGCTTGGGCTGGATGAAGAGGATTTGATTCGCCAGGCGCTGATTTTCCGGAAATACGCGGTCTGGTATTTCGTGGCCACCATGCTGGCCACGGCATGGCTCGCCTATGCTCCCTACACATCTCATCCAGTCAGCGCCGTTTTTGTGACAACTGGCATCGTTATCGTCACCGCCAGCAAATGGCTGACCTGGAATTTCCGCTTCTGTCAGGTGCGTGACCGCGACCTGAGTTGCGGCTTTTGGGAGTGGTTTTTCAGTCCGGGGAGGTGGTGAGATGGCCCGGTTACTTCTATTAATCGTGCTCCTTTATTCCAGCGGCAGCATCGCTGACGATAGCTCTATCCATGCGTTTACGCCGCCGCCAGGGGATACATCCGTGGATTTTCTAAGCCAGATTTTCGGGCCGGTAATCGATGGGATGAGGAATGCGGCGGGTGCGGGAGACACTCAGAGCCTCGGCGCCAATGGAAATGGACAGACCGTGGTCGGTGCAATTATGTCGACCTTCAACCTGGCAGTGCTGATGCTCTCAATGCTTTTCGTGGGTTGGACCACGGTAAAAGGAACGGTCGACTCAGCCCATGATGGCGAGCTTCTGGGCAAGAAGATGAGTTCCGTTTGGGTGCCTCTTCGCACGGTAGCGGGGACTGGATTGGTTCTGCCCTTGGGATCTGGCTTTTCATTGCTCCAGCTTGGGGTGCTATGGCTTGCGCTTCAAGGTGCAGGGGTGGCCAGCACCGCCTGGAATGTTGCCATGGACCATCTCCAGACGAGCGGGACCTTGGGTTATGTCTCGATACCGGATGCCCGGCCCCTGGCGGTGGGTATTCTGCGCAGCCAGGTCTGCGCGGCTGCAATGAACAAGCATTATCAGGAGAGTGGCAGGGACACACGGATCGTGTTTAAGGCAGAAAGCATCCCTGTTGCTTTTGGTTCGTCACCGGATGTGAACAGCCAGCAATACATGACCGAGGGCTACATCGACAGGTCCTATTCTTGGGTTGCCACCGATCGCAAGCTGAATACCGAGGTGTGCGGAACCGTCAAATTTCAGGATTCGCCATCGGGGAAGGACATGTCGTCCTCACTACGTGGTCCGCTGTTGGCGGCCCACAGTCAGGCAGTACGGACCATGATCGACGAGTTACAGCCTGTGGCTGAGCAGATCGTGGGGTGGCATACGCCCCAGGTTGGCGCTTTGGATATGGCCGTAAGTCATTACCGAGTCGCCATGCAGGAGGCAGCACGCAAGGCAATCGACTCGACCCCTGATGCCGCCAAAACTGCATTTATCCAGGCGGCAAAGGACTCTGGATGGGTTGCCGCAGGATCCTGGTGGACATCGATGACCAGGCTCAATGACGCCGTGCAAACGGCCATCAATGCCCTGCCGAGAACTGAGGGCGCGACTATCGAGCAATTGGAGGTGCAGGAAACATTGGCCGTCTACCGTGATTCGGAGAGCGTTACCGATGAGTACGTCAAGGATCGCTCGGGCATCCCGCGGGCTGAGGCGTTGGCTTCGACGGATTGGCGAACGATCCGATCAGCAGACGATTTCTGGAGGGTGTTATCGGCGCCGGCGATGGTGGGCCTGGATAACTTGACCCGGCGGATCGCCGGCGCCAATACCTCTCCGGTGACTCAGCTACGTTCCGTAGGGAACGACATTATTTCCATCGGTCTGGTGTTGAAGGCCTCCATGTTTACGGCGGCCGGCATTCTCGGGGCCCGCGATGTGTCCTGGACCGTGGGTAACGTGTTCGACCTCTCTGAGGCTCTCAAGACGATCTCCGGTACTGCCGAGTGGTTGAGTTCTTCTCTGTGGGTGATCGGAGCCGTGCTTGCCTACTACCTTCCTGCCATTCCAGTCATATGGTGGGTCATGGGTGTTGTGCGCTGGTTGGCTTCAGTAGCGGAGGCCGTGTTGGCTGCTCCATTGATGGCGGCTTTCTTGATCCACCCCGACGGCGATGACGCAGTCGGAAAGAGCGGCCCGGGCTGGATGCTAATTCTGGCCATGGTGCTCCAGCCCGTATTGCTGGTCATCGGCTTGCTGGTGGCTATCCTCATGACCTTCCCGGCAGGGGCCTTGGTGAATTCATTGTTTCTCCAGATGGTGTCTGGCGCTTCGGGGAATACCGGCGTTGGGTTAGTTGGGCTGGTGGCCTGGACGAGTATCTACGTCACGATGATGGTGCTGGCCATGCACTCATGCCTGGCACTTGTATCGTCCGTACCTGACGGTGTGATGCGGTATTTGGCTGCTCAAGCAGGGGCCCAGGGCATCGTGAAAACCGCTGATGAAGCTACTCAGCGATTTGAAGGTGGGGCTGGAGGTGCTGGAGCTGGCCTGGCCAAGGGCGGACTTCCTTCTGGAGACGGGGGGATGGCGGGAGGAGGTCGGTCACCTGGCCATTCAGAACAAAACAGCATCACCAATCGAGATCTGCTGGGGTAGGTGAATGTTTATGGGGAGCCAAAGGTGAATGTTTATGGGGCATTCCCCCTGGGCGGCCCGGCTCCCGCCGGCCGGGCTTTTGTCGCGAGCGATCGAGCCCAAGGTCTCGCCCCTGCGGGCTTCAATCCCTTCCGCCTCCGCGCCAGGCGGCGCTGCGCGTCCCTTACCCTCCGCACACAACGGCTGCGCGCCCAGAGGGCTTGCTGGGGCCTGGATGGCCTCGCCACGGCCTTGCCGTCGCGAGGGAAGGGGCGTGGCCCTTTAGTGCGCCTCATGGCGCACGGCTGGCCGCGCCGTGGTGCTGGGAACCGTTTGTCCTGCCGATGGCTTGCCTTGGGTTGCCCTTCGGAGCCACCCATCGCTGCTCAGTCGCTCACCGGCGGCGGCATTAGACCGGCCCTGCAGGCCTGCAAGGTGCCGCGCCAGGTGGCGGGAGCTGCGCCATATCCTCGCCTGTGGCTCCGGTAATGCTCGCCCCGGCCCTGCGGGCTACCCACCTGTCACGTCCCCTTGCTCCATGCCGAAACCCCGCCGGCGCCCTGCGGGGCGCTTCTTCCGCTGCGATTTTTGAGGCGGCTCCGAAGGGCAGATCTAGAAAAGGAAAAAATCATGGCAATGCAAACCACCAGCACCACAACCCAGGACGCGGGCGTTCCCCCCGCACCCCCCGAGGCTCACCAAAGGGCAGGGGAGGGATGCATCAGGCTGTCAGCGGCGGGACGACAGGCCTTGGAGGCTGTCATGATCCGGACAGGTGGAGATGAGGAAGGCGCGTTGGAAGTGCTGTTGGTGGAAGAAGCAGCACGGGTGTTGGCGCAGCAGATCTGGGGCAAATCTATTCAGTGCAAGGCTGGAGGGCTTTACGCATGAGCAAGGTGATGAAAGTCGAAGGGGTACTGACGCTAGGGCCGGCACGGCATGACCGAAATTCGGCCGTCTATAAGTACATCCGGGTCGGTGGTACCTACTTGGAGCGGGTGAAAGTGGTCGGGGAGCTGGATACGCTGTTACAGCCAGGGAAGACATGCACGCTGTGGGTGGTACAGATCCTGACGCCTACCCCGTTCATTTTTCGTACGAAGATCCATATGGTCTACGCGGTTGAAATCAATGGGAACGTGCACAAGGCCATTTCCGCTGTAAAGAGCGGCTGGACGGCTTCAAAATGGCTTGGGGTACTTGCCTTCCTGGGTGTCGGCGGGATGACGCTGTTGCTTTATATCGGCCTGCTTTTCTGGATCTGTGCTGTTCGGTTGTCGTTTGTGGAGCTGCCCCTGGCCGAGATGGAAGGGGAACCAGCATGAAGGCTTGCTTGCCGTTGTGGGTTGGGATTGGGCTGCTCGGTGCGATGAGCGGCGCCTGGGCGGTGTGTACGTCGGCGAGCATCAATCCAGGAGCGGTGGACCGGATTCGACCGCATATGACCGTGGAGGCCGTGACGGCGGTTCTCGGGTGCGCGCCGACTGAGCCACCGCCGGCGACGACGTTTCCCCTTGGGGTCTGGGTGTGGGGAGTGCCCGGACCGGTTGCCGCCGCCCAGGGCTACAAGTATCAGAACCTCTCTGTGGTGGTGGATGGGGAGGGAGTTACCTTCGCGATGTATTCCTTTTCGCCAATCGTATCGGTGCAGCCTGCAGGAAACAGCGGGTTGAAGGTGGAGCCTCCATTACAGGCCCAGGGCGCCTGGGTGCGATCAATACTTGGGCAGTGAGACGTAGCGTAAGGCGGCCGGTCGCAACTTAGGCCCAGGTTATATGACGTATGTTTGAAGTGGAAGTGCGCTTAGAATAAACAAACCTAATATTCACGCTCGGCTACCATGAAATTACACTCACTTCAAATATCAAACATCCTTAGTTTTGCCTATTACGATAATATTGATTATGCTCCAAAGATAACATTTGAGGATGGATTGAATATTCTTATTGGGCAAAATGGTGCTGGGAAATCTACGGCATTGGAAGTTATTAATTTTATATTCAGGAGGGTCCTTCTTGGACAATTTCTTGTCAATCGAGAAGTCTATGGGCGAAAGCTAAGTTCAAATCCAAATGAAATTAAAAATATTATTTATAAGAATAATAATCAATCTTCTGCGGGTTTCCGTTTGGAGGCTAACTGGAGCTACCAAGATAGTCCCCAAAAGATTAAGGTAGAAATAGCACTTGATGAAATAGATGTTAGAAATGTTGAAATTATTAGGAGTAATTACCAGAAAATTAAGGCTGTCTCTGGTGTATATAGCCATGAGGCATTGCCTGAGGAAATTCTTGCCCCTGCAGCTGGTTTCGTCACTGTAGATATAAACTTAAACAGAAATAATAACTCGTTTGATTTTCAATTTTCGCAAAATGCCGGTCCGGGTGCGTTGTTTTATTTGGCGAATTACAATTATTTTCGTGAGTTAATTGAGCTGCATAATATTGAAAATCCGAGTGATCCGATTTCGCCATTGTTTGAATCGTTTGCATTGATTGGCAGTTATAGGAATTACCATAATTTTAATAATTCAGTTTCAATATCGAATCAGAGCGCCGATCAGCAGATCGAAGGTATAAAGGCAAACGAGCTAACACGAAGCACAAATGGTGCTGAACAGGCTGAGCCGGCTATTTTTAGCTTGGTTCGCTTGTTGGTGGCGGGAAAACACTACGAGCAATTCGGTATTGAAAAGTTAGCTGTTGAGGCTGAGAAAAATGCAAACGAACAAGATTTTCTAAAAAAAATAAATGACAAACTGGTGCTGTCGGATATTAATAGCCTAAGTGCTGGACAAAAGGCAATTGTTCACCTCGTTTTTGAAGCTTATGGGCGAGGAGCGTTGAAGGGAGGGGTTGTTGTTATTGATGAGCCGGAAATCCATCTTCACTATCAATTTCAACATGAATACCTTAGGGTTATTGAAGAAGTAAATAAAGACCAAAATTGTCAATATATTTTGGTAACTCATTCTGAGTCTTTGATTAACTCTAATACTATTAGTAAGGTCAGGCGGCTTGCGTTGAGCGAGAGTGGCTATTCGATAGTGAAATCGCCGGACATAGCGGAAGATCAGAAAAATCTAGTTAAAATTCTAGATAATACCCGGTCTACTTATGCCTTCTTTGCAAAAAAGGTTATCTTGGTTGAAGGGGATTCGGATAGATATTTATTTAAGTCGATTCTGCAAGAGTTGTATCCTGAACTTAGTCAGGAAATAGCAATTCTTGATATTGGGGGTAAGGGGAATTATCGGAAATGGAAAGAATTTTTTTGTTCCTTTGGATTGTCGGTTTATTATGTTGGTGACTTTGATAATGTCACTACTATCGAATTTTCTGATGGTAGGTTGATCGAAAAAGAAAAGGTGGTAGAGCTTGAGCATGAGCTTAAGCAAAGCAAGCTAGACAGTTTGACGGTAGGGCAAAAAAATAATCTTTCACGGGCTTTTGAAGAGCTTTGTAATGATGGCGATAAAGTAGAAAAGCCAAGGCTTGATTTGTGGAAGCCGGTTATTGACAGGTTTATTGGTTTTATAAAAATAAAGAATGTGGAAATGGTTGAAAAGGTGAGGTTGGCTTTCCCTGATATTGCGGATAGGATTAAAGGAAAGTACTCTGAGGGGGTTTATCTATTAACATCAGGAGCTATTGAGGAATATGCCGGTGGTTCTCATGGTGATATCAATGATATTGCTGAGTTCTGTGCTCACAATCTAAAGGACTGGCTTGATGGTAATGGCACTGATGCGCTGGAAATAAAGAGTATTATTAACGCCATTGTCTCTGATTCTGTTTAGTAATCAAGGCATGGTGATGGTGGCACTACCATTACTAGCCTAGGATCACTGCGTACAATCACCGTGTTGGTAGTTAGTTGCTATTTTTGACAACGCAATGTCAAAAATAGCAACTTCAGTCTTGGCGGAGATATTAAGGACTTGGTGGAACGGTGAAAGATTATGGGGCGCAAGGTGGACGTTCACAAAACGCAGGATAAACATCTATGGGGTTAGGTCGCATCTTTTTTGCAGGCGATACCCATGGCAATTTCGAGCACGTCATTGATACCATCCAGAAAGATCCGCCTGTTGCCTTAGTGTTCTTGGGCGATCTGCAACCGCCGCGGCCGCTGGAGGAGGAGTTGCAACCAATTCTTGGCCTGACTGAGATATTTTTTATCCACGGCAACCACGATACTGATAGCGACGTGGACTACGACTATCTATTTGGCTCGGCGCTTGCTGATCGAAACCTTCATGGTCGCATCGTTGAGATTGCCGGCGTGAAAGTTGCTGGCCTAGGCGGGGTGTTCCGCGGCCAGACATGGATGCCACCCGAGCTTGCTAAATTTGAGACCCCCGAAGACTACGTTGCTCACTGCGGCAAGGGAAACCGATGGCGCGGAGGCCTTTCCCGGAAACATCGAAGTTCCATTTTCCCCTCTGACATCAAGCGTCTGACCGGCCTGTGTGCCGATATCCTAGTAACGCACGAGGCGCCAAGCTGCCATTCTCATGGTTTCGAAGTGATTGACAATCTGGCTCGCGCACTTGGTGTGACCAAGGCCTTTCATGGCCACCATCATGACCAAATTGATTACCGCATTCATTCTGAACGCCTTCATTTCGAGGCTTACGGTGTTGGCTTTTGCGGCATCACTGATCAGGATGGAAATGTGATTTTCTGAGTGGATAACCGGTCTCTTGTCATTATTGCCAATAAGTCGCCAGCAATGACAAAGGAAAAGGATGCGTTGTCAAAATTGGCAATACTTTATTAATTAGCATGAGTCATTTGCTAAAAATGGCAAGGTTCAACCTTGATGTTGCTGTTTTGACCTTAAAGAAGAAAAAATATTGTCAAAAATAGCTATTCATGACCCTGCGCAATGTGTGAAATTGCTAAAAATAGCAAAGTAGGTATGTACGTGGCTTCAGCGATTGGCTACGTGAAATCGTTTTTCGACTATGGTTACGCACTATGACAGAAGATCAATTTAAAGCACTCAGCAAACAGCTGGACTCATTCCTCATACCGATAAAGACGATTGCCATCGTGCAGTTGGTAAGAGAACTGTATCCGCAAGCAGAGCGAGAAAAACTGGTCGCAGAGTATGACGCTTTGGCGGCTGCCGATCGGAAGGCATTTGACGCTGTAGAGCAGGCGTACAAGGAACTGAGTCCGTCAAATATCACGTTTGAAGAACGGGTAAAGCAGTTTGGTAAAAAAGAAGCGGATCGCCATTTGGCTCCGGTCATGGACGCGACGGAGCGACGGAAAGATGCATCAGCGGCTTTAGATGCTTTCCGGAAGCATCACCGGTTAATTGCCCGGATGGTGGACAATAAAGACAGCCTCGGAAAGGCTCGTTACGAAGAATAACAACGACAATGTGAACTTTCGAACCGGATCATTTACTGAGGGAGAGGCTAATACGATGAGAATCGTTCCACAAAAAGATAGTGCTGGACAGGACGTTCCGGGCCAGTATCTTGTTATTGTCTCATCGCTATTTGGTGATGCGATCCTTTATGGTCCGGCTAGCCTCGCTGATTGCGAGAGTTTCGTCATCAGCAAAATAAAAGAACTCGCGGCAAATCTGGGTGATCAGATCGTAGCTGAGAAGACTCGACTGATAGCTGAACAAAAGAAGACGCGATCCAGTGGAATGGAGCCTAATTTTTAAACTCATTTCGGGGCTAGATACTCAACGGGCCCGTTATCAGTAAGAAAGAGAAGCTCGGTATATCTATCCCAGTTTCCTAGCTAAATCCTTGGCTCGGGGATGGTAGTAACGCTTAAGCATCGTCAGCGTTTTGTGACCAGTGACGGCAGACAATTCCAGGACGTTATCCAGCTTCTCAGCAATGCGGCTGGTTGCTTCGTGCCGGAGGTCGTGAAAGTGAAAGTCTCCAAGTCCAGCCCGCACTACAGCCCGCGTAAAGGCCTTTTTGATCGCATCGCCGGTGATGGGGAATACCCGCCCGGAAATATGCCGTGGGAGGCCTTCTAGGAGTGAATTGGCACGGGTTGATAGCGGTACATCTCTCGCTTCACCATTTTTGGTGTCGTGGAGACGAACGTAGCTATCATGGAGAAATACATCCTGCCAGGACAATGCCAATAGCTCAGAGCGCCGCATGGCGGTTTCCAGGGCGAGGATGACCAACGGGCGCATCCAGGGGTTCCGGGAGCCTCCTTCTTCGAATGCCCCTTGGTCCGACCTGGTGGACAGTTTCAATTCTGCCAATAGGCGAGCTTCTTCGCCGGCACCGAGGCGGCGGTTTCGTCCTCGATTCTCGGGCGGTCGCCGAATCATTGAAATGGGGTTTTCAATGTGGATGCCCCATTCCTTCCTGGCCACGTTGATGACGTGACTTATCAGATTCAGATCCCGGTTCGTTGTCGACCCTGAGACCTTTTTGAGGCGTTGATCCCGCCATTCGGCCATTAGCTTGCCGGAGAGGCCTGCCGCTTTGATCTTGGCGATCGGGTCTTTCTGAAGGGAAATCAGCCGGTACCGCTCAGAGTCATGGCCTTTTTTCTGGCTTGAAACTTCAGTGAGATAGCGTTGAAGGAGGTCTCCAAGGGTGTTTTTCTCGGCTTCAGTGCGATCAATGAAGACGCCACGCTCGATCTCTGACTCAATGACTGCTGCCCAAGCACGAGCATCTGCCTTTGTGCTGAAACTTCGGGATAGGGCGGGAAGGCCATTGCGCCGGATGCGCGCTTCCCAGTATTTCCCTCGTTGTCGAATCGATGCCACCGGACACACTCCATTGCTCTTGTTGGAGCAAATTTGGAGCAATCGGAACGATTCGGGGTAGGGGAGAAATCGGGGAGGGAAAATTTCCCTCCCCAATCAACTCCTTATTTGGTGGGTGGTACAGGGATTGAACCTGTGACCCCTGCCGTGTGAAGGCAGTGCTCTACCGCTGAGCTAACCACCCGTTTGGGAAGGCGCACATTTAAGCACAAAGGTCAGGGTGGGTCAATTAAAGCGGTTAAAATTCATGGTTTCCTCGAACCCGTTTCTCCAGCGCCATGACCGTCCGCACCCGTTTTGCCCCCAGTCCCACCGGCTACCTTCACATTGGTGGTGCCCGTACTGCCTTGTTTTCCTGGGCTTATGCCCATCGCCATGGGGGCAAGTTCATCCTGCGTATCGAGGATACGGATGTGGCCCGTTCCACGCCTGAGGCTGTGCAGGCCATTCTCGACGGCATGAAGTGGCTGGGACTGGAGCATGACGAAGGCCCCTTCTATCAGATGCAGCGCATGGACCGTTACAAGGCGGTCATCGCCCAGATGCTGGCCGAGGGCAGCGCCTACTACTGCTATACCTCCCGCGAAGAGTTGGACGCCCTGCGTGCCGAGCAGGAAGCCCGCAAGGAAAAGCCCCGTTACGATGGCCGCTGGCGGCCCGAGTCCGGCAAGGTGTTGCCTGCCGTGCCCGAAGGCATCCAGCCCGTGGTGCGCTTCAAGAACCCCATCGGCGGTGTGGTGGCCTGGGATGATGCGGTAAAGGGCCGCATCGAGTTTTCCAACGACGAACTGGACGACCTCATCATCGCCCGGGCCGACGGCACTCCCACCTACAACTTCTGCGTGGTGGTGGACGACTGGGATATGGGCATCACCCACGTCATTCGCGGCGACGACCACGTGAACAACACCCCCCGTCAGATCAACATCCTCCAGGCCCTGAAGGCACCGGTGCCTATTTATGGCCACCTGTCCATGATCCTGGGCGACGATGGCCAGAAGCTGTCCAAGCGCCGTAATGCCGTGGCAGTGACCGATTATGACGATGCTGGCTACCTGAAGGACGCCATCATCAACTACCTGGCCCGCTTGGGCTGGAGCCACGGCGACGAGGAAATGTTCAGCCGCGAGCAGTTCGTGGAGTGGTTCGACCTAGACCACATCACTGCCTCCGCTGCCCAGTTCAATACCGAAAAGCTCAACTGGCTCAACCAGCAATACCTGAAGGCGGCGGACGACGCCTATCTGGCCGACGAAGTCACCAAGCGCCTGGCCAAGCGCGGCGTAACCGTGGCGAATGACGCTCATCTGCAAAAGGTGGTGGCCCTCTACAAGGAGCGGGCGGTGAACCTCAACGAGTTGGCCGATGCCGTCGAGCCCGTGCTGGTGGAGTTGCTGCCTTCCGACGAGATGAAGGCAACCCATTTCACCGAAGCCGGCCTCAAGGCCCTGCAGGAACTGCACGGCAAGCTGGAAGCCGCCGCGACTTGGGAAAAGGCCGTGCTCAACCAGTGCATCAAGGACACCTGCACCGCCCTGAGCGTGAAGATGCCCGCCGTGGCGATTCCCCTGCGGGTGGCGCTGCTGGGGCTGCCCCAGTCGCCCTCCATCGACGCCGTGCTCGAAGTGCTGGGCCGTGATGCCGTGTTCAAGCGCTTGGGGCGATTCCTCTAAGTTCGCAGCGAACCGCTTGACCGCAATACAGGGGCGCTTGGGGAAACCGAAGCGCCCCTGGTCTTTTCAGCCTCTCGTTTTCTTTGGCGTTGCGCATAAAGACCAGCGGCCGATGATTCGATAGCGACCGCCCCCATCCCGATTTGCCGGAGACAGGGATTCCACCAGCACGAACTCCCGGGCCGGCCAATGCAAGGGTGTCAGGACCGCTGCCGTGGCCTGGCGACAGTTTCGCAGCAAGGTCACATGGGGCGTGAACGGGCGTGACTCGATGGCGAAGCCCGCCTGGCGCAAGCGGTTCTGCAAGGCGTCGGCCAAGTTCATCAGCGCAACTGGTGGTTTGCTGCAGCCGGCCCAGGCAATGCGGTTGTGGGGCCAGTGGTCCAGCCAGTCGAGTTGCAGGGCGAAGGCGTCGTGCTGAAGGCTATCCGCCGCTCGACCGGCTCCCTCAAGGTGGTCGGCCGGAATGTCGCCCAGAAAGGCGAGAGTCAGGTGCAGGCTGTCTTCATCCATGCAGCGCCCGCCCTGACGGGCCGCCAGTTCCCGGGCTAGGCCGTGCAGCGTGTGGGCGAGGGCGGCTTCGGGCCACAGGGCGAAGAAAAGCCGCCGGGTTCGGGGCTCGGTGGTGTTGATTGCGACAGTGTCCGGGTTGCCGGGAGCATGACAGGCTGACATGGGTAAATTGTACGGACTAGAATGAAGCAACTCCCTGGATGAGGGGTTGTGCCATGACGCAAACGCTTCGCCCCGCTGCTGTTGCCGGCCTGTTCTACCCGGGCATTGCCGGGGTGCTGACGGCTGATGTGCAGCACATGCTGTCCCAGGCAGTGCCGCCGCGTCTTTTGCCCAAGGCTCTGGTCGTGCCCCATGCGGGCTATGTCTATTCCGGTCCCGTCGCCGCCAGCGCCTACGCCAGCTTGTCCGAAGAACGGCGGACCATCCGTCATGTTCTATTGCTGGGGCCGGCTCACCGGGTGCCTTTCCACGGTCTGGCGGCCAGCAGTGCTACGGCGTTCGAAACGCCTCTGGGCCGGGTTCCCCTTGATGGAGAGATGCTCGACCGTATTCGCCATCTGCCCCAGGTCTGCATCAACGATGCCGCCCATGCTAAGGAGCATTCCCTTGAAGTGCAGTTGCCTTTCCTGCAGTCGGTGCTGGAGGACTTTTCCTTGCTGCCCCTGGTGGTGGGAGCAGCCACCACCGAGCAGGTGGCCGAAGTACTCGATCTTCTCTGGGGCGACGACGATACCCTGGTGATCATCAGTTCCGACCTTTCCCATTACCACCCCTACGGCGAGGCCCGGCGCATCGATAAGGCTACGGTAGATGATTTGCTCAAACTGACGCCTCTGCAAAGTCACGAACAGGCCTGCGGCGCCACGCCCCTGAATGGCTTGCTGGCTGTGGCCCGAGCCCGGGGGCTGCAAGCGGTGCTGCTGGACTTGCGCAACAGCGGCGATACCGCCGGCGACAAGGACCGGGTGGTGGGATACGGTGCCCTGGCTTTTTGCACACCGCCGGGAGGCCGCCAATGACGGCGGACGACGCCCTTCTCGGTCATGCCCTCTTAGTGCGGGCCCGCAATGCCATTGGGGCGGAGTTCGGCCTGGCGCCCCTGGCCGAGCCCGAGCATCCGGCTCTGGCAGAGAAGGGGGCCACTTTCGTTACCCTGACCTGCGGCGGCCACGGCAGTGACCAGTTGCGAGGCTGCATCGGCACCCTGGAAGCCTGGCGCAGCCTGGAGGAGGATGTCCGGGCCAATGCCCGTTCGGCAGCTTTCCGTGACCCACGCTTCATGCCCCTGCGGCAGGACGAGTTTGCCCGCATCCATGTGGAAGTCTCCTTGCTGACCACGCCGGTACCCCTCAAATTTCGCGACGAGGAAGATGCCCTGCGACAACTGCGGCCCCATGTGGATGGCCTGATCTTCCAGTACCGGGACATCCGCAGCACCTTTTTGCCCCAAGTCTGGGAGAGTCTGTCCGAACCCAAGGACTTCCTCTTCCAGCTCAAGTGCAAGGCCGGCGTGGCCGGCTATTTCTGGGCTCCCGACGTTCGTCTGTTCCGCTACGAGGTGCGCAAGTGGAAAGAGATTTGAAGGACATGGGCAGTGCATACGAGGCCCGCTGGTGGCACCGGCTGGACGACGGCCGCATCCAGTGCGACCTGTGTCCGCGAGATTGCCGGCTCCATGAGGGGCAACGGGGCGCCTGCTTTGTCCGGGCCATGGCCCAAGGCCACATGGTGCTCACCACCTATGGCCGCAGTTCCGGCTTTTGCATCGACCCCATCGAAAAGAAACCCCTTCACCATTTCTACCCAGGCTCCAGCGTTCTTTCCTTTGGCACCGCCGGTTGCAACCTGGCCTGCAAGTTCTGCCAGAACTGGGATATTTCCAAGTCCCGGGAAATGGACATCCTGATGGACGCCGCCATGCCGGAGGCCATTGCCCAAGCCGCTCGCGACCATGGCGCTAACAGCGTGGCCTTCACCTACAACGACCCGGTGGTCTTTGCCGAATACGCCATGGACACGGCTGAAGCCTGTCGCCGTCTAGGCATCCATACCGTGGCGGTAACGGCGGGCTACATGCATCGGGAACCGGCGCGGGCCTTCTACGCCCTGATGGATGCCGCCAACATCGACCTTAAGGGTTTCAGCGACGATTTCTACGTCAAGCTCTGCGGCGCGCACTTGCAGCCGGTACTGGATACGCTCATTTATGTGCGGCATGAAACCGATTGCTGGCTGGAACTGACGACCTTGCTGATTCCCGGCCAGAACGACGGTGACGAGGAGCTAAAAGCCCTGTCGCGTTGGGTGTGCGAGGAACTGGGTGCCGAGGTGCCCCTGCATTTTTCCGCCTTCCATCCCGACTGGAAAATGCGCGACATCGCTGCTACGCCCAAGGAAACCCTGAGCCGGGCCCGGGCCATCGCCCAGGAGGCTGGGCTGCTCTACGTCTATACCGGCAATGTGCACGATCAGGCCGGCGACGCCACCCTGTGCCCCGGCTGCGGCCGCCCGGTAATTGCCAGGGATTGGTATGAAATTCTCGACTATCGTCTGGACGAAGCGGGTCGTTGCCTTTATTGCCAAACCGTTGTGGCCGGCCGCTTCGGCGAGTTCGGCAAGCCTTTCGGCGCCCGGCGGATTCCCGTCCGGCTCCATGCTGCTGCTTGAAAAACAGGATACGGGCCCGTCGCGGGGCCGATCGGTTACGAGGCTGATTGAGGATATGACAGTGTGGATGCAGCAAGGGCCGGCTGTGCCGCGCAGCACGACCGGAGGCGGTCGCTAAGCGGTAAGCTGACAAGCGTTCGTTCGTTGTCCGGTCCAGGTTCAATCGGTCCGGGCAAGAAAGCGAAAGAGAGTCCGGAGGGGGAGAAAAATATGCACCGAGTACGCAAGGTGGAAATCGAGAAAACCGAGAAATATATCGCCTGGACCGATGTGCAGGGTACGCGCCATGAGTACGAGCGGCCCCTGCGGCCCATGCAGTTGCACGTGCAGGAACTGAGGGCACGCCAGGCGTTCCTGCGCCCGACGCTGCCCACGCAGTTCGAGTTTTCCAGCAGTCATGGGCCGGCACCGGAAACGCCTTTGCAACTTTCCTTCACCGGCATGATCCTGCTGGAAGACCAGGGGCTGGAGGTCATCGGCTTTCCCGAAACCAAGAGCCGCCTGCTGTCGGTGGAGTTTCGCGAGCAAGGGCCTGACATTAGCCCGGGGCCGCCGGTTATGCTGGGCTGCCGGTTCAATAGTAAAGAGGCTGAGAACGCCCACGGCTGGTGGTTGTCGGTGTTGCTGCCGCCCCTGCAGTTCCAGGCCGTGGCCGATGCCATGGCTTCCCGCCAGTTATCGAAGCTGGGGTTGAGCCTGCAACTAGACAACCTCTACATTCGGGAATGGCTGACCTCGCCCGAGGGCAAGACCTGCTGGTATCTGCCGCCGGAGTCTGACCCCAGGGGAGGGGCCAAGGTGGCTACCGGCACCATCCAGGCTTTGAGCGTGGAAACGGCTGCCATGGACCTGCGTCCGCCGCCGCCCGACGAGATCGAAACGGAACTACTCAAGCAGGATACGGATTACCGGCCGCCCACCGAGGACAAGCTGGCCCATGCCGTTGCGATGGTGGCCGACAAAGTGGGAAGTTTGCAGACCGTACTGAAGTTCATGGCCCTGGGGCTGCTGATCCTCGTGCTGGTCATCGGCCGCAAGTTCTAGACGGTAAACGACTTGCCGCGACCGGAGAGGCTTTCTCCGGCCGCGGCAAAGGATGGTCAGTGCTTAGCGGGGAACGATCTGACCATTGATCACCTTCACCCGGTCGCCGGGACGCCAAGCGGTTTCGCGGTCAGTGGTGAAAGTCTGGCTGTTGCCATCCTCAAAGCGCACTACCGTCTGATAACTCACGGTCTGGCGCTGGTTCTTTTCGATCTTGTTGCCTAGGACGGCACCGCCGATGGCACCGGCAATAGTGGCCAGGTCGCGGCCGGTACCCTGGCCAACGCCGTTGCCAAGAGCGCCACCGACAACACCGCCGGCCACGGCGCCCAGGCCGGAACCTTCCCCTTCCCGCGCCACGGCGCGGACGGATTCAATCGTGCCGCATTCACGGCAGATGGCCGGGGGCGGGGCATAGCTGGGCTGGCTACCGTAGCTGCGGCTGTTGTCGGGGTAGCGCACCACGTTGTCGTCGCGGTTGCCGCCGTACTGCGAGTATTGGCTGCGGTTGCGGGTGCTGTACTCGCGGCTGTTGTCGTTGCTGCGGGGGGCAGAGGCATGTTCGGTCTTCTTTACCGTTACTGCCTTGTCGGTGGCTACGGCCGGCGCGGCGACAACGGGGGCTGCCGGCGCTTCGACGACCGGTGCCGCGGGGGTGGCCACGACGGGCGTGGTCGGTGCGGCATCGTGGCGGGGCAACAGGCCGGTGAAATAGGCCGTACCGGCCAGGGCGCAGACGGTCACGGCACTGGCGGCCACCCACAGGGCGGGATGCAGGC
>Ga0318572_10000146_pt1 | contig 25835 bp, 22 predicted proteins | sample GRESIP089b5f20_FD_202528 | JGI IMG/M metagenome (GOLD analysis project Ga0318572, IMG submission 202528) | Tropical soil microbial communities from Luquillo Experimental Forest, Puerto Rico - GRE.SIPMG.089b5f20 | ecosystem: Environmental > Terrestrial > Soil > Tropical forest > Bulk soil...
GGGCTGGGCGTGGGAGAGGGAGTTCCAGAAGGCCGTGGCGGTCTGGCCCGACAGGGTACGGCCGGAGGCGTCGGTGATGGTGCCGGAAATCATGATGGGCAGCGTGCGGCCCGAGTCGGCGAACAGCTTCTGCACAGCAAACACGGCGGCCTTGGCGTTGAGGGTGTCGAACACCGTTTCGATCAACAGGAAGTCGGCGCCCCCTTCCATCAGGCCCTGGGCAGCGGCGTAGTAATCGTCCACCAGAGCGTCGAAGCTGATGTTGCGGAAGCCCGGGTCGTTCACGTCCGGCGAGATGGACAGGGTGCGGGACGTAGGCCCGATCACCCCGGCGCAGAAGCGGGGCTTGGCGGGAGTCTTGGCCGTGTACTCGTCGCACAGTTGGCGCACCAGGCGGGCGCCGGCCACGTTGAGTTCGTAGGCTACGTCCTCCAGGCCGTACTCCGCTTGCGAAACGCGGGTAGCGTTGAAGGTACAGGTCTCGATGATGTCGGCGCCGGCTTCCAGGTACTCGCGGTGAATGCCGCCCACCACATCGGGCCGGGTCAGCACTAAGAGGTCGTTGTTGCCCTTCAGGTCCTTGGCCGCGTCCCTGAAGCGATCCCCACGATAGTCCGCCTCCCCCAGCTTGTGCTGCTGGATCATGGTGCCCATGGCGCCGTCCAGAATCAGGATGCGTTGGGCCAGCAGGGCGCGAATTTCGGCGCTGCGATCAGGCTGTACGGTGGCGGTGTTGAAGGGGGGAAGCTGGGCAGTCACGGTTCGTCTCCATGACCGGGGCAGTGGCCCTTAACAACTTCTGGGGCTCACCGGGGTCCCGATCATTCTGGGTTGGTGAGCGCCGTTGAAATCAGTTTCCGAGCCTGGGGTGATCAAGGTCAGCCTCGCAGCGCTCCTCGGAAAGGACTGATTATACAGGAGCCGACTTTTTCCTTGGCGGCTGGGCCGCTCAGGGGGAAATGGTCAGGGACCAGGCGACGCAGGGGTCCAAGGCGGTGACGGCGGCAGCCACCACGTCCTCCACCGTCTCACCCGCCGCCAATTCCCGCTGCTGCAGCCAGGTCGCCAGGGGGCCCCTGGGATGGAAATTCCATTCCGTGGGCGCCACCAGTACGTATTCGGCCACGGTATCCAGGTCGCCCTCCAGTTCCACTTCGTGCATCAACAGGCCCCGGGCCGTTTCCACCAGGGCCCGCCCCCGCCGCGGTGCTACCGGTTGAGCACTGGCGTCGCCGGGCAGCGGTGCAGCTTCGCTACCGTAGCTCAACAGCTCCCGCAGGCGGGCAGCCTTACGTTGAGCCCAAGGGCGCAGTTGCAAGGACCGCAAGAGCGCATGAGATTGCTGGCGGGCCAGGGCGCCGGTTTCCGCCGCGCTGTCGTGCCAGTGGGGACGGGCGGCAAAGACCACATCCAGCAGGGGCCAGTGCTCAAGACTGGTCGCGGCATCCATGGCTGGCAGCAGGGGTACCGGCGCCACCGATGGCTCGGCCAGGGCTTGGCGGAAGCTACGCTGCAGGGGTGTCTCTCCAGCATGGGCCCAGACATCCAGCTCCGCTGCCTGCGTAAAGGCCAGCCAGTCCGCGCCGGGCAGGCCCAGTTGGGTGTCGAGAAAGTCCTGCAAGATTTCCGGCGATGCCTTCAAGGCGGCGAGGGCGGCGGCCAGCAAGGGTTTTTCCTGGCTGAAGAAGTGCCACAGATGTTCCCGGGCACCTTCCTGGGCGATGGTTGGGTCGCGGTGAACGGCAGTGGCCCCGCCCCGGGCTGCGGCCAGGGCCAACTTGGCCGCCAGCCCCTGAGCCTGGCCGCACACGGCGAACAGGCGGGGCACCAGGGTGAGGACTTCTTCCCGACGCTTGCTACCCAGGACCCGCGCCGCCATGGGGCGACGGCAGGCAGCAGCAATAGACTCGACGCGACGCGACGTGTCGGACAAAGTCAGGCGGAGGTGAACGGCACCAGCGTCGATCATGGCAAAGACAAGGCGGGGAAAACCGTCATTGTGCCCGAGCCGGGCCGCAGAACCGCAGCAATGACCCGGCTCAATAGGACCAGCGCAGGGAAAGACGGATCGTTCTCGGTTCCGCCGGGTGGGTGTGCACGTCGTTCACCGAAGCCCCCTCGCTGCGCAGTTGGGACGCGTAGTAGTAGTCGATGTCGCTGGCCTTGCGGTCGAAGAGGTTGAGCACCGTCAGGCCCAGCTTCACGTCCTTGCTCAGGGCATACGCCACCTGGGCATTGGCGAGGATGGTGGACGCCGAGCGCACCGAGTTGTCTTCGACCAGAGGCCGAGGGCCGAAGTAACGCAGGCGCAGCCCCCCACTCCAGGGACCACCGTCGGCCCAACTGGCGCCGAGGGAGAAGACCTTCACCACGGAACCGGGAATGAAATTGCCGACGAGGTCGTTCTCGGTATAACGGGCCCGGGACAGGGCCAGGTCGGCATCCACCGTCAGGGCTTGGCTGGCGCGCCAGTAGGCGGACAACTCGGTGCCCTGGCGGCGGCTGGGCCGGCTCGGCTCGGTGGTGCCGGCGTCGCCGGTAAACAACAGTTCGGAGGCAATGTCCATGCGCCAGAGCGAGGCCGTCAGTTGCAGGCCCGGCAAAGGGCCGCTGCGCACCCCGATCTCCTGGCCGCGACTGCGCACCAGAGGCGTCACCGGGGAAACGGCATTGCCGTAGTCGGCGCTGCGGGAATCCGGGTTCACCCGGGTCAGGGCGCCCCGGGCGTCGTTGCTGTGGAAACCCAGGCCGTGGTTGTAATAGAACTCGGTATTGCGCCAGGGGCCGAAAACCAGGGCCAGCTTGGGGCTCCACAGAGAAGCATTGGCGTTGCCGCTGTTGGCGGCAGTGTCAGAATTCACCTTGTAGCGCTGGTAGTCGCCCCGCAGGCCCACCTGGCTGCGAAACCAGTCGTTCCACTGCACCAGGTTCTGGCCGTAGAAGGCCAAGTAATCCTCGTTCACCGCATCCTCCCGCACGGTGCTCCAGCGCTGGCGGTCGGTGGTGAGGTAGAGGCCCACCTTGCCAATGCGGTCAAGGCGAAGCTGAGTACCCAAGGTGTTTTCCACCAGGCGACCATTCCAGTCGCTGACCCAACTGCGGCTCACGCTACCGCCGTAGATGCGACGCTGGTCCACCTGCTCGAATTGATCACCGTGGGTGGTGTCGGTAGCGTAGGTGAAGTTGGACCAGAGATCGAGGCCGTAGTCGATGGCGTAGGCATTGGCCTGCCAGTGACCATCGGTGAGGCGCCCGTTCCATTCGCCGGAAAGGCTGTAGCGATGGGTCTGACCGCCGTCGCTAGGGTCTACGTAACCGAAACGATCAATGCTGCCGTTGGCGATGGCTCGCTGCGGCACCTGATCGGTGGAGCGCCACTTGCTGTCATAACCCATCAGCGTGACGTTGCCGCCCTCCTCGCGGCTGCCCCAGCTATAGCGCAGCACGCCGTTAAGGCGGTTCAGCCCTTCCGGCAGTTGCCAGGGGCCGTCGTTACCGAACACTTCCAGACCGTAGAGCAGGCGACCGTCGGCCACTTCCGGCGAACCTGCCAGCAGGGTGCGGCGATAGTTGCCCTGGCCGATCTCGGCCTGCAGGAAGGGCCGCTCCAGGCTGCGCCGATAGTCGATGTGCACCGCCCCGGCGCTGGAGAAGTCGCCCTCCTCCGCCCAGTAGGGGCCTTTGCGGTAGGTCATGCGATCCACCAATTCGGGGATCAGGAAATTCAAGTCCAGATAACCCTGACCGTGGGCATGGGTGGGCAGGTTCAGCGGCATGCCCATGAGGCTGGCGGCAAAGTCGGTGCCGTGGTCCAGATTGAAACCCCGCAGGTAGTACTGGTTGGCCTTGCCGTCGCCGGCGTGCTGGGACACCACCAGGCCCGGCACCACTTCAAGCACTTCGGCGGGCCGCAGCAGGGGCCGGTTTTCCAATTGCTTGGCGGTCACCGTGCCTTCGCTGGCGGAATCGGCCACCCCCACCAACTCGCTACTGGCCGCCGTGACCTCCACTTCATCCAGGGTCGGAATGCCCGCCCCCCAGGCCGCAACCAGGTGCACTGCCAAAGTCGACGATATGAAGTAATCGAATTTCCTCTTAATCACGGGCAAAAAAATAGACTCAGGGTTTGTTCAGGGCAGTGGCGGTACCGCTGCCCAGGCGGGATGCCACCAGGAAACTGGTAGCCAGCAGGACCATGACCAGACCACCGAACAACAGCTCCTTGCCTTCGCTCCAGTTGTCCACCGCCGGCAGCGTCCACTTGGCCACGGCAAAGGCCGCTACGCCGAGGCTGACGAAGGCCACAGTGAGACCCATGACGCGGGAAGCAATCAGCGCCGTGGCATCGGCCCGGCGCAACAGGCGGGCAATCCAGAAGCCGTTGATGCCATCGGTGGCCAACATACCGCCCATGAAGATCAGACCCAAAACCAAAGCGTGTTCCCAACCGCCGTAGCGGGTAGCCGTGAGGGCGAACAGGGCGGCCTGGCTCAGGGTGTCGAAGGACAGGGCGAACAGGGCGCCCACCAGGGCCACGAGACCGGGATGGGAAGCCTCCCGTAAGCGGCCGAGGAAACGGCCCTTGAGCGCCACGGGCTGCACCATTTCCGCTGGCGGCGTACGCAGCACGGCCAACAGGTTAGCCCCGCCGAGGACGATCAGGAACAGCACCGAAATACCGGTACCGAAACCTTCCAGCCAGTCCGGCACTTTGGCCGAACCGGACGCCAGGCTCACCAGCAGGGCGATGGCGACCACCACGCCGCCGTGGCCCAGGGAAAACAGCACGCCGCACCAGCGGGCCCAGGGGGAACTGCTGCGGGCGTTGAAACGGGTCAGGCCGTCAATAGTGGCCAGATGGTCCGCGTCGAAACCATGGCGCATGCCCAGTACGAAGACCAGCAGGCAGAGGGCCGTCCATTCCTGGGGTAGAGAGGTTTCCATGGTGATTCGTGGGCTGGTCGAAGGGTGACGGGTTACGGGAAGTATGCGGAAAACTTAAAACTTCATACAAGTTCCGTGCCGGCATCCGCCTTGAATCGGCCATCCCTCAACGGTGCGGCTTGGCGCGCAGCATGGGCCGGGGTGCTTACGACCGACTGGTCAGCCCCTTTGCACCTGGCACTCATCGACGGCAAGTAGTGCGCCGCAACACCCCGGATGGCCTGGGCTTTCTATACTGGCTTCTTCGCACGCCCCCTCGAGGTCTGCCATGCCGAAAAAAGCTTTCCCCCTTGCCAAGGTGTACCGCCTTCTGGAACCGGGACCGGTGATCCTGGTGACCACGGCCCATCGCGGTCGACAGAACGTCATGGCCCTGTCCTGGCACCTGATGATGGAATTCGAACCGCCCCTGGTGGGAGTGCTGCTCAGCGGTCGCAACTACAGCTTCGAGTTGCTCACCGCCAGCCGAGAATGCGTGATCAACATTCCGACCGTGGAGATCGCTTCCCAAGTGGTGGCCTGCGGCAATTGCAGCGGCCGGGACGGAGACAAGTTCGCCGCCGTGGGCCTGACGCCGGAATACCGGGACGGCGTGGGGCCGCCCTTGATTGCCGAGTGCTACGCCAGCCTGGCTTGCCGGGTAGTGGATACCCGGCTGATGAACCGCTACAACTTCTTCGTACTGGAAGTGGCCCAAGCCTGGAAAGACTCGGCGGTGAAAGCACCACGCACCCTGCACCACGAAGGCATGGGGCACTTCATGGTGGCAGGGGAACGGATCAAATTGCCGTCGAAGATGAAATAGCCGGGGCCGACAAGGGCGCCGGGGGAATCAGTGATGGCCGCGCCCGACCACCTGGTCGCGGCCTTGGGCCTTGGCCCGGTACAGGCGCTGGTCGGCTACGCGCAGTACGGCATTGGTATCGACGCCGTCAACACCGAACTCCGCCACGCCGATGCTGACGGTAATGGCGAGGGATGCGTCGCCCTCGATGTCGATGGGTGTACGCCGCAAACCCTTGCGGATGCGTTCAGCCACCAGGACCGCCTGCTCCGTCGAGGAGTCCGGCAACAACACGAGGAATTCCTCTCCGCCGAAGCGGCCGATGAGGTCGGGAGTACGCACGATTTCCCGCACCCTTTCCACGGCGGACTTCAGTACCAGATCGCCGACGTGGTGGCCGTGTTCGTCGTTCACCGACTTGAAATGATCCAGGTCCAGCAGCAACAGGGAGGTGGGCGTACCTTGCCGCTCGGCCCGGGCCAGCTCGTCGTCCACCAGGCGCAGGAACAGGCGCCGGTTGGCGGCACCGGTGAGGAAATCGTAGGAGGCCATGCGGTCGAGTTCCCGATTGGCCTCTTCCAACCGCTGCATCATTTCTTCCTGGCTGTAGACCGTGGAAAAAGCCCGGGTGGTGTGGAAGGCGACGACGATACCGTAACTGAGGGCGAAGAAACCGCCAGCGGAAATGAGGTGGCCCAGCCACCATTGGTGGTCCCAAGCCCGGGCGATCAGGAAGGAGAGGGAGGCCTGGGCCGAGGCGGCCATGGCCAGCACGTACATCCACAACAGGGGCGAAGTCATGTGCCGCAAACGGGCGAAGAAGAGGGCAACGCTCGCCAGGGCAATAGCGATGGTCAGGGATTCCAGCACAACCCGCAGGTCGGGAATGCCTTCCGGCCAGAACTGGAGGGCCGCCGCCAGCAGGACATCCACACCGGCGAAGGCGATCAGGCAATACAGCAGGGGCCGAAGGGACTGTCGGTGCTGCGGGTCGTGGGGCGGACGACCGTAGCGCAGCAGGGCGATGAAGAAGCAAGTCACCATGACCACCCGGGATGCCGGACCGAAGATGAGGAACAACCAGATATTGCAATCCGCCGTCCGGGTCAGAACGCCGTGGGGCAGATAGACCGCGGTGAATCCGGTCAGGCCGATGGCGACCCAGAGCAGGAAAGGTTCTCCCGAGTAACGATAGCAGCGCCAGGTGATGTAGGAGACGAAGGCGCTGAGGGCGATGGCCACGCCAATGGCCATCTCATGCACGCCGTAGTTGATGAAGTGCAGGGTCGGGTCGCCGAAGTAATGCACATAGGCAATGGCGATGGACGGCGTCAGAGCGAAGCCGATACGCAACATCCAGGCAAACGCACGGGTGAGGCCCAGCACCGGATCGGTCTCCAGGTACTGTTCCGGACCATCGAAGCGGGATGGCGCCGTAGCAGGGGCAGTCGTCCTGACGACGTTGTCGGACTTCTCGGTGGGCGTGTTCATGTCACAGAATGGTAGCACCCAGGGCCCTGTTTCCTATAACAAAAGTAAGGCTATACGGTGCTCTGCCCCGGTGACCGGTGGCTGCATCAGCGGGTACTAATCGTCCTGTCGTCCGGAAACGCCGTCTTCCACTGGAGAAGACGGCGTGCTTCCACCGGGATATCACTTCGTGCAGTGCCCGCCCTGCTGAAACGGGTTGAGCAGGTTCTTGCAAATCCACACCGCAACGGTATAGCGCCAGCCCGCATCCTCGGCTTCGTACCGGTCGAGACGCTTGGTGAACAGCAGTTCCCGGGGCGGGTCGAGAAAGATGACTGTGGCCGGGATCAGGTTGAAGATCATGTCCATCACCAAGGCCACGAGGGCCGCCGGCACCAGCAGAACCTTCGGCACGATGGACAACTGCGGCCAGGCCGCCTTGGCGCCCATGGTCACGACGAGCAGCAGATAGAAGATGTAGGTGTAGACGATCCAGTCGAGGACGGCATTGTCGAACAGGGTAGGCAGATGCATGGGAGGCTCTTGGCGTTGAAAAACCCGAGCATGCCCATTCATGCCATTCGGGTCAATGCAGTGAAGCCGTGGTTCAGTGGTCCTGGACCAAGGGCAAGGTCAGGTTGAACACCGCGCCGCCCTTTGCATGGTTGGCCACGGCCAGCTTGCCGCCGTGGCGTTCGACGATGCCGTAGCTGATGGCCAGGCCCAGGCCCGTGCCCTGGCCCACCGGCTTGGTGGTGAAGAAGGGGTCGAAGATGCGGGGCAGGTTTTCCGCCGCGATGCCGGGGCCGTTGTCGTGAAACTCGATGACGGCCTGGCCGTCCGCCAGGTGGGCGCTGATAGTGAGCCGCTGTTCCGCCTGCCCGGCGGTGGCATCTGCGGCGTTTTGCACCAGATTCATCAACACTTGTTGCATCTGGCCCGAGGAGCCGCTGACCAGAATGGCTTCCGGCAGGTCGAGGCACATCTGGACGCGGCCCTGCATGGCGCTGCTGACCCAATGCACCGCCCGCTCGATGACCGGCACCAGGTCAAAAGTGGCTTTCTCGTCCCGGTCCATGACGGAGAAACGCTTGAGGCCGTCCACCACGTCTCGGGTCCGCTCCGCCCCTTCGACGGTGCCTTCGATGAGGGAGGGCAGGTCTTCGAGGATTTTATCGATGCGCAATTCCTGGCGCAGAGCCGGTGCCGCGTCGGCCCGGTGATGCACGGCGTCGAGATAGGTGTCGATGCGCTCCACGTAGCGGCGCAGGGCCACCACATTGCCGAGAACGAAACTGATGGGGTTGTTGAGTTCATGGGCCACGCCCGCCACCAGCCGGCCCAGGGAAGCCATCTTTTCGGAATGGAGCAGTTGCTGCTGGGTACGCTTCAACTCTTCGTGGGTTTGGTGCAGGGCCTGGTAGGCCCGGCGCAGTTCGCCCACGGGACGGCCGGTAATGACGATGCCCAGCATCTTGCCCACGCTGTTGTAGCGGGGCGTGCAGTTGAGGGACACAGGCACCGGCGTCTGGTCCCGCCCCAGCAGGGATAGCTCGCAGTCGTGAAGGATTTCCCCCATATGGCCGGCCAGGTGCTGCTGCACTCGGCGACGGGAATCTTCGTCGGCGAACAAATCGAACAGGGAGGCGCCCTTGAGGCTTTCCTCACTACGCCCGGTCAGAGCCAGCAGAGAAGGATTCACGTCTTCGATGCGGCCACCCCGGTTGCAGACGATGAGGATGTCCGACATGGAGGTAAGCACGGAGACGATGAATTGCTGGGACTCCTCCAGGGCGGAGTTCTTCTCCTCCAGGGCCACTTCGTAGTCCAGCAGCTCGTGGTAGACCTCGTCCATCTTCTGGATCACGTCCAGCCAGACGTGCTCCCCGGCCGCCGCACCACTGGCGGCGGCAATGTCCTCGATGGGCGTGGCCTTGAAGTTGCGGGACACGATGGGGTCTCAGCTCTTGGGCTTCAAGTGCAGATGGGGCTCGCCCTTGCCCCGGGGCCGGTAGGCGTGGCTATGGCTGCCCTGGTCCATCTCTACCGAGATCAGGTTGATCTGGCCGTGGCGCACGCCCCGCTCCGCCATCATGGCCTCGGCGAAAGCGCGCACCGCCTTGATCGGTCCCTTGAGCATGACGCTTTCCAGACAGTTCTCATGGTCCAGGTGGGCGTGCAGGGTGGATACGGTGAGGTCGTGGCTCTGATGCTGGATTTCCGTCAGCCGCTCCGCCAGTTCCCGCTCGTGATGGTTGTATACATAAGAGAGGCAGGCCACGCAGTAGCCGGATTCCTCCCGGGCCTGGCGTTCCTTCTCCAGGTGGCCCCGCAGCAGGTCGCGCACGGCTTCCGAGCGATTGCTGTAGCCGCGGCGGGCGATCAGTTGATCGAACTGGCTGGCTAGGTCTTCGTCGAGGGAGATGGTGAAACGTTCCATGGGGGAGTTCCGTGAGCCGATCCGGGGTGAGCGGCAATATTATGGGGCAAGGCAGTCCCGCCGGGCGCCTCCTCGACCTTGCCCGCTTCCGTCTCACCGCTCCGCCCTGCTGACCGCCGCCCCGGTTTGTAGTAGCCTTCGCCCCCCTTTTCTCGTCGCCCCTCCCTCGCGGGTATGAAGCAGGCATCGTCCCGAAGCACTTTCCATCGCACCGAGTTGATTCGCACCCTGTCCGGTTTGGCCGTTGTGGACGTGGCCGAATCGGCTCAGCCCATTGCCGAACAACTGGGGCAATGGGTGGGTGTAGCCGATGCCCTGAATCTGTATGCGGCCCTGAACCCGGCTCCGGCCAAGGCTGCCACTACGACGGGGGCCGATGCGGCAGCCGACATGCGAGCGTTGGAACAGGAGCTGGCCCAGGTCCGCCAAACCCTGGGCCAGGCCCTGCGCGACGCCGACCTGCACAAGCTGGCGACCCAGGCCCGGATTCCCCTGCCCCGGGTCACGCCAAAGGAAGGCGATGAAGGCGGCGAGGCAATACAAAACTACACCGCCGACTTCACCCCTTACCGCCGCTATTGCCTGGGGCAGCAACGGGCCATGGCAATGGCCATCGAGCCCCTGCGGGCCAAGGCGAGAACCGTAGCAGTGGGTCACTCCCCGGCCCTGCAACGGCTGGCCGCCCTCGATGCCGGTCTGGAACAGATATTGGGACTGCGGGAGGGAGAACTGCTGGCCGGCGCGCTGCGCCTGCTGGAAAAACGCTTCGAACATCTGCGTGATACCCATCACGCGACCTGCGCTACCCAAACGACTGCTGACGATCCTGAACAATGGATGCAACCCGGTGGCTGGCTGGCGATTTTTTGCAATGAACTGCGGGCAACCCTGCTCGCAGAACTGGACCTGCGCTTGCAACCGGTCACCGGTTTGATCGCATCCTGTCGTACTGAGACTGAGCCTTCCTGATGAATAGAAATCTTTGCGTGGCCGCCTTCGCGGTAGGCCTGGCCGCCATCCTGTGGGTCGGCGGCAGCTACCTGACCCATCCCCTGGCCCTGACCATGACCCTGTTGATCGGTGCCGTCTACCTCATGGGCGCCCGGGAAATGCTGCGTTTCCACCAGGCCACACAAACGCTGGACACCGCATTGGTGGACATCCCGGCCAACCTCCCCAGCCTGGACACCTGGCTCGCTCGTCTGCCAGCCTCCCTGCAAAACACTGTGCGCCTGCGCATCGAAGGAGAACGGGTGGCCCTGCCCGGTCCGGCCCTCACCCCCTACCTGATCGGCCTGCTGGTTATGCTGGGCATGCTGGGTACCTTCCTCGGCATGGTGGTCACCCTCAGCGGCGTGGGCCTCACCCTGGAAAACACCACCGACCTGCAGACCATTCGCAGCTCTCTCTCCGCTCCCATCAAAGGCCTCGGCCTGGCCTTCGGCACCTCCGTCGCCGGCGTTTCCGCCTCGGCCATGCTGGGACTGATCTCCGCCGTCTGCCGCCGTGCCCGCCAGGCCAGTACCCAGGTACTGGACACCCGCATTGCCGCCGAACTGCGTCCCTTCTCGGTGGTACATCAGCGCCAGGAAACCTTCCGCGCCCTGCAATTCCAAGCCCAGGCCATGCCCGAGGTGGTGGACAAACTCCAGGCCCTGATGGAAACCCTGGAACGCCATCAAGTGCAAATGAACGAGCGCCTGCTCAACAACCAGGACCGCTTCCATCAGGACGTAAAGGGCGTGTACACCGAACTGGCCACCGCCGTGGATCGTTCCCTCAAGACCAGCCTGACCGAAAGCGCCCGGGCCGCCGGTGAAACCCTGCAACCTTTCATGACCGCCACCCTGGACGGCCTGGCCAAGGAATCCCAGGTGCTGCAGAGTCGCCTGGCCGATACGGTAAAGACGCAACTGGACGGCATCGCCGAACGCTTCGGCAGCACGGTACAGACCGTGGAAAGCCAATGGCAGACCGCCGTGACCCAACAGGCGGCGACCCAGGCCCAACTCAACGAACAACTGGGCACCACCCTGACGGCCTTCACCAACACCTTCGAGCAACGGGCCCAGGGACTGGCGGATCACTGGGACACCGCCCTCAATCAACACGAGCGCAGCAGCCAACAATTGGTGGAAGCCCTGCGCAGCGCCTTGACCGGTTTTGCCGACACCTTCGAGCAACGGTCCGCCACCCTGCTGGCCAATGTCCAGGCCGGCACCGAGGCCCAGGATGCCCGCCGCCTAACGGCCCTGGCCGAACCCCTGGCGACGCTGGCCGAGACGCTGAAGACCGAATGGCAAGTGGCCGGCGCCCAGACCCTGGCCCAGCAGCAAGCCATCTGCGCCACCTTGGAAAAGACTGCCCAGGACATGACGGCCCAAGCCCAGGCCCAGGCCAGCGAAACCATTGCCGAGATCACCAAGCTCATGCAGACCGCCGCCGAGGCGCCCAAGGCGGCGGCCGAAGTGATCGGCCAGTTGCGCCAGGAAATTTCCACCGGCATCGCCCGGGACAACGCCCTGCTCGACGAACGGGCCCGCATTCTGGAAACCCTCAACAGCCTGCTCGACACCATCAACCACGCGGCGGCAGAACAACGGGGCGCCATCGACGCCCTGGTGGCTTCTTCAGCCGACCGGCTGCAACAGATCAGCACCCAGTTCAGCGAACAGATCGGCAGCGAATCGAGCAAAGTGGGCGAAGTGGCCGGCCAGGTGGGCGCCAGCGCCATCGAAATGGCCAGCCTGGGCGAAACCCTGGGCTTCGCCGTGCAACAGTTCAGCGAAGCCAACGGCAAGATGATCGACAGCCTGCAGCGCATCGAGGCCTCCCTCGATAAGTCCATGGCCCGCAGCGATGAGCAGATGGCCTACTACGTGGCCCAGGCCCGGGAAATCATCGACCTCAGCATCCTCTCGCAGAAACAGGTGGTGGAAGATCTGCGAGCGTTGTCCGGCAAGAACGCAGTGGGGGCCTGATGGAACACGTCGACGGCAGCGCGCACCTGGCCAATGAGCAAACCGCCCCGGTATGGGCGGTCTTCGGCGACCTCATGTCCGGTCTGCTGGGCGCCTTCGTCCTCATCCTGGTGGGGGTGCTGGGCGTGCAGCTGGAGTTGCAGACCAATCTGCAAGCGGAAATCAAAAAACGGGAACAGGAAGAACAGCGCCGCATGGCGCTGGAAAAAGCCCTGGCCATTCCCCTCGCTTCGGGGCGCATCAGCGTTCATGACGGCCGCATCGGCATCAGCGGCAGTGTGCTGTTCGCCATGAACTCCGACCAGTTACAAACGGAAGGGCGCCAAGTACTACGCAGCCTGGCTGCCCCCCTGGCGGCCTATCTCAAGGCTCGGGACGAAATCCTCATGGTTAGCGGCTTCACCGACAATCAGCCGGTGGGCAAGCGCAATTCCCAATTTGAAGACAACCTGGAACTCTCCGCCCAACGGGCCCTGACGGTGGCCCGGGCCCTGGTGGAAGAAGGGGTGCCCCGTTCCATGGTCTTCGCCGCCGCTTTCGGCCCCGAGCAACCGGTGGCCTCCAACGGTGACGAAAAGGGGCGGGCCAAGAACCGCCGCGTGGAAATGGCACCAGTGCCCAAGCTCAATGCCAATACCGGTCGTTCATGAATTCCACGACCGGCACTTCTCTCGACGATATCGCCACCTCCTTGGTCGAACTGCGCCAGGCCGGAGCACATCAGTGCGACCCGGTGCGCTTCCACTATCTCGAGACCCTCTGTCGTCGTAGCCAGGACCAATCGCCGACAGTGGCTGCGCCACTGACCGCCAAATTACAGCAGGCCCTGGCGGCCTATCAGCAACAAGTTCAGCAGCTGAAAGAGCAGCATACGAGTGTTGCTGCCTCCGCCACCAACACCGTCAGCAGCAGCGGTCTTGGCGAGTTGCTGACGGCCCTGTCCGTGCAGTCCGAAGCCGTGGCTATCACGCCGGAAACATCCGCAACCCAAGGAACGGCCCGGATCACCACAAGAGGCGGTGCAGCCCCTGCCGAACTGAAATCCGTCCGCTACTTCCGCGATTCCTGGGCCAAGCTTGGCGTCGAACAACGGGTCGCCCAGTCCTTCGCCAAGGCCCCGGAAAACGCCGGCCCCCTCAACTCCCATCTCTTGGTGTTACAGGCCCTGGGCCGTATGTGTGACGATGCGCCGGCCTATCTGCAATACTTCATCGCCTACGCCGACAGCCTGCTCTGGTTGCAACAAGCGGTGAACAGCCTGCCGAGCAAAAAGCCAGTGGCGGAGAGTTCAGGGGACGGGGAGAAGAAACGCAAAACCAGTCGGGCCAAAGCACGCTGAGTAGCTTGCTGAATACGGCCCGCTGAGTTCAGTCCTGCACGGGGCTCAATGCACCGTGCACACCATGCAGGGATCGAAGGAACGGACAATGTGCTGCACGCTGGGCAACCCATCCTCACCCGTGCCCACGGGCGTTCCTGCCAGGGCCTGCTCCAGGGCGCCGGGAACACCAGCCGCATCCCGGGGCGAGAAGTTCCAGGTAGTGGGCGCGATGATCTGGTAGTTGTGGATGCGGCCACGACGGACGCTGAGCCAGTGGCCTAGGCTGCCCCGGGCAGCTTCCACCAGCCCCACGCTGTCGGCTTCCTCGGGCATGTCGCCGAAAATGCAGTAGGGTTCTCCCGGCGTCAGGGCCTGGGCCCAGCCTTCCATGGCTATCACCAACCGGGCGATTTCCAGCAGACGGCCCACCACGCGACTCTTCACATTGCCGCCATCCCGCGCCACCAGGTCCTGGGCCAGGGGATGACCGGCCACCAGTTGGCGAGCCAGCGCACCGGTTTCCACTACCTTGCCGGCCAGCCGCGGCGCCTTGCACCAGGAATAAGCACCTTCCTTGTCCACCAGGGGCAGAGTGGAGGCCAGGGCCGGCGCCTGTGTAGTCTCGGCCTCGGCATACCAGGCGTGGCTCAGGTCTTCCCGCACATCAGCGGGGTCGAAGGGGCGCACTTGGCCGGCCTCCCACACTCCACGAGCCAACCAGGGGTTGCCGTCATTGGTATAGGCGCCGACACTCAAGAAGGTGTCCGCGGCCCGGCCCAGGGTGTGCAATTGCAGGTCCTCGGCAAGGGCGAGGAAGCGGGCGAAATCGCTGCCATCCCGATGACTGGCCAGCCAGCGGGTCAGGTCGGCTTCGCTGGCCAGACCGGCAATGGCTTCGAGGCGGTCGCCGAACAGCACCGTTTCGCAGAACTGGCGGAAGCTGCGGATCTGCCGGTAGAGGCGGATTTTTTCCGAAGCCTGCAAAGGCCGCGAGGAACCGCCCGGCTGTAGAGATAAGGTGTGGGGCCACTTGCCCGCCAGCAGCCCCTGCACCCGCATGAAGTCGCTACGCGCCGCCAGGGCGTCGTGGCTGGCACTACCGATCTGGGCCTTGAAACGGGCCTCGGTGGTAGCGAACCAAGAACGTTCAGTGTAGGCAGCCCGGGCGAAGTCGGGCATGAAGAAAATGTAGAAATGGGTCAGGTGGTCCGCCAGGTTTTCCGCGGCCAGAGTCAGGTCGGCAGCGAGGCGGCCATTCTTCGGCGGTACCATGTCCATGGCACCGGCCAGGGCCAGGGCAGCGGCAGCAGACTGGGCCACGGAACAGATGCCGCAGATGCGCGGCACGAAGGTCAGTGCGTCCGCCGGTACCTTGCCCTGCAGGATCTGTTCGAAGCCGCGATAAAGGGGCGAGTTCACCTGGGCCGAACGCACCACGCCGTCGGCAATGTCGAGGCTGACCTCCAGGTCGCCTTCCACTCGGTTGAAGGGGCCGAGAACGATGCGGCGAGCGGCCTTGCCGTCCATGGCGTCCTCACTCACGACTTGCGTCCTCCCTTGATGGCGGGCGCCCGCACCACATGGTCGGCCCGGGCATTTTCCCGCACCCGTTCCGGCGTGGCAGACTTGGACAAAGCTGCCAGGGCGACGAACCAGGCCTTGGGCATGTCCGCCGGCAGGCCGATGGGAATGCCCGCCACCTTGGGCGTTTCGGCGAAGGGATGCCCCGGCTCCTCGAAGCCGGGCTCGGTGCAGCGGATGCAGGCATAGCCGCCGGTGAGGCAGGAGCCGCTACCGTTCCAGGGCCGTAAATTGCAGTCGGCATGGGCCTGGGTGCCCTTGCAGCCCAGGTTTTCCATGAGGCAGCCCTGCTCCGTGGGGTGCTCGGCGCTGGCCTTGAATTCGTAATACTCGTTGCGGGCGCAGCCCTGGTGCACCAGATGGTCGGCGTAGAAGCGGGGCCGGCCCAGGGGGTCCAGGTCGCTGGCCTTGAGTTCGCCCCGGTTGAGGGCGATCAGGGTTTCCGTCACCCAGTCCGGGTGGGTAGGACAACCGGCGATGTTGATCACCGGCAGGCCCGTAGCGTCGAGAAAATCGGCCCCCAGCAGGCCGCCCTTGTGTTCCCCTTCGTATTGCAGGCCGCAAGCCTCAGTGGGGTTGTTACCCGCCGCCGTAATGCCACCAAAGGCAGCACAGGTGCCCACGGCCACCACATGGCGGGCCCGCAGCGCCAATTGACGCACCCAGTCCACCGTGGGAATACCGGTACCGGCCAACAGATGAAAACGCCCGCTACCCTTGGGGCCGCGCAACATGGAACCTTCGATGCACAGGATGTCCACCGGCGTCATGCCAGTGGCGCAGGCCCGCAGTAGTTCCTGGGCTTCGGTCCCCGTGGCTTCCGACAAGCTGGGATGCCAGAGAATGTCGAGCTGCTCGTCGCGCAGGGCGGCGAACAGCGGGCCCATCTCACTGCCCAGCCAGGACAGGGTGCAACCGCCGCAACCGCCGGACTGGAGCCAGAGAAGGTTCATGAAATGGGCCTTGGAAATGGGGAGCGAAAGGCGAGATTATCGCCCGACAGCGCCCTACTCCGCCTTGTCCAGGCCGTAGCGGGACAGTTTGGAGCGCAAGCCGACACGGGACAGCCCCAACTCTTCGGCGGCGCGGGTCTTATTCCAGCGGTGACGTACCAGCACTTCTTTCACCACCCGGGCTTCCAATTGGTCCATGCGGTCCTTGAGGCTGCCGTCGAGGCCGGCCAGCAGGGAAAGATCCCGGGCCTGGGCTTCTTCTTCGGCGGCATGGACGACGCGGGGGCTGAGCAGGTCGGCACCCAGTTGTTCGTGTTCTGCCAGGGCCACCATGCGCTGCACTTCGTTCTGCAGTTCGCGCACGTTACCGGGCCAGCGGTAATTGACGATGCAGTCGAGGGACTCCCGGTCGAAGCCCTTCACCGTCTTGCCGAATTGGGCAGCGCTGCGTTCGAGCAGACCCTGGGCGATCAGGGGGATGTCCATAGGGCGTTCGCGCAGGGCGGGCAGGTGCAGGGTGCTGCCGGCGAGACGGTAGTAGAGGTCTTCACGGAAACGGCCCTGGCGCACATCTTCTTCCAGATTGCGATTGGTGGCGGCGATGACCCGCACGTCGATACTGATGGGGCGCGGGCTGCCGAGGGGACGAATCTCCCCTTCCTGCAACACCCGCAGCAACTTCACCTGGAAGGCGGGTGAGGTCTCGCCGATTTCGTCGAGGAAGATGGTGCCGCCGTCCGCCTGCTGGAAAAGGCCGATGCGGTCCTCGAAGGCGCCGGTATAGGCGCCTTTCTTGGTGCCAAACAGTTCCGACTCCAGCAACTGGTCCGGCAGGGCGCCGCAGTTCTCCAGCACGAAGGCCTTCTCGGCACGGGGACTGGCATAGTGCATGGCCCGGGCCAGTAATTCCTTGCCGGTGCCCGACTCGCCGGTAATCAGTACCGACAGGTCGAACTTAGCCAGTTTCTCGGCGTAGATGCAGAGAGCGTTGAGGGGGCTGTGATCCGCCCGAGCCAGGCGCGAGAAACCGGCCTGGTCGCGCAGTTGCTGACGCTTGCGCTGGACCCGGCGCTTGAGGATGGCGGGGCTGTCGCGCAACTCCAGGGACAGGCGCTGGTTGTCCTGTTGCAGGTCCCACAGTTCAGCGGCGCCCTTCATGGTCAGCAGCAACTGTTCCGGCTGCCAGGGCTTGAGCAGGTACTGCCAGATGCCCGCATCGTTGATGCCGGCGATGATGTCTTCCGCTTCGGTGTAACCGGAGATGATGATGCGCACCGTGTCCGGCCAGTGCTGGCGAACTTCCCGCAGGAATTCGACGCCGGAGGTACCGGGCATGCGCTGGTCGCAGAGCAGGATCTGCACGAACTCCCGCTCCATGATGCGTCGCGCCTCGTCGGCCGAGCCGGCGGTAAAGACCGTGAAGTCCTCGTCCAGGGTACGGCGCAGGGCTTCCTGGGAACGGATTTCGTCGTCGATGACAAGAACGGTGGGCAGTGTGCTCATGGGGGAGGGATCCATCCTGGGTTACGGTGCAGCGCCAGGTGCCGTGGTGTCCAGGACTGGGGCGACTTGCGCACGAAATGATAACGGGCAACGTGGTAGCTGGGATCGAAGCCGTAGAAGTTGCGCCGCATTTTCTCCAGCTCTTCGGCACGGTACTGGCTCAAAGGTTTGGTGGCCTCATCCCGCTGACGCTTAGCCTGTTTGTCGGCCAGGCGTTGGGCGAAACCGTCTGCTGCCAGCTCGCTGGCGCGACGCGCCAGATCCACGCGGAAAGCTGCCGGTTCGCCGGCTAGGCAGGCATCGGCGAATCCCTGCGCCACAGCGGCCTTGGCAGTCAGGGGCAGGCGGTGCTTCATGATGGCAGCGGCACCCTCTTCACCCACCCGGGGCGGCAGCAGATAGGTCCAGAACTCGGAACCGTAGAGGTTGCCCATGTTCTTGTAGTGGGGGTTGAGTAGCACGCCGTCGCGCAGCCAGAGCTGGTCGCAGGCCCGGGCCAGGAAGCAGCCGCCCGCCCCGGCATTGCCCGGCATGGCGGCCACGGTGAGACGACTGTCGCAACGAATGATCGCTTCTGCCAGATCGTCCATGGCGTTGATATTGGCCCAGGATTCGTCCGCCGGGCTGCCCTGATTGCCTTGCGCATCCTGGCGATCAATGGCGGCTTCAATCAGGTTGAGGTGGATGCCGTTGCTCCAGAAATCCGCGCCGCCCATCAGCACGATGACTTTGGTCGCTTGGGTCGTCGCCCAGTGGAAAGCATCGAGCAGGCGCTGGCATTGCCGGGTGCCCATGGCACCGTTGTAGAAGTCGAAATGGAGAAATCCCACCTCCCCTGCTTCCTGGTAACGGATGTCCTGCCAGGTGGCATCCGTCTCCGCCCACCAGCCGGGCAAGGGCAGTTCGGGCAAGGTAGTGGATTGGGTCGGGAAGGCCAGGATTGCCGGGAGCTTCACCGTTCCCTCGCCGCTACGCTTGACGTGGCCGATCCACACCGCACCGTCCACCGTGGCCCGCAGCAGGGCGGTTTCACGCCGACCAATGACATCGCCCGGCTGACGACCATCACCACCCCGCAGTACAGCCTCGGCATGACCATCGAATAGATGGCAAGGCTCGCCGAACAACTGATCGGCCACGCCGGGAAAACCATCGGCAGCGCGCAGCTTGGCCAGCACCGTGGCACTCGTGTCCCGCTGCCAATCGATGGTCCGATCCGTCTGCCGCATGAGAGGGCGTAGCTGGCCGCGGGGCGCGATCACCGACGCCAGGGGCTGAGGCTGGAAGTCCTTGTCGCCGAGGCGTTCCAGGGCGGTGAGCACCGCGCTTAGCGCCGCCTCGGTCACTTCGTTGCGATAGAGGCTGGCCTTGGTGGCTGCGCGCAGAGGAAAGGTCGCCGTCGCCCAGATGGGGCCGGCGTCCATCTCCGCTTCGGCTTGCAGCACGGTGACACCCCACTGCTCTTCACCGCTGAGGATGGCCCAGTCCAGGGCCGAAGGGCCCCGGTCGCCAACGATACCCGGATGCACGATCAGGCAGCGATGGTGTTTCCAGATCGATTCGGGAACCGCCCTGCGCAGATAGGGGGCCAGGATCAGGTCTGGGCGGAACAAGGCCACGGCTTCTTCTGCCACCGAGTCGGTGATGTCGAACTCGACGGAAATCTTGTGGCCCCGGGCCGTGAGTTCGGCATGGAGGCGCTGGGTCAGGCTGTTGAAGCTGTGGCTGAGAAAGAGGATGCGCATGGAACGGTTCAGCAGATGCGGGGCAGTTGTTCGCCGGACAGCCAGTCCACGATGCGTCGCCCGCCGAAGCCGGTAGTCATCTGGACGAAGTGTTGTGGGTCGGCATGAACGCTGCCCACGTCGGCGGCGTTGCGCCCCAGGGGATGACTACGCAGGGCAGCCAGCACGCGCTCGGCGTCCGGCTCGGCGACGATCAGCACCAGTTTGCCTTCGTTGGCCACGTAGAGGGGGTCGAGGCCGAGGAACTCGCAAGCCGCCGCCACTTCGGGATGCACGGGAATGGCGGGCTCCTGCAACATCATGCCGACCTGGGACTGCTTGGCGATTTCATTCAGCGTGGTGGCCAGGCCGCCCCGGGTGGGGTCCCGCAGCACGCGGATGTCGGCATCGGTCGCCAATACCGTGGCGATCAATTCGTGGAGTGCCGCCGTGTCGGAGACGATGGCCGAGCTAAAGCCCAGGCTTTCGCGCTGGGCCATGATGGCCATGCCGTGGTCGCCCAAAGTGCCGGACACCAGAATGCGGTCACCGGGGCGCGCCCGGTCACCGGAAAGCTCCACACCTTCGGGCACCACGCCGACACCGGTGGTGGTGATGAACACGCCGTCGCCCTTGCCCTGCTCCACCACCTTGGTGTCGCCGGTAACGATGGGCACCCCCGCCTCCTTGGCTGCGGCGGCCATGGACTGAACAATGCGTTGCAGATCGGCCAGGGGAAAGCCTTCCTCCAGGATGAAGCCGGCGGATAGGTAGAGGGGCTTGGCGCCCATCACCGCCACGTCGTTGATGGTGCCATGTACCGACAGACAGCCGATGTCGCCACCGGGGAAGAACAGGGGCGACACTACGTGGCTGTCGGTGGCCATCACCAGCCGACCACTGCCCGGCGGGGGCAGCAAGGCGCCGTCATTGCCCTGACGCAGGAATTCGTTGTCGAAGGCGCGAGCGAACAACTCCTCGATCAACTGAGCCATGGCCCGACCGCCGGAACCGTGGCTCATGTCCACGCGGCCCTGCTTGATGTCGAGGGCCCGTACATAGCCCTTTCTCACTTCACTCATGGATTCACCATCTCCATATTCTTATAACGCCCGTAGGTGTAGTGGGCGGCACAGGCCCCTTCCGAACTGACCATGCAGGAACCCATGGGGGACTCCGGCGTGCAGACGGTGCCGAACAGTTTGCAGTCCCAGGGCCGCTTGACGCCGCGCAGGATGGCACCGCATTCGCAAGCCTTGTTGTCGGCCACGGTGCGATAGCTCAAGGGGAAACGCTTTTCCGCATCGAATTCGGCAAAGGCGGCGCGGATGCGCAGGGCCGAATAGGGCACCAGGCCCAGACCACGCCATTCGAATTCACGGCGCAGTTCAAACACCTCGGCCACCAGATTCTGGGCCTTGAGATTGCCGTCGCGGCTGACGGCCCGGGCGAATTCATTTTCCACATCGCAACGCCCCTGGTTCACCTGGCGTACCAGCATGAGGATGGCCTGCATCACGTCCAGGGGTTCGAAGCCGGCGATGACCACGGGTTTGCGGTATTCCTCGGCAAAGAATTCGTAGGGTCGGCTGCCGATGATGGTGGACACGTGGGCCGGGCCGATGAAGCCATCCAGGGGCACGGTGCCGTACTGGCGTACCTCGGGGGACTCGAGGATGTTGGAAATCGCCGAGGGGGTCAGGACGTGGCAACAGAGGACGGAGAAATTCTTCAGGCCCAAGGCTTGAGCCTGCTTGATCACCACCGCCGTGGGGGGCGTGGTGGTCTCGAAACCGATGGCGAAAAACACCACCTGCCGTTCGGGTTGCTGCTGGGCCAGAGCGAGCGCATCGGCGGCGGAATACACCATGCGCACATCGGCACCGCGAGCCTTGGCCTTCAACAGGGAGAGATGGTCCGAGGCGGGGATACGCACCGTGTCGGCGTAGGTGCACAGGATCACGCCATGGCGCAGGGCCAGTTCGATGGCCATGTCCACCCGGCCGATGGGCAGCACGCAGACCGGACAACCGGGGCCGTGGATCATGCGCACATTGGGGGGCAGCAGATCGGCTACGCCGTAGCGGGAAATGGCGTGGGTGTGGCCGCCGCAGAACTCCATGAAACTGTAACTACGCCCGGGCTGCACCTCTACCGCGATGGACGCGGCCAGGTTGCGAGCGAGGCCGCCGTCGCGGAACTCATCCACGTATTTCATTGCGGCAACGCCCCCTGCTCACCCAGTTCTGCAAACAGCGCCAGCGTCTTGGCAGCTTCTTCCGGGTCGAGCTTGGACAGGGCGTAACCGACGTGCACGATGACGTAATCGTCCACCGCCACGTCCTCCACCAGGGACAGGGAAATTTCCTTACGCACACCGCCCATGTCCACCACGGCCATGTCTGTGGTCGGGTCGATGTCAACGATGCGTGCGGGAATGGCAAGACACATGATTCAACACTCCGTATGCAGGGCAACCCAGGCCTGGCCCAGGCTGATTCCGCCGTCGCCGGGAGGCACCCGTGCCGCTTCCAGCACGGTGAGACCGGCAACGGTCAGGTGCTGGCGCAGGTCGTCCAGCAGCAATTGATTGAGAAAACAGCCGCCCCCCAGGGCGACGGTATCCAGGTCCTCACGCCGGGCGGCAGCCAAGGTCCAAGCGGCGAGGGCAGCGGCGAGGGTGGCATGGAAACGGGCGGCACCGACGGCGGGTTCCTTTTCGTCCATCAGGGAAAGCAGCAGGGGGCGCAGGTCGAGCTGGCCATCGTTACTCAGTTTCCAGCCGTCTGCCAGGGGTGCCACGGGCCCGGCAGTGGTGGCCAATCCTTCCAGCAACATGGCGGCCTGGCCTTCGTAGGCAGCTACATCGCGCAGGCCGAGCAAGCCGGCGGCGGCATCGAAGAGACGGCCTGCACTGGAGGTGGCCGGAGCATTGAAGCCGCTGACCAGCATCTTTTCCACCGTGGCCGCAGCGGCCTGGTGGGCAAAGCGTTGAGGAATCTCTTCGCCCCGACCACAGGCATGGAGGGCTGCGGCCGCCATACGCCAGGGTTCCCGCGCGGCGCGGTCTCCGCCGGGCAGTTGCAAGGGTGCCAGATGGCCCAGGCGTTGGTATTGGGCGCCATCCACTCGCAGCAGTTCGCCGCCCCAGGCCGTGCCGTCGCTGCCGTGGCCAATACCGTCCAGGGCTAGGCCCAACAGCGGTGTCACCACGCCATGCTCCGCCGCCACAGCGGCAATGTGGGCGTGATGGTGCTGCACCGGCACCAGAGGCATCTGCCATTCCTCCGCCAGGGCCTGGGCCAGACGGGTGGAAGGAAAGTCCGGGTGCAGATCGCAGGCAATGACACGGGGTTTCACCTGGAGGATGTGCTGCAGGTGATGCACGGTCTCGTCGAGAAAAGCCACGGTGGTGGCATTGTCCAGATCGCCGATATGGGCAGAGACAAAAGCCTCATCGCCCCGGGTGAAGCAGACGGTGTTCTTCAGCCCCGCCCCCAATGCCAGCACGGATGGTCCGCTGGTGGCGAGCTTGATGGGCGTGGGGGTGTAGCCCCGGGCGCGGCGGATAAAGGCAGGACCACTGGCACTCTGGCGCAGCACACTGTCGTCGCAACGGGCGACGATAGCCCGGTCATGGAGCAGGTAGCCGTCGGCGATACCTGCCAATCGTTGCAGTGCTTCAGCGTTGTCGATCACCAGGGGCTCGCCGCCGGGATTGGCGCTGGTCATCACCAGCAGCAAGTCTTGAGGTTCATCCAGCCAGGCGGTGCCCGCAGGACGACCAGCGGCTTCATGTAACAGCAACCACTGAATGGGCGTGGCGGGCAGCAAAGCACCCAGCCATTGCAGGCCGGGAGCGATGCCGGGGAGTTCCAGTTTCCTCTTGGGCAGCAGGACGATGGGCCGTTCGGTAGCAGACAAACAGGTGGCGGCTTCCGCATCCACCACCGCATACCCCGCCAGGGAAGCCACGTTGGCCGCCATCACGGCAAAGGGTTTTTCTTCCCGATTTTTTCGGCGACGTAGCTCGGCGACGGCATCGGCGTTGCGGGCATCGCAGGCCAGATGGAAGCCGCCCAGGCCCTTGATGGCAACAATCCCGCCGGCGCGCAGCACGGCCAGAGCGTTGGAAATGGGGTCGCCCGCTTGCGCCTCGCCGTCGGCGGCAAGGTATTGCAGCTGCGGGCCGCACTGAGGGCAGCAGATGGGTTCGGCGTGAAAGCGCCGGTCCGCCGGGTTCTCGTATTCGTTGGCGCAGTCGAGGCACAGAGCGAAGTCCGCCAGACTGGTGTTGGCCCGGTCGTAGGGCAGGCGGCGACTCAGGGTGTAGCGGGGGCCGCAATGGGTACAGGTAATGAAGGCATGGCGCCAGCGGCGACCAGCAGGGTCGAACAGTTCACGTAGGCAGTCGCCGCAAAGGCCGGTGTCGTGGCCGATGGCGGTGGCCATTTTTCCTGCGCCGCTTTCGGCGATGACGAAGTCACAACTGCCCACGGCGGGTACGGTCTCGGCCTGTACCCGGTCGATGCGGGCCGGGGCGGGGGCTTCCCCTTCCAGGCGGCGCAACAGCGCGTCCAGTTGATCAGCTTCACCTTCCACAGCGATCTCGACACCGGCGGCGTCATTGCGCACCCAACCAGCCAAATCCAGTTCCTTGGCCAGACGCCAGACGAAAGGACGGAAACCGACGCCCTGAACCAGGCCGCTAACGCGGATGTGGCGTGCCTGGATCATGGGCCGTGTCAGGCAACGGGGCGGTAGCTGACGGCGGCGGGTTTGGCTGCGGGTGCTGCCTTCACCTGCCCGGCCTGTGCAACATCAGCCACACCGGTTTCAATCCAGCCCAGCCATTCGTCCATGCCTTCACCGCTGGTGGCGGACGTACGGATCACCTGGAGGCCGGGGTTCACCTGCCGGGCGAAGGCGATGGCCTTGTCCACGTCGAAGGTCAGGTAGGGCAACAGGTCGCACTTGTTGAGCAGCATCAGGTCGGCAGCGCGGAACATGTCCGGGTACTTGATAGGTTTGTCCTCGCCCTCGGTGACGGAGAGGATCACCACCTTGTGGGCCTCGCCCAGGTCGAAGGCGGCGGGGCAGACCAGGTTGCCGACGTTCTCGATCATCAGCACCGAGCGTTCGGCCAGGTCCAGTTTTTCCATGGCGTGGCCCACCATATGGGCGTCCAGGTGGCAGCCCTTGCCGGTGTTGATCTGGATCGCCGAGGCGCCGGTGGCGCGAATGCGGGCGGCGTCCTGATCGGTTTGCTGGTCACCTTCGATCACCGCCACGGTGCGCTTGCCCTTGAGCAGTTCAATGGTCTTGCAGAGCAGGGTGGTCTTGCCGGAACCGGGGCTGGAGACGAGGTTCAGAGCGAAGATGCCTTTCGCCGCCAGGGCGGCGCGGTTGCCGTCGGCGTAGCTATTGTTCTTGGACAGGATGTCCTGCTCAATCTGCACCATGCGGGCGGCGGAGGTGCCGGGGGCATGGCTGTGATGGGCGTGGTCGTGCCCATGATCGTGGGGGTGGTCGTGCCCGTGATCATGGCCCTTACCCCGAGGGCGATAGGCGATGCCGTGATCGTGATGATGGTGTTCGCCATCGATATGAACTTCATCGGGGCCGCAGCCGCAAGTCGTGCACATGGTCTTTACTCCACTTCCAATTCTTTCACGCGCATTTCCGTACCGCCGGTCACCTGCACCTGATGGCTGCCGCATTTGGGGCAGGCACCGAGATGTTCCGTCATGGGCACGGTTTCGCAACACTTCATGCACCAGCCCTGGCCGGGCAGGTCCACGATTTCCAGTTTGGCGCCCTCGGCCACGCTGTTGCGGGTGACGGCGTCAAAACAAAAACGCAGGGCTTCGGTTTCCACCGCCGCCAGTTGGCCGATCTCCAGCCAGACGCCGGTGACGCGGGTGAAGCCCTCGCGCTTGGCGGCATCTTCGATCAGTTGGATTACGCCTTCGGCGAGGGACATTTCATGCATGGCGGCATCTTACCGTTCAGGCGAGGCGACCGCCGGAGAGGAAGCCCCGGCGCGAGAGGGGCGCCGGCTCGCCCTTGAGTTGGGCGGCTTCCCGTTGTTCCTTGAGGCGCTTGCTGCGGGCTTCTTCATCTTCCACAAACAG
>Ga0318572_10000153_pt1 | contig 25133 bp, 14 predicted proteins | sample GRESIP089b5f20_FD_202528 | JGI IMG/M metagenome (GOLD analysis project Ga0318572, IMG submission 202528) | Tropical soil microbial communities from Luquillo Experimental Forest, Puerto Rico - GRE.SIPMG.089b5f20 | ecosystem: Environmental > Terrestrial > Soil > Tropical forest > Bulk soil...
CGCTCTGTCTTCGCAAGTTCACGCGCCGTTCTCCGTGATCGCATTCAGCACAGGCTTCTACTTCTCGGCTCGCGCCATCTTTGTCCTCATCGCTGCTCACTGGTTGAACATCGGCACAGAGCCCGGGGTTCTCGCCGGCTTCGCCTGCGCTGCGCTTCTCCTTCTCGTCGCTGCGCTCAATGCCTTCGGTTCAGTGCGTGTTTCCAGCAGCCTTTTCAGAATGCGACCTCTGGCATGGGTGCTCGTGTATCTCATGTTCTCCGGCTGCAGCCTGCTGTGGAGCGCCTCATCAGCCTCGTCCGCACTCTACTGGGTCGCGCTTGTCAGCGATGTCGGCATGGTCGTATTACTTGCGCAGTGCATGCCTGCTGTACAGTTAGTGCGCTCACTATTCAAGGGCTTCATCGCCGCATCCTGCGCTCTGGCCGTAGTCGCCTGGATCATGCCAGTTGCAGAAGACCTTCGTCTCGGCGACATCGACTACTTCAACACCAACCAGATTGGCAATCTTTGCGCACTCTCGCTCCTTATGTGCCTCCTGCTCGCCGGCCGCAATGACGCGCCGATACGACCGGTGTCGTGGTTTCTCGGCATCACTCTCATTCGCAGCCTGAGCAAGTCCACCTTGATAGCGTTTCTCGTCTGCATGGCCTATCGTATGCTGCGCGATCCCGCAGTCAGCCGCACTCGTCGCTGGTTGACTGCCACCGCCATACTACTTCTCACGCTCGCATTCTGGAGCCTCTTCAGCGCCTACTACGATATCTACACCAGCGCTGGCAACCAGGCTGAGACGCTCACCGGCCGTACGGCGATCTGGGCGTGGACGCTCGACGCTGGTCTTACCCATCCGTGGCTCGGCAATGGCTTCGATGCCATGTGGCGCACCGCACCATCTTTCGGTGGTGAGCTCTTTCAAGCGCGTCATGCGGAGAACGAACTGCTGCAGCAGTTCTTCGCCTATGGTGCGTGTGGTGTTGTCCTACTGTCCGGCGTCTATGGCAGCCTCTACCGTCTCTTCCGCCAGCTTCCGCTCTCCTCCATGCGCAGTGCTCTCATTGCATTTGTTGTTTACGCTCTAGTGCGCGGACTCACCGAAGCTGAGCCGTTCGACCTACTCCTTCCCCTCTGGCTTATTACAGTCCTGCCTCTTCTGGCCGCTCCTCAGGCTCCACAACTCGCGCCAACCCTGTCCGAACCAGCGCAAACACTGGACACAAAGGCCCTGTCCGCATGTTGAGAGGATGTCAATGAACGTCGTCATCGCTGCCATGTCCGCCCCCACCAAAATGAACGGCGTTTCCCGTCACGGCGTTAATCTCGTCCACGCGCTCTTGAGCACCGCCGCCGTCACCAGCGTTCACTTCATCGCTGGTGAGTGGCAGAAGGAGATGTTTCGCGGCTCGCTCGCAGGACACGATGCCCGTCTGCACACCCACTGGATCGCCCTGCGCGAAGCCAACTTGAGCCGTCTCTTCTGGTACTATCGTGAGCTTCCCTGCATCACCGAGCAATTGCAGGCCGACATCGTGCATCTCACCTTTCCCGCTCCCACCGCAGTGTCCGCATACGGCTGCCCTGTCGTACTCAGTCTCCACGACCTCTACCCCTTTGAAATCCCACGCAACTTCGGCATTCTCAGGAGCATTGTTGCCCGCTATACCGTCGATCAGTGCATCAGGCGCGTCAATGCCATAGCGTGTGTCTCCACCAGCACCCAGCGTGCCCTCAATGATCGCTTCCCGGCGCTTACGCGCAAATCTGTCGTTATTCCCAACGTTGTCGAGTTTTCATCTGCTGCCTCGCCCGTCGGCATCGACACGCTCAAGGGCCGCAGCTTCGTCCTCTGCGTTGCGCAGCACCGCTCGAATAAGAACATCCCGCTCGTGGTCGAAGTCTTCGAGCAGCTCTTGAGCGACGGAACCCTCTCCGTCGAGTCGCGGCTGGTTGTAGTCGGAATCCCCGGCCCTGAAACACCAAAGATTCACGAAGTCATCCGTCGCGCCCGGCTTTCGAGCAAAGTATTCCTCTACACAGGACTCTCCGAGGCCGAGATGCGTTGGTGTTTCGAGAGCTGCGAAGTACTGCTTGCCCCCTCGACCAACGAGGGCTTCGGGCTCCCTATCATCGAGGGGTTGCTGGCGGGCGCACGCGTCGTATGTTCCGACATTCCCGCCTTCCGCGAGGTCGCAGGCGGGGCGTGTCTCTACGTGCCCCCGACCCACAATCCGATAGCCGCTTACGCACACGCGGTCCGGCAGATACTCTGCACACCGCGTGGTTGCGGCGCCAGCTTTCCGCGCTTCTCGGCAGCCGCAGTTGGTAGACAGTACGTCGAGCTCTACAGCGATCTCGTTCGCTCACCCATGACTGATCTAGATACTCTGCAACGTGGGGCGCTTTTTAAGCAGGCTTCTGCTCCCGCCCGTCTCGACTGCTGAAAATTGTCAGGAAATTGTAATTTGTCATAGATTTCTGGACAGAAGAGTGCGGTTCAGGTGGAGAATACAGGCATGATCGGCAATCTGGAGACAGCTGCCATAGATCCGGCCCTCCCCCCAGCTCTTCCCGAGCTCGGCACCATCCTCGTCGTCGAGGATGACCCGAGAATGCAGCGCATCCTCCAAAGAATGTTTGCAGCTGAACAATATGCCGTCATCTGCGCCGGCGATGGCAAAACCGCACTCGAGCAGTTCCGCACGAATAAGCCTGATGCCGTCGTGCTCGATCTTATCCTCCCCCAGATCTCCGGCCGCGATCTCTGCCAGAAGTTCAAATCCATGGCTCCCGAACTTCCCGTCATTGTCGTAAGCGCGATCTCTGAGGTGGTGGACAAGGTTCTGCTGCTTGAGCTCGGCGCAGACGATTACGTGACCAAGCCATTCAGCCCACGAGAGCTCACCGCCCGCGTGCACGCCGCCATCCGGCGCCGCAGAAAGCCTGCCAAAGCTGACACATACCGCTTCGCGGACTGTGAAGTCGACTTCAAGAAGATGACCGTCGTCCGAAAAGGGGCGCCCGTCATTCTCACCTCTCACGAGTTCCGCCTGCTCAAGTTCTTTACTGAGAATGCCGAGCGCGTGCTCAGCCGGGAGGAGCTGCTCAACGAAGTTTGGGGCTACAACTGCTACCCAACCACGCGTACCGTCGATAATCAGATCCTCAAATTGCGACAAAAGCTTGAGTCTGAACCGGCAAATCCGGCACACTTCCTAACTATCTATGGCGCCGGATACAAGTTCGTCCCATAACCCAGGCAACTGCGACACCGTCCGCGCAGGCTCCGAGCCGGTCAGCGGCGTGCTTGAGCACCCTCAGGGCGTGCGGACCCAAGTTCTGCTCATTTTGGCTATGTCCGTCATCACGATGGGCGCAACTCTCGTCAGCCTTCTCGCGATCCGCAGCCCACTGCAAGACCTGATCACTCAGAACCTCTCCTCAGAACTCCGCCACTCTCTCGCGACATTCGAGAACATGCAGGCGCAGCATCTCGCCGCACTTGATCGCGAAAATGCACTGCTTGCCGATCTGCCCAGCCTGAAGGCGCTCATGACCACCAGCGATGAGCGAACCATCGCCGATGGCGGCGTCGAATTCTGGAAGGTCAGTGGTAACGACCTATTCGCCCTTGCCGACCGCGACGGAAGCATCAAGGCCGCGTATCTGCGCAACACTACAGCCGACCCCGCCTTCCGATCCGCTCTCGCTCAGTTGCTCGTGCTGCGCAAGGCGAGCTATCTTGTCAGCAACAAGGGCCTCTTCGGCTGCTCCGTCCAACCGCTTTACTTCGGCAGCCCTACTGAAGGAACGTTGCTCGGATACGTGATCAGCGGATTTGCCATCGACCGTCAGGTCGTGGACAGCCTCACCTCGGCCACGGATGTGCAGGGCATCTTCCGCAGTGGCAACCAACTGCTCGCCGAGTCCACTTCTCTCGCAGGTGCTTCTCGCGAGCTGGCCGCTTCATCGTCAGCATTAGTCTCACCGTCCGAGCCCTATAGCGTCGCCCTCAACGGCGAGCACTTTCTTGCCGTGTCGCACGATCTGTCGTCGCGCGCAACCGCACCGCTCACTCTTATCGAGATCAAGTCGCTCGACCAAGAAGTGCGGGCCATTCGCCAGATCGATCGCCTTGTTCTTCTCGCTGGAATTCTCGCTCTCATCCTCGGCGCTGCGCTCATGCTCGCTCTTTCGCGCTTTGTTACGCGTCCACTCGAGCAACTCGCTACTGGCGTACGCGCTTTTGCCAGTGGAGACAGCTCGCATCTTCTTCCGTATCGTGGAACGCGCGAGGTCCGCGAGCTCAGCTCTGCATTTGCGCGTATGCGCCGCGAAATCCTCCACGCGAATCAGGCCCTCATCGAATCCGAGCGCCTCGCCACCATAGGACGCATGGCCAGCTCCGTCTCCCACGACCTGCGCCACTATCTCGCCGCCATCTACGCAAATTCCGAGTTTCTCGTCTCGCATAACGTGCCCCCGGACGAGCGGAATGAAGTTCTCTCCGAGATCCGAAACGCCGTAAACGGCACCACGGAGATGCTTGAATCGCTGCTCATGTTCGGCCGCCCCGGCCACGGACTGCGCCGTTCCTCGCAATCCATTCCCGCCATTGCCGAGCGGGCTCTACATATGGTGCGCGCACACCCTGACGCAGCTCATGTCATCTTCACCATGCACATCGAAGATCCTGCCGATATCGTCGCCTTCGTTGATCCCAAACAGATCGAGCGCGCCATCTACAACCTCATCCTCAATGGATGCCAGGCTCCGCGTGCCGAAGGAGTCGAGCCTCGTGTCGACGTGTCCGTCCTTGCGCGCAACAATGAGATCGAAATCGATGTGATCGACAATGGCGAAGGCGTCCCCAGTTCCATTCGTGCCACGCTGTTCGAGGCGTTCGTCAGTGAGGGCAAGCATAAGGGATCCGGGCTCGGCCTGACCCTGACCCAAAGCATCGCCCTCGAACACGGCGGAGGTGTCACGCTTGTGCGCAGCACTCCGGGCGAGACTATCTTCCGCATACTCATTGCGCGCGGGGTTCACAGCGCTCACTCGCTCGTGGGCAGCCAGCAGATGGGGGAACCATGAATGATACAAGATGCTTCGCACGCATTCCCTGCGGATCGAAGTTCACGTTGCACGCTGTTGGAGCCACAGCCGTTCTGGCTCTCCTGGTTCCGCTTCACGCGCAGCAGACCTCAGGAGACCAGGTCGCAGTGCAAAGCCAGATACGCACGCTCGCAGACGAAGTGAGCCGTGTTCAGGCGCAGCTTGAGCAGTCACAGCGTGAGCTCGCAATCTTGCGTCGTCAACTCGACTCCCTACGCACCGCCGCCGGGCTTTCTTCTCCAAATGAATCAGATCCCACCGCTGCCGCATCGGACCTCGCTGCCGCCGTTGCAGAGATGCGCGAGACGCAGACTATTCAAGCCGCGCAGATCGCCACCCTCGATCAATCCAAGGTAGAGAGCGCGTCAAAATATCCCGTCAAGCTCAGCGGCATGATCGTGGTCAACAGCTTCGTCAACACTCGCCGTGTCGATCAGGCTGCGACTCCATCCGTGGTGCTCTCCGGCTCCGGTTCCACGGGCCTATCCTTCCGGCAGACCATCTTTGGTATCGACGTGAACGGCCCGCAGTTTATCGGTGCGCAGACCCACGCCGATCTTCGTCTCGACATGAGCGCCAGCGCCTCCGGCTCCGGTTACAGCGGCAGCCATACTGTCGGCCTCGTTCGCCTCCGCACTGCGCATGTCGATCTGGCCTGGACGCGAACCCACGCATTCTTTGCGCTCGATCACCCACTCATCGCGCCGAAAGCGCCCGCCTCGCTTACCGCCATTGCGGTTCCTGCGCTCGCCTGGTCAGGCAACCTTTGGGCATGGAGCCCACAACTCGGAGCCTCCTATGACGCCTTTACAGGTAAGGCCGGAACCTTCCACTTGCAAGCTGCGCTCATCGATACCGCAGATCCGCCGCAGCTTTACTCCACAACACCCAACGGCACGTACACGTCGCCATCCACAGCCGAACTCTCTCGCTGGCCCGGCGTCGAAGCCCACCTCGCATTTGATTCGCCTCGCGAGAACGATGGCCTGAGCATCGGCATCGGCGGGCATTTCGCACGGCATCGCACGGTCAGTGGATATTACTCGTTCAGCTCATGGGCCGGAGCTCTCGACTTCCGCATCCCCGCATCGACTCGAATGCAATTCTCCGGCAGCGCCTACTGGGGTTCTGCACTCGGCAATCTCGGCGGCGGCGCTTACAAGGACTATGTAGCACGCATTGTTGATGGAGAGTTTTACTATCAGGCCCTCGACGACCGCGGTGGTTGGATTCAGTGGAAGCAAAAGGCCGGTGACCACGTCGAGTTTAACGAGGCCTTCGGTGCGGACATCGTACCCGCAGGCCAGCTGCGACCTTACGCGACTTCTGTCACCGTCTCCGAATACAACCTTGCCCGCAACCGCACCGTTACCGGCAACATCATCTACTCGCCAAGCGCATATCTGCTCTTCTCGCTTGAGTACCGACGCATCATGTCCTCCTATGTCACAGCACCAACCTCAGTCAGCGACATCATTGGTCTCGGAGCGGGGTACAGATTTTGATTTCCATTGTTCCATCCATGCGACTCCGAGCTCTGCTCGCCGTCTTTGTGCTGCTCGCAGCTATAACTCCTCTTCGCGCCCAGCAGACCGCGTCCGCATTCGCCGACCTCACGGGCCAGGTCATCCTTCCAGCCTCTGCGAGCAGATCGCACCCTCCTACTGTCGTCGTGTGGCTCTCTCCGCTCGACAAGTCCACCGTGCCGTCGCCTCCACCAGGCCGATTCAAGCTCGTTCAAAAGAACCGCATGTTCACGCCGCGCCTACTCGTCATCCCCGTCGGCAGCATCGTTGCGTTCCCCAACGAAGATCCCTTCTTCCACAACGTCTTCTCGCTCTTCAACGGCAAGCGCTTCGATCTCGGTCTCTATGAGGCTGGCAGCTCTCGCGAAGTGCAGTTCTCTCGCGAGGGCATCTCCTACATCTTCTGCAACATACACCCTGCAATGAGTGCAGTGGTCATTGCACTTTCTACGCCCCTCTTCAGTGTCGCGGACGCGAACCAGAAGATCGCGATCCACTCTATTCCGCCCGGCAAGTATGAGCTGAATGTATGGATTGAAGGCGCGCAGCAACCCGCGCTTGAAAGCCTCACGCGTCGCTTCACCTTCACAGCAGCCCAGTTGGCCGCCGTGTCAATCGACGCATCGTCTCTCAACCGCCCCGCTCACGAACACCTAAATAAGTTTGGTAAACCTTACGCACAGGATGCACGCCCACCGTACTAGCGCTGCATATCAGGCTCTTCGTTTCTCAGCTTCGCTGGTCGATGCAATATCATGTCCGTCCTGCCACAGCGGATAGCTCCTGATTCCGCTTAGTTGCGACGCAATACGCCACAGAAATTCCGTACTCTGCAAATTGCGCCGCCACAGATGCTTCGGGTCCTGCACAAGCCGATGTAGCCAGTTCAGGCCCGAGCGCTTTATCCATTCCGGGCAATCGTGAAGGTGGCCGGAAAGAAAATCGAACGCCGCCCCCACGCCGAACATCAGCCGCGTGTTCAGGCGTGGCAGCATCCTTCGCATCCAGAGATCTTGCCGCGGCGTACTGATTCCCACCCACACAATATCCGGACGCAGCCGATTAACCGTCGCCACAATCGCGTCTTCTTCCTCCGCGTGCAACTCTCTGAACGGTGGCGTATACGTTCCTGCGATGTGCACTCCAGGTAACTCCCGCTTCAGCTTTGCGGTAAGTTCTTCCGTTACTCCCGGTTTGCCCCCATAGAAGAAGTGCGAATACCCCGCAAACTCAGCGCGCCGCAGCACCTCTCGCATCACCGTCGGCCCCGTCACGTGATCCATTCCGCGATAGCCTTGTGCTCTTCCTACCCAGACCGTAGGCGTGCCGTCCGGCACAGCCAGTGCCGCGTGTCCTAGCGCATCCATTACTGCATCGCTGTGCAGCGCTTCAAGCACGCCATGCACACCCACTGCGCACACGTATCCCTTCGGTCCATTCCGCAGCCTATTGCTGATCGTCGTCAGTGCCTGCTCCAGGTCAAGTGCATCCACCGCCACGCCTAGCACATTCGCACACCTGCGCTCCGAGCCCTCCGTCGATGTCACAGCCACAACTCCATTCGCGACCATTGCATGAGTTGACACTCCGTAGATCATCTCCGCCTCACGCCTTCCCGAGCATCGACGCAACTTCCACCGCCCCACCGGCGCTCTGCCTCCGCGCCAGGTATGGAGCCAGCGGGATGTAGACCAGCATCGAAACGCATCCAGGCAACAACCTGCTGTACGCTATGCCGCGCAATCCAAAGTGTGCTGACTGCGTCAGCGCGATGGCCATCGCAGCTCCGCCCACAATACTCAGAACCGCAACGCTTGCCGGCCTACCCGCCGCCAGTAGCGCATAGCACCCCGTCACAGAAAGTGCTGACAGCGCCGCTCCCCACGCGACAATCGGCAACACACTCCCGGCTTGCACGGCAATCAGCTCTCCCATCCAGAGCCGAAGAATCGTACCGCCAAAAGCCAGCAGAATCGTCAATGCACTCAGCACGAACAGCAGATTCGCCGCACACGCCATCACAACCGTCCTGCGCAGCATTTTTAGATCCCGTCTCGACTCATCCGACGACAGCAGCGGAAACAGGAAGTGCAAGCCTGCCGCAGTTACGCCGTAGATTGGCTGCGTCAGTTGCACACAACATGCATACGCAGCCACAGCCGAAGCCCCCAGCGCAGCACCGGCAACCAGCCTGTCCACCTGACCCGCCAGCAGCCCTGCCACCGCCTGCAACCACGTGAACACTCCGAACCCCAGCAGGCCGCGCGTCATCACACCGCGATACAACGGCCTCAACCTCCGTACACCGAGTAGTCGCATCAACTTCCTCATCTGCACGGCCAGAGCCATGCAACTCACAGCGAGCGTCGCAAACATCACTGCACTTGCACTCCGACTCAGCAATGGGAGCAGACATGCCAGAATTAGCGAGGCAATACGCGCTGTCACGCTCACCTGGATTGCTGCACCATATCGGCCGAATGCGCGCTGCGTACTTACGCACACCGTTTCTATCGCACGGACCAAAATCAGCACGGCTGCAATGCGTAGCGACCATAGCGCGTCGTATACGATTGCGGCATCTCCCTTCGCCACGGCCTCTGCCATCCATCGCGCTGTACCCCAGCCGATCGCTGCAATCAGCCCTCCGAGCGCAAGATGGATCCCAAGAGCACTTCGTACCGTGGCGACCACATCGTCAGCGGGCGAGCTTTCTCGTGCCTGCGCCACTGCGCGAATATTTGCGTCGCCAAATCCCGAAGCAAGCACAGCCCCCGTCATCAGTGCCGCATTAGCCATCGCCCAAACGCCAAAGCGCTCAATCCCCAGCCCGTGCAGAATCGAAGGTGCCAGCACCAGCATTCCCGCCGGATAGACCATGTAGTCGAGCGCCCCATAAGCGGCATTGGCAAGGTGGCGCTTCATTCGGCGGCCCCTTGCGAAATTCCGTCTCTTCCGAGCGAGGTTTGCTCGCAGCTCGACTCCGCTCCCAGCCACACAAATAGAAGCGCGGCGATCACCGCCACTCCTGCGTTCGCGAACATGAGCGCGTGGTACCCATAAGCCACAATGCACATGCCCGTCAACGCCGCAGCTCCGGCCTGGCACAAAGCACCGCACAGGTTTTGTAATGCCGAGGCAGAGCTCCGCTCAGCCTCCGGTACATGTTCCATGAGCATCTGGTAGATTCCAGGCCCGCACATGAACTGCGCAGCGAAATACAGCACGTAGCAACCGAGTGCCACAGGAAGCGCACGCGCGCTTGCGATGCACACAAGAAACCCCGCCGTCCCCAATTGCGCTGCTGCTACGCCGCCCGCTTTGCCGAGCCGCTTCAACAGAAGCGGCGAACATAGCACTGCCACAAACTGCATCAACTGCGACACAGCAAACACCGTTCCCAGCCGCCCCAGGGAAATTCCCAGAGCCTTCTGCAGATACACCGCGCCGAACATCGGAAACGATCCCGTCGCCACATTCCACAGCAGGAACGCTGGTAGAAAGCGCAGCAGGTAAGGATGAATAACCCGTACCCGAATCCGCGCACTCTCTTTGGGTCGCTTTAGTTCGAGCCTGCTCAGGGGCCACAATCCCATCGCCACCACCACACACGCAAACAGCAATACAATCTGAATTCCACTCACCAAGCTCAGGTGCAGTCGACTCTTCGCGAGAATTTCCGGAATATATCCACCGGCAGCACCTGCCAGTGTGCCCAGCCCGATGCCCGTTGCAAATGCGAAGCTGAAACCCGCTGTTCGATTTCCGCTGTTGGTGAGTTGCGCAATCACTGGCGAAAAGCATATCGGCCAACCGCACAGCGCCGCTCCTGTGGCAAACGCCAGCGCATATTGCGCGGGTTCCCACACTATCCATACGCGCATCGCCGAAAGCACCGGAACCACGCTGAATGTGAACAGCAACAGCATCCTCAGCCCATACCGCCGCGTCACCATCATCCCCGGAATCGTGCCCACCACGTTGCCTAGCGTGAAGCACGCCAATATGCGCCCGATTGCTCTCTCGTCGAAATGAATATCGGTCAGATAAAGATTGAATAGGAAGATGAACAACCCGAAGCCGAAGTCCATGCAGAATGCGGCGAGGTAAAACACCCAGTATCCGTTGCCGAATCGTCGCACAAGTACGTGAAGCCTCGTGCTCGAACTTTGCTCTACAGGTCGCGACAATGAAAGCTGCGCTCGCATCAGCTGCCCTCGCGCACCAGTTGTGTGAGCCGTTCCACGGCCCAATCCAACCGGTTATATCGCAGCTCTAGAGTCTCCACGTCCAGCAGTCCGCGCGTCGCGTTCAAATGGCGGTTCACCTCGTACGGCATGCATTGCACGCGCTGCCACAGATACATGTGTGCCACAGCTCGAGGAAATGCAACTAACTCCTCCTGTTCCACATTCCTGTGCAGAAACACCATGTACCGTACTCGCGCAACAGTTGACGCACGAAACGCGCTCGCCACTGGAAGTGCCATCTCAATCGACGGTTTGCCAACACCCGCCCGCTGCATCACTGGCCGTCCATGCAGTTCCGTAAACAGCTCCGCTGCAGACGGCCTGAAGCGCACCTGGTGGCAGTTGCCCACCACCATCCGCTCGTCGTTGCCATGCACCAGGTAGCTGCCATCGTCGGTCACGTATGTCCAGCCTGCTCGCGCACATGCATATGTGAGTGTGGTCTTGCCTGCTCCAGATTCTCCACACAGCAAAACCCCGTCATCGTCCAGCGCCACGCAACCCGCATGAATCGCCGTCGCATGCGCCGAACCGATGCTCGACATCGCCGCCGACTCCAGGAAGAAGTACTTGAAGTAGTCGCGATGCAACATTGCTGCCTGTGTCGCCCAGACCATTGCATGCAGTTGTGCAAGATCAGTCACCACGTAGTTCTCACCGTCGGCAATGGACGAGACGATGTGATCCCGCATTCGGCAAACCGGCGTCGGCGGACAGCACGACGTCTCACCTTCTGTCACCGTGACCCGCAGATGAACCGGCTGCGTTTCGAATCTCCGTGCAAATCTCCCCCAACTCTCCTCTGCCAGCTCCAACACTGTCGGCTCATTCGTTTCAATACACACCGGAAAGCCCAATGGATAAAACGTCTTCACGCACTCCAGCCGAACATTGGCAAGCACAGGATCGCCGGTCTCCACGCGCTCTGTACGAGCCCAGGCTTCTTTCAACTCTTCAATCGTCAGTAGATCCGTAGCGCGCGGGCGCTCCACCTTTTCCATATCAACGCCTCGCTAGAACTGATACTTCAGAGCCAGCTGCACAATCCTCGGATTATTCGACTTCGCCGTAATTTTTCCGAACGCTTCGCCTGTCCCCACGATGTTCAGTGGGTTTGCAAAGTTCGGCGTGTTCGTCAGGTTGAAGAACTCCGCGCGCACATGCACGCTGTGAGTCTCGGTAATATGCAGTGTGCGCTCCAGTGAGAAGTCCAGATTGCGCTGTCCCGGTCCCCGCACCGCACCCACGCCGCTGTTGCCAAAATCGGTATCGCTCGTGCTTATCGCGTTCGGAGCCATCGGCGCATTTGTGAAGGCGTTCGCATCCAGGTAGTGGCCCAGCACACGGTCATGCAGCGACCCACTCGTGGCAATTCGTCCGCCGCTCAGCTGCGCTCGATTCTCAAACGAGTAGTTGCCATACACCGCGCCCGCGCCGAAATCGAGGATCGTAATCGGTGTGCCCGACTGTGCAACAAAGATGCCAGATGCGTGCCAGTCTGCTGTCGCCTGCCGCAGCAACCGCGGCGCATTCCGCAGCCCAGGCATCGCGTAGTTGAAGTTGATCACGACGCGATGTGTTCGGTCGAAGTCTGTCGGTCCATAATTTTGCCGCGGATTTCGCTGATCGTTCGTGATCAGCCACAGCTCGAATACCTGGTTGCCGCTTGATCCACTCGTCTCATCCAGCGTGCGTGACCATGTGTAACTTCCTTGAAACTGCAGTCCTCTACTTAGCCGACGCGTCAGGCTCGCCTGCAGCGCGTTGTAGTTCGCCATAAACGCCGTCTCCGATACTAGCGATCCTGGCGCAACCCCTGCGTACGGAACGCGCTGGATTACGTTGTTCACAGAGTTGGTTGTCTCTCCGTTGATCGCATTCTCAGGGCTCGCCAGCATTGCCTGGTTGAACTCCACGCTTCCCGCAACGTGCAGCGATCGCGTTCCCACATAGCCCACCTCTGCGAGAAGATTTCCTCCCAGCGCTGTCTGCAAGTTCACGTTGTACTCCTCGGTGTACGGGTCCATCACATGCGTAGCCACGCCCACCACCGTCGGCCCGCCGCCAGGAGTACGCGGCGTAAAGATTGGGTAACTGCTCATGCTGGGCAGCAGCGGGGTAAACGGCGCGTCCAGCGAAGCCGGCCCATTCTGTGCGCCAGAGATGAATTGAAACGTAGAGTACGGAGCCTGCGACACGAGGCTCTCTGCCATTCCGGCCGAAAGCCTGTCGAAGTAAATGCCGTATCCCCCGCGCAAGATCAGTTCTGGTCGTTGCGCAATCCGCAACGCGAATCCAAGGCGAGGCGACACGTCGGTAAAGCGCGTGCCCCACAATCCACGTCGTCCCGTCTTCACTACGCCATCCGGGAGTCCCCCCATGTAGTTCGACGGAGCTACATATCCGCTCAGCGTTCCCTCAGGAGGCGCGTCCAACGTTGCCAATGCGGGATCGAACGTCACCAGCCTGCCATGCACCTCCGAAGGTGGCCCAAAGATTTCGTACCGCAGCCCCACGTTCAACATCAGCCGCGACGTCACCTTGAAGTCGTCCTGTGCAAACGTAGCAAAGTCGCCATACCGCTCGTCTTTGCGGAAGATGCCGGAGCTACCGTTGCTCAGCGTTACGTTGCTCAGACCGTCCGGGCTGCCATTCTGCACCGCGCTCTCGCCAAGCAGAAAATCGCCGAACGTCCTGATGTCCAGAAGGCCATCCAGTGAGAACGGCGCATCCACCATCACTTGGTGCCGCTTCACTTCTCCGCCCGCGCGCAGATAATGCCTGCCGCGTATCAATGACACCGTATCTTGCGCAATGAAGCTGTTCGTCCGCTGCGTCTGTGAGGGCGTGCCTGCATCGCCAATTGTGAAGAGCCCGTCGATCGTGATGCCTGGCATAGATATTGTGCTGCCTGAAAGCCCAGTTGGAGAGACAGTGCCAACATCCGCCGTGCTGATAGGGTTCGCAACCGCGGCAATGCCGTCAAAGCGCATGTAGCCAATTCGCGCCACATTTACCAGCGAGGCATTTACCGTGTGTGTGTCAGACACGACGGCCATCACATTCTTGTCCACTTCGTTCGCTCCCCAGCCCGGAACGTTCGCCGCATTCAGTGAGAAAGGCTGGAGAGTCGGCGCACGAGAGTAGAACGCCCGCGTCGCTAGCACGTTCTTCGCCATCAGCGTCTGGTCCAGATTCAGCGTGTACTGATCCTCCCTGTAGCTAGCAGGCGTTGCGAACGTCGACTCGCCAATCGGCATTGCCGTTGGGTCGCTGCTCGGCAGCACGATCTGCGGATTCGGAATCGCGTACTTCCCGTTGGCGAACTTGTGGTTCAACAGAGCCAGCGCCACCGGATGAATGTTCGATCCATCGCACTTCAGCTGTGTGCCGCCGGCAAACGTCGGGTATGCGCAGAACTGCGCGCCCAGCGTGGTCGCTGAGCGATCATCCGTCAGTTGTGGAAGATTCGCCGTTACCACGCCGCCCTCGCCGTTGCTCGAGTGCAGGCCCTGATATGCCGCAAAGAAGAACGTCCGATCACGTACCACCGGGCCGCCCAGCGCAGCGCCAAACTGGTTCTGCTTAAGCACCGGTCGAGGTTGCCCCGTCAGCTTTGCGAAAAAGTCGTTTGCGTTCAGCAGATCATTGCGCAAAAACTCCCAGGCTTTTCCGTGCCACTGATTTGAGCCCGACTTGCTCACCACATCGACATTCGCGCCCGTCCCTCGCCCATAGGTCGCATCGTAGTTCGCAGTCTGCACTTTGAACTCTTCGATCGTGTCCGGTGCCGGAACGGCCACACCCACTTCTTCCAGGTCATTCATCGCCGAGTTCTGCGCAAGGTTGTTCGCATCCACGCCGTTGAACTGAATATTGTTCGCCGTCGTCTTGCTTCCATTTGCCATCACGTTCTGTGTGCCGCGCCCCAACGTCGTCGCATCAGGAAGCCCCACGATCACACCTGGCGAGAGTGAGAGAATCTGCGTGAAGTTTCTATTCGCAAGCGGCAGCGATTGAATTGCTTCTTCATCCACGGCGCGTCCCAGCGTTGAGCTCTCCGTATCGGCAAGCTCCCGCGTAGCGGTCACCTCAATCGTTGTTGTGCCTGTCGCGATCTCCAGTCGAAAGTCGAGTGTGCTGGTTTCGCTCACCACCACCGCAACATTTTCAGCGCGCGCTTCTGCAAATCCTTGCGCAGAGGCCGTCACCATATACGATCCCGGCATCAGTAAAGCCGCGCCGTATGTGCCCGCGCTTGATGTCGTCACCGTCCTCGACGCATGAGTGGCTCTGTTCTCGAGCAGCACCGTCGCGTTCCAGACTGGCTGTCCGCTCCGATCCACGACCGTTCCGCGAATCGCCCCAGTCCCCGGCGCCTGCGCCTTGAGCGCAACCCCACAGGATGCGGCCCCTATCGTTAGTGCCAATACCCAACGCGTTAATCGCTTCATTACGTGTCCACTCGCCGTCAGCTTACGAGCGATACAAACACGATTTGTCAGCGGCCTGTCTTTGCATTGTCATTTCAGTGCGTAACGTGCCATTCGCACAGGCTCCGCTCACAGGTCTCGATACACAAACGACGGTGATTCTGATGAACTCTATAAGGAATGGATCATCAGACACGGAGCAGGGGTCTGCAATTCTTCGCCTGGAGTCAATTGGGGGCATCATCCCCGAGGTACTCTTCAAATCCGACAGCTGGGGATTTGTTGGTAAAGGTGGCACCGTGTGGGCAGACAGCGCATAACTATTGCCAATAGAGCCAAGCGCGTCGAGCCTGCAGTATGAGCTATAGGTCTTTATAAAATTCGACTCATGCGTTCATTGAAGGTCAAACAAGGACTGCTGCACGTTTTGCACGGGAGCTATTTTCTCCTGTAGTTGAAGCATTCATCTCTTCACTTGGAAAAATGCGTGCCAGATGCAATGGAAGCCGTGGGCTGGCGCAAGATACTCCGCATACTCGCTATGCTCTAGAATTCTCGGTTGATGAGCATGGATCTGCAGCATTGCCTCGTTGGACACCACGGTCAAGATCGAGCAAGTCTGCTCCACTGGCCTGTATTCGGATTGAGCCACGGCGACCACAGTTCCGCTATACCGAACAGCGCCGTCTCGAACTGTGAACTCGAACTTTGTTTTCGAGCGCGAGGCGTTGTGCATCCATTCGGAAAAAAGAATCGGCTAGTCGATCATTATTGATCGGCCACGTTAATTCCTCACCGGGAACAAAAGAATGGGCATGCCAGTGCTGAAGGGCCGGACTAGGACTAGACCAAAGGAGCGGTTAGTATCTTGGCCAGTTTATATTCCTCAGGTGCTTGATCCTCTCCGTGCACGACAGACATACCATCGAGAGCTGGTCGCGGTATTCGAGAGTATGGATTCGGGGGTATGACGTATGGGAACTCGCCTATTTCCAAGAAATAGGCGTCACGCCGGCCGTTCGATAGGTGAGACGAGTTGTCTGCGATGTCCGCGCGTCGTGCGAGCTAGTTCCAATAGTGAATAGCCTCTACCTGTGGAGGGGCCACCGCGCCGTTGACAACCGCGATGCGAAGGACAATCTGAACATTAAGATTGCTATCTCTCAGACCGGGCGAGAGGCGTGCCAGATTGTCGTGACTCGAAACGAATTCGCCCGCGGCTTGTGTTCCGTGCAGTCCAAGACCGCCAATAAGAATGACTGGCTGCCCCGTAAGCGGGTCGTGGCAACGCGTGATCAAGGCGTACTCGTTGTAAGAATTAGAGTAGGGAACGCCCCACAGCACCTTCATCTGCCGTTGCTCGAGATGATCACCGTCCTCGATCCACATCAACTGCGTGGAGGGATCCATGCGCACGCGGAAGCGCAGATGTGGTAGGAGGCGTACTGCCCAGGGGTTGTCGATAATGCCGAGCAGGATGATGGGACCACGGCGAAGATCGTCGAGGGTAGTGACGTTGGAGGCGCGCAACTGGAAGTGAGTATGCTGTTCGGTTAACAACTCCGCAACGCGGGCACTTATCTCTGACTCCTGCCACATGACGATGGGGCGGATCTCAAGGCCCGTTTGAGCGGGTGGCTGCTTCAGGCCGTTGACCTGGTCCGAGACCTCCTGGTTAAATGGCGCGCTGACCGCCGATCCGTCTTTGATATCGACGGCACCGACGACGATCGTTGCAGTCGAACCAGAGTCAACGACCGGCAGCCAGAAGCGGTGCACCGGGTCGTGTGTCTTACGCCACAATCCAGCTCCGTGCCACGCGGCAGCAACAACGAGCAACATGGCTGCCGCCGCTGCAACCCATATGACAGAGATCGATCGTCTGAGCAGGCTGCGCCGCCAAGTGTGGTTGTCGCTGTGATCAAGCGGAAGGGAGACCAGAGCTGAGGAAGGTTCGGGCGGTGCTGGCTCGTCCGGGGACGGCACGGCGGCAGAGGGCATTGTGGCCTCAGGCGTGGCGACCACTTCAGGACCGCGTGTAAAAACCGGTGAGTATGAGCCTGGCTGCAGTCGGATGTGGATATGTTCGGACTCTCCGGCCTCCTGGTAATACTGCGCAAGACGTCGGCGAATCTCACTGGCCGTGGCACGAACTACTGGATCAGCATTGGTGTCGTAGTCGGCTGGTCGGTTGAAGAGTTCGACTCCGATGCGTCGCTCCTTGAGCCACTCGGCGTGGCCCGCAAGGGTTTCGCGAACGAGGTAGTCGAGCAAGCGGGCCGAGCGTTTGCTGTGGCGGAAGGATTCATGGGCAACAATGCGCGAGAGCTGGCGAAGAACGTGCTCCTGTGCGCCGGAGGAATGTAGATCGAACAGTGTGCTGGATTTTGGCTCCGTGTCGATCTGCATAGTCACCGCAGTATCAGTCTCCTATTGAAGTATGCAAACGAGATCATTGCTAACCGGAGCATATTAGCGTTCTTGTCTATGGCTTCGCACCAAGTGCATAAAAATGCGCACATGCGAAAAGAATGTAGATTGGCGACCGTGCGGTACTGTTCGTTACGGTTCAATTATCTCGCGTGATTTCACTGACTTGCAATCTCCATCACCGTAGCGTACCTGCACAGCCTTTCCAAAACCCCTCTAGCATCCGCCGTGAATCTGCAGAACCGATTCGACGCCATTAGCCGGAAACGAGAGGTCGTCTCTGTGCTGGGACTGGAGTTCGGATCGAGATCGGGTGAGGCAAGCAGGTGTGGAGAACACACGGTGCTCCCTCCCAAGGCAAGGTTCGAAGGAGAGCGATGATGAAGCTTTATTTCACCCTTGAGGCGAACAACGCAAAGCGCAGGCTAGGGCGGCAGGTGGGACTCTTCATCCTGCTGGTGCTGCTGGCAACCTGCTTGTATGTGCCGCTTGCCGGCGCACAGGTGGTTACTGGCGACATTGTGGGTACGGTGACCGACACGACAGGAGCCCTGGTGCCCGGGGCAAGGGTCACGATTGTCAACACCGAGACGCAACTGGAGCGACACATGGAATCGGCTTCGACGGGCGATTTCGTTTTCACGTTGCTTCCTCCGGGCACGTACAACGTGCGAGTTGAAAAGATTGGATTCAAGACCTTTGAGGTGAAAGGCCTGAAGCTCGGAACCGGAGCTCGCCCTCGCGTAGATGCACACCTCGATGTAGGGCAGGCTGCCGAAACGGTGACAGTGGCCGGAGATACCGTGGCTGTACTGCAAACCGACAGCGCAACGGTGCAGGACGTGGTGACGGAAAAGGCGGTTCAGGATCTGCCGCTGAATGGGCGCAATCTTGCCGCGGCAGTACAACAGGCTGCCGGCGTGAACCAGGCATCGCCAAGCTCAGAGGCGCAAGGCAACCGCGCGGACGATCGCCGGCCCGGCTTTGCCTACGCAGCCAACGGCCAGTCGGACATGGCAAACAACTCCATGGTCGACGGTCTCGACAATAACGAGCGTGAACAGGGATTTGCAGGCATTCGACCTTCGCTTGACGCCATCGCCGAGGTCCGCGTGCTGAGCAACAACTATGCCGCCGAGATTGGCCGGACGGCAGGTGCGGTAGTCAACATTATCACCAAGGGTGGCACGAATCAGTTTCACGGATCAGCCTACGAGTACCTGCGCAATGACGTGTTCGACGCAAAGGACTTCTTTGCTTCTTCGACGCTGCGCAAGGCAGAGTACCGGCAGAACGTGTTTGGCGGCAGCCTCGGCGGCCCGGTAATCAAGAACAAGACCTTCTTCTTCGGCGATGTCGAGGCTAACCGAACCATCCAGGGGATCGTCTCGACGGCGACCGTTCCAACTGCGTATGAAGAAGCCAATCCTGGAGATTTTTCCGACATCGGCGGGCCGGTGGTTCCGACTGCGTCGATCAACTCGATCGGTCTGGCTTATTTCAAACTGTATCCGACGCCCACTTACAGCAACAAAACGCTCAACAACTACGTTTCCACGCTGAACAAGACGCAGTACGCAACCAGTACTGATGATCGAATTGATCACCAATTTGGGCCGAACGACACGATGTTTGTGCGCTTCGGATATAACCCGACGACGACGGTCCTGCCCGGAACCTTCCCCGACACAATGATCGGCGACACCAAGGTGAGCATGGCTACTGGCCCCTCGAAGGCCCGCGTCTCGAATGTGCAGGCCAACTATATCCACCTGTTCAACCAGAATCTGGTGCTGGAGTTGAAGGCTGGTTTTACGCGGATCAACATCCAGACGTTGCCGGCCAATTACGGCCACGACCTCTCGGCACAGATCGGTTTCGTCGACTCGTACAAGACCTCCGACAGCCTGGGTCTGCCCTATATGTGGATGCTGGCCGGCGACTATGCCTCGATCGGTGACGGCCTCTTTGTGCCGATCTTCGACATCAACAACACCTTCCAGTATGCCGGCGCAGTCAGTTACTCGCACGGCAGTCACAACCTGAAGGCAGGCGGCGCGCTGATCCGTCGTCAACTGAACTACCTGCAGGATCAGTGGAGCCCGCAGGGCGGCTGGATCTTCATGCCGTATAGCCCATATACCAACTCACTTGCGAACATGCTGGTGGGCAGCCCGTCGTTCAGCGAGCGCGGAGACGACCTAGCTCACCAGGGCCTACGTTCCTGGGAGCCAAACCTGTATGTGCAGGACGACTGGCATGTCCGGCCGTGGCTGACCATTAACGCTGGTGTGCGTTGGGAGGCCTACACACCGATCACCGACGCCCACAACAAATTTGCGAACTTCAACATGAAGACGCTGAAGATTGAGCAGGCTGGAAAGGACACCAGCGCCTCGGGCGGTGTGGCAACCGACTACTCGGACTTCTCACCCCGCATCGGCGTTGAGGCCAATCTAGGGCACAACCTGGTGGCTCGAGGCGGCTTCGGCCTGAGCTACTATCCGCCGGTGATGCAGACGCAGGTTCAGAATCCGAATCCGCCGTTCGACTACATCTGCTTCCCGTGCTTCACTTCGACATTTCCGGAGATGCCAGCGCCGGTGGCCAGCGCCACCAGCCCCGTCGGTACGGTCAGCTCCATCAAGCCCGGTCTGAAGAACGCTTACGTGCGCCAGTACAATTTCTTTTTGCAGAAGCAGTTCGGCACTAACTCCGTGAGCATTGGTGCGGTTGGCGAGAACGGACGCCGCGGGCTTTACCTGCGCAACAGCGACCGGCCTCTGCCTCCAGGTGCCGGCGTCACTGTGACTCCTGGATACGTGTATGCCACCGAACAGCCTGGCGTGAACAACATCCAGTACATCGACAACGCTGGCGTGACCAACTACTACGGCTTTGAGCTGATACTCATGCGGCAGTTCAGCAAGGGACTGAGCGGTGGCGGCAACTACACCTGGGGCCACGGCCTCTCTAACAGCGTGCAAGCGGCCAGCACCTACACCAACCCCTCGCCCGCGCTGGTGACCAACGATCCGATGTATGACTACGGCAACTCGCCGCTGGATGTGCGTCATCGTGTGGCCGGAAGCCTCTCCTACGAGCTTCCCTTCGGCAAGAACTCGCATGGCTTTGCAAGAACTGCCTTGTTTGGATGGGAGACCAGCCTGATCGGATTCTGGGAGACGGGTTTGCCGTTCACCGTGGTTGACGGCTCGGAGTTCAACGGCTCGAACGCTTACATCAACCTGCCCGGTGTGACCAGCGACCGGCCCAATCAGAACCACTCGGTCAAGCTGTCCAATCCCAGCATCTCGAAGTGGTTCGACAACTCGCACAGCAACGACTACACCGACACGACGGTGGCCTTTTCGTCGCAGCAGGTCGGTACAGCAGGCAACGAGCACAGCGACTCGGTTTACGGCCCGGGCTCGCGCGAATTGAACGCGGCGCTGCTGAAGCAGTTCACGATCTATCACGAGCTAGACCTGCAGTTCCGTGCAGAGTTCTTCAACATCACCAACACCCCGAACTTCGGCATGCCAGGAAACACCATGTCCAACAGCCAGTTCGGCATCATTTCAGCTACCGCTGCGAACATGACGCCGCGGCAGATGCAATTCGCCATGAAATTGATGTTCTAAAACCAATCCCAAGTGTGAGGCGGTTTTGCGCCGCCTCGCGCATGGCGATTGCTCGTGGGCGCATTGCAGCATAAGTACCAAATCGATTCTGAGGAAGGAACATGAAACTAAAAAATCTTTGCCGCATGTCCGGCAGTATTCTGGCCGTCATGTTGGGCCTTTCCGCTTCGCTCGCTGCCCAACAGGCAGTTATCCATCCGCTTGACATGACGCAGGTCAAACCCGAGAGCGTCGGTTTTTCGTCAGAGCGGCTCGACCGCCTGCACACTGTTCTGCGCGACGCCGTGCGAGACAAGGGCGTCTCCGGCGTTGTAACGGTGCTGGTACGTCACGGCAAGCTGGTGGACTTCAGCACCTACGGGCAGAGCGATATCGCCAGCAACACGCCGATGGCCCGCAACACTCTGTTCCGCATCTTCTCAATGACCAAGCCGGTGACGGCGGTGGCGATGCTGGAGCTTTACGAGCAAGGCAAGTGGCTACCGAATGATCCTATTGCGAAGTACATTCCTGAATTCGCGCATCTGAAGGTCTTCAACGGCTTCGATGCCACGGGCAAGATGGTCCTCGTCGATCCGGATCATGCGCCGACGATGGGCGAACTAATGAGTCATACGGCGGGCTTCAGCTACGGTTTCTTCGGCGACTCGCCAGTGGATGCGATGTATCGCGATGAAAAGGTGATGCAGTCGCACAGCCTGCAGGAGATGATCGACAAGCTGGCGAAGATTCCGCTCCTTTACCAGCCCGGTAAAGGTTGGACGTATTCGGTTTCGATGGATATCGAAGGTTACCTGGTGGAGAAGCTGAGCGGACAGACGCTGCCGGACTACTATCGCGACCACATCTTCAAACCGCTGGAGATGCATGACGCTAGCTTCCAGATTGCGAAGTCGGATCTGTCGCGCTTTGCGCAGCTTTATGTGAACGACGAGAAAGGAAACCTGGTGCCGAGCCCGTCGAACGGCTTTCAGCGCGACTACACAGTTGCTCCGGAGATGCCTTCAGGCGGTGGCGGCATGGTTGCTACGGCCGAGGACTATGTACGCTTCGCGCAGATGTTGGCTAACGAGGGCGAGTTGAATGGACACCGTCTGCTCTCGCCGGCATCGGTTCGGCTGATGCGTACGAATCATGTTCCGCATGAGCTGCTGGAAGCGCAAAAATTTGGTATCGGGCCACATCATCTCCGTCCGGGTTTCGGTTATGGATACAATTGCGCCGTTGTATACAACCCGGGCGAGGCGAACCTTCCTGACGGCGCGGGGACATTCTTCTGGGATGGAGCCGCGGGGACGTGGTACTGGGTTGATCCGGTAAACGACATCGTCTTTGTTGGCATGATTCAGCGCATGGGAACCACGGTGCCGCCGCTGGAGTATCAGAGCCATTCGCTGGTCTATCAGGCGCTTGTGGAACCCGCGAAATAACTTCGCTCAACTGGCAGCGGTCGACACGCTGCCCCTAACCCCGCTTTGTGGCTATTCGGAGAGAACGTGCACAGTCTTCGCTGGTCTTTCAGTTCGTTTCGTCTTGCTTTGATGGGATTCTGTCTTTTGGTAGCGACAACTGTTGTGGTCAGGAGAGCCGATGCGCAAGCGGCTTCTTCAAAGAGTTCTCCCGTAGGAACCGTGCAGACAGTACAGCGGAATCGCGTGATCATCCTTACCGATATAGGCGCGGACCCTGACGACACGATGTCGCTGGTCAGGCTGCTGGTCTATTCGAATGAAATCGATATTCGCGGGCTGGTGGCCACGACTTCGACGTTTCAGAAGACACGCACGGAGCCCGAGAGCATTCGCGCGGTACTGGATGCGTACAAGGTGGCGCGTCCGCAGCTGCTAGAGCACGAGAATGGCTATCCCGCGTATGAGGAGCTGATGGCGCGGGTGAAGCAGGGGCTGGCGGTCTTTGGCATGGAAGGCGTAGGCAAAGGCAAGGACTCGACGGGGTCTGAGCTGATTGTGGCTGAGCTAAAGCGGGCTGACGCACGGCCATTATGGATTCCGGTGTGGGGCGGGACGAACGTATTAGCGCAGGCGCTGTGGACAATTCGCGAAACCGAATCGCCTGAGCGGGCCGCCGCACTCTATCGCAAGCTGCGGGTCTACGCCATCTCGGACCAGGACGATACAGGCTCGTGGATTCGCAAGAACTTCCCAATGATCTTCTATATCTGCAGTCCTGGCAGCTTTATGAAAGCAAGCTGGCTTGGCATGAGCATGCCTCTGCCTGGTGCTGATGCCGAGGTTGTTAGCAAAGAGTGGCTCGCGCACAACATCCAGCAAGGACACGGGCCACTGGGCGCGGTGTATCCAGATGTGGCGTACGGCATGGAGGGCGATACGCCTTCGTACCTGTCGCTGATCCCCAACGGTTTGAATGTTCCCGAGCATCCCGACTACGGCGGATGGGGCGGCCGCTACGAGCTCTACACACCGGAGTTCACTGAGAAAGACTGGCACCCGATGGGCCAGAATACGGTGCAGCCTGAGCCTGAGACTAGGCCGTTGTGGACCAACGCTGAGGATGTTTACACGCCTCCCGGTGGAGGAAATCCGTTTGAAGATCACGGCAAGGAGAAGCCTGTCTACAAATCTGCGCAAGCGACCATCTGGCGCTGGCGCGTAGCAGTGCAAAATGATTTCGCAGCGCGCATGTGCTGGGCTACGCATCCGCGTGGTGAGTGCAACCACCCGCCGGTGCCCGTGCTGGTTATGCCTGCCGAGTTCACGGTCACCAGCGGCGAAGAATTCGTTTTGGATGCAACTGGTTCACACGACCCAGACGGCGATTCGCTTAGCTACTACTGGTACCAATATCGCGAAGCAGGCGATAAGGATGTTGCCGTCGACTTCACGCCATTCGCGCAGAACTTGAAGCGACTTCCTGTGACGGCGCCGCAGGTGAGCCATCCGTCCACCATCCATTTCATTCTGGAAGTCACAGATAAGGGGACGCCGCGATTGACACGCTACAAGCGGGTGATCGTGCATATTCGTCCACGATAGTAAGCGGAGACGGCGGCAATTTTCTTGGAAGTTCAGAGGAGATATTCGGCGATTTGCATAATTATGCAGTCTCGAAATAAATTTGCTATGAACCACGATCCTACGTTGTATTGTTTGGGCAGTGAGCTTCAGTGGGAAGTGGGTGGCTGCAGGAGGAGGTTAGGTGCTTCAGTACTTGATCTGCCACTGAATGCATACCGCACGCGCAAGTGCTTATCCGGTTATAGCGACGAGTATCGACACCGCGGTCACACGGAACAATATCTCTCGAGGCGTTGCCGGAGAGGTTTAACAAGAGACAAAAGTGAGTTGCAAGCGAGATGATCGAAAGCAGATTTGAAGAACTTAGCGGACCAGAAGAGAAAGCCGCGTGGCTGCAGAGGAAGGCCAACTGGATTCGCTTGAGCGCGATGACGATGACGCATCACGCAAAGCTTGGGCACACGGGCGGTGATTTGTCCTCTTCAGACATTCTGGCAACGCTGTACCTGGGGCGCGTGCTGGATGTGAATCCCGCAGAGCCGCGCTGGGCGCAGCGGGATCGCTTTGTGATGTCAAAAGGGCATTGCTCGGGGGCGTTTTATTCGACGCTTGCGCAGCGCGGCTTCTTCCCATTGGATCAGTTGAAGACCTTCATGGGCCCGCTGTCGATGCTGAACGGGCATCCTGACCGCAACAAGCTACCGGGTGTCGAAGCCAACACAGGCCCGCTCGGGCATGGACT
>Ga0318572_10000154_pt1 | contig 25090 bp, 21 predicted proteins | sample GRESIP089b5f20_FD_202528 | JGI IMG/M metagenome (GOLD analysis project Ga0318572, IMG submission 202528) | Tropical soil microbial communities from Luquillo Experimental Forest, Puerto Rico - GRE.SIPMG.089b5f20 | ecosystem: Environmental > Terrestrial > Soil > Tropical forest > Bulk soil...
CCCCTGGAAGCTGCGCGTCGCCGGGTGCTGACCCGGTTCCCGCGTGCGCACGGCTTTTTCCACGAGCGCGGCAAACTGTCCTGTGGTTGCAATACCACCGCTGCTCCGAGCAGCCACAACCGCCTTTGCAATCGCATGAGCAAACCGTTCTTCGCCATAGTCTCTTAAAACCTCCGTAATGTCCTGTTGCTCGGCCCGCGCCAGCCACTCGGCGGCGGTCTCTCCCTTGGTCGTATCCATGCGCATGTCCAGCGGCGCATCGAAACGAAAACTGAATCCGCGACTCCCGTCGTCCAACTGGGGGCTGGAAACCCCGATGTCCATCAACACGCCGTCCACCTTCGGAATATCGAGGCGGGCCAGCACCTGGTCCATTTCGCCGAACCAGGCGTGTTCCAAGCGGAAGCGGGGGTCGTCGATGGCGGCGCCCGCAGCAATGGCGGCCGGATCCCGGTCCAGGGCGATCAGGCGCCCCTGGGGGCCGAGGCGGGAAAGAATCTCCCGGCTATGGCCGCCGCGACCGAAGGTGGCATCCACATAGACGCCATCCGGCTGCAGGTTCAGGGCTTCCACTGCCTCCGCCAGCAACACGCTGACGTGGGCGTGACTCACAGGGAAATGCCCTCGAATCCCGGCGGCGGAGCACTGCCCTCGCCACCCGCCAAGGCTTCAAATGCCATGTCGTGCTGACGCTTCCAACCCGCGTCGCTCCAGATTTCGAAATGGGTGCCCAAGCCCACCAACCACACCTGCTTTTCCAGGCCGGCGTAGTCGCGCAGTTCGGGGGCAATGAGCAAGCGACCGGCGCCGTCCATCATTTCCTCCCGCGCATTACCCACCAGCACACGCTTGGCGGCGGCGGAACGGGGATCGAAGGAAGGGGCAGCGAGGATCTGATCGCGAATGGGGCGCCAGGCGGGCTCGGGGTAGAGCAGCAGGCAGCGGTGAGGATGGGAAGTCAGCACCAGACGGCCTTCCGCCTCGGCGGTAGCAGCCAGCAGGGCGTCGCGATGGCGCGCAGGAACGGCCATGCGTCCCTTGGCATCCAGATTCAGCGAAATCGCCCCTTGAAACATCCCGTCCCTCTCGAAAGCTTGGGGGCTGGAAACCGTCGTTTACCCACTTTCCCCCACTTCTTCCCACTTTATTGCCCAAGCGCCGCCAAGTCAAGGGGAACCGGGCAGTTTTTCCGAGGCAAGACAAGGACTTAGCATGACTTTCGAGAGAGAAACCGAAAGTACTTATCCTTAAAAATCAAAGGAGATTGAAGGTTAACTGAAAGTGACTTGTGAAAAATGGCGAAAAGACGGCAACTTGCTTGCCGTGTTGGTGATCACGAAATGAAATCTGAGCGGCGCCAATAAAATTTGAGCTGATAAATAAAGCTGAGATGGGGCTGCTGGCACACATACCAGCCTTGACCCGCTCGGCATACCGATGTCGGCGATAAGCTGTCTTTACGGCCCTTCGCACAATCTCAGGTTTCAATTAGCAATCAATTTGCATACATCCAAGATGAAGGTTCGCTGGCACTGGTTCCAAAGCAAGCGCGGTCAACCACCCTGCTTTGCTCAAAAAATAAGCATTTCCTGAGTTTTTTTGAAATAAACCTGAGCGAGAAATTCGGATTTCTAAATAAATCTGAGCTGGCGTCCCGTGTCGTTTTTACGCAGTTTTAATCAGTGGGGCTGAACGGCTAATTTGTTAACCAACCTCTTTGATGAGGACAAAAACCGCTTCGCTACAGGGGAACTTGGCTGGGTAAACGGGAGGCATAGGTTGCGCCAGAGGCGGCTGCTGACGGCCGCTTGTCATGGCAGGCAATGTCTGCTTTAAATGGCAACGTCACCATTTGGCCGCATTTCCAACAGTGGCCAGATAGGTCACCTCAGTTTCTCAATAACAATGTCTGTGACAATGCCGCGCTGTATGCCGTTATTCAGGGACCTGGGCATGGTATTAACGATGATCCAGCCCTCGCTCTTCAGTTCCGCGAAGGTTGCAAACCCATAGTTTTGGCACTCATAGGATGCAACCGGGCTGTTGGGAGAAGCATCTACTGTTCGACCTTGACAGAAATCTTTGGCCCCAGCAGGAGCTTTTCTTCTCGAGTTACTCACTTGCGCGTTCTTTGCGTCTTCAACCGCCCGCCTCTCCCTCGCTTCAGCAAGTTCTGTTGAGCGCTTCTGGGCACGCACCTCCTCCTGCTGCTGTTGCACATCCTGTAATGCCAAAACCAGCTTATCCAAGGCAATCTCTGGGACAGAATAGACAGCCTTCTTTAGTCGTTCAACGTCTATAGCCATAGGTTTCGCCGCCAGCATGGATGACCCCAAAGACGTCAAAACCGAGACAAAGGCACCAGCACCACTGAAGGAGCCAAACGCACTTGTGCAAACCGTATAGGGTTCGACTTGCTGAGCCTTATCTGACGAACACTGGCCTATGCGGTCTGGAATCGCCAAATACCAACGGGACTTGTCTTTGGAAATGTAAAAAACTTCTTGAGACCGCAACTTTCTGGCAGGCATTTTTTCCGTAACGCCATCGACAAGCCACTGGTTGTTTTCAAAATGCACGGATACAAAGAACCCACCAGGTGCCAGATCTTGTTGCGTTAGAAAGCTTTTCTGGAGAACGCGATACCCCGCAGTATTATCCGAAATCGCCTCATCGTATTTCGCATCGTCTCCACCGCCAGCAAAGGCTGGAGGGATTAAACAGCAAACCAAAATCAACGTTGTAGTGACCGTTGCAAGAAAAAATCTGGACATGAGCCTTCTCATCAGAGTTTCTAATGGCATCCCTATGCCATTTGAAGGCACCAATTCTACGAATTACGTAGAGACGCATCAAGTGCGAACTACGAATATCGCAGGATGGCAAAGTCTCCTGTGTCTCTATTTGGTCAACGGCTGCGTGAAGCACGTCTACGCGCCGACCTGCCGCAGGATCGGCTTGGCGTGAGTATTGGACTCGACGAAACCACAGCAAGCGCACGCATTAGCCGTTATGAGACAGGCGTTCATGAGCCGCCATTCGACACCGCCAAGAAAATTGCGGAAATCCTTAAGATACCTACCGCATATTTCTATTGTGATGATGATGAACTCGCCGCAATGATATTGGTGTGGCGACACCTTCCCAAAAGTGAAAGAAAGCGCTTACGACAAGTCCTCGATAGAGGGGCAGTTGGGCCAGATCACAGTAGCTGATTCCCTATCTGGTAGGAAATGATTTCCGCATGGCTTAGCGGAAACGGAGCATTGCCTGCTTCACCGTCATTTTTACGCTGGTAGCCAATATTTGGTTAACCGGCCTGAGGCTGCTTCCCCTAACAAACCCCACCCCAATTGCATTGGTCATGGGCAGGGGATGCCAGAAATTGGCTAACTGCGAACCATGATAAGATTTGTTCGCTCCCGATCCGCGCTCGCGCAGATCTGCCAAGTCCTTATAAAGAAAGAAAAATAATGCAAATCAGCGACGTCTTCGGGGCACACCCGAAAAGCGTGTGGGAATACCTATGCGAGAACGGCCAAGGCCTCTATGTTCCTGCCTACCAGCGTCAGTATTCTTGGGACAAATCAAAGATTTCACGCCTGTTTGAAGACGCCTGCCACGGCTTCACCATGCTGATTGATCACATCGACTCAATCACATTTCTCGGCACAATCATCGCAATTCACGATACGCAATACCTAACCGTCAATCCACTCGTAAAGGGTGACGTTCCTTCCCGGGTTATGACCATCATTGACGGCCAGCAACGACTCACTACCCTTCTTCTCATGAACACCGTTCTTCACGAAGAAATCCGAACCCGCTCGGCCAAGCTCAAGAACACAAACCAGGCAGACCGCGAATGGCTCCAGGAAGAATGCATGAAGGCAGTAGGCCGTTTGGCAAAAACCTTTGAAGAAGACAAAGACTACGGTGACGAAGCCTTTCGTTTTTATCCGCGCATGATTAGAGCCTACGACGACTCATGGTCGAGAAAAAAAGACAAAGCAGAATACAACTCCCCCATTGGCCACTACCTCCATGCTTATGGTCAACATGGTCGCGGGGATCCTAAGAAAGCATTCAAGCTTGACCCCCCAGCAGGAGCAGCAGACCAATCCAAGTACAAGTTACTTGGTGACGGACGGCGTGTCGTTCAAAGTTTAATCAGGGGAGTAGCAAAGAACGATCAGGTTGCTCTGGAACTTCCTGAATTCGACCGAGTTGTCGCATCCCCGGCCTTCCAAGACATACTCGTTAAGGCTGACTTTCCTGAGTCCGTCCGCCAGGCGCTTTCAGTGGAGAACAACGATGATTTCAAGGAATTACTTCGTCTCGTATTGTTCGCCAATTTCGTCCTTGACCGTGTCGCACTGACCATTGTCACAGCAAAGAATGAGGACTACGCCTTTGACATGTTTGAGGCCCTTAATACCACAGGGGAACCGCTCACTGCCTTTGAAACCTTCAAACCACGCGTCATTCACTGCGAGGGGTTGGAAAATTACGAGAAATCACAATCCTACGAATACATGAAATCTGTTGAAGGCTACTTGGAGGGCTTCGGTAAGACTGACGATAAGCAGGATGCCACCAGCCGCCTCATTGTTGCCTTTGCCTCTGCCGAACGAGGAGAAAAGCTCTCTAAGCGCCTTAGTGATCAGCGGCGGTTCTTTAAGGAAAATTTTGAAAAGCTCTCTGAAGGAGATCCTCGGAGAGACTTTGTCAGACATCTATCCCACGCGGCCATATTCGTACAACACGCCTGGCCAGACGAAAAGTCTGCAACACCGGTACTGTTTTCTGCTGAAGAAGCGGGGACTGACGAGGTCATTCTGTGCCTTGACCTCCTAAGAAGCTTTAAACACACAATTACGCACGGACCACTGATCCGCTTCTATTCAGAAATCAGGAAGGCTGACAACGATACACGTCCCCAGGCCATAGAGTCATTTATCAAAGCAATCAAAGCTATTACTGCGTTCTCAGTGCTTTGGCGAGCTTCACGGCGCGGAACAGAGAACATTGACATGTACTATCGCCGACTAATGGAGACAGGACATGCTGGCGTTGCAATGCCTCCTCTGGCTCGTCGCATCGACAACGGAGACGAGTCACCCTCACCTGATGCTGAACTCCTGAGGAAAGCGTTAGCCGCCATCCTAATGGTTGATGGCAAAGTTGGCTCCAAGGACGAATGGGTTAAAGCCACAGCAAAGATTCCCGCATATGACAATCAACGGGAAGTCACACGGTTTATCCTTCTGGCAGCTGCCCACGACAGCGCAGACGATAAAACCGCGCCGGGACTCACTGTGGCAGGAAAACCCGGACTACTTACTCTTCTAAACTATGCTCACTGGCGTGATGAGGATTCACAAACAGTGGAACACATTGCCCCCAAAAACCGTGAGGATGGATGGCTTGACGAGTTATACGATGATGGCGATATCATTGACCGGCTGGGTAACCTGACTCTTCTACCAAGAGCAGAGAACTCTTCTCTGAGTAACGGCTCATGGACACGAAAACGGCTCATTTATAAAATTCTTTCAGCCGATACATCCGACGAACTCGACCCACTTCTCCAGCAAGCAAAGCAACAAGGCATTGAGATTTCCAAGAGTACGGCCGAGCTGCTTGCAAACTCACGCCACCTACCAATGGCGAAAGCAGCTGCTTGTGTTGAAGGGGATTGGACCTTGGATTTGGTGGACCGCCGTTCAGCACGCATTGCCGAACTTGCCTGGGCCCGGATCGCCCCCTGGCTTGGACTTCCGTCCTAAACACCGAAGGAGTCCGACTTGGGCTCCTTCCTTTTATTTGTGGCAAACCACACAGGCACCATTACCCTCGTCACAGCCATAAAGCTCGTCAATATCCTGTGACACCTCTGGGCGTAGAGGGTTCACTGGCCTTCGCCTCTCCTCACGCGCTTTACGCTCATCAAAGTCCCTAATGATTTGACTAATCCGTTCTGGCTTCTCTAAGTCTGCCAAAGGCTCACCCTTTGTCCAAGTGAAGGGTGAGCCATGCTCAATGGCATCTTTCTCGTAGGCTTTCGCTTTTTCAAACTCGTCTGGATGCTGCTCCTTGAGCCTAACCCACTCAATTTTCTGCTGAAAAAAACAGAATGTGCAGCCGCTTCTGCTCCTCCATTTGTAATAATCAGGCCAACCGACTCCTGATGCTTCCAGTATTTCAGAGACCCCTGGCTTATCGACGCCGTGCTCACGGAATGGAAGCCGAATCTTTAGATTGGGATGCTTGGAGGTATAACCCTCACGGTAATCCTCATCTGCACGAATTGCCACGTAGGACGTGACAACATCACCAGCAGCCAACATCGGTTTTACCCAACGTTCAAATGGGAGCAATTTCAACTGCCTCGTACACCACCTCGTCTGGGCCGACGGAAGGAAATGGTTGTATTCGCGCAGCCAGAAGTCAAAATCCCTATCAGGGTTCAGCCTTGCAATAGGCTTGCCAAGAAACCCTTCAAGACGCCCCAGGAAATCATAAACTTCTGGAAGTTCTTTGCCAGTATCAGTGAAGAAATACTCTATACCCAGTTCTGGGTGCATCTGCCGCATATAAACGGCCAGTGCAGCACTGTCTTTTCCACCGGAGATACCGAGAACATGTCGCTCCGCCACGGACTCAATCCTCCCCACCGGCAATAGTCAGTCCTGCCTTTGCCAGGGCAGCAAGCATCAGTTCAGGGCTAAGTCGTTTAGACGAGAGATTGTTCACGATGGATAAGGCAAGTTCCTCAACTGCACTTTGATCTCGATCTGGTACATCAAAGGAACGCATAATCGTTCGAGCACCTCCACCGGATCCCATCACAACAGCGAATGCCTCGCGGGTAGGCGCCCGGCCCTTGACCGCAGCCAAAGCTTCAACCTGACGGAATCGGGTAGCCCACCCAGCCAGTTCGAGTAGAGCAGCATCAATATCACTATCTGCCCAAAGTCTCGGGGGTTTATTAGCAGCAAGGCTAAGTATCCCTTCCATACTTCCAACTGAACCGTCATATTCCACGAGACGAGTTGCAAAGGCGTTGAGCCGAAAGTCCCCCGAAATACCATCCACAATGGCAGCCCGTCGACGCAATTCACCCACATCGTCTCGCCCGGCATCAAGCTCGACAAGCATCCGGCTCTCCATGGTTCGAATCATCGCCTCGTATGCTTGAGCCAATTCCAGAAGAGGTGGTTCAAGAGCCCTTAAATAATTGTCTACATTGGATGAGCCAAGAGTTGTGGGGAGATCAACGAATAGAACCTTGTGGGGGTCCTTTGCCCGAAGCAAGATGTCACGCAGCAAGATTGCTTCTGAGGACAGGGTTCGTGTCCGCCGTGCCCATTCTGGCAACCCAAATACAAGGCCAACAAGCCCTCTTGCCGCATCTAAAGGATCGGTGGTTGAACGATCTCGCCCTGCCTTGACTAAGATATCCGCGATGCCAGATAGGATCCCTTCCTTTTCTGCATCTACCGATACCTTTCGCATGGAGAACCGCCTAAAGTCCTGAAGGCACTCATCCATATCAACGTCTGTAATCTTTGGAATGAACATGCCATCTTTGTAGAAAGCAATGCTCTCCTTCCTCGACAGAATGTAAGCAGCCAATAGCACTGGGGCAGCACCATTTCTTACCCCGAAAGGAGCATCACGCCACAGCGCGTATACGTCCTCCACGCTAACATGCTCTTCACCTCTTTCAAACAGTTCATCCGTGGCCTCCCAGAGCGGTCTGAACCGTTCAGGATCATCTTCTCCCGGTGAGACAAATCGCCAATTCCCTGCCGAATCCTTTGCATGCAAGCCCGGCATTCTGAGCATCGTCTCATGCAGCCCTCGCTCAGCAGGCCAGCCCTCAAGACCAAGATTCTCTACGGCCTCCGCATCCAACATTCTGTGTAGCAGATCTTTACGAGCCTTCACAGCATTCGGAGAAAGGACGTCTCGATTGACCAATTCGCTCCAAATTCTGGGGGCCGCATCAAAGATATCGCTTGCGATCTCAGACGCAAGCGGAGCAAGTCGCGCGCCTTTAATCCATTCGTCGTCGACCAGCCAGGAGGCACCATCCATGGCAGCTCTCATCTCGTCCTCGAGTGAGGACCGCACCGAAGCAAGCCGAGCCGCAATTTCGCGCCGAGCCACACCGTCACCAACAATCTCGTGACTGGCCTCTGAGACATGCCTGAGAGCAGCCAACTCGGCACCCAACTCCACGATTCGTCCGTGATTTGGAGCACAACCCAACACTAATGCCCCCCCCCCTGCCTCAGAGGCTCTACGAATTCTTCGCTTTGCTTTTTCCGGAGTTTCATCCCGCTCTGGTAGGTAGAGAAGGAATTTACCAAAGCCCCCCGAACATGAACCAGTTCCAGCAGAAGCATCCAATGTTGAGTGGTCAGCAAGCTCAACGTCCAACCAACGGAGGGTTCCAGTCTCGTGATAGTGTCTCTTGGCTACCACTGGATTTAGCCCCGCCATGGCCGACAATTCAGCTAAACCGATTCCTACACCTTCCGATCTCGCTTTCGCAACAGCAGCCTCTATGTCGAAATCGCTTCCCTCGAACACTGCCCACGAACCAGTGTGTTTCCGAAAGATGGTAGTGCGCCATGAGACAAGGTCTGATAGTGCCTTTTCTGTTTCCGGCGAAGGAACATCTGGAAACAAAGCGGCGATAACAGAAGGATCGGCGGCCAGCCCAGATCCATTACGGAAAAGATCTATAACAGCAATATTCTTTACCAGGGCTATCCGAAATGGATCCCCTTTAGCCTCAACTCGCTCCACTGAGTCTACGGCCTGAGCCCATCTATGACCATCGGGCGAAGCTAATATAGATGGCTCAAGATTCGCGCGCAGGAAATCCCAATAATCCGATGGACGGTACCAGACCTGCTCTCCAATACGGGCAGTTTCTAAAAACGCAGTGAATCCGTATGGCTCCATAGATGAGAGAAAGCCGAACGTGCTCCGCTCATTCTGTCCGAACTGGCGCTTTGATATCGGGCCCAGCAAGGCCGCCATCGCCGGATGGAGAGGCCAACATGCATCCAGGCTCGCACCAAACCCCTTACCAACCGTTGGTCTTCTTCCCCTTATCGACTCTGCTACAGCCTCTGCTGGACCGGCAGTCCATTTGTGAGGAAGATCAACCTCAACCGCTTTCGCTACCAGCTCGACCACCTCGTCACTGGATGCGACTAATGGAATATCTACAAAACGCCCTTGGACTTTCGCCCAATCATCCTTGGCCTCTGATCCAAGACGCGCAGCATATTGCCGAAATGCTTGGTGCAGAATTCCGACCACAACGAACGGAGCCTTACATCGAGCAGCCCTCTCCGCCAAGTCCTGGAAGAAATGGACATCATCGCCGCCAAACGCAGAGGCTTCGAGAAATTTCCCCATTTCATCAATGATGAGGAGTAGCCCATCATACGTCTCAGACTCTGCCTCTCGTACTAATGCCGATATGAGTCCCTGCCCATCAATTTTTCGTGGATCAACAACTTCAGCGCCTACTGCCTCATTCAGTGCTCTTGCGATCTCCATGACGACACCAGAGCGACGGCCAGACACTGAGACCACAGCCCACCCTCTGGACACCTTGAATGCCTTGTCAAATTGAGGAAGGACTCCAGAGTCAAGTCGCTTTCTGGCCTTGGCCCGCAGTGCTTTGTCCTTCAAGAGTGCAGAAGCAAACGTGACAGCGAGGGAGGATTTTCCTCCACCGAACGGTCCTGTCCACGTAAAAGCCCTCTGAGCACTACCCGACACCTGCCGCGCCATATTTTCAAGAACAGTACGTGCCGTACCATGGCAGACATAGCCATCCAAAGCATCGGCGCGTCCAAGATCAGAATCCAGACGAATCGATCTCCGGTAATGTTGGGCAATACGAATACGAGAGACGAGAGTATCTCTGCTCATGCGTAAGCCTCCTTCAGCAAACGATCAACTAATCGCTTGCCGGTCTTCCCGTCAACATCCCGCCTCATTACCTGCCGAATTCCTGATGAATCGGTCCAGAAAAGCACCCCTCCTGTTCGAGCTTCAAGGCCCAACAACCGTTCCGCCAAAGAATTCTCATCCATCTTAAATACCCTACCGGGAGAACCAGGGCCATGAGCAAGAGTCTCGAAGGCCAAAGAACTCTCCCCGTAGGATCCAGCCCAATAGTCGAGGACAGCAAGATCAAATATGCCATCAGGAAGAGATGGCTTGGGACCACGCCTAAAGGAGAATATCCCGCGTCCTTCATCAAGGATCAATCCGAGTTCGGCGAGCATCGGCTCAGCAATATCTTCAATCCCACCATCAGGCTTGGGACAGTACCCACGGATGCATGTCTCAATATCTCGACGCAAAGTTGCAGCAGATGCCTTTACACCTCTCCGAGTGGCGTATACCGTGAGCTGCTCCTGAACGTCTTCACGCGTGAACGTAGGCGAAAGGACGTTATTGAACAACCACCACCAAGTAGTAGAACGATGCTTTCCGGATGGAACTGCAGCCAATCTCCAGTGAGCAAGCCATGAGGTAGCCGGATTTTCGCAATACGGATCCAAGCCATCATCAGAAAGGATGCGAGACCAAATTTCGGAGACATGAAAAGACGTCTTATCTTGCAGATCATCTTCAAATACGCCGCAAGCCAACGCCCAATGTTTAATGGACGCCACCATGTTTTTTCCAACGCCAAAATCAGCAATGGCGCTTTCATTCGTGAACATGGACTTTGACACGACGCCGGTCGCACACCGTACGTCAAATGCTTTTTTCAACCACATCTGCCGAAGCGGGAAAGTCTCATGGCCAGAAAAATGTGGCGTGTAGTCTTTTTCTTCTATCAGATTTCTCATATTTTGGATATTACTGGAGAGCCTCCCCAGGAGCAATGAATTTCAGACTGGATATAGTCTCCAGCAGAGATCATTTTAAGTAGGCGCATCACTTACTATTCATGTCACATAACAAAATCCAGAAAAAATGCATAATAAACAGATAGTTAACTAATCGCCCCGGGCTGTTCCGAATATAGCCCCTCGCTCCCGCTGAATGACGCATCACCTACACCTGCGCACCCGTTGCCTCCCGGTGGTATCTGATATGGTTCCAGTGCAACTGAAACCTCGATCAATCCGGCCTTCTTCCTGTTGAAGTAGGTACGCCGAGAAATACCCAATCCCTCCCAAGGTTTTGATACTTCCAGAGACCCTACTCGCCGAACTTCCCCGCTTTTTCGCCCGCGAGCACGCTGTATTTCCCGAAAAGCATCTTCGGTGAAGTGTCTCCACACCCATTTCGCCACTGACTTCGCTGTCGCCTTGATCTCCGATGCCGGCAAGGGATCAGGAAACCTGGAGTTCATGGCTTCGGCCTGCTGAAACACAGCCTTGAACCAGAGTTCAACTGGGGTTCCTGCTGCTTTGTACTTGAGCACCCAACTGTAGGCCCACGCCCTCAAGCTCTCAAAAATGGTGACATTCCGCCAGAGTCCGTTTGGCTCTGGCAGCACCGTGCTGCGCATAGGGAATTTGACCCACTCAGCCAGCTCATGGAGCGAATAGCTCTCCGTATGAAACTCCAACGTACGCCATCGGCGGTTCAGTGGATTCTTTGTGATCAATCCGGAATACCCGGGGTCAGCCTTCAAACTGAGACACACCCCCGCCTCTACTGCAGCTGCAAACCTCAGCGGTTTCTCATGACCAGCCGCTGACGTAACCACCGGTGTTGTTAACAAATAGGCCAAGTGTGCATGCCCGTTCTCCAAGTTGATCGCCGCCCAATTAGGTGCAGGCAAGTTGGCCCACTCCCAGGCAAATGCACCGTATTCCCGGTCGACATCAAATACAAGCCAGTGCCGCAATACTGGTGGATTGATCTGCAGGTAGCTCTTATCAAGCGCCTGCTCAGCAGAGCGGATTACAAGTCCTTGGGCCAGGTTGTCTGAGCAATAGGGACGGCGTGGCAGCCTTGATACGAGAAGGTCGGAAAGTGAATACATGGGCCATAACGGATGGCCCCACCAGCGTTAATTCACATTTCCTTTAGTTCACATTTTTCTCTTATCTGTCCTCCTCGCAGGCGGGGAGTTAACACAGGAGCATGTGGCTCCAACTTCTGGGAACACGATTCCCGTCGACTCCGTATAGCAATGCCCGCCTCTTGCGAACACATAAGAATTTGGATAACTTGAGCCACAGCTCATTAAGAGCCAGTGTTTTGAGAAGACAGTCGCCGGATGCCATGAACAGGCAGATGGCCCTATTAGTGAACGGACTAATTGGGCTTAACCATGCGACTTTTATCAAAATATGACTCACCCAACGCCACCCACCACCATGGTGGCAATACGGGGAAGGCCGCCAACGACGCAGCCTTTGAGGGGCACGCAAATCTAACGGGCTTTCGTGCCCCAGCCACCAATGATCCCCTCCAGGGATATGGATTCTGTTCTTCCCTTGGGTCTCACGCCTTCCTTTGCAGAAGCGCCACCTCCCAAGGAATCCTGCAGTACCTCTCGACACATCAGCAGAAATCCTGCGCTGAAATTGCCACGATTAATCCGGCGGTTGAGCGCAACGGCACTCATCTCGACGTCCAACTCAGCCTTCAAGTGCTGCGCCAAATCCCCATAGGTCCAGCCCGCCTCCGTCATGGCGTTTTTGATCAGCAACACGGCACGCTGACCCCAAATATCCTCCGCCTGGGCCTCTATCTTGACCGCAGGCTGCTTAGTCGAAATCGGCCTTCCAGCCTTCCTCATTTTCAAATCCAGCTTCCATCAGGAACATCATTGGGCTGCCAATTAGAGTCATTTTTGTCACATAAGGCAAGCCATTCCTTTACTTACATATCCCCACACACATCCAGCAAGTGAAGCAGGACTGGGGACGTAGCCGGCAGAAGACATCTGCCGGCATTTATTCAGGAGGTCAGCATGGCGACGAAGATTAAATGGACGGAAGACAAGATTCAGCAACTCCAGGCCGAGGGGCGCGGCAAGGGCATAGGGAGCGATTACCAACCTTGGATCCAGGTCAGCGACTTTTCTTCACAAGGGAACAGCCGTCGTGCGTTCAGCCAAAAGACGGGTCGAATTCATCACCTGCTCTCGGATGTTGAGTGGCAGCTCTTCTTGCTACTTGAACACGCACCGAGCGTCATCGACATTCGGGAGCAATTCCCACTCCCCCGCGATGAAACGCTTTCCATTGCAGCCCAAAAAACCATCAAGCACCCGATCTATCCAGGCACCAAGGTCCCTACCGTCATGACCTGTGACTTTGTTGTTACCTCACACTGCAATGGACAACCGGTCTTGGACGCATACAGCTGTAAACACACCGACACAGCCCTCAATTTTCGTGATCTCGAAAAGCTTGAGATTGAGCGCACCTACTTCAGCGAGTTGGAAATTCCGCACCATTTGGTTTTCCATTCGGAGTTGCCGCAGAACAAGATTAAAAATCTGAAATGGTGCCGTGGAGCCACCATCAACGACGCAGGTGCCGAGGAATATGAGGAAGCATTATCCGAACACACCATCAGACTGGTGAACGACCTTCGCCAACCGACTCGCTCCTGTAGCCTCAGCGAATACTGCAAGAACTACGACAGGCGTACCGGTGCCGCTCCGGGAACAGGACTGCGTGTAGTCCGTGCACTTCTGTGGCGAGGTGAGTTGAACACAGACCTCAATCAAACGGATTTGCTGGCCACGCCAATGGCCATGTTTCGCATCACTGAAAAACCCGGACTTCGGGCAGTCGGAGCGTGAGCATGCTGTACAAAAACCAGCTGTACGAGCACAAAGCATCCGGGCAGCGCATCCGCATTCTGGAGTTGGACAGTAAGAGCCAAACCGTCTGGGTTTTCAACATCACAAACCCCAAGGCATTGCCAAAAGCCTACGAGCTGGGTGATCTGGAAGCCGCCATCACCAACCAAGAGTTCGTTGCAGTTACCGCCCAACCCAATGAAACGGTACTTCACCCCTCCGATACAGCTAAACAGCGACAGAACAAGGCATACGCTTGCATCGAGCCTCTAATCAAAACCCCCGACATCTTCGACCCACACAAACGAAACGCCTTGGTAAATGCACGTGCCAAGGAACTGAGCTGTTCGCCCCAGACGATTTATAAGTACCTGCGCACATGGTGGCGCGATGGGCAAAGCCGCAACGCTTTGACTCCCCGTTTCCATCGCATTGGTAGCCGCTCCGGTGTTACGGGTAATCGGGGTCGGCCGCCGGTATTCATGGACCGAACGATCTATCAACTAACTGAAACCGATCATCAGCACATGCAGGACGTGTTGAAACGCTATTTCCTGAAAAGTGCGGTTTTTACCTTATCGGCGACCTACCAACGCATGCTGGAAGAGCGGTATTCATACATTGATAGTGAGGGAATCCGCCGCATCAAGGCACCAGGGGAATATCCCAGCGAAGCCCAATTCCGCTGGTTTGTCCAAAAGAACCTCCCCAAGGAAGCATCTATCCGGGCGAGGAAGGGGGATGCGCACTTTGAGTTGAATCATCGCGCCAAGCTGGGCAGCCTTCGCCATGAGACATATACCGTGGGGGATGTCTATGAGATAGATGCCACCGTAGCCGACGTTCTACTGGTACACCCAGACGACCGATCCAAGATCATTGGCAAGCCAATTTTGTACATGGTCAGAGATCGGAAAAGCAACTTGTGCGTGGGCTTCTATGTTGGCATCGAGAACGCCTCATGGCCTGCCGCTATGCACGCCATCAAGTCCATCTCCGAAGACAAAGCAGCGCTCTGCAAGCGCTACGACCTGCCTTATGACCCAGCCGACTGGCCTGCGAACTGCGTGTTCCCCAAAACATTCATCGCCGACCGAGGAAGTGACATGCTCTCGGGTGGAAGCTCGCAATTGGCGGAAAGCCTGGAGATTACTGTGCAGAATCTGCCCACTCGAAGAGGGGACTGGAAGCCACATGTCGAATGCGGTTTCAAGCAAACCCACCGCTCAATTGCTGACTGCATTCCTGCTTACATCCCGCCAGAGGACTTCGGCAAACGCCAGACCAAGGACTACAGCCGTGATGCAGCCCTGACCTTGGAAGAATTCACTCGAATTCTCCTGGCCGCCATCATCCGCAGCAACCGCACCCCCATCAAGAACTACGACTTGGCACCGCAATATTTGCTGAGCAGCATGCAGCCGACGCCAATAAACATTTGGAATGCGGAAATTCAGGACCGTGCCGGCTTGCTGACACAGTATTCGGAGGAGTTGGTTCGCTTTGCGCTGCTACCCCGCATGCAGGCCACGGTCACTCGGGAAGGCATCCGTATCGGCAACTGCTATTACAGTGCCCCCGAGGCAATCGCCAAGGAGTGGTTTATCAGCGCTGGCCGCGCTCGCTTCAATGTCACCGTGTCCTATGACCGCCGACTGGTGGATGCCATCTATGTTCACGATGACCGGGATCCAACCAAGTATTTTGCCGGGCAGTTACTGGATAAATGCTCACATTTCCGCGGCAGGAGCTTTGCCGAGGTAGAAAGCCTGAACTATTTGGTGACGACCCTTCGCCACGAGGGGCTCCAGGTTAAGCGTCAGTTGCAAGCCGACTTCCACAGCCAAGTCGCCCCGATGATCAAAGAAGCAAAACACGAGGCTAAGGTTGCCTCCAAAGGGAAGTCTCGGTCAGCTCGTAAGAAAGACACAGTGGCCGCCCGAGCGGATGTCCTAAGGACTCAACGCCAAGTGGACGCCCGGCTGCTACCGGAAACCCCACCGGAAAAAGAAGCCGCTCAAGTCATCCCCCTACCATCAGCCGGCAAACCACCTCAAGCACTTGGTGAGTCAGAACAGACTCATTCCGCCACCACAAAGTCCCGTCAACAGAAATACATGGAGCTCATGAATGGCCTCTAATCTACATGCCACCCAAGCGATATACACCGAACAGCGCATTCCTCAGTATCGGGGAAACCCTTTGATAGAGGCGCTGCCGCCGGCGCTGGATGATGATGCCCTTTTAGAGTCGATGTTCTGCGTACCGGAGTATTCGCATGAGCAACTCACCTGGACCAAGTCTGAGCGCTTGCAGATGATCGCGCAGCTCTCCAGCTTTATGGTACCCATGGAGCGCCACTTACGCTTTGCATATGGTATCGACAGTCTAATGCGCCAAGGTTACGTCGGCCGTGCACCACACACGGTGGAAGCCCAACAAATCTCCACGAAGTTGTATCAGATGCAGAAGGCGGGAAAAACATTCCAATCATCCCCAGCTCAGCTGACTGCACAACTCTCAGCAGCATTGGTCGGAATTCCAGGCATGGGCAAGACGATGACCATCCGCCGACTGTTGGCCCGCACACCGCAGGTAATCTTCCATCCGAAGCTTTCGTTGTATCAGGTGCCCTATCTGACCATCGAAACGCCGTACGACGGCGCAAGCGTAAAGGGTCTCGCCGAATCCATATTTCGCAAGATGGATCAGTTACTACCTGATGCGCGATACAGAGAGCAATACAGCAAACCACATTCCGGCGCCGAGACGTTGATGAACCATGCCGCCTGGATCCTGCACATGCACTCCGTGGGCCTGCTGGTTGTAGACGAAATCCAAAATTTGGAAAACTCTTCGAAGGGACCTGAATCATTAATGTCCTTGCTGGTTAGCGCATCCAATGAGTTGAACCTCCCGATTCTGTTCGTCGGGACAAACAAAGCACAGCGTTTATTGTCTCGGGGATTCAGGCAGGCGCGCCGATCCATCGGTAACCCCTCCGCTTACTGGCATACCCTTCAAAAGGGCAGCCAGGAAGCACCCGACGAATGGGAGGATTTCCTCAGTGTTCTGTGGCGCTTCCAGTGGACCAAGCAACCAATCCCGCTTACCCCGTACCTGTCTGACCTGATGTATCACCATAGCCAGGGCGTGGTGGACATCGCCATCAAGCTATTCGCAGTAAGCCAGGTCAGAGCAATCCACGATGGCTCGGAAACCCTTACTGGAGCGTTGATCGACAACGTCGCCAAGACGGAACTGGCCATCGTGATGCCGATGATTGAGGCCATTCGCAAGGACGACATCCGAGCGCTCCAGAATTGCGAGGACATTGCCCCAATCGGACTCGATGCCATCATGTGGGATGTGGGGTCGAAGTATTCTGGGCGGCTTGTTCGTGGCGCGAGCATCATGGCATCGAATCCCATGTTTGCACCGACCGTCACGCAGGCGCTAACCGCGGTGGGCTTCGACTTGCCGGAAGCGCAGGCCCTGGCTGAAAAAGTTTCGGACTCGACCAATGCCATCGACGGCGTGAAAAACGCGCTGACCCATGCTACCTCCGGACGACGGGTGAGTTCAACGAAGAAGAGCAAGCCGTCCGCCGACATCAAATATGCACCTGGCGACTACCGCAGCGCAACAAGCCATGATGTCTCCGGCGACTCGATTTTCGCTCGCCTAAGAACCCTGAACATGGTGGCGAACGTGGAGTCCATCCTCGGCGCATAGCCATGCCGCCGCTTTACACCTTCCGTACCTACCCCGATGAGGAACTCGGGAGCATCATCATCCGGGCCTACCGCGAGGTAGGCCTGTCGCCTTCAGAATTCGTTAGGTGGTACCTCAACGGGACCTCAGAGGCTCCTCTCTCGTCTGTCACCAACCTGGTGGTCCCGGTGGCAAGCATCACCGATATGTCGCCGAGGCAGCTGCTGTCGGCGCACACTTTGGTTCCTTACGGAATGGCAGCGCTGCCGCCCACCGTTTCCCACCGCATCGCCATCAACCTGATTTGTGGCAGGCTGCTACACGACTCTCCGACCATCGGAAAGATCGCCCGACGTTGGTGCGACGCCTGCGTTCGTACAGATTTGGCAACCTATGGAATAGCTTATTGGCATCGCGGGCACCTGTTGCCAGGAATCAGTACCTGTCATCTGCACGGTAATCCGCTCTTGCACTTGCCGGAAACCTCGAGATCTATCCCCATCCACGAAGGTGTGACCCATTGGATCAGGGCAGATCTCCCGCAAGATCTGATCGGGGTGCCACTCAATCTTCCCACGCCCCCCAGCCTGCAACACCAAATCAGCCTCTACTCGGTGCGCGCATTGAAGGGGCGCCGGGCCCTACCGCTGGCGGAGTTGCCGACCAACCAGTTACGACAGGTCTTCGGTCCAGCTTTACTACGCTATGCCGGCTGCGATAGGAAGCAAGATGAAAAACGCCCACTAACCACTGCGCGAATTCTTTCCATCGTCGCCATGCGGTATCTTGAAAAGTTCCGGGCAGGTTCCCAGCTTGAAATATTGTTCTGAACTTCGTACAGAAATGAGTTCCCCAGAGCTATACGTTCACCCGTATTGCTGGATGAACCCATGTTCTGGATTGAAGGAATTGCGCACACCCCGTCAGGTTTCGCGCTAAATACGCTGTTGGCTGATGGCTCACGGATGCAACGCCCTCTCGCTGACCTCTCGCTCCCTCCCTTCACTGGCAAAACCGTCCGCAAACGCATCACCACTGATTGCGCAACCTGGACTTTCCATTCGGCTGAACCGTTCTGGCAGCACATGGGGCTCCAGACGTATCAGCCGACAGAGGGACATGCAGTATTTCAGGTGATCGACCAGGATAAGCGTTATCTGATCCCGGCGTCGGTCCTAATCGCGGCCATGATGCGGCCCATCAAGTACATGCAGTCTTACCTGTTCCGCCCCCAGGGCTTGGACGCTTTCTCGTTACCCATCATCGACACGGGGCATCCCAGTATTGGGCTCCATCAGTCCCAATGGACTGTGTTCGGTAGCACCAAGCAGCTCCCCAAGGGGCTCCTTGCCAGCTATTCCTGGATGCATTGCTTTCCGACTGCTCGGGCAATGTGGGACAGCGTGTACCTGGGATCACTTGCCGGTAGGCTTACTTTGGCGCTGCCCCAGGCGTCGGTCACCATTAGCCTGCATAGCGTCAAATGCCAGGGTTACTACCTGGTCACGGAAGCGGTGATCATGTCCCTTGACGCCAATGAACAACCCTTCGCATTTGCCAATGGCCATGCCTCCAATATTCTCTTCCATGACAGTGCGTCTATCGACTGGGCTGTGCGTCACAACCCCACATGCACGATTCCAGCTCGGGGGAAGGAATGGAAACTGTCGGATGACGAATGGAGAGAAATCTCAGCCATGCTTTCCCCCGGCCGCCGAGCCAAGTACGACTTGCGCAATATTATTGACCTCATCCTCATCAAATTCGGCACGGGTCAGGCTTGGCGTAAGCTCAACTTTGGGGTGCTTAACTTCCCTATCGTCCAGCACACCTACCAACAGATGCAGAAAAATGGACGGTGGGCGACGGTTGAAGGGTTGCTGCAAGAATCTCGGCGCATTTCTGTGACCTGACTCTCCCTTGGGCCCAACCACCTGCGTCGTAGAGGTCCGGCCAAGTAAAAAACACGGAGAAGCTGCCAGACCGGCCCATGGCAATGGACATTTACCACCACCCGCACATGTCACACAGCTTCTCCGGTTCCAACATCTCAATTGTTAAAGAACCGAGTTCCGACTACTGATCCAGGGAGTTCATTTCCACGATCATTTCGAACTGTTCGCAAATATCAGGGGACTGCTGCTTGATATAGCGCTTCACGGCACTGTTTGCGAGCAGCTTGCTGAGATAACCCTGTACCAAGACCAGGCTGAGGACATCTTCTGCATAGTTTTCCTCGATGAGTTTGTACTGGCCCTGCAGGTTGGCCATTTCACGCTCCATCCTGGCCATGTGTTCTGCCGTAACCCCCTTCAGTGCAGGCTTACTTCCCTCAACCAGCATTTCCACCGGGGTAGCCGCCAATAGCGCTTCTGCGTAACTGATGGTCAAACTGTCAGCAGACAGCATCAACTCAATGGATTCGACTTGCCGAGTGGCCTTCATTTTTCGCAGCATTCGGGTCACGTCGGTTGAGAATTGCCGGTCTTTGAGTAATTCCGCTGCCTCGGGACAAATTCCCTCCATGAGCTTCAGTTTCTTCCAGAGGTTGCTGATGTCGATGTTCAGGGTTCGCGCCAAATGTTCCCTCGAGACCCCTTTGGCAACGGCTTCCTGCAGCATGCGAGTTTCCTGGATAGAGGATAGTCGGTTGATTCTGCTGTTATAGGTGTAGGCCTCATCATCCACAGCCAGCAAGCATGGCGCGGCCTCACTGCCCAGTTCTTTCAACGCTAACAACCGAACATGGCCATCCAGTAATAAGTATTGGCCCATCCCTTTATCGGCAAGGCTGACCGACAAGGGCTCAATGATTCCAACATCTTGAATGGAGCAGACCACCTGCCTGAACTTCACCGACAAGGGAACAGCCGGTGGCAGCGTCCGTGATGGCAGAATTTTGTTTAAGGGGATTTGCAGGACATCTGGTGAAAATGCCTGGGGAACGCCACTCATCGCACGCCTCCTTCTGGCCAAACGCGTTCGGCCAGATAAAGGGGCATCACATCCAAGTGCTCTGCACGAATCAGGTTGATGAAGTTTTCACCTGCCAGAAGTTGGCGCAAGGCACTGGCCACAAACATCAGTCGTTTTTGGGTTAAGTCGGCTTTGCGCAGAATCATCTTCTTCCGCTCAACCTCCTTCTCATAAGCCCTGACCAGGCTGGACGAGGACACATCAACGTTGTTTCTCCTTCGACGGCGGGCAACCGAGCCACCCAGGATTTGTCGGCGCTCAACGATCCGGCGAGCCAGGCGCAGTTTGCTGCCGCGGAGGGTTCCCGCCTCATAGGCCTCCTGCATCGCCGCCTGCAAGGCTTTGTCGTCATTTCCCGCCCCCATAATGTCCAGCGCGGTATTCAGAGGAACCAGGCCTTTCTCAACCGAGACCAGCAGTCTCTCCTCTCCATGCTTCAGGAGATTCAATATCCCTATCACATACATGGGCGTCAGTGCTGTCTTGGCGGCAATTTCGGATGAGCTGTACCCCTTGTCGGCAAGTTGCCGGATACTGGACATAATTTCCAGAGGTCGGTACTGACGCCTGGCAATGTTCTCTACCAGGCTCATGATGAATGCCTCTTCATCACTGACGTCAATCACTAATGCGGGAATAGATGTCTCACCCAAGATTCGAAAGGCGTTGAGCCGCCCCTCGCCACAGACCAAGGCATAGTAGCTTTCGCCATCACTTCCAACCCGTGGTGTAACCACAATCGGCTTCTTCAGGCCAACCCGTCGAATACTCTCGACGATGCTCTCGAAAACTTTCTGATTCCGGTCGCGGGGATTGAGCACCCGGATACTCTCCAAGGGGACCATCGGCACTTCAGCTTTGCGGCGCTTAGGCATCACGCAGCCCTCCGGACTCTGAAGCGCTCTGACATCCCATAGAGGTAATCCAGAGTGTCGAAACGATAGCTATCAAACTCAAAAGCATTGTTTTCAGCCAAGCTAATTCTCGCCAGGCCGAAATCGAGTCGGGGTAGCAGGTAGTAATCAAGCGCTGCTTGGTTCTCGTAGTTGAGGCGAACCGCGACAGTAATGTCTGGGTTCAGGCCAGTATCAATTCTCACCTTCCAACGGTGACTGCCAGCCTCACTGGTGTAGCACCTGGCCAATACGACGGAAATGCAGAACTCATCGTTGATGCTCAGCATGTCCGTGGCCGGATCTCGCGTCACACTGCCACCCAAATCAGCAATCCGGGCTTCGGTCTCGGTGATGATCTCAGGATGGAGTTTCCGGAGAAACCGATTGATTTCCAGGAAGCGGTAATCCCGGTCAGGAGTAAATCCAATCATCTGGTAAGCCCGTACCAGGCTACCAAAACGATGCGCATAGACGGCAGCCGAGGGCATCCCCTCAGTTTCATTGATGATCAGCCCTGACAGGATTCCCCGCACTTGGTAGAGGCTTCGCAGACGCCCCAGCAGCTCATCATCGGTGAAACGCCGGAATCTGGCCTGCATGATCCCTTGCGCCGTATAAAACAACTCGGGCTGAACAATGGCCTCAAAAGCGCCTTCCTTGCGGATCCACATGTCCGGCGTATTGCTGACCCTGGCTTTTTTTAACTTGAAGGAGATCCGGTTATAGACATTGTTCCCAATGTATTTCTCATTGCTGAGCACCTCATTCACGGTGGCTCGCGTCCAATCCCGCTGGAGGTCCGTTTTGATACCCATACCGTTGAGTCGAGCAGCAATCAGGCTTTCCGAGAGTTCGTCGTTAATAAACCAGCGGTAGATTTGATTAACTGTGCGGACTTCGTCCTCTGGGCCGGGGACGAGAATGACCCGGTCAGTTTGCAGGCTTTTGTGCTCACCTCGCGCCAGGGCGCTCTTGATAACGCCGTGCTGGTCAATGAGAATGCGGCGCAGGCCAAACCCAGCTGGGCCTCCCTGGCGAAACCCCAGCTCAATCAGGCGGCATTGGCCAGCAAACACTTTGGCCGATAGCTCTCTGCTGTACTCACCCGCCATGGCGCGCTTTACGCCTTTGACAATGGTAGAGACCGGTGAGCCATCGTTCTCGAACTGCTCGGCACAGTAGGCAACTTGGATGCCGGCACGACGGCAGATGTACTCGTAATAGGCGGATTCATCAGCGTCCTGGAATCGCCCCCAGCGACTCACGTCATAGACGAGGATGATCTGGAAATCGGCGGTGCCTGACTGGACGTCATGAAGTAATTGTTGCAGCGCCTGCCGCCCATCAATGCGCAGGCCGCTCTTTCCAGCGTCCGCATAGGTCTTGATGATCTGAATACCGCGCCGCGCTGCGTACTCACGGATTTTCTCCGACTGATTCTCCGTTGAGTATTGCTGGTGCTCCGTGGACATGCGGACATATTCCACCGCCCGAAACAGGGATGTCTGGACGTCGCCGCTGTCTTTTTCTTCTTGGAGTTGCATGTGCTTGGGCCCCGGTCATTGTTTACCTCCCCCGTTCAGGCGTACCCGACAACCCATTTATGAGTGGGAAACAGAAATAGGTCGTCGAGCTGAACGCCCCAAAATGGCAGGGTTTTGGCGAAGCTACCAAGAAAATTCTGGCCTGAAAATCTCGGAGACTTTGCAATCAGCCATCATGCTGAAACACAGACAGGACCGTGATTTCCACTACCCACGAAGCCCTCTTTGCAATCCTTTTTCCATCCAGAGGCGTCAGCAAATAGCGGCCTGGTGACATCGCCTCTATGTTTGGTATTTCTTCTTGGCGACGCAGCTGGTTTCGTTGTTTCTGCTGCTTACGATTCCGCTCAACATAAGCAGGGTGACCGGCTCGGTAGTTCTTCCAGTAATCCGGGTTCATCGTTGCCCAAACCCGACTTTCCTTGGCATGGGCTTCCGGGTTTACTTCTCGATGGCTTTGCTTGTTGAGTCGCCTGCGCTCCCGCTGACATTCAGGTTTCGAGCAGAATTTCTGCTGAGGTGTTTGTGGCCATGTTTTAAAGAATTGGCTGCAGGCTGCACACTTCTTGGTAGGCATGATGAACTCCATACGTGAAAAGGCGTATGAAGCAGGACTACCCACTGGCTTTTAAAGCCCAAGGCTTGCGCTTCGGCAGCATTTGCACCAATATTTGGCATAAACCCAGCGAAAGGGGACTGTTATGGCCAAAAAACAGCAGAACGCTAATGAGCAGGCAATAAAAGCCGCAAAGTTGGCCAGCCTGCAGCGACTTTCCTCCTCACTGGCCACTTCACTAAAAAATGGCACGCTGCGTCCCGTGGATCCGAATGCAGCGCCAATCGTGATGCCACTACGAGTGAAATAGAGCTAACACTGGCTCAATCGCCCGAAAGCGAAGCCATCTGCCGCCCCAAATCCTCCGCCTGCCCTGCGGAGCGGGGATTCCTGAATTCAGTATTACTTGTCGTTGCCGGACTCACCCCTTGGGCGTGGGATCGTTAGGATCGCCCGAGATTACTGGACCATCGTAAGCAGCAAGGTCGTCCCATACCGGCTGATCAATGAACCGCGGTGCGGTCTGCAGTCGGTCAACAGCATTGCCGACCAATCTCGATGCTTCTGTGTCAGCAACCGACAATTCAGCTGTGCGTAGTGCCCGCGCATCAACCAGGGCATGATGCTGCCGGGGATCGCGTAAAAAACACTGAAGCCTTGCGGTCTCATAGGTATCACCGAGTGCCCCGACCGGAGGCGTCACAGATACAAGGGTGACACCAGTCCTGCCAATCGGCAAAACCCCAGGCATTCTTTCTCCAGCTCCTCCCAACGCCAGGCGAAGGACAAACCAGTCCCAACTGGAGTCGGCTACTAACTGGATCGGCGCCTCAAATTGCCGCAACCAAGCCTCAAGTCTGGAGGCAAATTCATCACGCGGGCAGAGAAAACCGCCTCCTTGGAGCAGAGGCAAGACGTGCCTCGCCACAAAATCGGAGCATACGGCTGGCGGTGGATCAAACTCTACATAAAACTCAGCCCCATCCTCGGCCACAGCCCCAAACGATATGGCCTCAGCGTTGTCCGTGAGTTCGCTGAACTCCAAGTCAATGAATATGTTCATGAAGTGACGCCTTTGATGTACTGGGCAATATCTTGCTCCCAACGAGGCTCATAAGGTGAGCCAGCACAAGGTCGCCTATATCAGGACGCGTATTTGAAGGCATCCAAGTCAATTTTGTGCAAAAAGCGCACAAAACTGCTCAGCTCAAATCTTTTTAAGATTGAGATCAGTGGAATCGCATATTCCACCCCAACATTCATTTCTGAGCTTTTTTATGGAAAATCAGCCCACCCCATAACCATGCGGGTTACCGAGAGCCATCAGCTCAGATTTCATTTCGTGATCACCAGTGTCGCAGGTCACGGGGGCCGCGGAGCGGCGAAAGGGAAAAGGGGGAAGTCCGCCGATAAGCCGGGTTCTGTCGTGGGCAATCATTCCTCTGGGACCGTCGTTACCGACGGCCTCTAGCAGCCTACCCGGGAGCAGCGCGAGCCACGCCATTGCTCCCCTATTTGGCCTTGCTCCGGATGAGGTTTACCGTGCCGTTCGCCGTCACCGGGAACGCGGTGGGCTCTTACCCCA
>Ga0318572_10000156_pt1 | contig 25056 bp, 18 predicted proteins | sample GRESIP089b5f20_FD_202528 | JGI IMG/M metagenome (GOLD analysis project Ga0318572, IMG submission 202528) | Tropical soil microbial communities from Luquillo Experimental Forest, Puerto Rico - GRE.SIPMG.089b5f20 | ecosystem: Environmental > Terrestrial > Soil > Tropical forest > Bulk soil...
TGCGGGCGATCCGTTGCCACACTTGTTGCAAGCAAGTGTCTGTGTCCACCCGACGTATGAGGATGGCTTTGCGTATGCACCGATGGAGGCGAAAGCATGTGGCGTTCCCGTGATTGTTTCGAGTGATACCGGCATGAAAGAGTATGTGGAGGCAGGTGTGGATGGAAGCGTCTTTCCAACCGGAGATCTGGAGGCGCTGATTTCATGCATTCGTGATGTTTATCGTGAGACGGTCTGACGCGACATGAAAATCGGCCACTACATGACGGGGATCTGGCATCCCGGCGGTATTGCGACATACATCCGCCGTGTGAGCGATGCGCAGCGGGCGAGTGGGCATGAGGTCCACTTCTTCGACACCCGCGCGCCCGAAAGCGACGGCGATGCGTCAATGCGCCCGACGATTGTGCGCGATACCGATCATCTCTATGCGACTGCGAATGAGTTGGGCATCGAGATTCTGCATCTGCATACGGAAGTTTCCGGTGCGCCCGGCGGTGGGAGCTGTCGCGTCGTGCGAACGGTTCATGGGCACGCGCCATACTGTCCGAGCGGAACTCAGTTTCTTAGGGCATTCGGACGTCCTTGCAGTCGAGTCGCCGGACTGGTCGGGTGTAGCGTAGGTCACGTGCTTGGTCGGTGCGGCAGCGTGCGCCCGGCCAAAATCGTCGAAGAGATCGAGCGGAGCTGGAAAGAGCGGCACACGCTGTCGGCGATACCGGTGATTACGGTGAGCGAGTTCCTGAAGAATCGGATGATTGCGGCCGGGTATTCGGCTGACAGGATCGCGGTGCTCCATTTGATGGGCCCTACTGTCGCCGAGGCGCGCCCGATCCCGGATAGCGGTGTACCCAGACTTGTATTTCTAGGGCGGATCACGCCTGCGAAAGGGGTCGAGTGGCTGCTGCGCGCGCTTGCACGGACCAAGGTTCCGGTACATCTCGATATCGGTGGAAGCGGGCCGGACGAGCAGGAGATGATCCAGCTTGCCAAGTCACTGGGTATCGCCAGTCGCGTGACATTTCACGGTTGGTTGTCGCCGCAGCGTGTGGCGGAACTGCTTACCGCGGCGCGATCAATCGTGTTTCCGTCGATGTGGCACGAACCAGGCGGGACGGTAGCGTTTGAATCGATGTCGTTTGGGCGGCCGGTGATCGTCAGCGCGGTCGGCGGTATGCCGGAGGTGGTCCGCGATGGCGAAAACGGTTTGCTTGTCGCTCCTGGCGACGAAGTTGCGCTGGCGAATGCGATCGAAAGACTGGCGCTGGATCGGCCGTATGCGGAGCAACTTGGATCCTATGGCAGAAAGATAGTGAATGAGAGATTCACGCTGGCTGCACACGTCGAAAAACTGGAGGGGCTGTATCGATCCGCGATCGCTGGGACGTTCGGCCAATCATGAGAATTCAAATTGCCTATCCAAAATTGCCTCCGGCGATTGACGGTATCGGGGATCACACGCGTTTTCTAGCGGAGGCGCTTGCTGATCGGCATCATGTGGAGATTCTGACGGCTGACGCGCAGACGATCGACGCGTTGCCGGTCAAGACGACCGCTTGCTTCTCAATGAGCACCCGGGCGGGTGTCAAGCAATTGCTGAACGAAGTCAGAAAAGCTCCGCCGGAATGGCTACTGCTGCAGTACAACCCGTTTGCGTGGGGGCGGTGGGGCTTGAATCTGCAGTTGCCGTCGGTGATCTCGACGATCAAGAAGACGTGCCCCGGCATCAAAGTGGCGCTGATCGTGCACGAATGTTTTGTTCCTTCCATTTCATGGAAGTTCGCAATCATGACTACTTGGCAGCGCCTGCAGCTCTGGCGGCTGGGGCAAGTCGCGGACGCGATCTTTGTGTCAATCGAAAAATGGACACGGCTGCTGGCAGGCTGGTATCCGGACAAGCTGGTAGTGCACCTCCCGGTTGGATCGAACATCCCGGTGGTCGGTGCGGATCGGCGCGCGGTTCGCGATGAGTTGGGGATCGCGGAGCACTCGGTCGCATTGGGCGTGTTCGGGTCCGCGCATCCGGACCGAATGTTTGACGTAGTGCCGAAGATTGTCGATGCAGTCGCCAGTCAGGGGATCGACGTGTCGCTGATCTGTGCGGGGGGCGGAACGGATTCGCTCAAGAAATTGTTACCCGGAAAAAAAATTGCGGGCGGAACCGCGCTTGATCCCCGTGAGGTATCGAGACTCGTATCGGCAATGGATGTCACGTTGCCGCTCTTCATCGACGGTGTGTCAACGCGCCGGGGCTCGTTCATGGCCGGTCTCGATCACGGGGTTGCGACGGTGACGACGATCGGCCGGAATAGCGACGCCATGCTCAAACGTGCCGCAGGAGCGTCGTTTCTCGCGAGTGATCCGCTTGATCATGGTGGTTTGGCGAAGGCCGCGCTAGAGCTGGCTTGGAATCGGGAATTGAGAGAAAAGGTCGCGGAATCGGGGCGCGCGCTCTATCGCCAGCATTTCGATTGGTCGCGGTTGGTCGACATCCTTACTGTCAATCTCGATCGGAAACGTTGAACCAAAGCCGTGTAAAGCAGCGTTCGCACAGCGACGTGCTGGGTGGGCGCGCTATGCATGGCGTGATGGATGCGCAACGGAAGTCAGACACCTCACGCGAGTGCTTGAGCTTGTCGTTCGCTCCTGAAATTGAATTTGCGAAAGGTCTCCATGAAAGCAGTGTATTCCAGCCCGGCCAGCCCAGCTCTCCAGTCAGGGAAGTTCATGAAGCTCGAGGGGCTGCGTGGAATCCTGTGCCTGAGCGTGGCGATGGGGCATTACGGTGTGGAGAATATCTTTCATCGAGTTGGTCTGGGTTTGAATTTTTCGTATGCGGTCAACGTTTTCTTTGTGATTTCCGGATTCGTTCTGGCGCATTCCAATTATTACGGAAGCAAGTCGGTCGGGCTTTATGAGTTTTCCGTTAAGCGGTTTGCTCGTTTGTACCCGTTGCATATTGCTTCGTTGCTGTTGGCTGTTGCGGTTTATTTTGCATCTGGGAGGGAAATAAACTGGATTATTTTTGCTCAGAATATTTTCCTCGTGCAAAATATTGGGTTGAATCCAAATCTCTATAGTTTCAATTTTCCGAGCTGGTCCGTCTCCGTCGAATTCTGGTGTTCGATCATATTCTTTGTGGTAACCAGAGTGTTCGCCGCGAGGGAGCTGTTCGTGATTACCGCCTTGCTGGTCGGTGTCGCAAGCATTTTCTTCATGAACATCGTGAGAACCTATCCGCCCGCGAACGTCGCATTGGGGTTGAATGCCGGGTTGCTCAACGGATTGGTGGGTTTCGCGCTCGGCATTTGCGTCTATCACGTGACGTCGATTCCCATTTGCAAGCGGGTGTTGTCCGGAAAATGGGCCGGGTGGTTCGCTTGCATCGGGCTGGTGCTGTTTTTCGTCGTCGATATTTCACCACGCTGGTCGTTCACTTTCTATTGTTTCGCCGCACTGGCCGTGGCTGTGGCGGCATGCCGATCGACCGAGAATGGCTTGCTTAACGCGCGGCCGATATTGTGGCTGGGGAAGATCTCGTTTTCTATTTATTTGATCCATATCCCGATGGCGCTTGCTGCTGGATATCTGTTTGGTGAGGCCTCGATAAAGGGAAGTGCCGGTAAGTTTGTGCTGTTATCGGCGGTGATCGTTGCTTCGACAATGACATATCGGATATTTGAAATGTCATGCCAATGGAAATTGAGAGGCTGGTTGCTGCGGCCGCGGGGTGCTCCAGTAGACGCAAGCTAATCGTTGGGCCGTGCTATCGAATATCGCCTGATTTTCAGAGGATTTTGTGGAAAATAAATTGCCAGGGATCGGCCGCGAGCAACACGCGTTACCTGTCAGGGTGGGAATCGTGATGCCCCTGGGGGGCCAGCGCGGAGGAGCGGAGTTGATGTTGCATCATTTGCTACGTGCAAGCGTCGGCCTACCCGATGTCCGCTTCGAGATTGCAGAGGTCAGCCAACGATGAACAGATCACTAACAGTTGAATTTTTCCTGATACCGCTGAGCTTCGTTATCGCCATCGCGATTCCGATCGTGTTCGAGCCGTTGAACGGGCGGCTGATCTTGTTCTTATTCCTGCTGCTGCTGTATTGCGGCATCTCATTGGCTCGGCCGCTTGTGGGAGCGATTGGTCTAGTGTTGCTGCAATTTTTTCAGGCGGAACTGCGCAGATATGTGGGATTCATTTACGGCTTCGGCGGATTTGATCCAATCTTGCTGATTGCGCCTGCCGCCGTGCTGGTCATGATGTTTTCTCTGTTGGTCGGCCGAAATTTGAAGAACGATACGCGGATCTCGAAGCTCGTCGTCATTCTCATCGGTTTTATGGTGATCGAGATCTTCAATCCACTGCAAGGCGGGGTGGCGATCGGCATCGGCGGTGCGATGTTCTATCTGATCCCCGTCTTGTCGTTCTGGATCGGGCGAACCTACTTTACCGAAGCGACCGTGGTCATGCTGGCCATGAAAATTGTCGTTCCGGTCGCGGTGCTTGCGGCAATTTTGGGGATGTACCAGACGTTTGTCGGTTACTTCGATTACGAGCAGGCATGGCTGGTTGCCGCACATTGGGATCGAGTCGTGGATCTGAACGGGTTGCGCCGGGCCGTCTCGTTCCTGACTTCGCCAGCAGAATATGGCCGTATTCTCGTTTTTGCGATCGTATTGATCTGGTGTGCATGGTTGAAGCGGCGTAGCCCGTTGATTCTGCTGATGCCGTTCATTTTCGTGGCGCTCTACTTCGCAGGGATGCGAAGCGCGATTTTCGTCTGTGTCTTTTCGATGGCGGCGCTTTGGGCGGCGATGGGAAGAAGTCAGGCGACGTGGGCGCCTCGAATCGTTATTGCGCTGGTTCTCGGCATCGCCGGAATCTTGTTCGGAGCGGATCAGTCGCAGCAGGCGGCAAAAGGAAGCGCATCGGAGGCGTTGATTTCGCATCAGTCCGAGGGGTTGGCCAACCCGCTCGACGAGAAGAAGTCCACCGGGAAAATCCACCTTGCGATGATCGGCTACGGCATTGCCGAAAGCTTCAGAAACCCGCTCGGACACGGACTGGGCGCTACTACGCTTGCGGCAGGTAAGTTCGGAGGCGAGACAGAAAATACCGAGGTCGACATCTCGAACATGTTTCTATCGCTCGGTTGCTTTGGTGGCTTGGTCTATGTCGTATTGTTGTGGCGGATCAGTCAGCTTTCCCTTAGCTACTGGAATAAGGAACGTTCATTCGCTGCATTGATCATTCTCGGTATCTTGGTCTCTTCCATATTTTCCGTGCTTAGCGCGGGAGATTACGCGAAGAATCAAGTAACTTGGCTGCTCATCGGTGCACTGGATCGCATCGCCGGTGGTGCGGCGCTCAGGTTCTCCGCGGCGAGGGAGTCGAGAGGCCAGCGGGTAGAGAGCGAGGTGGCCGCATGACCGGGATCATTCGCGCGGGCCAGTCCCACAGCAAGCTGGTCGCCCTGCAAATAGGGATGGGTTGGTTTCCCGAGCAAGCGGGCGGCTTGAATCGATACTTCTATGACCTCATCGCCAGCGGCAAGAATGCTGGCATGGATCAAGCGGGCCTGGTATGCGGAGCATTCGAGTGCGAACGCGGTGAGAACTGGAGTGTCAACGCGTTCGCTGCGCGCGACGCTTCCATTTCCACTCGTTTATGGCGGGCGCGCAAAGCGGTCGCCAAGCGTGTTGCCGAATACAGGCCAGACGTCGTTGCGGCGCACTTCGCGCTGTACTCGGCACCTGCGTTGGGTGCGATGCGCGACCGTCCGCTTGTCGCGCATTTTCACGGGCCGTGGTGCGACGAAGGTGCGGCGGAAGGCCAGGGCGGTATTGCACAGACCGGCAAGTTTCTGTTGGAGCGAACGGTTTACCGGCGTGCGTCGCGGCATATCGTGTTATCCGAAGCATTCGGATCGATTCTGCACGAGCGCTTTGGAATCCGTCGCGATCGCATTCGCGTGATACCGGGAGGCGTCGATGCGAGCAAGTTCGATGTTGAACTATCTCAGGCGGCGGCGCTGCGTCAGCTCGGTTGGCCCCTGGATCGTCCGATTGTTCTGGTAGTTCGGCGCCTCGCGTGGCGTATGGGGCATGAAAATCTCATCAGGGCGATCGCAGACGTTCGGAAGCGGGTGCCCGAGGTGCTGGTGCATATCGTTGGCAAAGGGCCGCTTGCTTCCGAACTGCAGAGGCGCGTCGACGAATTGGATCTCTCGGAGAACGTGCGCCTGGTCGGATACGTCAGCGATGAGGAACTCCCCATCTGTTACCGGGCGGCAACCCTGTCGGTCGTTCCGACTGTCGCTCTGGAGGGTTTCGGACTGATCACGCTCGAGTCGTTGGCGGCGGGCACGCCGGTGCTCGTCACGCCGGTGGGCGGATTGCCGGAAGCCGTATCCGGTTTGTCGCCGAATCTCGTCCTCGGGGGGGCCGGACATGAATTCATTTCCGACGCGCTTGTTGGTGCGCTGACGGGAAGTTTGCGTCTGCCGGACTCCGGCGACTGCAAGGAATATGTTCGACGGAATTTCTCATGGCCCGAGATCGCATTGAGAATTCGCAAAGTTTATGAAGAGGCGCTTCAAGAATGAAATCCAACGTCCTGTTTATCGATCAATCAGGTCAACTGGGCGGCGCAGAGTTATCGCTTCTTGATATCGCAAAGCGCTGGCAGGGCGATCGGAAAGTGTTTCTGTTCGAGGATGGCGATTTCCGCCACCGTCTTGAAGACGCGCAGGTGCCCGTCCATGTGCTAGCGGACGTCGGAAATCTGTTTTCCGCGCGACGCGACAGCGGCGTGCTGCAACTGATGCAGGTTGTGCCATCGATGTACGCGATGGTGCGCAATCTCGGCACGCAGGCGAGAGATTTTGACGTCCTCTACGCAAATTCTCAGAAGGCGTTTGTGATCGGGGCGATCGTGGCTGCCGTCACGCGGAAACGTTGTGTCTGGCATTTGCGTGACATGTTGACGGCCGATCATTTCAGTCCATTGCTGCGCGGTGTCGCAACGCTGCTGGCGAACAGGATTGCGGCTGTCGTGATCGCCAATTCGCAGGCAACGGCCGATGCGTTCGTGAGCGCTGGCGGAAAGCGGAGCAAGGTGCGAGTCGTTCACAATGGATTTGACTTGTCGACGTTTGCACGCACCGACTCAGGTGGCTCGAACGAGCTTCGTCGCGCGCTTGCCTGCGGCGAGGCGCCCCTGGTCGGGGTGTTCAGCCGGCTTGCGAGTTGGAAGGGGCAGCATGTCGTGCTGGATGCATTGCGCGATCTGCCGGGCGTGCACGTGGTGTTCGTGGGTGCTGCACTGTTCGGCGAGGAGAAATACGAGGAGTATCTGCGCCAGCGTGTCGGAGAGCTGAAATTGACCGACAGGGTACATTTTCTCGGGTTCCGTTCCGATGTTCCCGAATTGCTGAGAGCGATCGACATTGCAATACATGCATCCACGTCTCCCGAGCCGTTCGGTCGGGTCGTGGTCGAGGCCATGTTGGCCGGCAAGCCGGTTATCGCGTCGGCGGCGGGCGGTGTGCGCGAATTGATTGACGATGGCGTGACAGGGGTTCTCGTGCCGCCGGGCGACGCGGCCGCATTGAGAGGCGCGATCAAGAGGCTGATCGATGATCGGCCGCTGGCTGATCGATTGGCGGATAGCGCGGCGATTCACGCTCGACAGAACTTTTCGGTGGATGAGATGCTGACGCGTATCAGCAATGTCGTCAACGATGTCCGGTAGACGGGCGCCGCACGTGCAACCAGGCTGCTTTGGCCTGCCGTCGACATCAGCACGACAGCTCGTGCCATCGCTGATTGCCCGTCACGCTGATCGGCGTACCGTTGCCGAGCCTTGCGCAAGGACCGGGCTCACGAGTTGGGAATCATGGAAAAAGTGATCGAATCGGAAGTGCAGGAAGACGCGAATCGGAATGACGAGATCCACGCGCGCGCGAAGAGCGGGATCCGGACGATGATGTCGCGTCAAATATTCACGCAGGTCTTTACGTTCGGCGCGGGGGTGGTGCTTGCTCGGCATCTGGTGCCCGCGGACTTCGGCTTGTTTGCCATCGCGACATTCTTCGTCACGACAATCGCGCAATTCGGAAGCTTCGGCCTCGGCGCATCTCTCGTCCAGAACCGGCAAGAGATTGTCGAGCGGGATCTCAGCGTCGCGTTCACTTTGCAGCAGATCGTTATCGTTTCGGTCGTCATTCTCCTCAACATCGGCGCGGGGTTTATCGGCAAGCTGTATCCGCATCAACCGGAAGCATTGGTCTGGCTGATACGTGCGATCAGCCTCAACCTGTTCCTGACGACGTGGAAAACGATGAGCGAGCTGCAGCTCGAGCGAAAGCTCGCGTTCCACATGATTGCTCGAATTGAGATCGCCGAGACGCTGACATATCAGACTGTTGCGGTTCTGATGGCGCTGTGCGGCTTTGGTGTGTGGAGTCTGGTTGCCGCGCTTGTTGTGCGAAGTTTGCTTGGCACGTTGCTCGCGTATGTAGCGGCGCCGTGGCCGATACGCTTCATTTTCGACAAGGGTATTGCCGCGAGAATTCTGCGATTCGGTGTGCCTTACCAGTTGCAGACGATCATGAATTCCGTGAGCTCGTGGATCATTCCTCTGTTAGTCGGTCCTCTGGTCGGCCCGCACGCGGTTGGTTACCTCAACTGGGCATCCAGCAATGGGAAGAAACCGCTGCTACTCGTCGATGCGGTGATGAGAGTGTCGTTTCCTCATTTCGCGAGACTGCAGGATCAACCCGAGGAGGCGGAGCGAATCCTGCGTCATTACCTGACCTGGCTTCTCATTCCTTCCGGGCTTTGGTTTTCGGTAATATTTTCTGCCGCGGATTCATTGGTGCCGCTGGTGTATACGCAAAAGTGGGCACCCGCGATTCCGGCGCTCATCCTTTGCGCGCTGGCCGTTGGTGTCGACTGTATCAGTTGGATCGTCGTGCAGTCGCAGAGTGCGCTCGGGCACGTCGGCCACGCGGTTCGACTGACAACGATCAGAAGCGTGCTGAACGTCACCCTTGGCATAGGGTTGGTGTACTGGCTGGGATTCATCGGCGTGCCGATTGCGTACCTCATTGCTTACACGATTTGCACCCCGTTGGCGTTTTCCGGGATGCGAGCTGGTAGTGCCGGACGCGTGCTTCGATCCTTGTTCTGGATTGCGTTGCCGGTGGTGGCGTCATGTGCGGCGGGATATGCCGCAGGGCTGTACGTGGAAGGGTTGGTGTTGCGCTCGATCGCTTCAATCTCGGTGAGTATTCTGGCGTTCGCGTGCGTATTTTGGGTAACGGCGCCGGCGGAGGTTACGTCAATCGTCAAGCTCCGGGTAGCGCGGCTGACCGCAGGCGCCAAGTCGAAATTTTGAAAAATCGGTTGACGGAAACATCGCGGAAAAAGCACAAAGTTGGAGATCGTTATATGCGCGTCGGGATCATCACACACAACGTATTCCCGGGAGACGGGCAAGGCAGAGTCACGTACGAAATTGCCAAGTATGCGAAAAGCCAGGGCGCGGAAGTGGTGCTGATTGCAGACAAGGTCAGCTCCGACCTCACCGACCTCGGCATCGAGTGGATTAGGATCAGAGGACTCGATAAGGTCACTAATCTCCTCAAAGGAATTCATTTCGCGATTAGTGCCACGTTGCTGGTTAAGCGCGAGAAACTGAATTTTGACGTGCTGCTGTGCAACGGAGCTGTTTATTATGCGAAGCACGACATCAATGTTGCGCATTTCGTCCACGGTGCCTGGCTGAAGTCGAAGTACTATCCGTTTCGTCGGGTAACTTCGCTCTATTCGCTGTACCAGAGATGCTTTACATCATTGAACGCTTTTCTCGAGCGGCGGGTGTTTGGAAACGCAAGGTGGGTGGTAGGCATTTCGGGTAATGTGTCGGGTGAGCTTGCTTCGATCGGGATCGAAAAAACCAGGATCGTTGGAATTGGCAACGGTGTCGACACGACGGAGTTTTCTCCGGGGCCAGCCGACCGTGAAGCATTGGGACTGCCAATCGACGTTCCGCTGGCGCTCTTCGCGGGGGATATCCGGACTTCGAGGAAGAACCTGGACAGTGTACTGACTGCATTGACCGAATCGCCGAGTCTGCACCTCGCCGTCGTTGGTAGCACGGCCGGAAGTCCTTTTCCAAAACGTGTCGAAGAATTGGGGCTGCAGAACCGGGTGCGCTTCCTGGGTTATAGGCGAGATCTTCCGGTGATCATGCGCGCATCCGACTTTTTCGTTTTTCCGTCACGTTATGAAACGTCGGGACTCGTCGTGTTCGAGGCGATGGCATCGGGGTTACCGGTCGTGACGGCGCGAACGACCGGAGCATCAGAACTGGTTTCAAAGGAATCCGGGTACGTGCTTGCGGATCCGGACGACACGAACGGAATCGCGAAAGTGCTGCGCTTACTCAGCGAAGACGAAAAGCGGCGTCGCCGCTTGGGGGATGGTGCACTACGGGTTGCACAACGTAATACCTGGCAGCACATGACCGCTAGGTACTGGAAACTCTTTGTCGCGGTAGCGGGCTCGCGGACCAATGCAGACTAAGCGGCCGACGCGGTGCACGGTCGTTGTCCGCATTGCGCTGGCAAACGAATCATGCGTCACCCTGAGATCTTCGAGTTGTCTGCTGCGAGCAGCAGACAACGAGCTTCTTGACCAGTACTTCCTGAAACAAGGGCCGGTTACCAAACGACAAAAATTACGCGTTTACCGTCAATGACTGAGATGCAGATTTATATCGGATGGGCTGCATTATTAAATGCACTTTGGCGGGCAAGCAACGATCCGACTTAACATCGCTGCTTTCTTTGGCGCAGAGATTGGTTGTGGCAATCTGCATATATTTTGGTATTTCTGAATCCTATCAAAAATAACGGGCATAGAATAATTTGCTAATCCAACCAGAAAGAGAATGGCGAGGAAACTAGGATGAAAAATAGGCTTCCTGAGCTTACAGGCCTGAGGTGTATCGCTGTATCCATGGTCGTGCTTGGTCATGCGGAAGGCACGGTGCCAGGAGGATATGTAGGATGGCTGGCGCCGCTGAAATTGTTTTCCAATGGTACGCAAGGGGTTTTGATTTTTTTTGTTCTGAGTGGATTTCTTATTACCACTCTGCTCAAATATGAATATCGTGCAACCGGGCGAATAAATTTTCTCAAGTTTTATATGCGGCGTTCATTAAGGATATGGCCTGCATTCTATATTTTCATTATCTCGATCGCGCTTTTGGCTCGCGCGGGGAAGATTGACGTTGATCCGCGGCAATTGTTATTTGCATCCCTACATGTTTGGAATTACTCCGCGCTGCTTGGCCTAGGTCCAACAAGTGCGGCTCACCCAGACGGTGCTTGGTATCTCGGGCACTTCTGGAGCTTAGCTCTAGAGGAGCAATTTTACTGGTTTTGGCCTCCGCTCGCGATTTACATGCTACAGAGTCGTAATGACCGCATCTTGCTTGCCATGATCCTGATTGAACCTCTAGTGAGGATGGCAAGTTACTTCGCAATGCCCGGGCTGCGAGGACAACTTGCCATGATGCTCCATACGGGGGTGGATCCGATTTTAATCGGGTGCTATATCTCATTTAAGTACGACAAAATAAAGGCATGGCTCGATTCGCAGCGATATGCGAATGCGTCGGTCACATGCCTCGTAGTGGTATTGTTTTTCGTGATACCGTTTATTTCGCGCTGGGTCGGTGGATATTGGTCGGCCACCTATGGGAAAACGATCGAGGCGGCGATCGTTGGAATCGTCATTGTGACGATTATCGATAGGCGAGAATTTTGGCTTTCGCGAATTCTCAGGAATAACTTGTTCGTTTTCGTAGGTACAATCTCGTTCAGCTTATATTTGTGGCAGCAATTATTTAATGGATTTGACTCGCCGGTTCGGATGGAGTTTCCTTTGAATATCCTGCAAGCGTTTGCTGCCGCAGCGGTAAGCTATTGGTTTGTTGAGGTGCCGTTCCTGCGGTTAAAAGACAATCTTGGGAAAAATGGGCATCGTCCAACTATCGAGCCATCTGGCGCAAAAACAGAGTGATTCTGCAGCGAAACTTATTGAAATTTACTTAATCTACGGCAACCGATTATCTGATGGCGCGTTATGCAGTCGTCACGCAGCAAGGGAACTCGGTTGATGGCCAAGACGGATGAGGCTACGCGAACGGCGTGGCCGTACCGGTCGGGTGATATAGGCGGGCAAGACGCCCGCCGAAGTTGCCAAGGCGAGCGAGGGCGTGACAAGCCGCATATACCTGGAGAGTTCGGCTCGACCGACGTGGCAACGACGCGCTTCACATGATGGTCATGGGAGATCCGGCGCAATTGGATGCGGTCGAGCTCGAAGGTTTGCGTAGCGCTGCTGCAAGACTCGCTGGTACCCGGATTGGATATTGAGCTGTGAGCGTTCAAGTGCGCAACCGGTCGATTTCCACCGGTACTTGATCCGGGATTTGTCAGCCGCAAGGCCGTGTGCTGGAGCGTGTATGTCAGCGACGCTGCCGAACATGCCGCCCACTTGGCGCGCCGCATGGCTTCGCTGAATCGAGCATCGCCATCGTGGCATCTGCTATGTGACGCCTACGCAGCGTCACGCCGGCGACGATCGTGCGTTTCTCGCGGCGCGTCCGCACTGTACGCGAGAAGGCCCGCGCGAACAATCCGAACCGCGGCACGGTCGTGGCAACATTGGCGCTCAACGCAGACAAATGGCCTTTGGCTGCTTGAGTGAGGCGACAATTAGCTTGACATGCGCCGGCATTATGCAATGGAGGCTTAATGCAGCCAGCGCCGATAAGTCGGCCGATAACTCAGGTCCGAGCGACGGCTGCCGATTTGACGCGCAGGGACACCCGCCACGATCGAATACGGTGCAACGTCCTTGGTAACGACTGCGCCGCTCGCAACCACTGCCCCCACGCCGATGGTCACGCCGGGCAGGACAGTGGCCCGCGTCCCGATGAACACGTAGTCCTCGATGATCACCGGCATGATCCGACCTTCGAACGTCTGGGAATGCACGTCGTGATCAGCGGAAAGAATGATGCAATCCGCCGAGATGCTCACTCGATTGCCAATGTGCAGCCCGCCGCGTGAATCGAGTCGGCAGTTCTGGTTGATGGTGCTGTCGTCGCCGATGGAGAGTTTCCGCGGAGCATCCGTCCATGCACCGAGATGAATGGAACTTCCATTGCCAATGGTGAAATGCATCAGCCGTCGGTAGAATCCCAGCCGAATCCAGTGGAGGGGAATGTACGCGATCAAATGATTTGAGGCGTAAACTCTCAGTTCCAGCCACAGCGATTTCAGGCATCGAAATAGCAATCCCATTGTTGCCGCTCCACTTGTAACGAAAAAATAAAAACCTAATTGTTTTATAGAATCTGTAAAACAAGTCGTATGCGAACATCGGTATCGGCGGCGATGGAACGTATTGTTACGTTGGGGCCGCCTCGCCAGGCTGGGATTCAAGCTCAGCCGTTGCCGAAAAAGCTGATTCGACAAAATGAAAAAATAAAGGCAGGAATGCTTGCCACGCTAGTCGTGATGGTAACAATTCTCGGTCGAATATGGGGGCATTGGTCACAGATGGCGGCCAGCTACACGATATTGTCCGATTCCGGAGCATGACCGCCTCTTACACTACAGTAACGGTCGACTGTAGTGTCGATGACGGTCTGACTGTCGCCATCCGACCTTGTGACACGAGAACCGCATGCCGGCGTTAAGACACCGTATGGACGATGCGACCGGCTTGATTGGGCCTCGAGGCGCGGAGCGCAGTTCAGTTCTCTTATTCCGGGGGATTGGGGACGCATCTTCATCCTCTGCACCACTGTTTATGCCGACTCATCCATGCGACAAGAACTTCCGGCACTCACCTCCCTTCGCTTTTTTGCGGCAGCGATGATTGTCGCAACGCATGCTAATGAAAGAATATTTACGACCCACGATTGGGGGCCGCTTGCGTCCGGTGTTTCGTTATTTTTTGTGTTGTCGGGCTTTATCCTGTTCCATGTCTATGGGGAAGCCGTTGAAAATGGCAGGATGCGCCAGTTTTTTCTGGCTCGCTTTGCACGAGTGTGGCCGATGCACGTTGCTGCGGTATTCATGTTCATGGTGTTAATGAAGCCCCATTTTCATTTGCCGGAATGGACAATTGTGCTCTCCAACATTACTCTGGTCCAGGGCTGGATTCCGCTACCTCGTTATAATTTTTCTTTCAATGGTGTCGCCTGGAGTATCTCTGCGGAATTTGCCTTCTATCTTCTGTTTCCATTCCTGGCAAGTAATTTCTCCAAGACGTGGCATTGGAAGTGGATGCTTTCGGTTGTTGTGGTGGTGCTCATGATTGCATTGTGCCAGATCTATCGGATAGATTCCTACAATCCAACGGTTAACGGTGTGTCGACCTTTACGTTGCTGTATACCAATCCGGTCGCTCGAGTGATGGAGTTCATTTCCGGAATGGTGGTGTATCTGATTTTCAAAAAAATTAGCCAGAGAAATTTCAACGCTCTGCTGGCTACGATCATTGAGGTTGCGTTGATCGCGGCGATTTCTGCCATGATCGTCTATTGGCGCCAGATTTATGATGCCGCTTTCGATGTATCCCGCTCTTTTGCTGACTGGCAAAAGTTCTGCGGACCTTTCCCGTTGTACTCAGCCTTGATCCTTATGTTTGCCGTTGGACGGGGGCGCGTGTCTGTGTTTCTGAAGAATAGAATTTTTGTGTATCTTGGCGAGACGAGCTTTGCTCTTTACATGGTTCATCAAATAATCAATCATTTCTGGGTTAATCATTTTCAGGGGCTGATGCGAGGAAATATGCCCATGTTCTTTATTTCATATTTGCTGGTGACGATGGTTGTTGCGGCGATGGGATATCAATTTATTGAAATGCCTGCCAGAAAATTTATTTTGAAATATAATTTTAGGGGTATTTCGCGAGCTGTGTCGGAAGTGCGAAACTGATCGATACGCACTGACATCGTTGCCGCATTTGATCACGGCAATGCTTCATGTGCAGTGCACACACGACGCAAAGGACAAGGATGCGATTTGGCGGCGGCTGAAGAGCCTGTATCCACAGGTTTCACCGCCATACCGGCTTGCCGGCGAAGCTGCCGATTGATTCGTCGAGCCCTGATTCGCCCGCGCAAGCGACAGGGCGAATCGCGACTACAAGGGCGCACCGTCGATGGCGTAAGGCTCTATTGCTCCAGTTCGCGACGCAGTATCACGCGTGGTCTGCGAGCGATAATCCGGCGCTGCAGTGCGATCGAGACTGCTCAGGCGGTCTTCGTCGACAATTTCTCCCTCGATGAATCGATCACTTCGGAAACGGAACGATAAAACTGGCGTGCGATGCTCTGCGTTGTGAAGTGTTCCTGGGCCGACCTTAATCCGCGTTCCGACAGCTCATCCCGATACTCACGATTGTCGATGATGTTGCTGATGCGGCGCGCGAGCGAAGTCGGGTCGTCTTCGGTGAACGTCGTTCCGCCTTGGGTTTGATCGATCAGGAATGGAATTTCGCCAGAGTCGGAGCCAATGACTGGCACGCCGCAAGCCATCGCTTCGATGATGACTCTGCCGAATTGCTCTTTCCAGCTACTCGTTGTGCGAGACGGCACAACAAGCACGTCGAAGCAATTGAGGATACTTGCCGCCTGTTCGTGTGGAACGTAACCAACAAAATGGAATCTCGACGGTTGGGCGGCCCGCTGCGCGGTCGTCCGCAGCTTTTCCTCCTCGGGGCCACTTCCAGCGATGACCGCGGCCCACTGCTTGTCCTGCAACTGCAGAAGGGCGTCAATTATCAGATCGACCCCTTTTTCCGGAGTCAAACGTCCCAGGTAACCGACGATGAAGGTGTCCGGCGAGATTCCCAAAGAAGAGCGCATGCGTTGCCGCCGCTCCGAATTTGGCTGAAACAGCGATGCATCAAATGGCAGCGGCAAAACCGTCGCGTCGTTCCGATAGCCCTTGCTTCGCAAGACCTCGAGCACCGAATGCGACAACGGGAACGCGATCGACGCCTGGGAAAACATTTTTTTCTCGAACCAGGAAAACGGAAACGGATAGCTCTTGTTGATGTTTTGCGCGGCGTAGAAGCCGAACGGAATCGAGGTCCTGTTTTCGAGGATGAACTGGCCCGCGACCGACGTGTGAGGATCGTGATGAACGAATATGAAGTCGGGCGATACCTGCTTGATTATCTTCTGAATCGATCCCCTGTAAAAGTGAATCGGGATGTTGCCGTTGAAAAGCACCGGGATCGTGATGATTTTTCCACGGAAAGACGGCAGCCGCTCAACGCTTTCGATTTTTCCGTACTTGCTGTTCCACGTTTCCGGAACGATCAGCGTAACTTCGCACGCCGCGAATTGCTCTATTGCGGCAAAGAATGCTTGGTTGATCGGCGTGACACAAGGGTGGCTTATCGCAAGTAGTTTCATGGCGCAGGCAGAAGTTGGATAAGGCGGCAATCCTGAGCACCGCATCATGGTGATGCGTGGCTCAAGCAGAAGGATTTCTTCCGGCAGCCCTCAATGAACTAGGCAGACCGACCCAATCATTCAGTCTCACGCGCATCGCCATGAACTGGATTCCGATCGGGATCAACACCGCAGCCGTAACGGCCACGGGAATTAGAGCCAGCAAATTGTCGGTGTGCAAGAGTCGCAGAAGAAGAGTTCGCGTGAAGCCTAGCACTAGGATGTGTATGAGATAGATCGGCATGGAGAACTGGCCGATGACATTCAATGCATTGGCGATCGGCCTTGCCAGGGCAGCCTTCTCCAGGGTAGCGCATAGCGTCAGTGTCGCGGTGATACCCAGAAGTGCGGCCGGGAATGCCAAGCGATCTTGCACACCCGCGTTGTCGAGCCCCAACGCGACCACAATGAAGGCGCAGGCGAGAAATCCGGTTCTACCCCAGCTCGGTGCAACATTGGACAGCCAGTTGTGCTCACGCACGAACATGCCTAATACGAAATACAGCAATCCGTAAGAAATGTCATTGACCACGCCGGTGGCCAGAAAATGACTCGCGATGAAGGCGCAGAGCGCGCCGGTCAGCAGCGCCGCCGTTCTCACCCTCAAAAGGGCGAAGCAGATCACGTTGCAAAAGAACAGCGCGTAAAGGAACCATAAGGTCGAGATGGGCGACCAGAATATGTCGAGCAAGCGGTCGAATTCCATATCATTATTGACGGCACCCGAGCCCGATAGTGCAATTCTTATGCCACCCTGAATGAGCGACCAAAGGACATACGGGTAGACGATGGACTTGATGCGATTGAGCCAGAAGTCGCGTCGATTCTTCAGCGCTGACGACTTGAAGAACACTCCGGACAGCACGAAGAAGATTGGCATGTGAAAGGTATAGATGACGTAGTCCGTCACTACGAGCCACGAGTTGGTATGGACGACGCCGGCGGCAACGAGCCCCCGAAGACAGTGTCCATAGACAACCAATATGGTGGCAATTCCTTTCGCCATATCGACGACCGCTGATCGCCGAGCGCTCGAGTCGGCCGCAACACCGTGTTGGTGATTCATCTGTGTTCGCCTAAAGCCATTGGACCCTTGCCGAAGGAATGCTCGTATCCCTCTGGATCGAGAATGGTGACAAGACGTATGTGGTGCCGCAACGAACGACATGACGATCGGACAAAATGTTGTGCGTACACGCCATTCGTACTGGCCGCACCAAGTGCTCATCTGGACGAGTGCGGCAATGCGACAACCGATGATTTCATCCCCGCATGAATCGTGCAACGTGCGTGGCGGATTCGCCCAGGGTTTTGTCTTCCGGTTCGCCCGATGCGCGGCTAGCCTGCGATGGCCTTCAACATGCGGCGCTCGTGGCTGTGCGCCTGCGAATTCGTGAGGTTGCCAGTGCTTACACAGAAGTCCCCCCTCGGAGGCGGCTACGGCGTTGCTCATGCAGCAAACGGTTATCGCGCGGATATCGACGGGTTGCGCGCAATCGCTGTTATTCCGGTGATTTTGTTCCATTTTCATTTCCTGAAATTCGGTACCGGAGGATTTGTCGGGGTAGATATTTTCTTTGTTATCTCCGGCTACCTCATTACGCAGATACTTGTACGGGAAATGGATGGTGGGACATACAGTATCGCGGGATTTTATAGTCGTCGAGTGCGCCGTATTTTTCCGGCACTTTTTGTGGTACTGGCGTTCTGTTTGAGCATTACCCTGATCAAGGGCTTCCCGGCGGACGTGCACGATCTGTCGCGCTATATCGTCTCGGTGATATTTTTTGTTTCAAATGTTATATTTTATTCGTCGAGTGGATATTTCGATGCCGGCATGGCACACAATCCGCTGCTGCACACCTGGTCTTTGTCAGTAGAGGAGCAGTTCTACGTCGTATTCCCGCTGGTTCTGTTTGCGTTGCGCAAGAAGAGCCGGCGGCTGCAGGTGCTCATTGTCCTGGTGGTTGCCGTCGTGAGCTTTGCGGAGGCGGTGCGTACGGTTCAGGTCGACCCGAGCGCTGCATTTTATCTACTGCCGTCGCGCGCTTGGGAATTGATGCTCGGCGCCTTGGTCGCAATGGGCAGTTTGCCGAAACTGCGGAATCGCTGGCTGGCGGAACTGCTTGGCGTCGCAGGTCTGGCGCTGATTTTCGCAAGCATCAAGCTGCTCACGCCACAAACTCCATTCCCCGGTTTGACTGCGATTCCGCCGACACTTGGCGCGGCGTTGATCATCTATTCCGGTTCTGATGCGCGTACCGCGGTAGCGAGACTGCTTGCCAGTCCCCCGTTTAGATGGGTGGGATTGATCTCCTATTCGATGTACCTGTGGCACTGGCCCCTGTTTGTTTTCTATACCGATTCGTTTCCGATGCCTGGCACGACCGCGAGACTGGCACTGTTGGCCGTCTGCGTGCTCGCTTCGTGGGCGTCGTGGAGATTTGTCGAGACGCCGTTTCGGCGCGCGCGTGCCGACGGCAACAGGAAGGTTCTTGCGTGGGGCGCAACCGCGATGGCGTCGGTCTGCATTGTCACAATTTCGGCATCGGCGGCAAACGCTGCGCTGCGTACGATTCCCGAAAGTGTGCAGTCGACTCTGGCGTACCTGAACTACGACGCAGATCGCGAGATGCGTGCGGGAACCTGTTTCATGATCCCGGATCACGGAAGGAATCTGCCGTTCGACACCGGGACGTGCCTGAAGACGAGTTCCACCAAGAAGAATGTATTGCTTGTTGGTGACAGTCATGCCGCCGATCTCTGGGCGGGATTTTCATCGGTCTATTCCGGTGTCAATTTTCTGCAGGCCACCGCATCCGGATGCAAGCCTCTGCTGAACACCACAGGCCCGAAGCGCTGCACGCAGTTGATTCGATATGTGTTGACGGATTTCGTGCCGGCACGGAAGCCCGACATGATCGTGTTGTCGGGGAACTGGGCGAATCAGGACATCAACGACGTCGTTGCGACGGCGAGGTATCTTGGGCAGTACGCCGAGCGTGTCGTCGTGCTGGGGCCGACCCCTGCGTTTGACCAGATGTTGCCGCGGCTGTTGGCGCGTAGCATCTATGCGAATGACGACACGCTTGTCGCTCGACACGAGCGCCGGGAGCGAGGGGAAATGGACGCGATGTTCTCCCGCAGGCTTGTGCAGGATAGTATTCCGTACGTTTCCACGTATCAGGCGCTGTGTCGCGAGCAATGCACGCTCTGGGCCGACAAGCACACGCCGATGTACTTCGACGACAATCACCTCACATCGGCGGGTGCCAGAGTGCTGGCCGAACGGATTCGCGGCGAATTGTTCGACGCAAGGTCGTCAGGTGATGGCGTCGGCAATATGAACGTTTCCTATCATTGATGGGAGCGCAATGTCGCGCTGCCAGCGACAATCGGGCGCGGAAAATGAACACCGTCATTACACGCTTGCTGCTGCCTTTTTTGTTGTTGCTATGCCCGGCCGTTGGCTGGGCGCGGCAGCCGGTCATTCTTCCGCTCGAGGTGATGTATCCCGTCGGGAGCGCCGTGCAGGTTGCCGTGCAAACACTGGCGCCGGCGAGGTTCCTGGCGCTCTCCTTGCATGGCATCGAGATCGAGGGGCAGGCGGCGGTGAAGGTGAATGATCAGCCGCCGATCGTCATCAAAAACGATACGGTAAAAATTGTCGGGCCCGGCTTGGCGAGATCCTTTCCGATTGGAAGCTCCGACGTTTCCTATTACAAGGTGATCATTCCCGTTTCCGTTAACGCGGGAGACGTCAATCTGACATTCACGCTGTTGCGGATCGATTCGCGTGTCAGCGGATTTCGCGTGGTCAAGCTGGATCTCCTCGGCGCTGACGGAAAATCAGTTCTCGCCGCCCATTCCGTTGCGGATGACCGACCGGAGCGATGGACTGCCCCGCTGAACAACGCGCGCGACATCGCAGAGGGCAAACGGCTTTTCACGGAGCAAGACCTGGTGCGCAGTCCGCTGAGCAGCGGCGCCATGCGGATGCACTGCGCGGATTGCCATGCGACCGACGGTAGCGATCTCAAGTATTTCAACTATTCGAACCAGAGCATTATCAGTCGATCGCTGTTTCACGGCTTGTCCGAAAATCAGGGTGAGCAGTTGGCGTCGTACATCAGGAATCTGGCCACCTATCAGTCGAAGAACGGCCGGCCATGGCTTCCTCCATACCAGCCGGCGGCTGGGCTTGACCGGGTGCCGGTTGACGAATGGGCAGCCGGTGGTGGGATGGAAGGAGCCGTGCTGGACGATCAGGCACAGATGATGCGGTACTTGTTTCCAGGTTTCGTGGATGCACGTAAGACGCCGATCTTGCCGTCGGCTTTTTTGAACCCCGACAACCCGCATGGGACGCCGGACAAACTCATCTTCGCAAGCACCAATATCCGCGAATTGCCGATCGACTTGCCATTGCCCGACTGGAACCATTGGCTGCCATCCATTTCGCTGCGTGAGGCGGTAGGCGGCGATGCGCAATTCGAACGTTCCGGGATGGCGGTCGCCTTCGACGGGGCGTTTCGCCTGCTGAGCAGTCAGAACGGGAACGTGGCGAAGCTGACCAAGGTCGTGGCAGTCGTCGACGATCAGGGCAAGCAAATTGCGCTGACAGACAACGGCTACAAGAGTCTGATGGATCAATTGGCGAGACGATTCAGCAATCCCGTGCTGAGTCCGGATTGGGTCAAGAAACAGAACGCCAGGACGGTCGCGCAAGCACTGTATTCGATCGCGTTGTGGAAGAACGTGAGGACCTGGCAGTTGCAGCAGGGGTTTCATCTCGACGACAAGATGAGGGCGATCTACGAGAACAACCAGAATGCTCCGTCGACTCTCGCGAATTCGCGCATCGAACCGAGAGGATGGGCGTACACGGGGTTATTCTCGACTTCCCCGGGCTTCGGTTTTGGGATCGACAAGACGATCGCTAATCCGTGCGCGCCGCCTGGGCATTCGGGCTGCGCGGTGACCGGCAACGAGCTCGGCGAGCAGTATCTGCGCGACGTCTGGTACTGGCTGCAGCTCATCCTGAACCCCGGTATGGGACACGAATTCGGCAACAATCCGCTCGACTGGGGCTACTTTCCGGGGGCGCTGCGCGAGACGGAGGCGGTGACCGGCGAATCACAATATCTGCGCGCGTTGGCGATGACGCTCAAGGCGATGCAGGGGCGCGATAACGGCTTGTCCTATGTCTATGGCAGCCGCAGCGGCTGGAACGTCTTCAGGCTCGGCGACGAGGTTGCCATCGCTACACCGCCGCGCTATCTGGCACGGCCGGTTGTCGAGGCAATCGAGAATGCGAAGTTCAATGCATGGCTGGTCAAGAACAGGTCGTTTTCGAATGAGGAGTGGTATGCGGCCGCGGAGCCGAAGCGCGATGTCATCACGGACGCCAGCCTCAGTCCGCTCGTCACGACCGAGCAGGTCGTCAACAGCCTGACCGAGAAGCGGTTTGGGTACAACCACAGCAATCAGGATTTGATCGATCAAATCCGCGTGATGCTGCCACGGATGACTTGCCATAACGACCTGCATCAGACCGAGCGGAAGATCGTCGACTGGCTGGAGAATCTGTATCCGAAGGTCGACTGGATCCAAATCGCGAATGAGAAATTCAATAGTCGCCCGGGCGTGAAGGATGGTATAGCATCGACGCGGGCATGGTGTCGCGGTATCGGTGGAGACGACACCGCCGGACCGCTTCAGCGTTAGTCCTACCGGCTATGCGTGGTGCAAGGGCAAAGCAGTGCCCCGGCCAAGTACTGGCTCGCAACGTTGCCCGTACATGCTGGTGGAGCTACTGTCTATGCAGATTCGTGGCTCGGAGTTAATGGCAGGCGGTTGCCGCGCTGAATGCCGAGCAAAAGGCGCGCCGCCAGATGGTTCGATTCGATGCATCTCGAGACGGCGTATGTTGCGCATAGGGCAATGGCGAAGCGCACGAGATCATTGTGTACACCGTGCTTGTACAGGGATATCTGAATAAATTGATGGGTGAACATGATGCCCATCGACATTGCGCCGAACGAACTAATCACCTTCGAGATGCCGGGGATCCTCGTCGTCGCCCGAGCGACGGCACGCAATGTGATGAACCACGCATATGCAACGACGAAGGAGGCGAGGGGGATGCCATAGTTCGTGTTCTTCATGTCATAGGCGATCGGAAAGTGTCGCATTGCTGCAATTGAGGCTATGCAGATTGCGGACGATATAGCCACCAACGTTCTGTTATCGTCAAGTGAGCGTATTCTGTACGCCAAGTAAAAGAAAGGCATTGCAACGAGGCAGACATTGATTGCGAGAGGAAACCGCAAATTAGCAGCTGCATATTGGTTCGCATAGCCAGATATCAATGCTGCAATCATGATGAGTGAGACTGATTGCGGCCTCCACTTCACGATAAGAAAGTTGCATATCTGCTGTGTAAAAAACAGACATGTAACGAACCAGAATGGCCCTTCAAACTCGACCAATGCAGCACCCCCATACATGAACCGCGCTACAAGGTGCGAGACGCTGTGAAAGTTGATCGGCGTTCCGGAATTGAGAAGTGTTGGGAGGAAGAGGATCGCGAGGAAGCACGCGTATGGAATCAGAAGGTGCCGGACGCCCTTCGAGAGGTACTGTCGGAGATTCGTATTTGGATTGAATAGATGGCCGCTCAGCGCGAAGAAGAGAGGCATGTGGAAGAGAAAGAAAAGCGTTGCGACTGAACCGTTCTGGATTGTATGGCCCGCCACCACGCTAATAATTCCGATTCCTTTTAGCGAGTCGATCCATTCAATTCGTGTACGCATTTCCTCTCTCATAATTCCACATGATCCCGGTTATTCCACCGCGAGTCGGTGCAGAGCCTCCGTCACTGTATGCGGTTCGCTCCGGACTATGTCTCACGCGGCTCCCTAGCGGTTGCAGCGCCATGCGGCTGACTTCCTGGTGACCTTGCGCCGACACATCTCTGCTTGCATTGCGCACGGACTGCACCGATATCCAATTTGCTCCGCGTCGTGGTAGCAGCAGGATGTCGGTGCAGAACGCGTGCCGCGTCGAATCGCCTTACCCCCTCGCTACCCGCAACGTCCTCGCCGTTCCCGGCACGCCCTCGACGTAAGGCCGCCCAATGCTGTAATACTCGATCTCCAGCTCGACCATCGTCTCCGGCTCGTACAGATTCCGGCCGTCGAAGATCACCGGTTCGGTCAGCAGCTCGACCAGCGCGTTGAAATTCGGGCTCTTGAACACTTTCCACTCGGTAACGATCACAAGCGCGTCGGCGCCGGCCGCAGCGTCTTCCGGCGACGCCACGAACGCGAGCCGCGAATGAGCCTCAGGATCGTCACTGAGGTCGAGTGCCAGCACGCGCCGCGCCTCGTCGGTCGCCACCGGGTCATACGCACGCACGCTGGCGCCACGCTTCAGGAGCCCAGCCACCAGGTCGCGGCTCGGCGCTTCCCGCATGTCGTCGGTGTTCGGCTTGAACGCCAGCCCCCACAGCCCGAACGTGAGCCCCGACAGATCGTCGCCATAGCGCCCGGTAATCTTGCCGAGCAGCACTTTCTTCTGTGCGTCGTTCACTTCCTCGACTGCTTCGAGAATCCGCAGCGAGCGGCCATATTCCGCAGCGGTGCGCACCAGCGCGCGCACGTCCTTCGGGAAGCAAGAGCCGCCGTATCCTGCGCCCGCGTAAAGGAAGTCGTAGCCGATTCGCGGGTCCGAGCCGATGCCACGGCGTACCGATTCGATATCGGCGCCAACCTGGTCCGCGAGATTCGCGAGCTCGTTCATGAAGGAGATCCGCGTGGCAAGCATCGCGTTCGCCGCATATTTGGTGAACTCCGCGGACCGCACGTCCATGTAGCGCGTGCGTTCATGGTTGCGGTTGAACGGCGCGTAAAGCCGCTTCATCTGCTCGCGCGCGTGCTCGCCGGCCTCGTCGTCGTCCGTGCCGATCACGATTCGGTCCGGCCGCATGAAATCGTCGACGGCCGCGCCTTCCTTCAGAAACTCCGGATTCGACACGACCGAGAATTCGTGGCGCAGCCCGCGCTTGGTCAGCTCGGTCGCGATGGCGTCGTGGACGTGCCGCGCGGTACCGACCGGCACGGTCGACTTGTCGACGACGACCTTCGGGCCATCCATGTACCGGCCGATATTGCGTGCAGCAGCGAGCACGTACTGCAGGTCGGCGGAGCCGTCCTCGTCGGGCGGTGTGCCGACCGCAATGAACTGGATGTCGCCGTGTGCGACGCTCGCCTCGATATCGGTGGAGAACTGCAGGCGCCGGCTCGCGCGATTGCGATCGATCAGTTCCTTCAGGCCGGGTTCGTGAATCGGCACCCCGCCGTTGTTCAGAATATCGATCTTGCGTTGATCGACGTCGACGCAAAAAACGTCGTTGCCGATTTCGGCGAGACAGGCGCCCGTGACGAGGCCCACGTAACCGGTACCGATGACGGTGATCTTCATATTGCGTTATGTAGAGAAAT
>Ga0318572_10000163_pt1 | contig 24658 bp, 25 predicted proteins | sample GRESIP089b5f20_FD_202528 | JGI IMG/M metagenome (GOLD analysis project Ga0318572, IMG submission 202528) | Tropical soil microbial communities from Luquillo Experimental Forest, Puerto Rico - GRE.SIPMG.089b5f20 | ecosystem: Environmental > Terrestrial > Soil > Tropical forest > Bulk soil...
GGCTTCTGCTCTTCGCTCATGGCGCGGACAGGTAAGCACGCGAGCGTCGACGCCGCAACCGGATCACGGGCAGCCGGCGCGCCTCGGCGTCGCCCGGCCGGCGCTCGCCGCGGTCACGTCAGACCCCCGCGAACCATTCGTAGCCCTGGTCCTCCCAGTACCCGCCCGTGCGCACCGGGAGGAAGCTCACCTCGGAGAGGTACTTCACCATCTTGTAGCCGAGCTTCACCGCCGAATAGAGCCGGACTGGCGCGCCGTGCTCGCGCGCGAGCAGCTCACCGTTCATGCCGTAGGCGAGGATCGTCTGCGGATGGAGCGCGCTCTCCAGGTCCCACGACGAGAAGTACCCGGGCTCGAAGGAGCGGAACTCGACGTACCGGGCGCGAGGGTCGGCGCCGGCGAGCCGAGCCACCTCGGAGAGCCGGACGCCCTCCCACGACGCCACCGCCGACCAACCCTCGACGCAGTGATGCCGCACGCGGGTGCGCGTTCCGGGCAGGCGCCGCAGGTCGTCGAGCCCGAGCGCGAGCGGGCGCGCCACGAGCCCCGTCACCCGGAGCGCCCAGCCGGGTGGCGCGGGCGGGTAGATGGGGCCGATCTTGTAGGCGGGGAAGTCCGCCGGATCGCTCTCCTCCTCCTCCGACAGCTCGGGGGCGAGCCGCCCCGGATCGAAGAGCGCCCGCTGGAACCGCTCATTGGCGCGCTCCATGAGCCCGAGGAACCCCGCCTGTGGGTGGCGGCTGTCGCAGCCGACCGCGCCCAGCGCGACGACGCCGGCCGAGCGGACGGCCGCGGCCAGGAACCGCCGGCGCGTCGCGCCCCTCACGGTGCTTCCTCCGCGGGCGGGCGGCCGCCCAGCGTCATGTCGACGAACGTGCGCGGGTGGAGCGCGACCTGGACGACGTGGACGACCGTGAAGAGCGCCAGCGCCGCCAGGACGAGGAGGTGGATCGCCCGCGCGCTGTCGTACCCGCCGAGGAGCGCCGTGAGGCGCGGCAGCTGCACCGGCTCGAAGAGCGCGAGCCCCGAGAGCACGAGCAGCACCGCCGCGGCGAGCACGCCGGTGTAGGCGAGCCGCTGCATCCCGTTGTACAGGCCGACCGGCGCCGGCTCGGCGCGCCTGAGGTGCAGGTCGTGGAGCAGCGTGCCCCAGGCGTTGCGCGCGTCGCGCCGCGGGAAGAAGAGCCGGCGCCTCCACTCGCCGCTCGCGACGAAATAGACGAGGTATACGACCGCGTTCGCGACGAAGAGCCACGCGAAGGCGAAGTGCCAGTGGCGAGCGCCGGCGAGCCAGCCGCCGAGGGTGAGCGCGGCGGGCGGGCTCGCCCCCTGGAACGGATACCAGCCGTAATCCTGACCGCGTTCCCCCAGGCGCGGGTAGGCGGCCAGGATGCGGAGCCCGCTGCCCGCCATCACGGTGAACAGGACGAGGTTCACCCAGTGCGTCACCCGGATGAGCGTCGGCTGCGGCCGGCGGCGCTCGACGGGGAGCGGTCTCCGGCGCGGCTCGACCTGGGGGGCGGGCAGCATCGTTCGCCGGAGCTACCGCGGACGCGAGGTCGAGCGCCGGTGAGCCTCGCTGTCCTCGTCGTGGATGAGCGACTCGACGCGCTTCGCGAGCTCGGGCGTCACGGCCATCTGATGCTGTTGCTGCGCGTGCTCGCCTGCCTTCCGGAGGATCTCGTCGTTCGACTCGCCGCGGATGACGAAGTCGCACGCCATGCCAGCGTCCCTGCAGTGGAAGTCCTTCATGTTCGCCTCCCCTGCTCGTCGTTAATGGGCGCCCCGCGCGGGCACCACTGGCTCGGGATCGGCGGGTCGCCGACGCCGCGGGCGAGCGCACGCCGTGCCGACCCGATGGCGCCCATGGCCACAAAAAACAAGCGGGCGGCCCGGAAGGCCGCCCGCTCGACGTGGGGACGAGGCCCCGCCCTACGACGACGGGAGACTAGCCCTTGCGGCGGTTGAACTTCTCCATGAGGTCGCCGAGCCGCGCGCGGCCGTCGCCCTGCCTGCGCAGGTACTCGTGGTAGTCGTCCTCGCCGCGGCTGAGGGCCTTCACGGACAGCGCGACCTTGCGCTCCTGCTCGTCCATGTCGATGACCTTCACCTCGATCTCGTCGCCCTCCTTCACCACGTCCCGCGGGTGCTCCGTGCGCTCCTCGCGCAGCTCGGACACGTGGACGAGGCCCTCGATGCCGGGCTCGATCTCGACGAACGCGCCGAAGTCGGTGACCTTCGTCACCTTGCCCTTGAGACGCGAGCCGACCGGGTGGCGCTCGCTCAGCGTCGTCCACGGATCGACGCCGATCTGCTTGATGCCGAGGCTGAAGCGCTCGTTCTCGACGTCGATGTTGAGCACCACCGCCTCGACCACGTCACCCTTCTTGAACTTCTCGCCCGGGTGCTTGATGCGCTCGTTCCACGAGATGTCGGACACGTGCACGAGGCCGTCGATGCCCTCCTCGACGCCGACGAAGATGCCGAAGTCGGTGACGTTGCGGACCTCGCCGCGGATGACGGAGCCGATCGGGTACTTGTCCTCGAGCAGCGTCCAGGGGTTCGCCTCGATCTGCTTCATGCCGAGGCTGATCCGCTTCGCCTTCGGGTCGATGTCGAGCACGACCGCCTCGACCTTGTCGCCCACGTTGACGAGCTTCGAGGGGTGCTTCACCCGCTTCGTCCAGCTCATCTCGCTGACGTGGACGAGGCCCTCGACGCCCTGCTCGATCTCGATGAACGCGCCGTAGTCGGTGAGCGAGACGACCTTGCCGGCCACGCGCGTGCCGACCGGATACTTCTCGTCGGCGCGGTGCCACGGGTCCTCCTGGATCTGCTTCAGGCCCAGGCTGACGCGCTCGCTGGCGGGGTCGAACTTGAGGACGACGACGCGGACCTCCTGACCGACCTCGAACATCTCCGACGGGTGACCGATGCGGCCCCAGCTCATGTCGGTGACGTGCAGCAGGCCGTCGATGCCGCCGAGGTCGATGAAGGCGCCGTAGTCGGTCAGGTTCTTGACCACGCCCTTGAGGATGGCGCCCTCCTTCAGGTTCTTGAGCGTCTCCTTCTTCAGCTCCTCGCGCTCCTTCTCCAGGAGCACGCGGCGCGAGAGGACGATGTTGCCGCGCTTCTTGTTGAACTTGATGACCTTGAACTTGAACTTCTCGCCGATCATCTTGTCGAGGTTCCGCACCGGGCGGATGTCGACCTGGGAGCCGGGGAGGAAGGCCTTCACGCCGATGTCGACGGAGAGGCCGCCCTTCACGCGCCCGACGATGATGCCCTCGACGAGCTCGTCGCGTTCGCACGCGGCCGAGATCTCGTCCCAGATGCGCATCTTGTCGGCCTTCTCCTTCGAGAGGACGACCATCCCGGTATCGTTCTCCCGGGATTCGACGAGCACCTCGACCTTGTCGCCCACCTTGACGGCCGGCTCCTGGCCGGGCGCGGGGACGAACTCGTTCATCGGCACCTGGCCCTCGGACTTGTAGCCGATGTCGATGACGGCGTAGTCCTTCGTGAGCTGGATGACGGTGCCGCTGACGACCTTGCCCTCCTCGATCGGTCCGCTCTGCTTCTCACTCTGGGCGAACAGTGTCGCGAAGTCCTCGGTCTCGGTCTCGGGCGTACGGGTGGTCTGAGTCTCCATTCGGTTCAGGCTCGATCTCGCGCGGGCTGGCGGGGCGCCGGAGGATGAACCTCGTGATGCAGGCGCCGCCGGAAGTCTGCTTCGTTTGACCCCTGGTCGTGGTGTCGCGCCGGGCCGCCCGGGGAGCGAGGCGATGGCGCCCGTAGGCCAGGCACGCCCCGGCCTACCAAAAGAGGAGGGAACCTACTCGGCCGACAATGGAACGTCAAGGCGCACCGCAGCCCGAGCCGAGCCGCGGATCGGCCGCCGGGACGAGCGTCCTGGACGACCCTCTCACGCCGGCAGCAGGCGCAGGCGCTCGGCCACGCCCTCGATCACCCAGTCCGGCGTCGAGGCGCCGGCGCTCAGGCCGACCACCTTGCAGCCCTGGAACCAGGCGGGGTCGAGCTCCGCTTCCGTCTCCACGTGCCAGGTGCGAGGCTGGATGCCGCGGCAGATCTCGGCGAGGTGCCGGGTGTTGGCGCTGTTCTTCCCGCCCACCACCACCACCGCGTCCACCTCGCTCGCGAGCTGGCGGGCATCCGTCTGCCGCTCGTCGGTGTCGTTGCAGATGGTGTTGACGGCCCGCACTTCCCGGTGCCGGAGCGCCAGCACGCCGACCACTCGCTCGTACTCTGCGCCGATGCAGGTGGTCTGGGCGAGGACCGCCACCTTTCTCGCCTCGATCTCGGGGATTGGCCCCCCCGGCTTCACGACGGTGCACGGCCCCTCGGCGTACGAGACGACGCCCTTCACCTCGGCGTGGTTCGCGTCGCCGACGATGACGACGTGGTAGCCCTCCTTCGAGAGCCGCTGCGCCATGGCCTGCGGGTACCTGACGTACGGGCAGGTGCCGTCCACGAGCTCGAGGCCGCGCTCCTTCGCCGCCGCGAGCTCGCTCCGCACCGCGCCGTGGGTGCGCACCACCACGGTGGCGCCGCCCGCCACCTCGGCGATGGCGTTCACCATGCCAACGCCCTTCTCGCGCATCCGCTCCACGGCCTGCGGGTTGTGGATGATGGGCCCGAGCGTCACCACGCCGTGGTCGGCGCCGTCGGCCACCTCCAGCACCTTGTCGACCGTCCGGCGGACACCCCAGCAGAACCCGGCGGTCCTCGCGATTCGAACTTCCATGGGCGAGCGTCCTAACGGGCGGGTCTACCCCGCGCTCGTCCCCTTCTCGCCCACGAAGCGGTCGCGCTCGTCGCGAAAGAGGACGTTGAAGGTAGTGAGCGTGCCGTAGCACTTCGTGACGTAAGACTGCAGGTCGACCTTCTCCGCGTCGGTGAGCTTGTCGTGCGTGTTGAGCTTCTGCTCGAGGACCCGCAGCCGGTCGCGGATCATGACGACCTTGTGGAAGAGCTGGTCGAGTGGGATCTCCTTCGGTTGGAGCGCCGGGTCGCGCGGCTTCAGCACCGCCGTGCCGCCCTCCCATTTGGGCGCCAGCGGCACCTGCGCCTCCTCCTCGCGCAGCACGTCGCGGATGGCCTGAGCGAACTCCTCGCGGGTCATGGAGAGGATCTCCTCGGGTAGCTCGACATCGAGGGCGGAGCCAGGCGCGCGCGCCGGGCGCGGCTCGGCGCCGTGGCGCAGGAGCGGGGGTGACGCGGCGTGACGCCTCGGTGGAGGCGGCGCCGGCTTCGCCGGGAGGGCCGCGTCGCGCGCGAGGTAGCGCTCGCAGCGCGGGGCCGACCCGGGGAAGTCGCCGGTGCGGACGTGAAGCCGGCATGGACCGATCGGTCCGCGCTCGTCCTCGAGGATGGGGCGCCAAAGCCGGCAGCTGCCGCACTCCTTCGGTCCGTAGGCGCGCTCCAGCCCATCCATCGGGGGCGCATCCTACCCGGCGGAGCCCCGCGCGGCCAACCGGCCCTCGACGGCGCTCGACAGGGCCTCGATCACCCCCTCGAGCGAGAGGTCGCTCGTGTCGACGAGCAGCGCATCGTCAGCCGGGCGGAGTGGCGCCACCGCGCGCTGGCTGTCGTCGCGGTCGCGCTTCTGCTGGTCCGCGAGGACCTGCTCGAGCGTCCCGGGCTGGCCCTTCCCGACGAGCTCGTCGTACCGGCGCTGCGCCCGCACTTCCGGCGTGGCGGTGAGGAAGAACTTCACGTCGGCGTCGGGGAAGACCACCGTCCCGATGTCGCGCCCCTCGAGCACCGCGCCGCGGTTCCCTTCCGCCTTCGCCAGCTGCTGCTGGAGCCCCAGCAGCGCGGCGCGGACCACCGGTCGCGCCGAGACCGCGCTCGCGCCGAGCGAGATGGGAGCGGTCCGGATCTCGGCCGAGACGTCCTCGCCGTCGAGCAGCACGCGCTGGCCGCCGGCGGCGACGGGCTCGAAGCGGATGCGGAGCGTCGGGAGCAGCTCGGCCAGGCGCGCGTCGTCGTCGAACGCGATCCCGCCGCGGGTCGCCGCCAGCGCCACGGCCCGGTAGATCGCGCCGGTGTCGACCATCGCGAAGCCGAGGCGAGCCGCGAGCCGCCGGGCGGCGGTGCTCTTGCCGGCCCCGGCCGGCCCGTCGATGGCGACGATGAAGGGGCGCATTTCAGCGAGCGAGGATCTTGTTGAGCGCGACGAGCAGCTTCTCGTTCTCCGGGCGCAGCCCGACGGTGACGCGCTGGCCGGTCGGCATCCCGTAGCCGGCCATGGGGCGCACCACCACGCCCTCGCGCAGCAGCGCCTCGAACAGCACTCCGCACGGGCGGCCGGGGAACTCAGCCAGCACGAAGTTCGTCTGGGAGGGCCACACCGTCGCGCCGAGCGCCCGCAGGCCGTCGGTGAGGAAGGGGCGCTCGGACGCGACCAGCGCCCGGCTCCGGCCCAGGTGCTCCTCGTCGCTCAGCGCCGCGACGCCCGCCGCCTGAGCGACGAGGCTCGTGTTGAAGGGCGCGCGCACGCGGTCGAGGTAGCCCACCACCTCCGGGCTCGCCACCAGATAGCCGAGCCGGAAGCCGGCCAGGCCGTAGATCTTGGAGAAGGTCCGGGAGATCGCGAGCTGAGGGAACCGGCGGCGCAGCGCCAGGCCGTCGGGGAAGTCCTTCGCCTCGACGAACTCCACGTACGCCTCGTCGAGCACGACCAGCACGTCGCTCGGGACGGCCTCCATGAACCCGCGCAGCTCGGCCTCGGAGAAGTAGGTCCCGTTCGGATTGTCCGGGTTCGCGAGGAACACGACCCGCGTGCGGCGCGAGAGCCGCTCCGCCAGCGCGCGCAGGTCGTAGCGGCGGTCGCGCATCGGCGCCTCGACGCAGCGCCGCCCGTGGGCCTGGCTGGCGAGGCGGTAGACGACGAAGCTCCCCTCCGCCGTGAGCGTCTCCTCGCCCTCGGCGACGAAGGTCCGGACCACGAGCTCGAGCAGCTCGTTCGAGCCGTTCCCGACCGCGATCTCCTCCGGCGAGACACCCAGCCTGGCGGCGAGCGCGCCGCGCAGCGCGAACGCGGAGCCGTCGGGATAGAGGTGCACCTTCGCGCACGCCTCGCGCGCCGCGGCCAGCGCCCGTGGCGACGGGCCCAGCGCGTTCTCGTTCGAGGCGAGCTTGGCGACGTTCGAGACGCCGTACTCGCGCTCGACCTCCTCGATGGGCTTGCCGGGGATGTAGGGCTGGAGCGCTGCGACGTACGGCGGAACGAGGGCCATGCCGATCTTTATACCCTACGTCCGCTCTCAGGCCTCGCTCGTGAAGACGCCCATCGCGCGGAACTTGCGGTAGCGATCCTTCACCAGGTCCTCGGGCGAGAGCTTCTTCAGCTCGGCGAGGTGCCGGCGCAGCGCGTCCTGCACGTGGGCCTCGGTCTCGGCGGGATCGCGGTGCGCGCCGCCGGGCGCCTCCTTGATGATCTCGTCGATGATCCCGAACTCCTTCAGGTCGCGCGCCGTGAGCTTGAGGGCCTCGGCGCTCTTCTGCGCCTTCGTGGCGTCGCGATAGAGGATCGAGCTGCAGCTCTCGGGCGAGATGACGTTGTACCAGGCGTACTGGAGCATCAGGATCCGGTTCGTCACGCCGATCCCGATGGCGCCGCCCGACGCGCCCTCGCCGATGATCACCGAGATCGTCGGCACGGAGAGGCTCGACATGACCTCCAGGTTGACCGCGATCGCCTCGGCCTGGCCGCGCTCCTCCGCCCCGATGCCGGGGTAGGCGCCGGGCGTGTCGATGAAGCACAGGACCGGGCGGCGGAAGCGCTCCGCGAGATCGAACAGCCGCCGCGCCTTCCGGTAACCCTCCGGCCGGACCATTCCGAAGTTCCGGTGCAGGTTCTCCTTCGTGTTGCGCCCCTTCTGCTGCCCGAGCACGACGACCGGCTCCCCGTCGAACTTGGCGAAGCCGCCCACGATGGCGTGGTCGGCCGCGAAGCGCCGATCGCCCTCCACCTCGAAGAAGTCGGTGAAGAGCGCGCCGAGGTAGTCGAGGAAGTAGGGCCGGTTCGGATGCCGGGCGAGCTGGACGATCTGCCAGCGGGTGAGGTCGCTGAAGATCTCTGCCTGGAGCTTCTTCGCCTTCTTCTCGAGCTTGACGATCTCTTCGGTGAAGTCGACGGCGGCGCCACCGGAGAGCTGCTTCAGCTCGGCGATCTTGGACTCGAGCGCGATGAGCGGGCGCTCGAAATCGATGACGTAGGCGGGTCTGGCCATGGATGCGGCCGCTTATAGCACGCTCACCCACAGGTGGCATGCGCCCAGGCGTTTCACGTTCGGCGCGGTGCGTCAGGGCCCCGCCGCGGCGAGCCAGGCGGCGACGTCCGCGGCGAGCGCGCCGGCATCCACATCGGGTGAAATCCACTCCACGTCCGGCTCGCGCCTCAGCCAGATCACCTGCCGCCGCGCGTACCGGCGATGCGCCACCCGAACGCGGTGCACGGCCTCGGCGCGGTCGAGGCGCCCCGCCAGCACCTCGGCCGCCTCGGCGTAACCGATGGGGAGCTTGTGCGGCAGCCGTCCGCCGCAGCGCGCCAGGAGGGCCGACGTCTCGTCGAGCAGCCCACGCTCGAAGAGGAGCGGGACGCGCGCGTCGATGCGGGCGTGGAGGTCGGCCCGGGGCGGATCGAGCGCCAGCAGCCGGAACCGGTACCGCGCGGGTGCGAAGCCGTGCGCGGCGAAGACCTCGGACTGCGTCCGACCGCCCGCCGCGATCTCGAGCGCGCGCACGATGCGGACGAGATCGTTCGGCCCGATCCGGGCGGCGGCCGCGGGGTCGACCTCGGCCAGGCGGCGGTGGAGCGCCGGCCGCCCGTCGCGCGCCGCCTCCTCCTCGAGCCGCGCCCGCAGCACCGGGTCGCGACCCGGCGCATCGGCGACGCCGTGGAGCAGCGCGCGGAGGTACAGCCCCGTCCCGCCCGCGACGACGGGGAGCCGACCCCGCGCGGCGATGCCGCCGATGGCCGCGTCCGCGAGCGCCGCCCAGCGCGCGGCGTCCATCCCCTCCCCCGGGTCCGCGACGTCGAGCAGGTGGTGCGGGACGGCGGCGCGCTCGGCCGCGGTGGGCTTCGCCGTGCCCGCGTCGAGCCCGCGGTACACCTGCTGCGAGTCGGCGCTGACGACCTCCCCGCCGAGCCGACGCGCCAACTCGATCGCGAGCGAGGTCTTGCCGCTCGCGGTGGGCCCGGCGATGCAGAGGATGGAGATCACGGCGCGGAGCCTGGCGGGGGACGAGTCCCCGCCCTACCGACCGGGTGCGGGATCACCGCGAGGCGAGCCGGCTCACCAGCTCCGAGAGCGCGACCGGCGTCTCCTCGCGCGTGTCGAGGTCCTTGAGCTTCGCCTGCCCGCTCTGCAGCTCGTTCCCGCCCAGCACGAGGGCGTAGCGCGCCCGCACCCGCTCCGCCTGCTTGAACTGGCGCGACAGCTTCCCGGCGCGCGCGTCGAGGTCGCAGGGCACGCCCGCCTTCCGCAGCCGGGCCGCCCACACCACCGCCTCCCGCGCGCCGGCGTCGTCGGCCGCCACGAAGAACACCTGCGGGCGCGTCTCGGGGATGGGGCGCTCGAGCGCCTCGAGGATGAGCGCCAGCCGCTCCTGGCCCAGGGCGTAGCCGATGCCGGGCGTGGGCTGTCCACCGAGCGTCTCGACGAGACCGTCGTATCGCCCACCCCCGGCCACCGCCGACTGAGCGCCGAGCGCGTCGCTCGTGAACTCGAACGCGGTGCGGACGTAGTAGTCGAGGCCGCGCACGAGCCGCGGGTCGATCCGGTACTCGACCCCGAGCGCGTCCAGCCCGCTCCGCACCACCGCGAAGTGAGCGCTGCACTCCTCGCAGAGACGATCGATGAGCCGCGGCGCGTCCGCCAGCACCGGCTGGCAGCTCTCCACCTTGCAGTCCAGGACGCGCAGCGGGTTGCGCTCGATGCGCTCGTGGCAGTCGGCGCAGAGGCGGCCCTTGCGCTCGGTGAGCCAGGCCTTGAGGTCCTTCAGGTAGGAAGGGCGGCAGTGGCCGTCGCCGACCGAGTTGAGCTTGAGCTGGGCCTTCACGCCGAGCCGCCCGAGGTAATCGTCGAGCATCGCGATCTGCTCGACGTCGATGCCGGGCTCGGCCACGCCGAAGCACTCGCAGCCGATCTGGTGGAACTGGCGGTAGCGACCCTTCTGCGGCCGCTCGCGGCGGAACATGGGGCCGATGTAGAACCACTTCTGCAGCCCCTCGACGTGACAGCCATGCTCGATGTAGGCGCGCACCGTGCCCGCGGTGCCCTCGGGACGCAGCGCGAGCAGCTCCTCGCCCTTGTCCTCGAAGACGTACATCTCCTTCTTCACGATGTCGGTCGCCTCGCCCACCCCGCGGGCGAAGAGGGCGGCCGACTCGACCGCCGGCGTGCGCACCTCGCGGTAGCCGTACAGCGCGAACACCTCGCGCGCGACGCGCTCCATCTCCTGCCAGCGGCCCACCACGGCCGGCAGGATGTCGTTCATGCCCTTCACGCCCGAGATCTTCATGGTCCGCGGGATCTAGAGGAAAGCCCCGGGCCGGTCAAACGATGGCGAGGTTCAGGGTTGTTCAAAATGCCCGGGACCGAGCCAGGCCAGCGAGACGCAACACCCACGCCGCGCATGATCGAAGCGCGGCGCGGGTGCCCGGCGAGGCGCGACGACCGAGCATAGCCGGAGGCTCTGTGAGGGAGGAGCAACGAAGCGATGCGCCGCGGATCGCTGGCCGCGGCGACGGGACGGGCGTTTTGGACAACCCTCTCAAGGCGGTGGCCGGCGGGGCTTCCAGAGCGTGAACGGGCCGGCTCCCACCACCGGCTCGGCGTGACGCGTGAGCTCGGCCCCGCCGCGGCCACGCGGTGAGCCGCTGACGAGGAACGCGTCGTAGGCGCCGCCCATGGTCGCCCAATCGAGCTGGTCGGGGCGCCACTCGTACGGATGCGGCGCCTGCATCCCGGGCCGGTACCGGACCGGGATGGAGGGGAGGCCGGCGAAGCTGAACCCGGCGTCGCCCCCGGCGAGCACCTGCTCGTAGCACGCGAAGTGGAGGAACGGCCACAGCCGCACCGGCCCTCCCACGCCGAGGTCGAAGGGCAGCCCGAGCACGCGGCCGCCCGGCGGAAGCGCCCGAGCGATGACCGCGAACTCCCCGACCTGGCGCTGGAACGCGCGCACCTCGCGCACGACGTTGGCGCAAACCGCGAGCGTCACCGCCGCCGCGGCGGCGATCAGCGCGCGGCGCACCCCCGTGGCGGGTGCCGCCAGCAGCAGGGGCAGCGCGAGCGCCGCGAACACGAGGTGACGCGCGTTGAGGTACCACATCCCCGCGATCTCCATCGGGAGGAACAGGTAGCTCGCGGCGAGCGCGAGGACGAGGAGATCGCAGCGGTGCGCGAGCACCCACGCTCGCACCGGCCCCGCGTCGCCGTCTCGCCGCGGCACCGCGGCCGGTCCGTACGAGCTGGCGATGGCCACCGCCGCGAGGAGCCCCGCCACCGCGCCGAGGGCGAGGTCCGACCCGTCGCCGAAAGCCCCGAACAGCCGCTCCGGGATGGTGCGCAGGACCACCGGGAACGGCTCGAACACCGCCCCGAGCGCGCCGGGCCGGCCGTAGGTCGTGTAGTGGACCGTGTGCAGCGGCTGCATCGCCCGCTCCGGCGCGACGAAGTTGCGCCACGCCCACACCGCGAACAGCGCGAGCGACGGCAGGAACGGCGCGCACCGGACGACCACGAAGCGGAGCCCGCGCCCGTGGACGGCGAGGAGGACGAGCACGCACGCGCCGAGGAGGAGGTAGGTCTGGGCGTGCCCGAGGAAGACGAGCGCCGACGCCACCGCGAGCGGGATCTCGTGCCGCGCGCGCGTCCGATCGTCGGCGAGGTGGCGCTCGGCGAGCCCGAGCGCGACCAGGAACAGCGGGATCGAGACGAGGAAGGTGGCGAAGCCGAAGAAGAGGTGGGTGCCGAACACGAGCGGCAGCGTCAGCACGGCCCATCGGCGGTCCCGCCCGAAGCTGGCGAGGAGGTAGGCGCTCGCGAGCGGGATCCCGATCGCGTACAGCGAGAGGACGACGCGGTTGGCGAGCTCGACCGGGAGCGCGCGCGTGAGCAACCACATCGTCCCGTAGTAGGCCCAGTAGGGGGTGATGCCGACGTCGACCTGGTAGTAGCGGCTGAGCGAGCTCGAAGCGTCGCCGGCGCGCGCGATCACCGCCGCCAGCCCGAGGTGCTGCGGCAGGTCGAGCAGCGGCAGGAACCGCCCCGCCCAGAACGGCAGCGCGGCCGCGGCGATCAGGAGGGCGGCGCCGGCTCGCTCGAGGCGGCTCATGGCGACGGCGGCTTCTCTCCGATGGCCTCGCCCATCCTCACCCGCGCCCCCTCGACGAGGTCCGGGCGGAGCAGGGCCCGGCCCGGCTCGAGGAGCAGGATCACGGTCGAGCCCATCTCGAACGCGCCCAGCTCCTGGCCCTTCTCCACCGGGATGGGAGACGGGTAGTCCCGCGCGACGGGGCGGGCCCGCGGCAGGTTCGAGACCGGGATGGTGGGATCGTAGAAGGCGCGGATCCGGCCCACGATGGTGGCGCCGACGGCCACCACGGCGCAGGCTCCGAGCGGCGTCTGGATCGCCGTGACGAGGCGCTCGTTGACGGTGAACAGACCGGGCACGCCCCGCACCGAGGCCGGGTGCACCGGCCAGAGGTGGCCTGGCACGTAGCGATACCCCGTGATCGCGCCGCCGAGCGGGAAGTGGATGCGGTGGTAGTCGCGCGGCGAGAGGTAGATCGTCGCGAACGGCCCGCCGCGGAAACGAGCCGCGAGCTTCGGGTCGGCGAGCAGCGCCTCGAGCGTGTAGTCGAGGCCCTTCGCCTGCAAGAGCCGGCCGCCCTCGGCGAGGCCCGCCTGCGAGACCGTCCCGTCCACCGGGGAGACGAGCACGTCGTCGCCGCCGGCGATGGGGCGCGACCCAGGTCGGAGCGGCCGCGCGAAGAACTCTCCGAAGGTGCGGAAGGTCTCGAGCTCGCTGCACTCCGCGAGGTCGATCCCGTACCGCGCCGCGAACCCCCGCATGGCGGCGAGCCGCACCGGGCGCGGCGCGTGTACACGCGTGAGGCCGCCCACGAGCCGCGACAGCGCGTTCTTGGGGACCACCCGCATCGCGGCGAGGAAGGCACGGTCCATCATGGCGGCGCAATTTATACGCGATCATCGGCCCGCGGGAGCTCGCCGCAACCGAGCCCGGTTCGGGCGCGGGTTCGGGCTCGGGCTCGTTCACGGGATCCACCGGGCGGCTTGACGCCGCGGGGAGGCCCCGGCAGGGAAGGGCCATGCGCGTCGGCCTCGTCTCGGACACGCACGGGTTCCACGATCCGCGCCTCGACCAGCTCTTCGCCGGCTGCGACCTCATCCTGCACGCCGGCGACATCGTGAGGCCCGAGGTGCTGGAGGCGCTGCGGCGCCTCGCGCCGGTGACGGCCGTGCGCGGCAACAACGACGTCGGGCCGGCCTTCGAGCACCTGCCGGAGCTCGTCGAGGTGGAGCTGGGCGAGCTGCGGGCGGTGCTCGTCCACCAGATCGGCGGGCGCGCCCGCCTGCTCGCGCCGGTGCGGCGCGCGCTCGTGGCGAGCGGGGCTCGGCTCCTGATCTACGGCCACTCGCACCAGCCCTCGGCGGTGGTCGAGCAAGGGACGGCGTTCGTGAACCCCGGCTCGGCCGGGCCGCGCCGGTTCAGCCTGCCGCGCGCGGCGGGCCTGCTCGACATCGCCCGGACGCGCGCCGAGGTGCGGCTCTTCGACCTCGGCCTTCCCCGCCTGCCCCTCCTCCAAGCGCCCCTCGCGTTCGACGTGGCGGCGGCTCCGGCGCGCGCTACGTGATCGGCGGAGGTGAGCCCATGCCGATCGCCCGCATCTCGGTGGCCGAGCTGGCCACCCGCCTCGCGCGCGGCGAGCGCGCCACGTTCGTCGACGCGCGCAGCGCGAGCGCCTATCCGTCCGCCACCGAGCAACTCCCCGGCTCGGTGCGCATCTCGCCCGACGCGGACGCGGCGAAGCTCGCCGCGCCGCTGCCCCGCGACGGCCTGACGGTCGCGTACTGCACCTGTCCCGCCGAGCACTCGAGCGTCCGGGTGGCGCTCCAGCTCAGGCGTGAAGGGTTCGGCGACGCTTACGCGCTCGCGGGAGGATTCGACGCCTGGCGGAACGCCGGGCTGCCACTCGATCCCGTACGCTCGACGGCCGAGGCACGGAAGGCGGGGATCCAGCACCAGCCGATGTGAGGGGCCTCTCGCCGGTAGGCGCGTTGTGGCGCCGCCCTCCGCCTTGTTAGAGTCCGTTCCGACGCGATGTGCCGCCTTTTCGCCCAGCACGCCGATCCCCATCACCTCCCGCATGAACCGCTCTGCGTCGCGCACAACGCGCTGCGAACGCAATCGCACCGACACCCGCACGGCTGGGGCATCGGCTGGTACGACGCGACCGGAGTGCAGCTCCGGCGCGGGGTGATGCCGGCTCACGCCGACGACGCCTTCGTCGCCGCGGCTCGCGAGGCTCGCTCGGAGATCGTCCTGGCGCACGTGCGCGACGCGAGCGTAGGCGAGGTGGTCGAGGAGAACACGCACCCCTTTCGGCATGGCCGCTGGCTCTTCGCCCACAACGGGACGGTGTGCCGCTTCCGGCGTGTCGCGCAGGTGCGGCGCGCCCTCGAGGCCGAGATCGACCCTCGGTACCGCGCCCTGCTCGCGGGCGACACCGACAGCGAGCGGTGCTTCTTCATCTTCCTCACCCGCCTCGAGGCCCGCCTCCGCGGCGGCGAGACGCCGGACCTGGAGGACGTGCGCGGCGCGCTGCGCGAGACGGTCACGACGGTGGCGCGCCTCGCCGATCGGCGGCCGGCGAAGCCCTCGTCGCTCAACCTGCTCGTCACGGACGGCGAGGTGCTGGCGGTCTGCCGCCGCGGGCGCACGCTGCACGTCGCCCCGCACATCGCGACGAGCGGCATCTTCGCGATCGCGAGCGAGCCCATCGGCCTCGGGCCCTGGCGTGAGGTGCCCGAGGGCGGCTTCGTCGGGATCGACCCCGACCACCGCATCCTCGAGGCCTGACGCGCGTAGGGGCGCTGATCGTAGGCACCCGTTCGTGCTGAGCGTAGGCTGGCGCAGCCGGCCGTAGTCGAAGCACGAACGGAGGCTTCACCGCGCGATCTGGCGCGCCAGCTCGGCGTGTCTCGCGCCGGTGCCGACCAGCGTGAGGTGGCGCGTCGAGTCGGCGCGCTCGTCGTGCTCGAGCCGAACGTCGAGCCGCTCCGGCGGGAGCGCGCCGGGGGCGCGATCGGCCCACTCCACCACCAGCACCCCCTCCCCGCCCACCAGCTCTTCGAAGCCGATCGCGCGGAGCTCGTCCTCGTCCGCCACGCGGTAAAGGTCGGCGTGGTGGACCGGCAGCCGACCGCGGTAGGTCGCCACGATCGCGAAGCTCGGGCTCGACACCTCGGACTCCGGCACCCCCGCCCCGCGGCAGATGCCACGGACGAGCTGCGTCTTCCCGGCGCCCAGCTCTCCGACCAGCGCCACGACGTCTCCCGGCTGGAGCGCCGCGCCGAGCAGCACGCCCAGCTCGAAGGTGGCGCGCGCCGAGCGCGTGGTGCGGCGCGCCTCGTGCCGCGGGGCCGCCTGCATCACCTCTCCCACCTCGCCCACACCGCGCCGAGCGCGTCGGCCACGTCGGAGGCGAGCAGCCCGCGCTGTCCGAGCCGTGCGGCGCACAGATCCCCCGCCAGCGCGTGAGCGAACGCCGCGGCTCGAGCGGCGTCGAACGGCGGCAGGTGCGAGCCGAGGAGCGCGCCGGTGAGGCCCGCCAGCACGTCGCCCGTTCCGCCGGTGGCGAGCCCGGGGTTGCCGGCCGGCACGATCGCAGGAGGACCGGACGGTGCCGCGACCACGGTGCGCGCGCCCTTCAGCACCACCACGCAGCCCCACGCTCGCGCATGCTCGGCGGCGACCGCGACGCGATCCCTCTGCACCTCGGCGATGGTCGTCCTGCACAGGCGGGCCATCTCGCCGGGGTGCGGCGTGATCACCACCGGCGCGGGGAGGCCGGCCAGGTGCCCGCCGTGCTCGGCGAGCGCGTTGAGAGCGTCGGCGTCGACCACGGCCGGCACGCGCGCTCGCTCGAGGAAGGCGCGCAGCGCGGACGCGGTCTCCGGGCCGCGCGGGATGCCGGGCCCGACCACCACCGCGTCCATGCCGTGCGCCGCCGCGACGAGCGCCTCCACGTCGCCCACTCCGAGCGGGCCCGCCCCGGGCAGGTCGACGCTCATCGCCTCGGGGCGACCCGACAGCGCAAACGGCATCACCTCCGCGCGCGCCGCGAGCGTGACGAGCCCCGCCCCACCGCGCAGCGCCCCGGTGAGCGCGAGGTGCGCGGCGCCCGTCTTCCCGGCCGAGCCGGCGACGACGAGCACGCGCCCCGCGTCTCCCTTGTGCGCCTCCGGCGGGCGTGACGGGACGAGCGCGCGCGCCTCGTCCTCGGCCAGCAGCTCGCACGACGTGGGTACCGCCGCGGCGGCTCCGGGAGGGATTCCGATGTCGGCGACCTCGACCGGGCCCGCCAGCTCCGCGCCCGGATGGAGGATCAGGCCGCGCTTCATGAAGGCGAAGGTGATCGTCCGGTCCGCCTGCACGCACGGCCCGAGGGGCTGGCCGGAATCGGCCGAGAGCCCGGAGGGGAGATCGATCGCCAGCACCTTCGCACCCGCCGCGCGCAGCTCCGCCATGCGCGCGATGGCCGCGGCGTGCACCCCGCTCGCCGCGCGGCCGAGCCCGGTGCCGAGGAGCGCGTCGAGGACGACGTCGCCGGGCCCGGCGCGCAGGTCATGGAGCTCGGCGGCCCCGCCCACCGCCACGCCAGCGCTCATGGCCGCCTCGAGCGCCGCGCGCGCGTCGCCTCGTAGCCCCTCCGGCGGGGCGATCGCGACGGCGCGGACGAACATCCCCGCGTCGACGAGGCGCCTCGCCGCGACGTAGCCGTCGCCGCCGTTGTTGCCGCCGCCGCAGAGCGCCAGCACCCGCCCGCCCGGACCGCGCAGCGCGAGCGCGGCGCGCGCCACCGCCTCGCCGGCCCGTTCCATGAGGGCGAGCCCGGGCACCCCACCATCGATGGCGGCGCGATCGATGGCGCGCATCTCGGCCGCCGTGACGAGCCTCATGGCCGATGCTCCGTCGCCTCGAGCACGACCGCCGCGACCGCCACTCCGGCGTCGTGACTGAGGGTGAGGTGGACGCGCGCCACCCCGAGCTCCGCCGCGCGCCGCTCCGCCGCGCCGTGCAGCGCGAGCGTGGGCGCGCCGCGGTCCCGGACCACCTCCACGTGGTGGAAGCCGATGCCGTCCGGCACCCCGAGCGCCTTCGAGGCGGCCTCCTTCGCCGCGAACCGCGCCGCGTAGCGCTGGGCGCGATCCTGGAAGCGGTCGCAGAAGGTGCGCTCTCGGTCGGTGAAGCAGCGCGCCAGGAAGCGGTCGCCCGTCGCCGACGCGAGCAGGCGCCCGATCCTCGCGATCTCGACCACGTCGAGGCCGAAGCCGACGATCACCGCCCCTCCTTCACCGGGGGACCACCCACCGCCGCGGTACCGCGTCGGCGGGTACCGCCCGCCCTACGTCTCGGCGGGAGACAAGCCCCGCCTTACACCAGCGCGGAACGAGCTACCGCGCCCGCGCCAGCAGCTCCCGCATCTCCCGCACCGCCCGCTCCATCCCGACCATGATCGCGTGGCCGACGATCGCGTGGCCGATGTTGAGCTCCTCGATCTCCGGCACCGCCGCGACCGGCAGGACGTTCTGATAGTTGAGCCCGTGGCCGGCTGCCACCTCCAGCCCGAGCTTGGCGGCCGCCTTGGCGGTGTCCACCACCCGCGCCAGCTCGCGCCGGCGATCCTGCGCCAGGCGCGCGTCGGCATAGCGGCCGGTGTGGATCTCGACCACGTCCGCCTCCACGCGGTGCGCGGCGCGGATCTGGTCCATGTCGGGGTCGACGAAGATCGAGACCTTGATCTCCGCGTCCTTCAGCGTCTTCACCACCTTCCGCAGGGCGTCGCGGTTCGCCGCGACGTCGAGGCCGCCCTCGGTGGTGAGCTCCTCGCGGCGCTCCGGCACGAGCGTGCAGGTGTCGGGCTTGGTCTCGAAGGCGATCTTGACCATCTCCTGGGTGGCCGCCATCTCGAGGTTGAGCCGCGTCTGGACGGTCTTGCGCAGCACGGCCAGGTCACGCTCCTGGATGTGCCGGCGATCCTCCCGCAGGTGGATCGTGATCTGGTCGGCGCCGGCCAGCTCGGCCAGCATCGCGGCCAGGACCGGATCGGGATAGGTGGTGCGGCGCGACTGACGCAGGGTCGCGACGTGATCGACGTTGACGCCGAGACGGGGTGCCATGGGCGCGCAATGTAGCAGCCCGGTGCCCCGCTGCCGAGTCCGCGTGGGCGGTGGTGGCGCGCGTCAGAAGAAGTGAGTCTACCAGCGCGCGCCACGCGGGTGGGGGTTCGGGGGAGCGGGGCACCCATCGGCGCGCTACGATCGATCGCGCGCCGATGGGTCGACTCCGCCTCCCCCGGTAGGGCCCGCGGGGAGGGCCCGTGCCTTGCGGCTTTCGTGCAAGGCACGGAGAATTCCCCGCGAAGTGCCGCGGAGCAGACCTCAGTGAATTGACTCATCACGTCTGCGGAGCGGCACTACGCGAGGGCGCGCTTGAGCGCCGCCGCGATCCCCTCGGCGTGGGCGGCGATCTCCTTCGCGTCGGGGCCCTCCACCAGGACGCGCGCCTTGTTCTCCGTCCCCGAGTACCGCACCAGGACGCGGCCGTCGCCGTCGAGCGCCTTCTCCACCGCGGCCACCGCCTTCTGGACCTCGGCGAGCTGCTCGAGCGGCCGCTTCTCGCGCACGGCCACGTTGAGCTGCACCTGCGGCACCGGCTCGAAGCAGCGGGCGAGCTCCGACAGCGGCCGGCTCTCGCGCAGCATCACCGCGAGCAGGTTGAGCGCCGCGCACACGCCGTCGCCGGTCGTGACGTGGTCGAGGAAGAGGAGGTGCCCGGACTGCTCGCCGCCGAAGTTGTAGCCCGAGCGGCGCATCTCCTCGACCACATACCGGTCTCCGACCTGGGTGCGCACGACCCGACCGCCCACCTCGCGGAGCGAGCGCTCCAGGCCGACGTTGCTCATGACCGTCGCCACGACCGTCTTCTTCGCCAGCGTGCGGGCCCGGACCATGTCGCGCCCGACGATGGCCATGATGGCGTCGCCGTCCACGATCCGGCCCTTCTCGTCGGCGACGATGACGCGGTCGGCGTCGCCGTCGAGGGCGATGCCGAGCTGCGCCCCGTGCTTCTCGACCGCCTTCGCCATCGCCTCCGGGTGCACCGCCCCGCAGGCGTCGTTGATGTTCTTGCCGTCGGGCTTCACGCCGAGGCGAACCACCTTCGCCCCCAGCTCCTCGAACACCGCCGGCGCGACCTTGTAGGCGGCGCCGTGGCCGCAGTCGACCACGATGGTGAGGCCGTCGAGCGTCAGCTCGCGCGGGAAGATCGACTTCAGGAACACGATGTACCGACCGCCCGCGTCGTCGATGCGCTTCGCCTTGCCGATGCGGTTGGCGGTGGGCCGGAGGGCGTGGAAGTCGTCGCTGCCATTGCCATCGCCGGGCGTGCCGAGCACGAGCCGCTCGATGCGCAGCTCCATCTCGTCCGGCAGCTTGTAGCCGTCGCGCGAGAAGAACTTGATGCCGTTGTCCTGGTAGGGGTTGTGGCTCGCGCTGATGACCACGCCGGCGTCGGCCCGCATGGACTCGGTGATGAACGCGATGCCCGGCGTGGGGAGCGGGCCGCACAGCATGACGTCGACGCCCATGCTGCAGATCCCCGACGCGATGGCCTGCTCGAGCAGGTACCCCGAGAGCCGCGTGTCCTTGCCGATGACGATCCGGTGCTTGTGCGGCCCGCTCCGGACCAGGTACGCGAGCGCGCGGCCGAGCTGGAGCGCCATCTCGGCGGTCATCGGGTACACGTTCGCGACGCCGCGGACGCCGTCGGTCCCGAAGAGCCGCCGCGCCCTGGCGTCGGGGGCGGCCTCGGAGCGGCCGCTGGAGGAGGATCGTGGGAGCGCTTTGTCGTTCATGGTGGAGCTCGGGGAGAGCAGGGGCGCGGCTGGCTGGCTACGGGCGATCCCGCTCCAGCTGCACCGTCCCCTGCGACGGATAGAGCGACTCGACCCGTACGCCGGCGGGAAGCCGCAGCGACTCGGGCCGGACGAACCACGACGCGACGCCGGGGCCCGTGCGGGAGAGGTCGATGGTGACGGGGCCGACGTCGCTCGAGTCGAGTGAGCGGAGCCGTGCCCAGGGGCCGGAGAGCGAGACGCGCAGGTTCTGCGGCAGCGGCGCAGCCGGCTCCAGTCCGGCGGGCAGCTTCGCCTCGATGGGCACGACGACCGCGATGGAGGCGTGCCGCTCGCCGTGCACGACGAACAGCAGCACCGCCGCCATCGCCAGCGAGAGGAGCCGCAGACCGAGATCAGACTGCCGCACGGCGATCCTCCGGGGGCTCTCGCGGCGGACGGGCGATCCGCGCCAGGAGGCCTGCCAGCCCGCGCGGCTCGGGCTCGATCAGCACCTGCGCCAGGAGCCGCCGCAGCGCACCCTCGTCCAGGCCCCGGTGGAGCGCTCCCTCCACGGCGAGCGAGATCTCGCCCCGCTCCTCCGAGACGACCACCACCGCGGCGTCCACCTCTTCCGCCAGGCCCACCGCGGCGCGGTGCCGCGTCCCGACGTCGCGCAGCTTGGGCGAGACGGTGAGCGGCAGGAGGCAGCGCGCCGCGGCGACGCGTCCTCGCTGCAGCACGACGGCGCCGTCGTGGAGGGCGCCGCCCGGGTGGAACAGCGCGAGGAGCAGCTCCGCGGACGGAGCGGCGTCGATCCGCACCCCGGTCTCGACGATCTCGGAGAGGTCGCCGATGCGCTCGATCGCGATGAGCGCGCCGCGGCGGCCCCTCGACAGCTCGACCGCCGCGCGCGCCACGGCGTCGACGACCCCGACCTGCACGTGCCGCTCGTCCGAGCTCAGCCCGACGAGGAAGCTGCCGCGCCCGAGGTGGGCGAGGCCGCGCCGGATGTCGGCCTGGAAGAGCACGATCACGCCGAAGATGAACGAATAGCTGAGAAAGTGGCCGAGCAACCAGTTGAGCGCGAAGAGGTTCGCCCACTGCGAGGCGAGGTAGCCGATCCCGAGCAGGAAGAGGCCGACCAGGACGTTGATGGCGCGCGTGCCCCGGATGAGGAGGAGCACGCGGTAGACCAGGTACCCCACTACCGCGAGGTCGGCGAACGCGAGCGCCATGTCGCGCCAGGTGGACGCCGGGCCGAGCAGGTAGCGCACGAGCGCCGGCACCGCCATCGCGAGGATCGTCATCTCAGAGAGTCCCTGGGTGCTCGGCCGCCCGCACGCACCTCAGTCTAGCCTGACTCGCCCGGACTGGAAGCGGCCCGGATCGCCGCCGCGACCCGAGCCGCCTGCCGGGCGGGGGCGACGTCGTGGACGCGCACGAACTCGACCCCGGCCAGCACGCAGGCGGCCAGGGCCGCCAGGGTCCCCGGCAGCCGGTCCTCGACGGCGGCGCCGGCCGCCTGCCCGATGAAGCTCTTGCGGGAGGGTCCGACGAGGAGCGGGCGCCCGAGCCGTCGCAGGCGCGGCAGCGTGGCGAGCAAGCGCAGGCTGTGCTCCGCCGTCTTGGCGAAGCCGAGCCCGGGGTCGAGCACCACGCGGTGCTCCGGGACCCCGAGCTTCACCGCGCGCGCGAGCGCTTCTCCGAGCTCGCGCTCCACCTCGGCGCACACGTCCCGGTAGATCGCGTGGGCAGCCATGTCCGCCGGCGTGCCGCGCATGTGCATGAGGACGATCGGGGCCCCGCTCGAGGCCACCACCTCGGCCATGGCGGGGTCGGACAGCGCCGAGACGTCGTTCACGAGGTCCGCGCCCGCGGCGAGGGCGACCCGCGCCACCTCCGCCTTGCGGGTGTCGACCGAGATGGGCGCCGCGCAACCTGCGGCGCGGATCCGCTCGATGACCGGGACCACGCGACGGATCTCCTCCGCGACCGGGACGTCCTGCGCGCCGGGGCGGGTGGACTCGCCCCCGACGTCGAGCAGATCCGCGCCCTCCCCGACGAGCCGCAGCGCGTGCGCGCGCGCCGCCTCCGGATCGAGGTAGCGACCGCCGTCCGAGAAGGAGTCGGGCGTGGCGTTCACCACGCCCATGAGGAAGGGGCCCGGTCCGTCGAAGACGCGGGCCCCGATGCGGATGGGGTCCATACTCTCGCCCGTCGAATACGCCTGCGGCGCCCTTCGACTTCGCCTCGCCTCGCCTCCGGAGAGGCTACGCTCGGGGCGAACGGTTGCTCTCCCGTTCGCGCCACGGCGGGCCGTAGGGCGGGGGCTCTCCCCCGCCGCGGTTCACTCCGGCTACGCCTTTCCCGGCTCCGCCTTCGGCACGGGGATCGTGTCGAGCAGGCCGGCCTTGCGCACCGGCTTCTCGGTCTTCTCGGCCACCGCTGGCGCCGGCGGCGGCTTGACCGGGGGCGGCCGGCTGATGGTCCCGCCCGCCATGAGGAGATCGATGTCCGAGGCGTCGATGGTCTCGTGCTCGAGCAGCGCGCCGGCGATCTTGTCGAGCGTCGCCTGGCTGTCGAGGAGCACCTTCTTCGCCCGCTCGTACTGCTCGGTCACGATGCGGCGGACCTCGGTGTCGATCTCGCGCGCGGTCTGCTCGGAGTAGCTCTGGACCTGGCTCATCTCGCGCCCGAGGAAGACCTCGCCTTCCTTCTTGCCGAGCGCGAGCGGGCCCATCTTGTCGCTCATGCCCCACTCGCACACCATGCTGCGGGCGAGGTTCGTCGCCACCTCGATGTCGTTGCCGGCGCCGGTGGTCTTCTGGCCGAAGGTGATCTCCTCGGCGATGCGACCGCCCATCAGGATCGCGATCTGGTTCAGCGCGAACTCCTGGTTGATGTTGAGGCGGTCCTCCTGCGGCAGCTGCTGGGTGAGCCCGAGGGCGCGGCCGCGCGGGATGATGGTGACCTTGTGCACCGGATCGGTGCCGGGGAGGATCTTGGCGACCAGCGCGTGCCCCGCCTCGTGGATGGCGGTGGTGCGCTTCTCCTTCTCGCTGATGATCATGGACCGGCGCTCGGTCCCCATGAGCACCTTGTCCTTCGCGAACTCGAAGTCGGCCAGGTCCACCCGCTCCTTGTTGCGCCGGGCCGCGTAGAGCGCCGCCTCGTTGACCAGGTTCTCGATGTCGGCGCCGGAGAAGCCGGGCGTGCCGCGCGCGATCTGCGTGAGGTCGACGGCGGTGTCGAGCGGGCACTTCTTGGTGTGGACCTTGAGGATGCCGAGCCGGCCGTTGAGGTCGGGGCGCGGCACCGTGATGCGGCGGTCGAAGCGCCCCGGCCGGAGCAGCGCCGGGTCGAGCACGTCGGGCCGGTTCGTCGCGGCGATGAGGATGACGCCCTCGTTCGACTCGAAGCCGTCCATCTCGACGAGCAGCTGGTTCAGGGTCTGCTCGCGCTCGTCGTGACCGCCGCCCAGGCCTGCGCCGCGGTGGCGGCCCACCGCGTCGATCTCGTCGATGAAGATGATGCAGGGGGCGTTCTTCTTGCCCTGCTCGAAGAGATCGCGGACGCGGCTGGCGCCGACGCCGACGAACATCTCGACGAAGTCGGACCCGGAGATGGAGAAGAACGGGACGCCCGCCTCCCCGGCCACCGCGCGCGCGAGGAGCGTCTTGCCCGTGCCGGGAGGGCCCATGAGCAGCACGCCCTTCGGGATGCGGCCGCCGAGGCGCGTGAACTTCTTCGGGTCCTTGAGGAAGGAGATGATCTCCTCGAGCTCGTCCTTCGACTCGTCGATGCCGGCGACGTCGGCGAAGGTGACCTTGTTGTGGTGCTCGGTCATGAGCTTCGCCTTCGACTTACCGAAGCTCATCGCCTTGCCGCCGCCCGACTGCAGCTGACGCATGAAGAAGAAGAAGAGGAGGAAGAGGAAGACGAGCGGGAGGTACTGCACCAGCACCGTCACCCAGAACGAGTTCCCCTCGGGCTTGTCGTAGACCACCTTCACGCCCTGCCCCTGCAGCTTCGTGAAGATGCTGGCCATCGGGTCGATGGGGCCGACGGTGTGGAACTCGCTGCCGTCCTTCAAGACGCCGACGTAGTTGACGTTGTCCTTCACCTGGACGTCGCGGACCTCGCCCTTCTCGACCTTCGCGATGAAGTCGGAGAAGGCGAGTTCCTTCTGCTTCCGGTCGTGCTGGGCGAAGAACTGATAGAACGCCACGAACATCAGGATCAGGACGACCCACAGCAGGACGGTCTTGTAAGACTGGCGCAAGGCTCTGTTCCCCTTCCGAGAAGACGCTGGTCCGCAAAACCGTCGACGCCACCGGTCTCTTCCGGACCCGACGGCGGGCTCGCGTCGCCCCGCCTCGATGCTTATAGCAGGCGCGCCGAGCGCTCGCAGGGGTCACGTACGTCCCTTCGCTGTCCTCCCTGCCGCCGGGACGGCCGCCTCACGACGTCGTCGTGGGC
>Ga0318572_10000165_pt1 | contig 24286 bp, 15 predicted proteins | sample GRESIP089b5f20_FD_202528 | JGI IMG/M metagenome (GOLD analysis project Ga0318572, IMG submission 202528) | Tropical soil microbial communities from Luquillo Experimental Forest, Puerto Rico - GRE.SIPMG.089b5f20 | ecosystem: Environmental > Terrestrial > Soil > Tropical forest > Bulk soil...
AGGCACTGTGTGCGGGGCGGCTGCTTGCGCAGTTTTACGAGGACCTTGCTGATCCTGAATTTGCAACACCGGTAGCGTTGTTTCATCAACGATATGCGACGAACGTGTTGCCGACCTGGGACCGTGCGCAGCCGTTTCGAGCGATTGCGCACAATGGCGAGATCAACACGATCTGGGGCAACCGGGCAAACATGGAGGCACGCGCGGCGACGATGCTGCTGGAGCTGCAGCCGGTATTGACCACTGGAGGCTCGGACTCCACATCACTGGACGAGATTGTGGAACTGCTGTCGCACAACGGGCGCACAGTGGGTGAGGCTTTGCGCATGTTGGTGCCACCGGCGAATCCAAGCGATAAGTCTTCGTTTCTGCAGTTCAGCGGCGATGTGATTGAGCCGTGGGACGGGCCGGCTGCATTGGCCTTTACCGATGGGCGCCAGGTAGGCGCAATTCTGGATCGCAATGGGTTGCGGCCATGCCGCTATGCGCTGGACGATATGGGACTGGTGTATGCGGGCTCAGAGGCGGGATTGGTGGATATGGACCCGGCGCGCGTGGTTCACAGCGGGAGGCTCGGGCCCGGGCAAATGATCGTTGCGGATCTGGATTTCCATCAGTTCGTCGAGAACGACGAGATTCTGCGGATCTATGACGCGAAGAGACAGTATCAGGACCTGATCCAGCTGGACGTGCCGCTAGAGGACTCGCCTGATCCGCTGCCGCCTATGGAGGCAGCAGAATTGAGCAATCTGCAGAGACGCTACGGCTACACGCGAGAAGATGTGCGCATGATCCTGCAGCCAATGGCGACCGAAGGCAAGGATGCAGTGTGGTCGATGGGCGATGATACGGCGGTGGCTCCGCTGGCGCGCGCTCCGCGGCCGTTGTACGCATTTTTCCGCCAGAGATTCGCGCAGGTGACCAATCCACCGATCGATCCGCTGCGTGAGTCAGTGGTGTTGAAGATGCACACTCGGCTGGGCCCGTGGCCTCATCTGCTGGAGCTTCACGAACCGCTTCCGGGGCTCTCACTGCGCTCGCCGTACCTGACGCTGGGGCAGATGCATGCACTGCGCAGTGGTCAGCATGGCCAGGCAGAGCGGATGCCGCATGCGGTTCTGTCGGCGCTATATGCACCGGAGACGACGCTTGAGGTGGCGGTCGACATTCTGGCGCAGCGCGCGGTGGAGTTGGTAGGGAACGGCGCGTCTCTGTTGATTCTGACGGATCGCGGGGCTTCGCCCCAGGCGCTGCCAATTCCAATGGCGATGGCTACGGGTGCAGTGCACATGGCGCTGACCCGCGCCGGTGTGCGCGCTGAGGTGGGGCTTGCGGTGGAGGCAGGGGACTGTCGAGAGATTCACCATGCGGCGGTGTTGCTGGGGATGGGTGCGGGTGCGGTGTGTCCGTGGCTGGCGCTTGAAACTGCGCGAGCAATGGATGCGGCGGCAGGCGAGACGAACCTGCTGCATGCGCTTGAACTGGGCCTGGCAAAGGTGATGTCGAAGATGGGCATCAGTGTGCTGGACAGCTACAACGCCGCGCATCTGTTCGATGCGATCGGCATTGCGCAGAACGTGGTGGACAAGTGCTTTGCCGGTGTTCCGACGCCGATTGGCGGGTTTGGTTTCGCGGAGATCGAGCGGTATGTGCGCGAGCTCTGGGGCGGAGAACTGGGACCCGAGGAAGACGCATCGGAGGCGGAGGCGAAGAAACCTGCGGAGTTACCCGACTACGGCTTTGTGCGTTTTCGCAAGGCGGACGAGGCGGAGTCGCACGCGTGGCAGCCGCAGACAGTGCGTGCACTACAGACCGCGGTGGGCTCGACGAAGCAGGGAGCGGCGTTGGCGCTGACGCCGTTTGCGACGTTCAGTGCGCAGGTGACAGAGACTGAGCCGGCGACATTGCGCGACTTGTTGGAGGTGCGGCCTGCCGGGCCGGAGTTGGCTGTGGATGCAGTGGAGCCGGTGAGGAAGATTACGAACAAGTTCATCGCCAGCGCGATGTCGTTTGGATCGCTTTCGCCGGAGGCGCACCAGACGATTACCGAGGCGATGAATCTGCTCGGAGCTAGGTCGAATACAGGTGAGGGTGGAGAAGACCCTGCGGTCTATGCGCCGATGAATGGTGTGCCTTCGCTCCTAAACAACAAGATCAAGCAGGTGGCGAGCGCACGTTTCGGCGTGACGGCGGAGTACCTGGCGAACGCGGAAGAGATTGAGATCAAGATTGCGCAGGGAGCGAAGCCTGGAGAAGGCGGCCAGTTGCCTGGGCACAAGGTTACGGAGCTGATTGCGCGGCTGCGGCATGCACAGCCGGGAATGCAGCTGATTTCTCCACCGCCGCATCACGACATCTATTCGATCGAGGACCTGGCGCAGCTTATCTACGACCTGAAGCGCGTGAATCCGCGTGCAACGGTGGGCGTGAAGCTGGTTTCGAGCTGCGGAGTGGGAACGATTGCCGCGGGCGTGGCCAAGGCGTATGCAGACTTTATCGTGATTGCCGGGAACTCGGGCGGGACGGGTGCTTCGCCTCTCTCGAGCATCAAGTATGCGGGCAATCCGTGGGAGTTGGGATTGGCGGAGGCGCAGCAGGTGCTGATTCACAACGGGCTGCGCGGACGCGTGCGGCTACGTACGGATGGCGGTCTGCGTACGGCACGAGACATTGTAATTGCGGCGCTACTGGGTGCCGACGAGTTTGCATTTGGCACAGCGGTGCTGGTGGCGCTGGGATGCGACATGGCTCGGCAGTGCCATCTGAATACATGTCCTACGGGCATTGCTACACAGCGGCCTGACCTGCGCGCGAAGTTCAGGGGTAAGCCGGAGCATGTGGTTAGGTACTTCGACGAACTCGCGGACGAAGTCCGACAACTACTGGCGAAGCTGGGGTTGCCCTCGCTTGCGGAAGCGACAGGACGGACGGACTTGCTGGAGCAGGTTCGCTGGGAGGGTGGACTGGATCTGAAGCCGATGCTTGCGGCGGCGACCGTGGCAGAGGCTACGGGCGAGGCGATGCGCTGGCAGGGGGAAAGGAACGATCGGCCAGAGTCGCACAGGCCTCAGGATGATGCATGGATTGCACCTGCGCTAGCGGCGTTTAGAGCTGGCGTGCCGTATCGGCTCGAGGCACATGTTTCGAACGCAGACCGAACGCTGGGAGCACGGCTGGCAGGAGAATTGGCATTAGTTCGCGCAGAGGCTCCGACCGGTGCAGGGGCTCCGCTGATCTTCAAGATGCGTGGCGTTGCCGGGCAGTCATTTGGGGCCTTCGCAACCGCTGGCATGACGCTGGAACTGGATGGACAGGCGAATGATTTCGTCGGCAAGGGACTGTGCGGAGGCGAGTTGATTTTGCGCGGTCTGGGGCGCGTTGCCTACGACAGCAGGAAGCATGCGCTATTGGGCAATGTGGCGCTGTACGGCGCTACGAGCGGGTCGCTGTTTGCCGCAGGGCAGGCGGGCGAACGTTTCGCAGTCCGCAACTCAGGCGCGCTGGCGGTGATTGAGGGCGCGGGTGATCACGGCTGCGAGTACATGACGGGCGGGCAAGTGGTGGTGCTAGGTGCAACCGGCATCAACTTTGGCGCCGGGATGACGGGCGGCACGGCATGGGTCTATGACGAGGATGGCAGCTTTGAAGCCAAGGGCCGCTATCACAAAGGATTCTTGCTGGCTGCGGCCTGGACAAGCCTGGACGAGGCGGCTCGCGAGGAACTGCGCAGATTGGTGGAACTTCATGCAGCAAAGACAAGCAGTGTGAAAGCCCAATGGCTGCTTGAGAACTGGGAAGTGGAAGGCGAACGGATGGTTCGGCTGACACCGAAGCCGCAGGCTTAGCTCGGTTCAAGCGTGGCGTAAGTCGGTCTGTCCGGTTGCTGGCGGGTACGGAAACTGCATGCAACCGGCCCGCACTGTTACACTCTCGTTTGGCTGTGCCTACAGCGACAGGATGTAGCGGCGTCGAAATGACTTCTCCAGCACCTCTTAAGACGATCAATGACCTCTTTTGCCGGATTGCCTCGATGGGCAATCCGCGCGCTGTTTTGTGGCAGGACGAGTTTGGCAACTGGCTGCCGCTTTCCTCCGATCAGATTTATCAGCGGGTTCGCCGACTGGCCGAAGTGCTGCTGGGATGGGGCGAGCAAAAGGGCTCGCGCATTGCACTGATCAGCGAAAATCGCTGGGAGTGGGCGGTGACGGATTTTGCCACGCTGGCGATTGGAGCGGTGAATGTTCCGATTTACCCAACGTTGACGGGTGAGCAGATTGCCGTGCTGATCGAAGACGCGGGCTGCAAGACTGCGGTGGTCTCGACGCGCCAACAGTTTGAGAAGCTGAACGCGGTACGCAAGCTGACCGGCTTGGAACGCATTGTGATGATGGATCCGATTGCGGCGCCGGATGGGGCAATCTCGCTGAGTGAGTTGCTGGCCGGAGCAGATGCACGCGGCTCGCAGCATGACCCGGTTTTCGACGCGCTTGTTCGTGCAGTAGAGCCAAAGGATCTGGCAACGCTGATCTATACGTCAGGCACGACAGGCGAACCGAAGGGCGTGATGCTGACGCACGGGAACATCGCGGAAAACCAGAATGTGGCAGCAGCGGAGTTCAGCTTTGATAGAACTGACGCCTGCATATCGTTCCTGCCGCTCTCACACATTACGGCGCGGGCGCTGGACTACGTGATGTATACGTGCGGAGCGCAAGTGGCGTACTGCTCTCAGTTTGACAAACTTGTAGACGCGATGAAGCAGGTGCGGCCGACGGTGTTTGTGGGTGTACCGCGCGTGTACGAGAAGATTCGCCAGGCTGTAGAGCAGCGCTCGGCAGCATCAGCAGTGAAGAAGCGCATGCTGGCGTGGGCACTGAGTGTTGGTGCGGCGAACGGTGACACGGTGTATCGTGGGCAGAAACCATCGTCGTTGACATGGGCGATTGCGCAGAAGCTGGTTTATGGGAAGGTGCGTGAGGCTTTTGGCGGGCGCGTGCGTGTGTTTGTATCGGGCGGAGCGCCGCTGGGGATCGATACCGCGAAATGGTTTGCTTCGGCAGGCATCGCGGTGTGGGAGGGATACGGACTAACGGAAACCTCCCCGGTGATTGCGCTGAACAATCCGCAGACACAGCGTATGGGATCGGTTGGGCAGCCAATTCCGAATGTGGAGTTGAAGTTCGCTGAAGATGGCGAGTTGCTGGTGCGTGGAGCGAGCGTCTTTGTGGGCTATTGGCATAAACCAGAGGCGACGGCGGAGTGCATGGATGCGGAGGGATACTTCCGTACGGGCGATATCGGGCATTTGGACGCGGATGGATTCCTGTACATAACGGACCGCAAGAAGGAGCTGCTGAAGACCTCGGGCGGTAAGCTGGTGGCACCGCAGCCGATAGAGAACAAGCTGAAGGGGAGTTACCTGGTGGCTCAGGCGGCGCTTGTTGGCGATAAGCACAAGTTCATCTCAGCGCTGATTTCGCCCAACTTCCAGTCTCTGGAGGCATGGGCTGCGCAGCATGGAGTGGATGCGCCGTCGCGGGAGAAGCTTGTTGCGGACGAGCGCGTGATTGCTCTTTATGGGGAAATAGTCCGTCAGACCAACGCGGGACTGGCGAACTTTGAAACCATCAAGCGTTTCAAGGTGGTGGCCGACGAGTGGTCGCAGGAGACTGGGGAACTAACGCCATCAATGAAGCTGAAGCGCCGTGTGCTTACGACGAAGTATGTGGCGGTTGTCGACGCACTTTACGCTGACGAAGCAACCTCACGCGCCGAATAGGTGTGAGTTCACGGCTGAACAGAATGCGCTTGCCCCACATACGTTGAAGCGCACTGAAGAAAGGTGCGCCCCAGGCACCGGCGCCGAGGATTCCTCCGAAGAGGATGATGGCGTCGATGCTGAGGCGTCCCGCGCTGGACCAGTATGCGTCAGGCTCGAGGTTCAGCCAGAGCGCAAACTCGTCGAGCGTGAGTGCTGCGCCAACACCATAGCTGACGGACATGAGGCGGCTCAGGAAGATGGACGTGGGCGAGTGCGAGCGTCCCAGATCGAGCAGCCAGCCGTAACCGACAAAGAGAAGAATCAAAATGCCCCAGACCAGGTGGTGGATGTGGCGGCCACGCACCACGACAAACTCGAATGGGCCACGATCGTGAATGATTAGGCTGACGAGCAGGCGAACGCCGATGAATGTTACTAGGAATGAGACCGACGCGATAAACATGCGGCGACGGGGCCGATCAGGGATCGTGGAGCGGATGAGGTAGCCCAGGCGGGTTAACTGGAGCAGAACCAACAGCACGACAACCACTACGCTGGCAAAGACCAGCAATAACAATGTGCCTGTTCCGGGCATGCTCTCATTGAATCATCCCAGCCCGTATTTTCCAAAGAGACACTGCTTTAGCGGTTGCAGCAAGGTTTGGTGAGCTCTGTCACTAGCCTCTTTACAGTGGCGGGGTACACTATCTAGGGTGCCAAGCCGGGCAATTTGGCCTGTCTTAGGCTCTTGAAGGGAATCAGCTCCCAGCCGGCCGACGGACGGTCGTGCTATTTCGATCAGGAGAGATCTGCAATGCGAGTTGCTTTGTTGACCGGCGGCGGCGACTGCCCCGGCTTGAATGCGGTGATTTACGCTGCCGTGCGGAAGGGTATCCAGGCCTACGGCGACGAGTTCATTGGCTTCCTTAATGGCTGGCGCGGCGTGCTCGATAACAACTTCATTCCGCTTACCCTCGAAAAAATCGACGGTATCCAGCTGAAGGGCGGCACGATTCTTCACTCCTCCCGCACCAATGTGAAGAAGATCCCAGGCGGAATCGAGAAGGTTCAGGAAGTTCTGAAGCTCAACAAGATCGATGCGCTGATCGCGCTGGGCGGTGACGACACGCAGTCTGTGACGCTGTTTCTGGCAGAGAATGGCCTCAACGCGATTGGCGTTCCGAAGACGATCGACAACGACATTAACGGCACTGACGCGACGTTTGGCTACGACACGGCGGTTTCGATTGCCACCGAAGCTATTGATCGCATTCACACCACTGCCGATTCGCACAATCGCGTAGTTGTCGTCGAAGTGATGGGCCGCGATGCTGGCTGGATCGCGATGGCGTCGGGCATTGCCGGCGGTGCGCACGTCGTTCTGGTGCCTGAGCAAGAGATCGATATCGATCACGTTTGCAAGCTGCTGAAGTACAACTACGACCACGGTAAGCACTACGGTGTTGTGGTGGTTGCAGAGGGCTGCCATCTGCCCGAGGTTGGCCAGGTGACTGGTTCTGCCGAAGTGGATTCGTTCGGCCACGTGCGTCTGTCTGGCATCGGAGAGGCTCTGGCCGATCTGATTGAGAAGAAGACCGGTTTCGAGACCCGCTCGGTGAATCTGGGCCATACGCAGCGCGGCGGCGTGCCGACGGCATATGATCGCCTGCTGGGGCAGCGCTACGGCTTGCATGCGATCGATATGGTGCATGAGCAGAAGTGGGGAAGAATCGCTGTGCTCAAGGGCACGGAGATCACCGATATCACCATCAAGGAAGCGATTGCAAACAATCGCCGCCTGGATGAGCGCTTCTTCAAGGTCATTCGCGATCTGGAAGCCAAGGTCGACTAAGTTGGCGAGTGCTGAACAAGGCCGTCCTTCGCGAGAAGGGCGGCCTTGCTACGTTTGCCGTGGTTAGATGAGATATGCGGATTCGCGCGTATACCCCGGATGATTTTGCGGCGCTGTATGCAATCGAGGAGTTATGTTTTGAGCCGCGCTTTCGCTTCAGTCGCAGCTACATGAAACGACTCTTAGGTGCACCGAATGCTGCTGCGTGGGTGGCAGAAGACGATGGAACACCGGCAGGTTTCGCAATTGTGGAGTGGTCTCCGGGAGCAAGCAACACGAGTGCCTATATCCAGACGATCGAAGTGGCGCCTGCTTTTCGACGCCGCGGAATCGGAGTGGCGCTGTTGAGCAGATGCGAGGAATCCGCGTTAGCCTCGGGGGCAGAACTCCTCTGGCTGCATGTGGCAGACAAGAATGCCGAGGCAATCCAGATGTATGAATGCGCGGGTTATCAGCGCATAGATACTGAGGAGCACTACTACGCGCCGGAGCGACATGCTTATCTCTATCGGAAGTCCCTGGTGAAGGGGTGAAGAAACTCTGCTGTTCTTGTTTACGTACAATATAGGTAATATTCCATGTCCTTAAGCAATCCGAACCTTCCGAAGTCTGTGCTCGCACTGCGGAGTTATACTCGGCAGACGTTTCTGCATGATTTGCTTGCTGGAATTACCGTGGGTCTTGTCGCCCTGCCGCTGGCGATGGCGTTTGGTATTGCCAGTGGTGTCACGCCGCAAGCAGGACTATACACGGCTGTTGTCGCGGGCTTCATTATCTCTGCGCTTGGTGGTTCTCGCACACAGATCGGCGGGCCTACAGGCGCGTTTGTCGTCATCGTAAGTGGAATCGTAGCCCGGTTCGGCCTGAGCGGGCTGGCGATGGTCACTCTCATGGCTGGATTGATCCTGGTCGCGATGGGTCTGACTGGACTGGGCTCTGCGGTTCGGTTTATTCCGCGGCCAGTGGTTATCGGGTTTACAAATGGCATTGCGATTCTGATCGCGTCTACACAGATTAAGGACTTTCTTGGATTGCATGTCGGTGCAGTGCCGGGTGAGTTCCTTCCGCGAATGAAGATGCTTGCCGCTCATCTGGGCTCATTTAACGCACAAGCGCTCGGTCTTGGTGCTTTGACGCTGGCGATCCTGATCTTTCTGCCGAGACTCACGCGGCGTGTTCCTGCCTCGATTGTGGGTGTGTTGGTGGCGACGGTTGCGGCGTATGCCGGACATCTTCAGGTTGAGACGATTGGCACACGATTCGGAGGAATTCCGCAGGGATTGCCGCCGTTTGCGTTGCCGGATTTTCACGCAGAGCACATCATTCCGCTGATCCCGTCGGCTTTCACGGTCGCCTTGCTAGCGGCGCTTGAGAGCATGTTGTCTGCGGTGGTTGCAGACGGTATGACAGGAGACCGGCACAACCCCAACGTTGAGCTGTTTGCGCAAGGCGTTGCCAATATAGCCTCGCCGGTGTTTGGCGGCATCCCTGCAACAGGCGCGATTGCTCGTACGGCAACAAATATTCGTTCGGGAGCTCGCTCGCCGATTGCAGGAATGGTTCATGCGGTGACACTGCTGGTGATTCTGCTGGTGGCTGCTCCGCTGGCTAGTTACGTGCCACTCACGGCGCTGGCTGCGGTGTTATTCGTCGTGGCGTACAACATGGGAGAATGGCGCGAAATCGGCGGCATTCTGCAACTCGGTGTCACCGCTATTGCGGTGTGGCTGGTGACGTTTGCGCTCACTGTGTTTGCGGATCTTACAGTGGCTGTGAGCGTGGGAATGGCGTTGGCGGCGTTGGTGTACATCTACCGTGTGGCGGAGACGACAACGGTTGCACCTGTGACCGATGACTACATTCGCGACGGGTTACCGCATACGCTGCAGGGCAGAATTGTGCCGCCATATGTCACGCTACTGCGCATCCACGGGCCGTTTCTCTTCGGTACGACGGAGAAACTGGTGGAGGCAACGGCAAACCTGGACGTGTTTGAGCCGATCGTGATCCTGCGGCTACGCAACATGACGGCGATTGACGCTACCGGCATTCACGCAATTGAGACGTTTGCGAAACGGCTGCGCGTCAGCGGCCGCAGCCTGATCCTGTGCGGAGCAATGCAGCAGCCGTCGAAGCTGCTGCAACAGCCACGATTCATTGAGCACGTGGGCAGCAAGAATATTATGCCGAACATTCAGGCTGCCCTGGATCGAGCACGAGAACTGCATGAAGCTGCACACGTAGAACGTGCGAGTTAATTGCTATTTCTGAGGTTTGTCGAAGGGCTGCTTGTCGGTGATGCGGGGACGATCTTCTGCCTGCAGTTCTTTTGCGACTTGCTGAACCTCACGGAAGACGCGGAGCAGATTGCCACCGAGGATCTTGCGGCAGTCTTCTGCGGAGTAGCCACGCTCCATCAAGGCTGCAGTGATCTTCGGAAGATCGCCAACCGAATCGATGCCTGCGGGGAGTTGTCCGCCGACACCGTCGAAGTCCGAGCCCAAGCCCACATGGTCGACACCGGCGACCTTGGCGATATGGTCAATGTGATCGATGAGCAGCGAAAGTGGCGGGCGCGGAATGCGGTCGGCAAACGTACGCTGCAACTTTTCGATTTCAGAATCGGGAGCTTCCTTGCCTTCTGCCTTGTATTTGTCCTTGAGCGCTTGAACGGCTTTGTCGACCTCAGGCTGCATAGCCTTTTGTGCGTCCCGATAAGCCTGCGAGAGAAACGCTGAATAGAAGTTGACCTGAACAACGCCGCCATTATTCGCAACGGCGCGCAGCATGTCGTCTGTCATGTTGCGGGGTGCGTCGCAAAGCGCACGGGCGGAGGAGTGCGAGGCGATGACTGGTGCACGCGAGATGACGAGAGTGCGATAGAAGGTCTTGTCTGAAACATGTGAAATGTCGACTATCATGCCGAGGCGGTTCATCTCATACACAACATCTTTGCCAAACTCAGTGAGACCTTCCTTGGTGTGTGGGATGGTCGTGTCGTTGATGTCACCTGAGGAGTCGGCCCAGTCGTTGGAGTTGGACCAGGTAAGCGTCATGTAGCGCACGCCGAGGGCATAGTAGTCGCGGAGAAGGCCGATGGAGTTCTCGATGGAGTGACCGCCCTCGATGCCCATAAGTGTCGCGAGCTTATGTTCGCGACGTGCAAGCTCGATTCCTTCCGGGGTGGTGACGAGGATCATTTGGTCGGGGTGCTTGGCTACCTGCTGACGGACAGCGTCGATCAGCACGAGCGTGCGATGCGCGAACTGGCCTTTATTCGCCGCGGGGTCGACCCAGATGGAAAAGAACTCGGCACCGAGATTACCCTTGCGCGCGGACTCTAGGTTGAGGTTGCCGCCGTTGAGAGGATCGCCGAGGTCGTAGTTCTCATCGGCGATACGCTGGGGGGTATCGGCATGTGTGTCGATGACGATGGCGGACTTGTGAACCTGTTCAGGTGTGATCTTGGCTGTCATTTTTGGAGAAGGCTTGAGTGAGGGTTTGCCTGAGCTCTGGGCGCCAGCAGCGATCGGGAGTGCGAAGAGCAGGGAAGCGAAGAAGGAAGTGATGAGGCGATTCTGCATAGGCTTGGCGTAAGTGTACAACGGCGGGCAACGGCAAGTGCTGCAAGTGCGGGACTTGGCGAATTGGTGCCTCATTTCCACAGCTGGCTCGGCAGCCACTTGCCTTGGTTACTAGAATCGAACTAGCCATGGCCGAATTTACTCACCTTCATCTCCATACGGAATACTCACTGCTTGACGGTGCCTGCGACGTTAAACAGCTATGCAAACGCGTTGCTGCATTGGGACAGAAGTCGGTTGCGATGACCGATCACGGCAACATTTACGGTGCGGTGCACTTCTTTAATGCGGCCAAAGAAGCTGGAGTGAAACCGATTCTTGGGTGCGAACTCTACGTGTGCAAGGCTGAGGATCATCGCGCGGAGGTTCCGAACGACCAGTACAACCACTTGCTGGTGCTGGCGGAGAACGAAGAAGGCTATCGCAACCTGATCCGGCTTACATCTGAAGCTTCGCTTCATGGTTTCTATCGCAAGCCGCGCGTTAGTAAGAAGTTCCTGGCGGAGAACTCAACAGGGTTGATTGGTTTTTCTGGTTGCCTGTCGGGTGAGTTGTGCGAGGAGTTAACGGCGGGGCGCTATGACGGAGCGAAACGGGCGGCTTCGCAGTATCAAGACATCTTCGGCCGTGGCAATTTCTATCTTGAAATTCAAGACCAAGGGCTTGAGCAGGAGAGGAAGATTCAGACGGATCTCTTCCGGCTAGAGAAGGAACTGGATATCCCGCTGGTGCTGACGAATGACTCGCACTACCTTTGCGGCGAGGATCATCATGCGCATGATGTGATGCTGTGTGTGCAGACGGGCGCAAAGGTACATGATGCAGAACGGTTCCGGTTCGACAGCGATCAATTCTTTGTGAAGTCTGCGGACGAGATGGCGCGGCTGTTCCCGGATTCGCCTGGCGTGATGCAGCGGACGATGGAGATTGCGGAGCGCTGCAACTTCAAGCTGCATGGCGTGGACGATCCATTCCCAGAGTTTGCTGTACCGCCCGGGCACACGATCGATAGCTATTTTGAAGAGATTTGCCGCGAGGGATTCAAGAAGCGCACGGAGACGGGCATCCGTCATCTCGAGAGACGCGGGCAACTGAACAATCCGATCTCGGCCTACGAGGCGCGGCTGAACTACGAGATCGGGATCATCAAGCAGATGAAGTACTCGGGCTACTTCCTGATCGTGTGGGACTTCATCAAGTACGCGCGAGATCATGGAATACCTGTTGGCCCGGGACGCGGATCGGGCGCGGGCTCACTGGTGGCGTACTGCATGGAGATTACGAACATCGACCCTATGCAGAATGTTCTGCTGTTTGAGCGATTCCTGAATCCGGAGCGCGTGTCCATGCCCGATATCGACGTGGACTTTTGCATGAATCGGCGCGGCGAGGTGATCGATTACGTAACGCGGAAGTATGGGCGCGATCAGGTGGCGCAGATCATCACGTTCAACACCATGGCGGCCAAGGCCTCGATCAAGGACTGTGGACGCGCGATGGACATGCCGTATGGCGACGTGGATCGGATTGCAAAACTGATTCCGGCGACGGTGGGCATGACGATCGACAAGGCGCTGGAGGACGTGCCCGATCTTCGGAAGGTCTACGACAGCGAGACACAGGTACGCGAGCTTATTGACACAGCGAAGAAGCTTGAGGGACTTGTGCGTGGACAGGGCGTGCATGCATCCGCAGTGGTGATTGCGCCTCGACCGCTGATCGACTTGGTGCCTGTGGCGCGAACGAAGAACGACGAAATCGTGACCGCTTACGACATGAAGGCGGTCGACAAGATGGGCCTGCTGAAGATGGACTTCCTCGGGCTCACGACGCTAACGGTGATTGACGACTGCCTACGGCTGATCGAGAAGAACCGCGGCGAGAAGGTCGATATCGAGCAGATTCCTCTGGACGATGAAGAGACGTACAAGAAGGTCTTTCAAGTTGCGCTCACGTCGGGAGTGTTTCAGTTTGAATCGAATGGCATGCGAGACATTTTGCGGCGCTACAAGCCGGAGAAGCTAGAGGACCTGACTGCGTTGACGGCGCTGTTTCGTCCGGGCCCGATTCAGGGTGGCATGACAGACGACTTCATCGAGCGCAAGTGGGGACGGCGCAAGGTGGAGTACATGCTGCCAGAGCTTGAAGGCATCTTGAAGGAGACGCTGGGCGTCATCGTTTATCAGGAACAGGTGATGCAGATTGCCAACAAGCTTGCCAACTACTCGCTCGGAGAGGCCGATCTGTTGCGGCGAGCGATGGGTAAGAAGCGTCCGGAAGAGATGGCGAAGCAGCGCGAGCGCTTTATGAGTGGCGCGGATGAACTCGGGCATCCAAAGAATACTGCGGGCGAGATCTTCGACCAGATGGAGAAATTTGCTGGATACGGATTTAACAAGTCGCACTCAGCGGCGTATGGATTGGTGTCGTATCAGACGGCGTATCTGAAGACGCACTATCCAGTGGAGTTTATGGCGGCGCTGCTGACCTCTGAAACGTCGAAGCCGGAGAACGTCGTCAAGTACATCCAGGAATGCAAGGAGATGAATATTCGCGTCGATCCGCCTGATGTGCAGGTTAGCGGCGCGCAGTTTACTCCGCACGGGGATTCAATATGGTTTGGACTTGCCGCAGTGAAGAACGTGGGCGGGAATGCGATTGAGTCGATCATCAAAGCACGTGAGGAGATTGGTGGGCGCTTCCATAGCCTGTGGGAGCTCTGCGAGAAGGTCGATCTGCGCGTGATGAACAAGCGCGTGATTGAGTCGCTAATCAAGTCAGGCGCCCTGGACTCATTGGGGAAACGCGGACCGCTGATGGCAGCAGTGGACAAGGCAATGGAGCGTGCGCAAAAAGCGCAGCGTGATGCGGCTCAGGGACAGGCGGGGCTCTTCGGACTGTTTAATGATGCCCCAGCGGCCGGGGCCGCAGGAGATGATCTTCCGCGTGTCTCAGACTGGGAAGAGGGTGAGAGGCTTGCAAACGAGAAGGAAGTGCTCGGTTTCTTTGTGTCAGGGCATCCGCTCGACAAGTATGCAGAGAAGATTCGTAATCTGCCAGGTGTGATTTCTGTATCGGAGGCGCTGGAGCGCAAGCCGCCTGAGCGCCGCTGGGGGAAGGAAGTCGATCCGGCGGATGAGTTGGTTGTTGCTGGCTTGCTGCATGGCGTTCGCGTGCAGAAGAGCCGCCGCGATCAGAGGTTATACGCGCAGGCACTGCTGGAGGATGCCAGCGGAAAGATTGACCTGATCTGTTTTGCGCGAGACTATGAACGGCTTGCAGAGCAACTGAAGATTGAAGCGCCAGTTCTGATTCGCGGCATGTTGATGGGAGAAGAGGATGCGGCGCCGAAGATTTCAGTGAGCTCTATTCAGGCTCTCGAGCAGGTACAGGTGAAACTGCCGAACGGCGTACGTATCCGTATGAACCTCGACCGCGTGAGCGAAGAGACGTTTGCTGCTCTGCGTGGTGTGGCAGACGCTGCGCCGGGGCCGGGCAAGATCATGCTTCACCTCGAGAAGAAGGGTGAGTATGCGGTGATCCTGGAGCCGGAGAAGCTGAGTGTTGCGGCTGATCGCGGGTGGATCGAGCGCGTCGAGGACCTGATCGGCAAGGGAACAGTGCAGGTGATGTAACGCTTGGAATCAATTTTGCATGCGCAAAAAATGAGGGGAGATGGACGATGCCATCTCCCCTTTGCTAGAAGTGCTCTGGGCAGAACTATTTTGCAAGCTTGTCGAGATCGAGATTAAGCTCTAAGACATTGACGCGGGCCTCGCCGAGAATGCCGAACTGGCGATTGAGGGTGTGCTGCTGAATGAGTTGACGGACCTGCTGCTCGCTGAGGCCACGTGCGTGAGCGATGCGCGGCGCCTGGAAATAGGCTGCATCTGGCGTGATGTCGGGGTCGAGACCGGAGCCCGAGGTGGTGACGAGATCGATTGGAACCAGTGTGCTCGGGTTTTCCTTGTTGAGCTTGTCAATGTCGCCCTGAATGCGCTGTACGAGCTTGGCGTTGGACTGGGCGAGGTTGGATCCGCCTGAAGATGTTGCATCGTAGCCGTTGCCTGCAGCGGAGGGACGCGGGTGGAAATAGCGGTCTGACGCGAAGCCCTGCGCTAACAACTCCGAACCGATGATTTGTCCATTCTTCTCGATCAGGCTGCCTGCAGCCTGATGCGGGAAGAGGATGGATGCGATGCCGGTGACAACGAGCGGGTAGCCGATTCCGAGAAGCAGCGTGGTGATGAGCGTAAAGCGAATTGATGTCCCCCACAGAGAATGATCGTTCGAGGCCGCTTGTGCTATTGCCGTGGTTTCAGCTGAGTGTATTTGAGTCGCGTGCATACTGAATCCTTTCCTATGCCAGGTGCATGGCCACGAGCAGCATGTCGATAGCTTTGATACCGATGAACGGGATGATTACGCCACCTACGCCGTAAAGCAGAAGGTTCTGGCGAAGCAGAGCTTCGGCTGCTTTGGGCTCGTACTTTACGCCTTTGAGTGCGAGCGGGATGAGCGCGATGATGATGATCGCGTTGAAGATGACCGCGGAGAGAATGGCGGACTGCGGCGTGGCCAGGTGCATGATGTTCAGAGCGTTGAGCACGGGGAAGGCGACGGAGAACATTGCGGGGATGATCGCGAAGTACTTTGCCACATCATTGGCGATGGAGAAAGTGGTTAGCGCGCCGCGGGTCATGAGCAGCTGCTTACCTATCTCTACAATTTCGATGAGCTTGGTCGGGTTGGAGTCGAGGTCGACCATGTTGCCCGCTTCCTTGGCCGCTTGCGTGCCGGAGTTCATCGCCACGCCTACGTCAGCCTGTGCAAGCGCAGGAGCGTCGTTGGTGCCGTCGCCGGTCATAGCGACGAGCTTGCCCTTCGACTGCTCGCGCTTGATGAGGTCCATCTTGTCTTTGGGTTTTGCCTCGGCCAGGAAGTCATCAACTCCAGCCTCGCGTGCGATGACGGCTGCGGTGAGCGGGTTGTCGCCTGTGATCATGATGGTGCGAATGCCCATGGCGCGAAGACGGGCGAGACGATCTTTGAGGCCGCCTTTGACGATGTCCTTCAAGTGGATAACGCCGAGTGCGGTCGCGTTCTCTGCGACGACGAGCGGCGTTCCACCGGCACGGGCGATGTCTTCCACGTCATCGCGTACCTTCTTCGGCATGGTGGCACCCTGGTCCTCGAGGAAGCGCGTGATGGCGTCTACAGAGCCCTTGCGGATGCGGATGCCGGTGAGGTTAACCCCGCTCATACGCGTTTGCGCAGTGAAGGGAACGAACTCGGCATGGATGCCGCTGAGGTCGCGGCCGCGCAGGTTGTATTGCTCTTTTGCGAGGACGACGATGGAGCGGCCTTCGGGTGTTTCGTCCGATAGTGATGCAAGCTGTGCGGCATCGGCGAGTCGCTCGGAGGTGACGTCGGGCGCGGGGCGGAACTCGGTGGCCTGGCGGTTGCCGAGAGTGATGGTACCGGTCTTGTCGAGCAACAGAGTGTTGACGTCGCCTGCGGCTTCAACAGCGCGGCCGCTCATGGCGAGGACGTTGTACTGAACGAGACGGTCCATGCCGGCGATGCCGATGGCCGAGAGAAGACCGCCTATGGTGGTTGGAATCAGGCAGACCAGGAGCGATACGAGAACGAAAATGGTTTGCGGGGCTTTGGAGTAGATGGCGAAAGGCTGCAACGTGACAACAGCAAGAAGGAAGACGATTGTCAGTCCGGAGAGGAGAATACTCAGAGCGATTTCGTTAGGCGTCCTCTGTCGCGATGCGCCTTCGACGAGAGCGATCATGCGGTCGAGAAAGGTTTCGCCGGGATTCGAGGTGATCTTCACCTTGATCCAGTCGGAGAGGACCTTGGTGCCGCCGGTTACTGCTGAGCGATCACCGCCAGCTTCGCGAATGACTGGGGCGGACTCGCCGGTGATAGCGGACTCGTCAACCGAAGCGACGCCTTCGAGCACGTCGCCATCACCCGCGATGTAGTGTCCGGCCTCGACGTAGATGATGTCGCCTGCACGGAGAAGGCCGCTGGTGACTTCTTCGAAGCTGCCATCGTCTTTGTAGCGCTTGGCGATGGTTTCACCCTTGGCTTTGCGCAGGGTATCGGCCTGAGCCTTGCCGCGACCCTCGGCCATGGCCTCAGCGAAGTTGGCGAACAGAACGGTGAACCAGAGCCACAGAGTGATTTGCAGGTTGAAAGCAAAACCGGGGCGGTTGTGGATCACGTTGTCGACGAGCAGCGCCGAGGTGAGGAGGCTGCCGATTTCAACGACGAACATGACCGGGTTCTTCACCATCCAGCGCGGGTCGAGCTTGCGCACAGAATCCGCGAGGGCCTGACCGATGATCTTCGTGTTCCAGAGGCTTGTCTTTTCAGCCATGACAGTATGTCTCTTCCTGATTCAGTGCGGTTAGAAAAGCTGGCCAGACTTGAGCAACAGGTGCTCGAGGATTGGACCTAGGCTCAGCGCGGGGAAGAAGGTTAGTGCGCCCATAATGAGCACGACGCCGACCAGCAGCGCTGTAAAGAGCGGAGTGTGAACCGGGAAAGTTCCGGGGGAGGGCGGAATGCTCTTCTTGGATGCGAGATTGCCCGCGAGAGCCAGCACGGGAATCAGCATGAGGAAGCGGCCAGCCAGCATGTCCCACCCTAGAGCGACGTTGTACCACCAGGAGTTGGCGTTGAGGCCGGCGAAGGCTGAGCCGTTGTTGCCCGCTGCGGACGTGAATGCGTAGAGGATTTCGGTCATTCCGTGCGGGCCGGAGTTGTTAAGCGCGGCGAGTCCAACTTCAGGCCACAGCACGAAGGCTGCGGTGAGGCTGAGGATGATGAGCGGGAAGATGAGCACGTAGAGCATGGCCATCTTTACGTCGTAGGCTTCGATCTTCTTGCCGAGATACTCTGGCGTGCGGCCAACCATAAGGCCAGCAATGAAGACGGCCATGACAACGAAGATGAGCATGCCGTAGAGGCCGGAGCCGACACCACCGAAGATGACTTCACCGAGCATGATGTTGAGCAGAGGGATCATGCCGCCAAGAGGCGTGAAGCTGTCGTGCATGCCGTTGACTGCGCCGCAGCTCGCATCCGTGGTTATGGCTGCAAAGAGTGAGCTCTGGGCAATGCCGTTGCGGACTTCCTTGCCTTCCATGTTGCCGCCGGGTGCGGTGGCGGTGACGGTTTGTGCTGCTCCGTGGAGCAGCGGGTGCAGATGCGCCTCTGCCCAATAGATGGTGGCAAAACCAGCGGCGAAAAGGATGAACATCGCGGTGAATACAGCCCAGCCGTGTCCGCGTGAGCCGGTCATGCGACCGAGCGTGTAGGTGAGGCCAGCGGGGATGATGAAGATGGAGAGGATTTGCAGGAAATTCGAGAAGGGCGTGGGATTCTCGTACGGATGTGCCGAGTTGGCATTAAAGAAGCCGCCGCCGTTGGTGCCAAGCATCTTGATGGCTTCCTGCGAGGCGACGGGGCCCTGGCCGATGGTCTGCGTCTGGCCTTCGAGGGTGTGCGCAGCGGTATAGGCGTGGAAGTTTTGCGGAACGCCTTGAGCGACGAGAAGGAGCGCGTAGATGAGTGAGCCGGGGACGAGAACGTAGAGGATGGTGCGGGTAGTATCGACCCAGAAGTTGCCGATGGTGGCGGAGTTGGTGCGCTTGATTCCGCGGACTAACGCCACTGCGGTGACGATGCCTACGGCCGCGGAGAAAAAGTTGTGCGTCGCGAGAGCTGCCATCTCGGTGAGATAGCTCATGGTGCTCTCTGGGGTGTAGGACTGCCAGTTGGTGTTAGTGGTGAAGCTGGCTGCGGTGTTCCATGCAAGATCGGGGCCGACCGCCGCAAGCGCTTGCGGATTCCAGAGGTGGATGACAGCTTGCAGGCGTTCGATGGCGTAGGTCACAACGAGGCTGACGGCGGAGAATCCGAGAAGGGCGAAGGCGTACTGGCGCCAGTTCATTTCCTTGTCAGCTTTTACGCCGCAGAGCTTGTAGAGAAGGCGCTCTACTGGGCGGAGGACGGGGTCGAGCCAAGTGCGCTCGCGCTCGAGTACTCGGGCAAGATAGATACCCATCGGCCGTACGGTGAGCAGCAGAACGACGCAATAGATTGCGAATTGAATCCAGCCGTTGGCTGTCATGTCAGAACTTCTCCGGGAAGAGCAGGGAAACCGTGAGGTGGGCCATCAGGAGGATGGCGAGGAAGAGCGCTACCGCTGTGATCCAGTCCATGACTACCTCAACTTCCCGCAGGCCTTGACGTAGAGGAACGCCAGGCAGAAGAACAGCGCCGTGAAGAACAGCATCGTGAGATCTTGCATCGTTGTCCTCGCAAGGAGACGGCACAGCACAGCGGCCATGTCGTCTCTTCACCAACGATTCTGTTTTGGGGGGCGTATAGCGGGAGGAAGGAAAACCTAAAGAAGTTGTAAGGATGCCTTATTGTTCGTCTTCTGACAGTCCGTCGGGGACGAAGCGATATCCGACCCAAGGCTCAGTCTGTATGTACTGGCGGCCGGTTTCTGCCTCGAGTTTTTTCCGGAGTTGACCGACGAAGACGCGCAGATACTCGGGCTGATGAGCTGACTGCGCTCCCCACACGGCGGTGAGCAAAGTGCGATGGGTCATGACTTTGCCGAAGTTTCGTGCGAGGTGGAGCAGAAGGTCGAACTCCTTCGGCGTGAGATGGATGGGGTTGCCTTGCACTGTGATGGAGTGCGCGGATTCGTCTACGACGAAGTCGCCGACCTGAATGGCTTCGGTGGTGCGTTCGGGGGCGCGCCGCAGGTGGGCGCGAACGCGTGCGAGCAGTTCCTGGATGCTGAAGGGCTTGGTGACGTAGTCATCTGCACCGGCGTCGAGTGCTTCCACTTTGGAACGCTCGTGGTCACGTACGGAGAGGACGAGGATGGGTACGCCGGAACCGGCGCGGATGGCGCGGCAGACTTCGACACCGCTCATGCCGGGCATCATGAGGTCTGTGATCACCAGATCGGGGTGCCAGTCGCGGAAGAGCAGGAGGCCTTCTTCGGGGTCGTTGGCGATACGCACATCGAAGGCCTGCGCTGTGAGGGCAGCGCGCAGCACACGGGTGATTTGTGGTTCATCGTCGAGAACTAGAATTCGTCCGGGCATGGTGGCTTCACCATGGTGAAGATTACATCATCGGCCGAGGCAGGTATGATTCCCGTTGAGACGTATGGAGTTATCCGATCGAGTACGCACGCTGTTTCCGTGGGTAGCCGCCACATCGACGGTGGCTTTTGCCACGATAGTTTTGTCGTGGCTCGACTTTCGCTCAACAGCCGCAGGCATGGTCTTTCTGCTGTTAGTGGTATGGATGGCGACCAGGGCTGGCACGGTGGTCTCGCTCTACAGTGCACTGCTCTGCTCGTTATCGTTCGACTACTTTTTTCTGCCTCCTTTTCACACTTTCACTCTTCAAGGGCCGCAGGAATGGGTGGAGATGTTCACGTTCCTGGCGAGCTCTGTGGTGGCGAGCCGGGTGGCAGAGCGGGCGCGGCGGCAGGCATTGAAGGCAGAGCAGAGACGCGAGGACGTGGAGCGACTGCACACGCTGGGCCAAGAGATGATGCTGTTTGACGAGGCTTCGCGGTTGATTGGCGAGTTGCCGCGACTGATTGAGCGGATCTTCTCACTGGATGGCGTTGCACTGTATGTGCGAGAGCCTGAGCAGTTCGTACGATCATCCGATGCAATGGCGGAAAGTCTTCGCGCAAGCCTGGCAGCTCTGAGTAGCAACGTACAACAGCCGGAGATGGTTCCAGGTGACGTGGTGGCGATGCCGCTGATGCTGGGCTTGCAGAATGTGGGTGGGCTGGGATGGCGGCCGGCAAAGCTCTCGCGCGAGGTAGCTACAGCGATCTGCGCGCAGGTGAGTATAGCGCTGGCACGCGCTTTGGCGATTGAAGCGGCGGCACGGCTGGAGGCACAGCGCGAAGGAGACCGGCTACGAACGGCGCTGATCGACTCGTTAACACACGAGCTGCGTACGCCGCTGACCTCGATTCGAGCGGCTGCGACGACGCTGCTCGAGGGCGGCGAGGGATTGGATGACGCTACACGGCTGGACCTTGCGCAGATTGTGGATGAGGAGAGTGCGCGGTTGTCGTCGCTGATCGGCGAAGCGGTGGAGATGGCGGAGATCGATGCGAATGTGGTGAAAGTTTCGCCGGAGCTACATTATCCACGGACGTTGCTCCAGAATGCGGCGGAAAAGTCGAAGGCTGCATTGACCCGCCACCATGTGGTGATTGTTGCTGAAGAGCCGGATACGCTGGCGATGTTCGATCCGCACCTGATGGGGCGCGTGCTGCGGCACCTGCTGGAGAATGCCGCGAGGTACACGCCGGCTGGGGGTCGCATTGTATTGCGCAGTAGCCGTGCTGCGGGACGGTTGGAGTTTGCCGTAGAAGATAACGGGCCGGGGATCGAGGCGTCGGATCTGCCGTTGATCTTTGAGAAGTTTTACCGGGGCAAACACAGTGCTTCGAAAGGCAAGGGAACGGGCATGGGACTGGCAATCGTACGTGCAATTGTGGCAGCACAAGGGGGCGAGATACATGTGGCGAATTTGCCCGAAGGCGGAGCGGTATTTCGCTTCTGGATTCCTCTGATAGAGAAAGAAGGCCGCTCGCAGCAGGGTGGTTGAACGCGGCTACTGCGGCTCACCGGTCCAGTCGCATTCGATGTCGCGATGAGCTTTTGAGCTCTCCATGGCCCACTCTAGGATGCGCGCGGTGCGCCATGCGTCTGCGCCGGTAAGCGGTGCGGGGCTTGTGCCGAGAAGGGCATCGCGCACGCCCGCGTAAAACAGGCGGTAGTTTCCCGCAGCAGTTTCAACCGGGCGTGTGATGATGCTGCCCTCAGCATCGATGCGGAGGGTACCCCACGCGTCAGTGGGTTCTGTGCCCCAATTAGGGGAGTCGATGTGGCTGACTTTGGCAAGCGCATCTTCCTGCGGGTCGAGTCCCCACTTGCAGAAGTTGCCGAGCGAGCCGCGGAGGTAGAAGCGTGGCCGTGCGATGGCTGCCAGGCAGTTTGCTCCCAGGGTGACGGTGAAGCCGGTGAAGTAATGCAGACGCAACGTGAACGAATCGTTTGCGCCCTCGCCGTTGCGTTCGCGGCGAACTTCAGCGCCGACAGACTCGGGGATACCGAAGAGCGTGAGGGCCTGATCGACGAGGTGAGTGCCGAGATCGAGCAGGAGTCCGCCTTCGTCGGGATCGTCTTTCCATGCGCGCGAAGAGGCGGTTGGCTTCCAACGATCGAAGTTGGACTCGTAGTGCGCGAGGCTGCCGAGAGCTTTGTCTTTCAGCAGTGCTTCTACGGTGCGAAAGTCGCCATCGAAGCGGCGATTATGGAAGGGAATGAGATGGAGGCCCAGACCGCCGGCGAGATCGATGAGTTGCGTGATGTGGGCTGAGGAAAGAGCTACGGGTTTATCGACGACCACACTCTTTGCAGCTTCAAGCGCCTGGAGAGCAACGTTGAAGTGGGTTGCATTGGGCGTGGCGACGACGACGAGCTTGATGCTGGCATCCGCCAGTAGCTCTTCGACTGAGCGATAGGTTGTAACTCCGGGGTAGCGCTCTGCGGCGTGGTTGGAGCTGCGCTCTACAACGGCTGCAAGCTCCAGACCTTCGACTGAGGAGATGACCGGAGCATGAAAAACACGACCGGCGAGCCCGAATCCGACCAGCCCAACACGAATCATGGTGTGCTCTCCCGGAGGCGGGTTTGACGCATGGTCCGCCCCGTTAACCCTCGAGTTTATACCGAGTTTCAGCCAGATGATAGAGTTTGCGCCAGACGAGTCTATTGACAGTTACGACGATGAGAGCCATGAGGACCGTGGCCATAAGCAGGGCCTGGAAATGACCAGAATCGGTGGCGGCGCTGATCTGGGCGCCGAGGCCGAGGGTTTGCAGAGTCTGGTCCTTCAGGTGGAAGTACTCGGCCACGATGGAGGCGTTCCATGCTCCGCCGGAGGCGGTGACCAGGCCGGTGATGAGATAGGGAAAGATGCCTGGCAGGATCAGGGTGGTCCAGCGCTGCCAGCGGGTGAATTTGTAGAGAGAGGCGGCCTCTTTCAGGTCTGACGGAATAGCCATAGCTCCGGCGATGACGTTGAAGAGGATGTACCACTGTGTGCCCAGGAGCATAAGGGCGATGGAGCCGATGCCCAAGCCGCCGCCGAGGCGGATGAGCCCGATGAGGAGAACAGGAAAGAGGGCGGTGGCAGGAACAGAGGCGACGACCTGCGTAACGGGCTGGAGGATGCGGGCAAGGCGTGGATGAAAGCCGATGGAGACGCCGACGGGAATGGTCCAGGCGGCGGCGATGGCCAGTGCGACGTTGACGCGGAGGAATGTGGCTCCCGCACCGAGCAGGAGGAGGCGGACATCGGCCCAGGTGACGCCGCGGAGGAGATGGATGGCTTCTCCTGCACCCCATATGGCGACGAGCAAGCCGAAGATGCCGAATCCGATCTGAACCATTCTGCCGCCGGGGCGGCCATCGTCATCGACGGGATGGACGACTTTGGATTCGTGGGTGGTGGCGAGGCGGCGGTAGAGGGACTCTTCGAGCGACTCCCATGCACGGGCAGGAATCCGCGTAAGGGCACTGGAGCGCTGGAAGAGGGCGAGAATCGGCGAGGTGATACGGGTGGAGGACTCGACCTGCTCGAACTTGAACTTGTCACTCCAGGCGATCAGCGGTCGCCAGATGAGCTGATCGGTTGCGACGATGATGAGGACAAGGACGACAAGACCCCATAGGAGCGCGTGCATGTCGACGGGGTCGGCTGAAGCGGCCGTCTGGAGATAGCTGCCGAGACCGGGGAGACGAAAGAAGCGGTTGCCGAGCGGAAACATCTCGCAGGCGATGAGAAAGAACCAGCCGCCGGCGACGGAGACGATAGAGTTCCAGATGAGGCCGATGGCGGAGAAGGGAAGCTCGAGCTCCCAGAAGCGCTGCCAGGCCGAGTAGCGATAGATGCGCGCGGCCTCTTGCATCTCGCGCGGGATGCTCTTGAGTGAGGAATAGAAGCTGA
>Ga0318572_10000170_pt1 | contig 23839 bp, 21 predicted proteins | sample GRESIP089b5f20_FD_202528 | JGI IMG/M metagenome (GOLD analysis project Ga0318572, IMG submission 202528) | Tropical soil microbial communities from Luquillo Experimental Forest, Puerto Rico - GRE.SIPMG.089b5f20 | ecosystem: Environmental > Terrestrial > Soil > Tropical forest > Bulk soil...
GTCCGCGTGGAGCGCGCGTGCGCAGCTCCGCCTCGCGCGCCACGACCAGCGTGTTCTCTCCGGGGCGGACCTCCGCCACGTACCAGGGGCCGCCGCCGAGGCCCAGGCCGTGGCGCTGGCCGGGCGTGAAGCCGATCGCGCCCGGGTGCTCGCCCAGCACGCGCCCGTCGCGGGTCTTGATCGGCCCGCGGGGCCGCGGACGCCGGGGATCCAGCCGCGCGAGCGCGCCGCGCACGTCGCCGTCGGGAACGAAGCAGATGCCCTGGCTCTCCGGCTTCTCGGCCGTGGCGAGGCCGAGCTCGCGCGCGAGCGCGCGCACCTCGCTCTTCTCCAGCTCGCCCAGCGGGAAGGCGATGCGGTCCAGCGCCGCGCGCGCCAGGTCGAACAGGAAGTAGGTCTGGTCCTTGGCGCGATCGCGCGGCCGGAACAGTCCGGGGCGTCCGTCGGGCGCCGGCGCCAGGCGCGCGTAGTGGCCGGTCGCGACGCCGCGCGCGCCGAGCGCGTCCGCGCGCCGGAGCAACAGGTCGAACTTCAGCACGCGGTTGCAGGCGATGCAGGGGATCGGCGTGCGTCCCGCCGCATACTCCGCAGCGAACGGCTCGATCACCTCGCGCGCGAACTCGGCCCGGTAGTTGGCGGTGTAGTGGCGGATCCCGAGCCGTGCCGCGACCTCGCGGGCATCGTCGGCGTCGGGCAGACCGCAGCAGCGCTTCGAGCCCCCCACCGCGGAGTCGGAGCCCGAGCCGAGGTCCATGGTGACGCCCACGACCTCGTGTCCAGCGCGGGCGAGCAGGGCCGCCGCGACGGACGAGTCGACGCCGCCGCTCATCGCGACCAGCCAGCGGCCGTTCATGCCGCGCGCGCGCGCCGGACGCGCGCCACCACCGCGGGCAGGACCTCGAGCACGCGCTCGATCTCGGCGCGAGTCGTCACGGGGCCGAGGCTGAAGCGCAGCGCGGCGCGCGCGAGCGCCTCGGGCACGCCCATCGCGAGCAGGACCGGCGATGGCTCGGTCGAGCCGGAGTGACACGCCGCTCCCGTGGACAGCGCGATGCCGTCCAGGTCGAGCGCCTCGACCAGTGTCTCGCCCGATGCGCCGGGGAAGGAGACGTCGAGCACGTGCGCGAGCACGTGCTCGGGGCCGCCGTTGCGCACGGCGTCGGGCACCGCGCGCGAGATGCCGGCCCAGAGCCGATCGCGCAGCTCGCCGAGTCGCCGCGCTCCCGGCTCGAGCTCGAGCCGCGCGGCCTCGCAGGCCGCGCCGAAGCCGGCGATGCCCGGCACGTTCTCGGTCCCTGCGCGCCGGGCGCGTTCGTGTGCGCCGCCGCGGTGGAGCGGGACGAAGGCCACGCCGGGCCGCAGGTACAGCGCGCCCACGCCCTTGGGGCCGCCGAGCTTGTGCGCCGAAAAGGAGGCGGAATCCACGGGGAGTCGCGCCAGCTCGAGCGGAAGCTTGCCCAGCGCCTGGGCGGCGTCGCAGTGGAAGCGCACGCCTTTTGCCGCCGCGATGGCCGAGAGCTCGGCGATCGGCTGGATCGCACCGGTCTCGTGGTTGGCGAAAGCGACGCTCGCGAGCGCGGTGCCCGGCTCGTCCAGGGCCGCCGCGAAGCGTGCGGGATCGACGCGCCCGTCGCGGCCGACGGGGAGGCGCGTGGTGCGGACTCCGCGCTCGCCCGCCGCGGAGAGCTCCTCGAGCACCGACGGGTGCTCGGTCGCAGCGGTGACCACGTGCGCGCCGTCCGGGAGCTGACGCAGTACGGTGTTGTTCGACTCGGTCGCGCCGCTGGTGAAGACGAGGGTCTCGGAGGCTACGCCGGCCAGTGTTGCCACCTGCCTGCGCGCACGTGAGAGCGCAGCCCGCGCGGCCGCGCCGAGCGCGTGTGCGCTCGAGGCGTTCCCGAAGCAATGCGCAGCTGCGTCGCAGAGCGCGTGCAGCGCCTCCGGCCGCAGCGGCGCGCTGGCGTTGTGGTCGAGGTAGATCTGAGTCATGGCGCGGGCGCAGAGACTAGCGGGTCTCCCTCTTTGTGGAGCCGCCCTTCCGCAGAGCACACCCGGGCCCCCCAGCGGCGCCGTGGGCGGCCCCGGGCGGGGCCACGAGCGCGGCATGCGCCTTGCTCCATCCGGGGGCAAGCCTCGCAGAGTCCGTCGCACTCCCTCTCCTTGCGAGCGACGAGCCGGCGGGGCGAGTTTCGACTCCCCAAGTCTCCCGACTCAAGTCCCCTACTCCCCTACTCCCTACTCCACCCCGCAGGCCGGGTCCGGCCCCGCTGAGAACAGGCGAGGCCGGATCCGGCCGACTGTCTTCTGGCCCAGTCCGGGGACGCGCCGCGCGAGATCGTCCACGCGCAGATAGGGGCCGCCGCGCTGGCGCTCGCGCTCGATCGCCGCGGCGCGCACCGGCCCGATGCCGGGGATCCGCTCGAGCTCCGGCGCGGCCAGGGCATTCAGCGGCGCGGGCAGCCCCAGGGTCTCGCGCAGCGATGGCGGGATCGAGCCGCAGGGACACGGGGCGAGCCCCGGCGTGACCGGTTGGAGCCGACACTCGTTCGTGTCGCGGAGCCAGGCGAGCCGGCCCGGCGCGCGCGGGGCGGCGGCCGAGCCAAGCACCGCCGCGGCGATCAAGCCCCAGAGCAGCGCGCGCGCGACGTGCGTCTCGGGCACGCGCGGCTCCACGGCGTCAGGCCTCCTCGGCCTCCGCGCCGACGCCCCCGAGCTCGAACGCGTCGTGGAGTGCGCGGCACGCGAGCTCGGTGAACTTCTCGTCGATCACCACCGAGATCTTGATCTCCGAGGTGTTGATCATCTGGATGTTGATGGCGTGGTCGGAGAGCACTTTGAACATCTTGCCTGCGACACCGGCGTGGTCTTTCATGCCCAGGCCGACCACCGAAATCTTGGCGATGCCGCTGTCGGGCTTCACCCCGGCCGCCCCGAGCTCGCGGCCGACGCTCTCCACCAGCGCGAGCGCGCGCTTCATGTCGCCGCGCGCGACCGTGAAGGTCATGTCGGTGTGGCCCTGGGTGGACACGTTCTGCACGATCATGTCGACCACGATCCCCGATTCGGAGAGCGGGCCGAAGATCTTCGCCGCGATGCCGGGCACGTCGGGCACGCCGAAGATCGTGACTTTCGCTTCCGCGCGGTTGTAGGTGACGCCCGAGACGACCAGGCGCTCCATGATCTCGCTCTCGGGAACCACCCAGGTGCCCTCCTCTTCGCTGAACGTGCTGCGCACGTGGATCGGAACGCGGAACTGCTTGCCGAACTTCACCGAGCGGATCTGCAGCACCTTCGAGCCGAGGCTCGCCATCTCGAGCATCTCGTCGTAGGAGATCCGCGCCAGCTTGCGCGCGTTCGGCACGACTCGCGGGTCGCTGGTGAATACGCCGGTCACGTCGGTGAGGATCTCGCACACGTCTGCGCCCAGCGCGGCCGCGACGGCCACCGCGCTGGTGTCGGAGCCGCCGCGGCCCAGCGTGGTGATGTCGCCATCGTCGGTCACGCCCTGGAAGCCGGGCAGCACCACGATCCCACCCGCCGCGAGCTCCTCGCGGATGCGGCTGGTGTCGATGCGGTGGATGCGCGCGCGCGCGTGGTCGTCGTCGGTGTAGACCTTCACCTGGGCGCTGGTGAAGCTGCGCGCGCGCACGCCCAGCCCCTGGATCGCCATCGCGAGCAGGGCGATGGTCTGCTGCTCGCCGGTCGAGACCAGCATGTCGTACTCGCGCGGGTCGGGGCTCGGCGAGATCTCGTGCGCGAGCGCGACCAGCTGGTCGGTGACGCCGGCCATGGCCGACACCACCACCACCACGTCGTTGCCGCGCTTCTGCGTGTCGACCACGCGCCGCGCCACGTTGCGGATGCGCTCGGCGCCGGCGACCGAGGTGCCTCCGTACTTCTGAACGATCAGGGCCATCTGCCTTCGAGTTCCTTCAACAGCTCCTGCGCGCGGGCGCCGCGCGCCGCGACGTGGATCTCGCGCGCCTCGGACTCGGCGCCCGGCTCGATCCGCAGCTCGAGCCGCTCCGCCGGCAGCGCCTCGGGGAAACGCTCCGGCCACTCGACGACCAGGACCCCGTCGGGTGCGGCGAGGTCGTCGAAGCCCGCATCGAGCAGGCGAGCGTAGCTTTCTACGCGATAGAAGTCCGCGTGTCTCAGCCAGACCCGGCCCGGGTATTCGGCGGCGAGCACGAAGGTCGGGCTGGTGACCGCGACCGCGGGCGGGACCGCGAGCCCCCGCGCCAGGCCCTGCACGAAGCAGGTCTTGCCGGCACCCAGCGCGCCCGACAGCAGCACCACGTCGCCTCCTCGCAAGAGCGCCCCGAGGCGCTCGCCGAGGCGCTGGGTCTCGGCAGCGCTACGGGAATGGATGCAGAGCTCCGGGCTCATCCGGCGGCTCCTCGGCGGCGAGCGCTTCCCAGGCCGCCGGCAGCCGGCCCGCGAGCTCGGACGCGAGCCCACCTTGCAGCGGTCCCAGGTCGCCCGCCAGCCCGTGCAGGTAGACGCCCAGCCGGGCGGCGTCCCAGGACGGCATGCGCCGCGCGAGCAGCGCAGCGAGCGCCCCGGCGAGCACGTCGCCCGAGCCGCCTGCCGCCAGCCCGGGGCCACCGGTCGGATTGATCGAGATCCGCCCGTCGGGATGCGCGACGACGGTGCGCGCACCCTTGAGCACCGCGATCGCGCCCGAGCGGCGGGCCAGCTCGCGCGCGGCGCCGGCGCGGTCGGCCTGGATGCGGGAGGTCTCCGTGCCGAGCAGCCGCGCGGCCTCACCGGGATGCGGGGTCAAGATCCGCACCGCGCCGCTGCGCAGGCCCTCGGGATTGCCCGCAAACGCGTTCAGCGCGTCGGCGTCGATCACCGCGCCGACACTGATCTGTGTCGCAAGCGCGCGCACCAGCGCGACGGCGCCGTCGCCCTGTCCCAGCCCCGGGCCGAGCACCGCGGCGTCGCGGCGCGCCGCCTCCTCGGCGATCTCGCCCGCGTGCGCGGCCGCGAGCTCGCCCGAGCCGGCGTCGTCGAGCACCACGCACATCGCCTCGACCAGCCGGCTGGCGAAGATCGGTACCAGCGCGCGGGGAGCCGCGAGCGTCACCAGTCCGGCGCCCGCGCGCAGCGCGCCCTGCGCGGCGAGCAGCGCCGCCCCGGTCTTCCCGAGCCCGCCGCCGCAGACCAGCACGTGGCCGAAGGTGCCCTTGTGCGCGGCGAGGGGCCGCGCCGGCAAGAGCGCCCGCGCCGCCCGCCGGCTCAACAGGTGCTGCTGCGGCGCCACCCGCGCGAGCGAGTCGCGCGGCAGGCCGATGTCCGCCACGCAGATGCGCGCGCGGCTCGGCACCAGCGCGAGGCCGAGCTTGGGCAGGCCCAGCGTCACGATGCAGTCCGGATCGAGCGCGACGCCCAGCGGCAGGCCCGTGTCGCTCGACATCCCCGAGGGCAGGTCCACCGCCACCAGCGGAAGGCCGCTCCGCGAGAGCGCGTCCAGCGCGCCGGCGAGCTCGCCCTCGACCGGCCGCGCGAGCCCGACGCCGAAGACGGCGTCGACCACGAGGTCGCTCTGCGCGAGCGCCTCGGCGAGCAGCAACGGACCGGCAGCAGCCGCGACCGGAACGCCTGCGGCCTGGAGCAGGTCGCGGTTCGCCTTGGATTCGGGGCTCTGCCGCTCGAAGCGGCCCAGCTCGAGCACGCGCGCCCGCGCGCCGCGAGCCTGCTCCAGCAGCGCCCGCGCGACGACGTAGCCGTCCCCGCCGTTGTTCCCCGAGCCGCACACGACCAGCACCCGCAGCCGCTCGGGATAGAAGCGCGCGATCGCCTCGGCGACGGCGCGGCCCGCGGCCTCCATCAGCGTGCGGCCGGGAATGCCGAGCCGGCCGATCGCATCGGCGTCGATCGCGCGCATTTCGGCGCCCGTCGGACAGGGCCAGCCGGCCGGATCCGGAGTCACGCGCCCGGCTCCGCCAGCACGCTCGCCAGCGCGAAGTCGGCGTCGTGGCTGAGCGACAAGCGGAACGCGAAGCGCGGCTCGACGCCCGCGCGCGCGGTCAGCACGAGCTCCGGCTCGCCGCTGCGCTTGCGCGCGACCTCGAAGCCCGCGAGCGGAAGCGGGCGGCCCAGCGCGGGCCGCAGCGCCTGCCGGCCGGCGAGCTTCGCCGCGAAGCGCGCCGCCAGGTTCTGCCAGCCCTGCCGCTTGCCGCGCGCGTAGTCGAGCTCGGCCGGCGTGAAGATGCGCGCCGCGAACGCCTCGCCGCGCCGCTCGAGCGCCGCGCGGAAGCGCGGGACCTCGACCAGCGACAGCCCGACGCCGCTAAGCCCGCCCAACGAGCGCCTTCATCTCGCGCACCGCGCGCTCGATGCCGACGAAGAGCGCGCGCGACACGATCGAGTGTCCGATCGAGAACTCCTCGATCTCGCCGATCCGCGCCAGCCGCACCACGTTGCGGTAGTCGAGCCCGTGGCCCACGCCGATCTCGAGCCGCAGCTTGGCCGCGAGCCGGATCGCGTCCTCGATCCGCCGCACCTCGTCCTCGTGGTCGGGACCGTGCTCGGCGTAGCGGCCGGTGTGGATCTCGACCGCACGCGCGCCGACGCGGTGCGCGGCCTTGATCTGCTCCAGGTCCGGCGCCACGAACAGGCACGAGCGGATGCCGCCGTCGCCGAGCGCGCGCACGATCTCGCCGACCTCGCCGATGCGGCTCTGCACGTCCAGGCCGCCCTCGGTGGTGAGCTCCTCGCGCCGCTCCGGCACGAGCGTGACCGAGCTCGGCCGCACTTCGAGCGCGACCTTCAGCATCTCCTGCGTCGCGGCCATCTCCAGGCAGAACAGCGCCGGCACGGTCTGGCGCAGCAGCCGCACGTCGCGCTCCTGGATGTGGCGGCGGTCCTCGCGCAGGTGCACCACGATTCCGTCCGCGCCGCCGAGCAGCGCGAGCGCCGCGGCGGTCACCGGATCGGGCTCGACCCCGCGCCGTGCCTGCCGCACGGTCGCGACGTGATCGACGTTCACCACCAGCCTCCGCTCCGTCATTTCGCACTCTCCCCGATCGCCGTGCGGATCAGCTCGCAGATCTCGCTGGCGTAGGCTTCGATCTCGGCCGCGTCGTCGCCCTCGATCATCACGCGCGCGAGCGGCTCGGTGCCCGAGTAGCGCAGGTTCAGCCGCCAGCGCTGCACCCGCGCCCCGCTGGTGAGCTTGGCGAGCCCCGCGATCTCGTCGAAGGGCGGCTTCGCGCGCACGCGCACGCTCTTCAGCACCTGCGGCGTCCGCTCCATCACCCGCGCCAGCTCCGACAGCGGGCGCTCCTCGCGGCGCATCAGCGCCAGCACCTGCAGCGCGGTCAGCATGCCGTCTCCGGTGGTGTTGTGGTCCAGGAACACGATGTGGCCCGACTGCTCGCCGCCGAGGTTGATCTTGTCGCGCAGCATCGCCTCGACCACGTAGCGGTCGCCGACGTCCGCGCGCACCAGCCGCAGCCCGGCCGCGTGCAGCGCGCGCTCGAGCCCGAGGTTGCTCATCACCGTGCCCACGACCGCGTCCGAGGCCAGCGCGCCGCGGCGCTTCATGTCCAGCGCGCACATCGCCAGGACCTGGTCGCCGTCGACCACCTCTCCGCGCTCGTCGACCAGGATCACGCGGTCGGCGTCGCCGTCGACGGCAATGCCGACGTCGGCCCGGTACTGCCGGGCGACCTCGGCGACGTGCTCTGGATGGGTCGCGCCGCAGGCATCGTTGATGTTGGTGCCATCGGGCCGGTTGCCGACCGCGATCACCTCGGCGCCCAGCTCCTCGAGCACCGTGGGTGCGACCTTGTAGGCAGCGCCATGGGCGCAGTCGATCGCGATGCGCAGCCCTTCGAGCGTGCACTCGCGCGGAAAGCTCTTCTTGAGGAAGACGATGTAACGCCCCGAAGCGTCGTCGATTCTCCGTGCGCGCCCGAGGTCGGCACCGAGCGCGCGCGCGCTCGACAGCTCGTCCGAATCCATCAGCTCCTCGATCCGCAGCTCGGCGTCGTCGGGGAGCTTGAAGCCGTCGCGCGAGAAGAACTTCACGCCGTTGTCGTCGAACCGGTTGTGCGACGCGGAGATCATCGCGCCCGCATCGCAGCGCATGTCGACGGTGAGGAACGCGAGACCCGGGGTCGGCATCGGCCCGACCTGCAGCACGTCGACGCCCATCGAGCACAGCCCCGAGGCGAGCGCGTCTTCGAGCATGTAGCCCGAGAGCCGGGTGTCCTTGCCGATCAGCACCCGCGGCGTCCCTCCGCCGCTCGGCCCCAGCCGGAACACCAGCGCGAGCGCCCGCCCCAGCTGCATCATGATCTCGCCGGTCATCGGATGGACGTTCGCGCGACCGCGAATGCCGTCCGTGCCGAAGAGCTTCCTGCGCCCGCTCATCCCCCCCTCGCCGTGTCGCGAGACTAGCCGCCCTGCGCCGCCGCGCCCTCGGGCTGACCCTCGATCTCCACGTTCACTCGGATCGGCCCGGCGTCGGGATCCTTGCGCCAGACGTGCGGGTAGCCCAGTGCGACGGAGCTCTCCAGCACCGAGGTCTCGTGCAGCCGCGACAGGTCGATCCGGTCGGTCACGACCTCGCGGATGTTCCGCACCGAGCTCTTGGCGCCGACGATCGCGATCTCCTTGGGGTCGAGCCAGACGCGGACCAGCCGGAAGCCCTTCGGCAGCTCGCCGCCGAGATCCGCGCGCACCGGCACGGTCTTGGTGACGATCGGCTCCAGGGTGTACGTGAGCGTCGAGGGTGAGCGCGCGGCGACGCGCGCGCCGCGCGGGAGCGACAGCTGCTCGCGGTTCACTGCCAGCCGCGCCTCGCCCACCTTCGCCCCCTCGAGCGAGACCGTGTACTGCTGCAGGCTCTTCGCGGCCTGGCGCAAGGCGGCGCGGCTGCCGACCAGGCGCAGGTTGATCTCGTGCGCCGACTCCTCGGTCACGACCAGGTTGTCGGGAACCTTCTCGACGGCGATCGGCACGTCCAGGCTCTGCTCGATGTCGGTCACGCCCTGCGCCGCTGCCCAGAGCACGCAGGCGATCAAGAGCGACACGATCTTGTAGAGCAGGTTGTCGAAGATCCGCATGCGCATGGCGCTACTGGACCTCGGCGACGCGCGAGTCCTTCACGTCCTCTTCGCTCTCCCCTTCGCCGTCGCGGCTGCGGCCCGACAGCTCCAGCAGCGCCTGGCGCAGGTGCGGGCCGTCGAGGTCCTCGTTGATGTCACCGCCGGCGACGAGCGAGATCTTGCCCGTCTCCTCCGAGACCACCACCACCAGCGCGTCGGTCTCCTCGGTGATCCCGACCGCGGCGCGGTGACGCGTGCCCAGCGACCCGTTCAGGTTCCCGCGCGTGGCGAGCGGGAGGATGCAGCCGGCGTTCGCGATGCGGTCGCGCCGCACCACGACGGCGCCGTCGTGGAGCGGAGAGTACGGCAGGAAGATCGAGATCAAGAGGTCGCGCGTGAGCTCCGCGTCGAGCGAGGTGCCCTGCTCCACGAACTCGTCGAGCGCGACCTCCTGCTCGATCGCCACCAGCGCCCCGACGCGGCGCTGCGCCAGCGCCTGACAGGCGCGCACGATCTCCTCGATCGTGTGCGCCTCCTGGGTGCGGGTCGCGCCGAACACCCCGCGGCCCACGCGCGTGAGCGCGCGGCGGATGTCGGACTGGAAGATCACGATCAACACGAGCAGTCCCGACGACAGGAAGTTGTCGAGCAGGAAGCTCATGGTCGAGAGCTCGAGCAGGCTCGCCAGCCGCCAGGCGAGCACCAGGATCAGGAGCCCGAGCGCCATCTGCGCGGCGCGCGTGCCCTTGATCCGCATCAGGATCCAGTACACGACCCAGGCGACGACCAGGATGTCGATCGTGTCGCGGACGGGCTGGAAGTTCTCGGCGAAGGTCTGCCAGCGGTCGAGGATCCACGCGTAGACGACCGGGATCACGATGCGCCAGCCCCGGCGTCGCGAATCGCCGCGGCCACGTCGACCGCCTGTCGCGCCGCCGCCACGTCGTGCATGCGGAGCGCTCGTGCGCCGGCCAGCACGCAGGCGGCCGCGACCGCGAGCGAGCCCGGCAGGCGCTCCTCCGCCTCGGCGCCCGTGAGCGCACGCAGGAAGCTCTTGCGCGAGGGGCCCACCATCACCGGGTGACCCAGTGCGACCAGCTCGCGCAGGCGCGCGATCAACACCACGCTGTGTTCGCGCGGCCGCTTGCCGAAGCCGATGCCCGGGTCGAGCCAGACGCGCTCCGGGGCGATGCCTGCGCGCAGCGCCAGCTCGGCATCGGCCAGGAGCTCGCGCGCGACCTCGTGCACCACGTCGGTGTAACCTGGGGCGCGCTGCATGGTCGCGGGCTCGCCGCGCATGTGGTTGATCACCAGCGCGGCGCCGTGCATCGCGGCGACCTCGGCCAGGCGCGGGTCGCGCAGGCCCGCCACCGCGTTGACGATCGATGCGCCGGCAGCGAGCGCCCGCTCGGCGACCTCGGCACGGCGGGTGTCGATCGAGATCGGGAGCGCGCAGCGCTTGGCCAGGCCCTCGATCACCGGAACGACGCGCCCGAGCTCCTCCTCGGCCGACACCGGCAGCGATCCCGGTCGCGTGGACTCCCCACCGACGTCGAGCCAGTCGGCGCCGGCCTCGGCCAGCTCGAGACCGTGCGCGATCGCCGCTTCCGCGCTGGTGTAGCGGCCGCCGTCGTAGAACGAGTCGGGCGTGACGTTGACGATCCCGACCACGAGGACCCGTTCCCCGGCGCCGGGAAAGCCCAGGGCCCGCGAGCGCATGTCCGGCCGCGGGGCCGACATGGGCTCAGCCTGGAACCGGCTCGGGGTCGGGAACGGGTTTCTCGCCGAAGCGGCGGCGCGGTCCCTCGGGCTCGCTCGTGGCGCGCGCGGGAGTGGGACCCCGCTGCGGCTCTGGCAACGCCGGCAGCTCGCGCCCGTCGATCAGGAGCCGGAGATCGCTCTCCTCCAGCGTCTCGCGCTCGAGCAGCGCGTGCGCGATCGCGTCGAGCGCCGTCCGGCGGTCGATCAGGATCTGCTTGGCGCGCGCGTAGCGCTCGCTCAGGATGTCGTGCACCTCGAGGTCGATCTCGCGCGCCTTCTCGGGGCTGTACTTCGGCGCGGCGCCGAACTCCCGGCCGATGAACACCGGGTTGTGGTCGTCCGACAGGCTCACCGGCCCGACCCGCTCGCTCATGCCGTAGCTGCAGACCATGTCGCGCGCGAGCTTGGTCGCGACCTCGAGGTCGTTGGAGGCGCCGGTCGAGAAGTGGTTGAACACGACCTCTTCGGCCGCCCGGCCGCCCATCGCCCGGGTGATGGTCGCGAGCAGCTCGTCCTTGGACACGCAGTAGCGGTCCTCGACCGGCAGCGTCATGGTGACGCCCAGCGCGCGCCCGCGCGGGATGATCGTCACCTTGTGCACCGGATCGCTGTGCTCCTCGACCATGCCGATCAGCGTGTGACCCGCCTCGTGGAACGCCGTGATGCGGCGCTCCTTCTCGGACAGGATCAGGCTCCGGCGCTCGGAGCCCATCAGCACCTTCTCCTTGGCGCGCTCGAAGTCGTGCATCGAGACCGATTCGCCGTCGCGGCGGGCCGCGAGCAGCGCCGCCTCGTTCACCAGGTTCTCGAGGTCCGCGCCGGAGAAGCCCGGGGTGCCCCGCGCGATCAAGGACAGGTTGACGTCGGTGGCGAGCAACACGCGCCGCACGTGCACGCGCAGGATGGCCTCGCGACCGCGCAGGTCGGGGCGGTTCACGGTCACGTGGCGGTCGAAGCGGCCCGGCCGCAGCATCGCCGGGTCGAGCACGTCGGGCCGGTTCGTGGCCGCGATGATGATCACGCCGTCGTTCGACTCGAAGCCGTCCATCTCGACCAGCAGCTGGTTCAGCGTCTGCTCGCGCTCGTCGTGGCCGCCGCCGAGGCCCGCGCCGCGGTGCCGGCCGACCGCATCGATCTCGTCGATGAAGATGATGCACGGGGCGTTCTTCTTGCCCTGGCTGAACAGGTCGCGCACGCGGCTCGCGCCGACGCCGACGAACATCTCGACGAAGTCCGAGCCCGAGATCGAGAAGAACGGCACGCCCGCCTCGCCCGCGATCGCGCGCGCGAGCAGCGTCTTGCCGGTGCCCGGAGGCCCGATCAGCAGCACGCCCTTCGGGATGCGCCCGCCGAGGCGGGTGAACTTCTTCGGATCGCGCAGGAACGCGACGATCTCCTCGAGCTCGCCCTTGGCCTCCTCGATGCCCGCGACGTCGGCGAAGGTCACGCGCTGCTGGTTCTCGGACAGGAGCTTCGCGCGCGACTTGCCGAAGCTCATCGCCTTGCCGCCGCCCGACTGCAGCTGGCGGAAGAGCAGGAACCACAGTCCGGTGAACAGCAGGATCGGCAGCCACGACAGCAGGAGCGACTGCCACATTCCGGTGTCGTCCGGCTGCTTGTAGGTCGTCTTCACCTCGTGGCGGCGCAGGAGCTTCTGGAAGCGCTCGCCCTCGGTGGGGCCGTTGGTGGTGAAGCTCGAGTTGTCGTTCAGCTTGCCGTCGACGTGCTCGCCCTTCACGACGATCTCGGCGACGTCGCCCGACTCGAGCCGCGACATGAACTCGGAGTAGGTGATCTCGTTCGCTTCCTGCTGCGAGTTGCCGAACAGGCTGAAAATCGCCAGCAGCACGAACATGGCGGTCGCCAGCGTCAGCAGGTTCTTGTAGAGATGGTTCAACTCACCTCCGGTCCCGCGCTCGGTGCCGGACAAATCGCCCAGCTAAACACGCGTATTCGTTCGTAATCTAGCAAGTTCACGGCAAAGCCGAAAGGCGCGAGGCGCGAATCTCGCAATCGGGCTGCCTCGCGCCGGCGCGCCCGTGTGGCGCCAGCCCCGGAACCCACACGATCTCGCCCTCGCGCTCCACCACCAGCGCGCGCGCCAGCTCCAGCCTCGACCATCGGGCGCTGGCGAGCACGTCCTTGAGCCGCCGCTCCCGGCCGAGCTGGATCACGCGGTCCACGCTCGACAGGCTGCGCACCGTGAAGCGGTCGTCCAGTCGAGCGGGCAGGCGAAATGGGTCGGGGCTCCGATCCGGCGGCGCGTCGTGCCACGAGAGACGGAGACCTCGTTCGGGAAATTCGAGCGCGTCGCCCGCCGCGAGCGGTCTCGTCACGGGGAGCGGACACCGCGGACCGGGCGCTGGCCCGAGCCACAGCCGGGCGCGGTCGCGGAACAGCGTCCGCTCGCCGGGAAGCGAGATCCGTTGTCCCAGCCTGCTCTCGCGTGCGAAGGCGTCGGCGCGCGCCAGCACCGCCCGGGAGATGCGCGCGGAAATGCCGGCGCGTGATGCGATTTCTGCGAGCGCCCGCGCCCGCAGCTCCGGCTCGAGCGCGAGCAGGGCGGCGCGGTCGATCCAGAGCCCGCCCTCGCCCGCCTCGACCGCGCGCTCGAGCACGGGTGCGAGACCTGCGCAGACGGCTTCGTCTGCGCTTCGCGCCAGCTCCGCCAACCGCGCCAGGTTGGCCACGGCCGCGGGCGCGATCGCCTCGAGCGCGGGCACGACCTCGGCCCGCAGGCGGTTGCGCGGGATCGCGAGGTCCCGGTTGCTCGAGTCGCTGGCGAAGCCAAGCCGCCGGCGCGCCAGGTAGTCCGCGAGCGCCGCGCGACGCACCCCGAGCAGCGGCCGGAGCACCCGACCGCCGTCGAGCGCGGGCCGGATCGCCGCCAGCCCGGACGGTCCGGTCCCGCGCAGGGCGCGCAAGAGCACCGTCTCGGCCTGGTCGTCCTGCTGGTGGGCGGTGACCACGCTCACGTAGCCCAGCTCGCGCCGCAGCCGCTCGAGCGCCTGGTAGCGCAGCTCGCGCGCGCGGGCCTCGGGCGAGCGCGCGTCGCGGCGGCGCGCATCGACCCGCACGCCGTGAAAGGGCACGCCCCAGGCGAGGCACAGCTCCGCCACGAAGTCGCGTTCGCGGTCGGCCTCCGCACCGCGCAGACCGTGGTGGACGTGCGCGACACCGACGCGCTGGCCCAGCGCGAGCAGCGCGTGCAGCAGCGCCACCGAGTCGGAGCCGCCCGAGACCGCGGCGAGCAGCCGCGCAGTGCGCGGGACTGCGTGCGCGCGCAGGAAGCGCGCGACCTCGCGCTGCACCGGATCGAGCGGCCCGGCCATGGCTCGAGCTTACGCGCCGCGCGCCGCCCGCGCCGCCCCTCAACACACTTCTCGTCGGCGCCGAAGATCCGGATGGCGCGGCGTGCAACGCGAGGGCCCTCGCGTGCGCGCAAGTCGGCTTGCGCCGGAGAGGATCGACTTGGGGGGCATCGCAGAGCTGTGGACCGCGCTCGCTGCCCTTGCGGCGAGCCTGTCCAACGAGCATCCGCTCGCGACCGGCGCGTTCGTCGGCGCTGCGGGGTCGGGCACGCTCGCGGCGCTCGTCCACCGCCGGAAGCTGCGCGACGCCAAGCCGACCGGGGGCGAGGCGGACATCCAGGCCCTGGTCGCGCGCGGCGAGATCGAGCGCGCCGCGGATCTCCTGGTCGAGCGCCACCAGATCGCGCGCGCGCTCCCGCTCTACGAGCGCGCCGGCGCGAAGGCCAAGCTCGCGCGCGCGCTGCTGCAATCCCGCCAGCCGGCGCGCGCGGCGAAGGTCTACGCGGAGATGGGCCGCCACGCCGAGGCGGCGCACCACTTCGAGGCGGCGGGGGCCTGGCTGGAGGCCGGCGAGTCGCTGCTCACGCTCGGCGACGAGCGCGCGGCGGCGGAGCTGCTCGAACGCGGCGGCGAGCTCGAGCGCGCGGCGCGCATCCACGCGCGGCTCGGCGACCCGGAGAGCGCCGCCCGGCTGTTCGCCCGCGCGGGGCTCGGCGTCGAGGCGGCCGAAGCCCTGCTCGAGGCGCGCGGGCGCAAGCCTCGCGTGCTCGCGCGCGCGGCCGAGCTGTACGAGTCGGCCGGGAACTTCGAGCGCGCGGCCGCCGCCTTCGCCGAAGCGGGCGAGGCGCGGCGTGCGGCCGAGCTGTTCGAGCGCATCCACCGCTTCTCGCGCGCGGCCGAGTGCTACGCACGTGCGGGCGTGTTCGAGCGCGCCGCCGACTGTCACGAGAAGGCCGGCGAGATCACCCAGGCGCGGGCCACCTGGGAGCGCGCCGGCGACCGCACGCGCGCCGCGGAGCTCGCGCTCGAGGAGGAGAACTATCTGGTCGCGGCGAGCGCCTTCTACGAGGTCGGTTCCTACGAGCGCGCGATCGACACACTGCAGCGGATCCCCACGACCTCGCCCGACACGCGCGCAGCCTCGCGGCTGCTCGCGCGCATCTTCCTGGAGAAGGGGCTGATCGACCGCGCGCGCGAGCGGCTGCAGGCGATCGCGGTCGCCGGGCCGCCCGAGAAGGACGACCTCGAGCTCCTGCTCACGCTCGCGAACGCGCTCGAGCGGCTGGGCGACGGCGCGGGCGCGATCGAGTCGCTGGAGAAGATCGCGGGCGTGGACCCCGACTACGCCGACGTCGCCGCCCGGCTCGAGCGGCTGCGCGAGCGCGCGGGCGGCCCGGCCACCGCAGGCCCCGCGGCGGAGTCGACGCGCTACGAGCTGCGCGACGAGATCGGGCGCGGCGGGATGGGCATCGTGCGGCTGGCCTGGGACCGCGAGCTGGAGCGCCCGGTCGCGATCAAGTTCCTGCCCCACGAGCTGGCTGCGAACCCGGAAGCGCTGAAGATGTTCCGCGCCGAGGCGCGCGCCGCCGCGGCGATGAACCACCCCAACATCGTGCACATCTACGACGTGGCGCTGCTCGGCGGCGAGCCCTGCATCGTGATGGAGTACGTGCAGGGCCGCACGGTGCGCGAGGTGATGCGCGTGCGCGGCTCCACCGAGAAGCAGCCGCTGCCGCCGCGGCGCGTCGCCGAGATCGGACGCGAGATCTGCCACGCGCTCGCCTACGCGCACCGCCAGAACGTGATCCACCGCGACGTGAAGCCGTCCAACATGCTGCTCGCGAGCGACGGGACGGTGAAGCTGATGGACTTCGGCATCAGCAAGGTGATGGAGACGGGCGAGGAGGCGCGCAGCGAGGCCAAGGGCACGCCGCAGTACATGCCGCCCGAGCAGATCCTCGGCCGCGAGATCGACGGCCGCACCGACCTGTACGCGCTCGGCATCTCGCTGTTCGAGATTGCCACCGCGCAGCGACCGTTCAGCGGCGACGGCGTGGTGGACCAGCAGCTGCACGCGGTGCTGCCCGACCCGCGCACGCTGCGGCCCGACATCCCCGAGGGGTTGGTGAGGATCCTGCAGCGCGCCTGCGAGAAGAACCCGGACGCCCGCTATGCGTCGGCGCACGAGATGGCGCAGGCGCTCGGCCAGTTCCTCGAGTCGGGATCAGGAGCCGGTCAGGGCTGACGCGGCTCCGACGGTGACCGGCGTGCGCGCGGCGTCGGCCTTCTCGACCCACACGTCGGCGAGCTTGCGCGTCGTGGTGCCCTCGATCTCCTCGGCGCGAACCTTTCCACACGCTCGCACGCGTTCGCCGCCCCACAGCACGTTCACGAGCTTCACGTCCATCCGGCCGCCCGCCAGCCAGCCCGGACCGAAGGCGTTCGCCATCAGCTGCGAGATCAGGCAGGTCGAGAGCATCCCCTGCACGACCACGTCGGGGAAGCCGAGCTTGCGCGCCTCGTCGCGGTCGGTGTGGTAGTTCTTCACCGGTCCGCTGAAGCGCCAACAGGTCGCGAGGTCGACCTCGAGCTCCACCGGCTCGAGCTCGACGCCGTCGCCCTCGCCGAGTGGCCGGCGCTCCTTCTTGCCCGCGCTCTCGCGGTCCACCACGAACCCGTCGTCGGGCTTCTGCTCGGCGAGGAACGACTGGTGGGTGCGCGAGCGCACCAGCAGCCGACCGTCGGCGTCGCAGAAGTCGACCTCGTTCACCACGAAGTCGCGGTCGCGCTTGCGGTAGCGCTCGACCACGGTCGAGCGCGTCGACACCGTGGTCCCGGCGCGGAGCGGCGCGAACAGCTGCCACTCCTGGCGCGCGTGCAGGTTGCCCACCAGCCGCCGCAGGTACCAGCGGTCGATGTGACTGTAGACCTCGCTGTGGTAGAGCAGCGGCGGCGCCAAGCCGTCGCGCGCGTACAGCGGGTTGCGGTCGTGGAAGGTGTCGCAGTAGAACGCGATCACCTCTTTGGAGACCGCTCGCTCTGCGCGGTGCACCAGGTCGCCGACGCGCACCGGCTGGCCTTTGAGGTTCACGGCGCGATTCTGTCACACTCGCCGCCCGCGATGCGCAGCGACCCCGGCCCGGATGCCAACGTGGGAACCTGGCTCGAGCTGCACGCGCGCGAGCGCGCCGCCCACCCCGCGCTGATCGTCGAGGCGACCGGCGAGCGGATCGGCTACGGCGAGCTCGAGCAGCGCGTGGAGCGCACCGCGGCGGCGCTCGCGGAGCTCGGGCTCGAGCGCGGCGAGCGCATCGCCTTCGCGCTGCCGAGCGAGCCGCTCGTGCTCGAGCTGTACTTCGCGGCGGCCCGGCTGGGCGCGATCGCGATTCCGCTCAACACGCGACTCACCGCGGCGGAGCTCGCCTTCCAGCTCGACGACGCGGAGCCGCGGCTGGCGATCCACGGCGCTGCCGGCGCCCTGCCCGCGCGCCGCGGCACGCGCGCACTCTCGGCCGACGAGCTCTCCGCGCACCTGCCCGATCGGCCGCGCGAGCTCTCCGTCGCTCCAGGTGGCGAGACGCCGCAGATGCTGATGTACACCAGCGGCACCACCGGCCAGCCGAAGGGCGCGGTGCTGCCGCACCGCAAGACCTACTGGAACACGCGCAACGCCGAGCTCTACTTCGAGCTGGAACCCGAGTCGGTGGTCGTCTGTCCGATCCCGCTGTTCCACTCGTTCGGGCTGAAGATCCTGTCGGTGCCCGCGCTCTACTGCGGCGCGACCGTGGTGCTGGTCGACCGCTTCGACGCGCTCGGGCTGCAGGACTGCGTTGCGCGCCACCGCGCGACGCTGCTCGGCGCGGTGCCGGTGATGTGGCAGCGCATGCTCGACGCGGACCTCGCGGCGGAGAAGCTCGCCAGCGTGCGCTTCGGCTTCTCGGCAGGGGCGGCGATCGCGACCGAGACGCTCGAGCGCTACTTCGCCAGAGGCATCTGCGTGAAGCAGGGCTACGGGCAGACCGAGACCTCGATCCTGTGCTGTCTGGATGCTGCCGACGCCCAGCGCAAGGCCGGCTCGGTGGGCCGGCCGGTGCGCTTCGGCGAGGTGCAGATCGGCGACGAGAGCGGGCGCCCGGTTCCGCGCGGCGCGCGCGGCGAAGTGCAGGTGCGCGGGCCGATCGTGATGCAGGGCTACTGGCGCCGTCCCGAGGAGACCGCCGCGAGCCGCGTGGCCGGCTGGCACCGCACCGGCGACCTCGGCGTGATGGACGCAGAAGGGTTCGTCACGCTGGTCGGGCGGCTAACGGAGCTCTACATCAGCGGCGGCGAGAACGTGTACCCCGCCGAGGTCGAGCGCGTGCTGGGCCAGCACGCGAACGTCGCCGACGTCGCGGTCGTCGGCGTCCCCGACGCGCGCTGGGGCGAGAGCGGGCGCGCCTACGTGGTGCCCGCGCGCCAGCCGTTCGACGCGGCCGAGCTCTTGACGTGGGCGGGCGAGCGGCTCGCGCGCTACAAGCTCCCGGGCGAGGTCGTGGTCGTCACGGAGCTGCCGCGCACGGCTTCAGGAAAGGTGCAGAAGCATGCATTGCTCGGCCGCCGCTAGGACGCTGGCGCTCGCTTGCGCCTTCGCGCTGTGCGGCTGTGCGTTCATGCGCGCGATGCGCGGCGCGCCGAGCGAGCCGCCGAAGCTCGACCCCGACCTGGTGCAGCGCGGCGCGATCCTGTTCATGGACGCGAAGCTGTCGCCCGACGGCTCGCGCGCCTGCGCGACCTGTCACCCGGGCGGCGGCTCGGACGGCAAGGTCTACCGCGACGGCGAGCCCGTCGCGCCCGGCACGCCCGGCGGCTGGCGCACGCTGTCGCTCCGCGGCGCCTGGCAGACCGCGCCCTACCTGTGGGACAACTCGGCGCCGACGATCTCGGACGCGGTGACTCGCATGCTGGCGGTCGAGATGCGCGGCGCCAGGCTCGAAGGCCGCGACCGCGAGGCGCTGGAGAGCTACGTGCTCTCGCTCCCGCCGTTCGACCGCGGCCGCGTGGCGGCCGACGGCGTTCCGATCGAGCCCGTGACGCTGTCCGCGCGGCGCGGCTATGCGGTCGCGGAGAAGAACTGCCTGGGCTGTCACAAGCCGCCCGCGTACGTGCGGCTGTTGACCTACGACGTCGGCACCGGCGGCAGCTTCGCAGTGCCGACGCTGCGCGGCGCGAGCGCCGGCGGCCCCTACGGCCACGATGGCCGCTGGCCCGACCTGGAGACGACCATCCGCGCGATCGCGCAGGCCAAGGAGATCGCGCTCACGCCGGACGAGGTCGCGCAGCTCGTCGACTACCTGAAGCTGCTCTAGCGGAGCGACGCGCCCTGGCGATGGAGGGACTCGAACCCCCGACACGGCGGATATGAGCCGCCTGCTCTAACCAGCTGAGCTACATCGCCGAGAGAAACGGGCGGCACACTCTAGTGGGACGTCTCGGGTGTCGCCACGACGAGAGCGGCGAGGTCGGCGGACGCGCAGAGCCGGGCGCCGCGCTTCTGCAGCTTGGCGTTGACGCGGGCGGAGATGGCTTCGGCGGTCTCGGTGGGGGTGGGCCAGGTGCCGTGGGCGTCGGTGATCACGGCGGTGCGCAAGCCGCGTGCAAGTGCCCCGACGGCCGTGTTGTAGACGCAGTACTCGCTCTGCAGGCCGCAGACCAGGACTTCGCCTGCGCCGAGGCGCGCGAGCGCGTCGGCGAGCGGCGTGTCGTCGAAGGAGCTCGACTGGCGCTTCACGATCCGCACGTCGTGCGGCTCTGGGACGAGTGCTTCGTGCAGCGCGAACTGCGGCGTGCCTTCGATGAAGACCGGCCCGGGCTGGGAGTGCTGCACGAACACCACCGGCAGCTTCGCGGCGCGTGCTGCGGCGATGGCAGCTTGCACGCGCGCGACCAGCTCCGCGCCGCGCGCGATCGGGGGACAGCGGACGCCGTCGAATGCGCCGAGCTGGACGTCGATGACCAGCAACGCGGCGAGACTCATCCCGCCTTCTCCTTGCGCGAGTCGCTCCCCAGCGCGACGCGCCGCACCGAATCGGTGTCGGTCGGCTGGTGGCCGACGTCGTGTCGCGGCGCGGGGATCTCGACCACCGTGTTCTGCAGCCGGCCCAGGCCGCTGACCTCGACCTCGACCACGTCGCCGGGCTGCATCGGCCGCGAGTTCGCCGGCGTGCCGGTGAGCACGACGTCGCCTGGCAGCAGCGTGATGTGCCGGCACAGGTCCGCCAGCTGGTAGTCGATGCCGAAGGTCATCTCCGCGACCTTGCCCTCCTGCACCAGCTTCCCGTTCAGGTACGTGCGCAGCGCGCTCTGCCGCACGTCGATCCCGCGCACCAGCCCGGGCCCGATCGGGCAGAAGCCGTCCTGCCCCTTCACCCGCAGCATCGAGCCCGCGTCGGTGTCGCGGAAGTCCTGCGCGCCCACGTCGTTCGCGGGCGCGAAGCCGGCCAGGTAGTCCCACACGTCGGCGGGCGCGACGTTGCGCATCGGCCGACCCACCACCGCGGCGACCTCGCCCTCGTAGTTCAGGTACTTGCAGTCCGCCGGCCGGCACAGCGCGCCGCGGTGCGCGTTCAGCGCGGTCGTCGGCTTCTGGAAGTAGGTCGGGGTCACCAGCTCGGGCGCGCGGAACTCGATCCGGCGCGATTCGTAGTTGAGGTGGATGCACAGGATCTTGGTCGGCTCGCAAGGCGCCAAGTGGACGGCGTCGGACTCGCGCACGCGCCGGCCGTCGCCCAGCACGAGCTCGTCACCCTCCGGTGTCACCCAGACCGGCGCGCCCTGGAACAGGATGCGGCGGACCTCGCGGCGCGGGCCGTCGAACACGCTCATCGCTAGAACCCGCCTTCCTCGGGCGCGTGGCCGTAGACGTCCTCGCTGTAGTACTCGGACTGGTGGGTCGCGGGGCGCGCGCCCGTGCCGACCTCGATCGCGAATCCCGACGGGCTGCGGAAGTAGAACGAGACCATGTGGTCGTTCGAGTGCTTGCCCAGCTGGATGTGCACCGGGATCTTGGCCTTGCGCACCAGATCCTGGGTGAGCCCGACGTCGTCGAAGTTGTCGACCTCGAGCATGATGTGGTTCAGCCGCTTGTCCGGCGAGCCGATGCCCCACGCGACCGAGTGGTCGCGCTCGTTGCAGTGCATGAAGCGGAGCTGCAGCGTGCGCGCGCCGACGCCGAACTTGTACTCGACGCCGCCGCGCATCCCGAGCGCCTGGTAGAAGCGCGTGGCCGCTTCAGGGTCGCGCTGGCGGATGATGCAGTGGCCGAGCCCACCCGCGCCGGTCACGAACCTGCCGTGCATGCCGCGGCCCGGATGGAAGGGCTTCGCGAAGCGGATCAGCGGCCCGTGGAAGATCTCGATCGGGTTGCCGTCGGGATCGGCGAGCTTCAGCAGCTCGAGCACGCGGCGCTCTTCGGCCTCGGCGAGCGACCCGACCCGGAACTCGATGCCGGCGTCCGCCAGCTGCTTCTGCATGGCGAGGAACTCGTCCGGCCCCGCGACTCGGAAGCCGAGGTACGCGAGGTCGTCGCTCCGCTCCCGGTGCAACACCATCCGGTGGTGCCAGTAGTCCATGCGCAGATAGCAGCGGTCGCCTTCGTTCTCGTCGACGACCTCGAGCGCGAGGATGTCGCGCGCGAACGTCTTCCACGCCTCGAGGTCGGAGACGCCGAGGCCGAGATAGCCGAGCTCAGTCACTCCCATGGAACGTCCCCTTGCGCACGGCGACGTTTTTCACGTCGCAGTAGAAGTCGAAGCTCCAGCTCCCGCCTTCGCGGCCGAGCCCGGAGTCGCGCGCGCCGCCGAACGGCGCCGCCAGCTCGCGGATGAAGAAGCAGTTCACCCACAGCGTGCCCGCGACGACGCGCTCTGCGAGAGCCATCGCGCGGCGCTCGCTCGCGCTGAACAGCACTCCCGCCAGCCCGTAGCGGGTGCCGTTCGCCAGCGCGACGGCCTCGTCGTCGCTGCGGAAGGTCTGCCAGGTCAACACCGGCCCGAACACCTCGCGCTGCGCGATCTCCCAGTCCTGCTCCACCCGCTCGAACAGCGTCGGCTGGAAGTAGAGCTCGCCCGCGGCGTCGCGTCCGCCGCCGAAGAACGCGCGCGCGCCCGCCGCCTTCGCGCGCTCGACGAAGCCGGCCACGCGCTCGAAGTGCTCGCGCGTGATCAGCGGCCCGACCCGCGTCGACGGCAGGCGCGGATCGCCGACCACCATGCGCGCCACCGCCGCGCGCACCTTGGCGAGGAACGGCTCGGCCGCGCTCTCTTCGACCACCACGCGCGTGCCCGCGAGGCAGACCTGCCCTGCGTTCCCGTACTGCGCGGCGACCGTGGCGGCGGCCGCGTCCAGGTCGGCGTCCGCGCAGACGATGAACGGCGACTTCCCGCCGAGCTCGGCGGCGAGCGGAGTGATCGAGCGCGCCGCGGCCTGGCCGATCGAGCGAGCCGTGTCGGTGGAGCCGGTGAAGCTGATGCGGTCGACGTCTGCGTGCGCCACCAATGCGGCGCCCGCTTCCTCGCCGATCCCCTGCACCACGTTCAGCACGCCGTCCGGCACGCCCGCCTCGCGCGCGATGTCCGCCAGCAGCGAGCAGGTGAGCGGCGCCCACTCTGGCGGCTTCACCACCACCGTGTCGCCCGCCGCCAGCGCCGGCCCGATCTTCCAGGTGGTCAGCATCAGCGGCGCGTTCCAGGGTGTGACGAGCGCCGCCACGCCGGCCGGGTCGTAGCGCACGTGGTTGGTGACCTCGGGCGAGTCGATCGTGTGACCCGGGAGCCGCCTCGCCGCCCAGTCCGCGAAGAAGGCGATGTTCAGCGCGGCGCGCGGCACCACGCGCTGCAGGTTCCCGGCGAGCAGCGACCCGTTGTCGGCCGTCTCGACCGCCGCGAGCTCGGCCGAGCGGGCGCGGATGCCCTCGGCGAAGCGCTGCAGGATCGGGAGCCGGCCGCTCGGGCCGAGTCCCGCCCAGGCTGGGAAGGCCGCGCGCGCCGCCGCGACGGCGGCGTCGACCTCGCCCGCGCCCCCCGCCGAGACGTCGGCCAGCTGCGCGCCGTCGATCGGCGACAGATCGACGAAGCGGTCGCGCGAGGGAACGCGCTTCCCACCGATCCAGTGCTCGGTGGAGACCTCGACTCCGGCGACGCTCGCGGTCGACGCGCGCTCCAACGGCGCCATTCTCCCCCGCGGCGAGGTCGCGCGCCACGCGATACTGGCGGCGATGAGAGTGGGGATCTCCACCGCGTTTCTCGTGCTGGCGCTCTGCCTAGTCGCGCCAGACGCGGCGGCACAGGACGCCAGCTCGCCTGCCCCGCCCCGGGATCCCCGCGAATCGGTGGCCACGACACCGGCGCTGGGCACTGGCGTTCCGCTGGATCAGGTGCCCGCGAACGTGCAGGTCGTCGACCGCGCGACGCTGGATCTCCACCCCACGGCGCCGCTCTCCGACACGCTCGCAGACCAGCTTCCCTCGGGCTCCTTCTCCGACACGCAGGGCAGCCGCTTCGCCACGACGCTGAACCTGCGCGGCTACACCGCTTCACCCGTGCTGGGGAGCCCGCAGGGCGTGGCCGTGTACCAGAACGGGCAGCGCATCAACGACGCCTTCGGCGACGTGGTGAACTGGTCCACGATCCCGAGCTTTGCCCTCGATCGCGTGGAGGTGACCCCGGGCGC